>Ga0315274_10008269_pt1 | contig 15070 bp, 10 predicted proteins | sample YL17G02_20_MG_FD_203700 | JGI IMG/M metagenome (GOLD analysis project Ga0315274, IMG submission 203700) | Sediment microbial communities from Yellowstone Lake, YNP, Wyoming, USA - YL17G02_20 | ecosystem: Environmental > Aquatic > Freshwater > Lake > Sediment | place: USA: Wyoming | collected... | reverse complement strand
GCCGAAGGAAACGGACTTCGTGACGCTGCGTTGCGTTCTCAAGGGCGCCGGCACTGTCTGGTTCGATGACATGCGGGTCATCGATGCGGGTGCGAAGGACACCGTCGAGGACGAAGTGGAAGATCTGGCGAAATCTGCTTTTGCCGGGAAGGGCAAGTCCAAGAAGGAGGTCGAGAAGGGACTGCTGCGCGACGCCAAGTCACTTGCCGAGGGTGTTAGAGCGTTGAAGGAAACGAACGAGTCCGTGGAAAAGGAATTGAGCCAGGTTCGTGAGGAACTGAAGGATCTGAAGCGCCAACTCGAGGAAGCCCGGCCCGGCCTGCCCGGTTCAGCGGCTGAGAAGGCCGCTGTATCGCCGGAATTGGGGAAGGGGCCGCGCGTGCCGCCGCTGGTGCCTCACGGAAGTGACTGGAAGGAGTTGGTCAATGCGAGTTGAGTACGTTGTTGCGTTGTCCGTGTTCGCAGGGATCTGCGCAGCCGGGCTGACTTGGTTTGGATGGGAGCTTATGCAGAACCTGTGGGCCGTCCGGCCCGGATTCAAGTGGAGACGCAACCTTATCGCCGAAGCGGCCGCGATCGGCAGGCGCGCCGACAGCGAGCCGGCGCCACCTTCCGAGACTACCGCGTCGCAGCCCAAGTAGGGCCGCCCGTCTTGATCATTCGGCGGCGGATTTCAACAGCCGTTCGTTCGCACGCCACGGAATCGGAGTGCCGGCCTTTGCCCGAACGGTTTGTTTGCCCGCGGTCACGCTAAACTCATCGCCGTCGGCGAGAAGGTCAAACGAAACGCCTCGAACCTTCAACCCTTCGAGGCTCATCTTCGGCGCGAACGGGGGCAGGTGTGGATTGAAGATGACGTCGCCGTTAAAGGCGGCGTTGACGCCGAACAGGCCGAAGATAATGCACTGCGCCACGGCGGCGCCGTCAATCGTGCATTGTAGTGGGGTGTCTTTGCGATAGTCGATGCTGTTTGCCACGAGTGAGTCGCCCCAGTACGGCATGCGCTCGCCCCACCAGAGGATTCTTCGGAGTATATCGCCGGCCTCGCGTGCGTGACCCGACTTGTACAGCCGCTCGGCGATCTGCGGCGGGAAACACGTGCAACTTCCCCCGCCGCCGTTGTCGATATCGATCTGGTCGTATGCAACGTCCGTTTTGGACATACTGTGAAGGCCCTGTTCCGAAAGGAACTCGGTCTCGTTTAGATGCGAGATCAGCCCGGCTTCCTCGTCCGCATCGAGCACGCCGCTGCCGAACAGCTTGAACATCTGCACCGTGAAACGCGTGTCTTTTTCGCCCTTTTCGTTTATAAAATCGAACCATCTCAACTTCGGGTTCCACAACCGTTCCTTCAACACAGCCTTGAGGGCTTCGGCACGTTCTTTCAGATAGGGCGCGGGCTTGCCGGCAGCGTCGGCGAGTTCCGAGGCCCACATGTAGCTAGCGTACCGCCGCCCGTTCAGGTCGGGCATGACATGGTTATAGGGATAGCCGCGGCGCAGTTCGAGGTGGCTGTTCGACGGCCCGTAGTCGATGAGGTCGACCGGCTTCGCAGGGTCGCCGCCGAATATCGCGTTGAGGAGGACCCATTCGAGGACGGATTTATCAATCACGCGCTCGTCCAGAAACGCGAGATCGCCGCTGTTCTTCACGTAGTAGTAGATGAGGCCGATGATCTTCTCCTGATTCACAGGATACCAAGGGCCGAATGCGGCGCCCGTCATCGGGTTGAACGCGAAATGGGCGGTGATGTCGGTCTTAAGAAACTGCTTGATGTGCTCTCGGGCCGCTGTTGGATCATATAGTGGGAGGATCTCCCACACCTCGCCGAAGTTCCACAGGTAGTTGCAGACGCAGCCGCCTTTCACACTGCCGGTGCCGTAATAGGGATGCAGGACGAACTCCGGGATATCCCAACGATTCATCAGGAAATGCACCAGAGAGCGGTTGTAGAATTTCACGAGCGAGTCATTACTCGAGTGCAGTCGCGGCAGTTTCGCAAACAAGTCCTCCACACGCGCTGAATACTCCTCTCGCGCGCGGCCAAACGCCTTTTCCGGATGGGCGAGCATGGCCCGGCACGATTCTTGGGCCTCTTGCTTGTTCCCGATGGCGAATGCGACGTCGAAGAAAGCTGCCATGTGCGGAACGGCGGGAACAGTGGCCTTCCAGGATGAGCCGGCCTCGCGCCACGTGATTTCAGGGATATCGCACGCCAAAGCGATGGCATACGCGTCGTGCTCCATCGTGAGTGTATTGCCGTTGCACGCGATGGGCGCGGGTGTCGCGCTTTCCGGCCTCGAGAACTCCCAGGTATCCGTTCGATCGAGTGTGCCCGCGACGCGGAACTCGATAAGGACTTCCTTTTGGACGGAGGACTCGTTGACGATGCACACGCGGATCAGCCCGGCCCGGAGGCCGTAGATCAGCGCGACCGTGCTGCTGACGGCAACGTCTTGGATCCGCCCCGAGCGTTCGACCTCGAATGGCCGCCAAGTGTAGGTATCCGTCGGTATCCGCTCGCCGAATGCCCGCAACTCGATCCCAAAATCAGAGCTTACATAGGGCGGCGACCACATGCCGCGAATCGAGACAACGTCCTTGTAGTTGATGCCAACGGTCACCTTGCCGTTGACGATGCCGAGATGCTCCTCGTCCACGATGCTCGCGCTATTAGTGATGGAGAACATGTCCGGCGGCTCACCCGATCCCAACAGGGCAAAGACCAATGGAAAGAGAATACCCATGCTTACAAGACGATCCCTCAGTTTACGGCGCTAGCGCGCTTGCCAGTCGCCGGCGGGTACGCGGACTTCCGCGACGAGTTCTGCCAGGACGTTGCGGGCCGTGACGCGCCGGAGCCGGCTCTCGGGATTCAGAATGAGCCGGTGTTCGATGACGGGGTGTGCGAACCCCTTGACGTCATCCGGGATCACGTAGCCGCGCCCCTGGATGGCCGCGAACGCCTGCGCCATGCGGAACAACGCCATGGACGCGCGCGGGCTTGCGCCGACCATCAAGTGCGATGACGTGCGCGTGCGCGTGACAAGCTGCAAAAGATAGGCTCGGACCTTTTCGTGAACGAAGATCTGCCGGACGGCCGCCTGCATGCGTAGAATTGTGGCGGCATCGGCGACCGAGCTCAGGTTGTCGATCGGATGGCCGAGCCGCGTACGCTCGAGGATCTCGCCTTCCGCGTACAGACTCGGATATCCGACGGACAGCTTGACCATGAAGCGGTCGAGTTGCGCCTCCGGCAGCGGGAACGTGCCCTCGTGTTCGACGGGGTTCTGCGTGGCGAACACGATGAACGGCTGGAGAAGTTTGTACGTCTTGCCGTCCACGGAGACCTGTCCCTCACTCATGGCTTCGAGCAGGGCGGACTGCGTGCGCGGCGTGGCGCGGTTGATCTCGTCGGCCACGATCACTTGGGCGAACACCGGGCCGCGGCGGAACTCGAATTCCTGTGTTTTCTGATTGAAGATCGACACGCCGCTGATGTCGGTCGGAAGAAGGTCGGGCGTGCATTGAATGCGCGTGTACGTGCAACCGCTCGAGACGGCCAACGAGCGCGCCAACATCGTCTTCGCGACCCCCGGGACGTCCTCGAGAAGCACGTGCCCGCCCGCAAGAAACGCAGCCAGGGCCGCTTTGATCGTCACCGTCTTATCCAGGACGACCCGCTCGATATTGGCTATGACATCCTTCAAAACCTGCCGAAATTCCGCCACGGAAAACCCCTCACTCCTGCCAAGTGGAAGACTTCGGGCGCCATGATACAAGGCAGTGTGCGCGCAAGTAAAGTGTGGGGAGAGTCCAGCAGCAATTCCGCGAGCTGGTTTGGATGGCGCGTGTTTAGGGCGGGAGGTAAACGAGATGGACGGCGTGAACGAGGTGGACGGGGTGGAGTTTCGGCGCTTTACGCTCTGAAATGAGTCATGTTATACTCTGCTTGTCAGATCTTGCGGAAGGCCTTCCGGGTAAGGCCAGAATCGGTTTGGGGTCCTGGAGATGTGTGTTGACGTCATCAGCGTGGGCGTTGTCTGCGCAGATGTGATGGTGCGGCCCGTCGAGTCACTGCCGAAGCGCGGCAGCCTTGCGCTCGTGCCGAGGTTGGAACTGCACCTCGGGGGCCTTGCGGGAGTAACCGCGGCCGTTCTGTGCCGGTTGGGCGCAAAGGCCGCTTTCATGGGCAGGCTCGGTCAGGACGGTTTCGGGGACTACGTCCTCAGCGCGCTCGAGTCGCACGGCGTGGACGTCAGCCGCGTCCGACGTACGGCGGAATGCGGCACCTCGGCCACGGTTGTCCTAATCAGCGAAGACGGAGAGCGCACTTTCCTTCATCACCTCGGCACCAACGTTCTTACATCCGAGAGCGATGTCGACTTTGATCTCGTGGCCCAGGCCAAGGTCCTTCATTGGGGCGGCACCTCGATCACGCCCGGCCTGGATGGAGAGCCAATCGGCCGCGTGTTCCAGAAGGCTCGCGCCATGGGCGTCAAGACGTCCATGGATACCTGCTTCGACGGAAAAGGCATCTGGTTCCCGCATATCCAACATGCGCTTCCGCATCTTGACATCGCCATGTCGAGCATCGAAGAAGCCCGGCACTACACGGGAAAAGAAACGCCCGAAGAGATCGCCGATTTCTACCGATCGTTCGGTGTCGAGTCCGTTCTGGTGAAAATGGGCGCCGAGGGGTTGTATGTTAAGAGCGGTAAGGAAGGGCATCATATCCCGGCGCATAACGTGCCTGTAGTCGACACTACCGGGGCCGGCGATGCCGCGTGCGGGGGCTTCTTGTATGGGGTCATCCACGGTTGGGACCTGTTGCGGTGCGGACGCTTGGCGAACGCGGCAGGCGCCTTGACGGTTCAGGTAATGGGAGGCTCCAACGGGGTCCGCTCGCTTCAAGAGACTTTGGCTTTCATGGAGAAGGCGTAAATGGTCCGTTGCATAATCGTCGCACTCGTGAGCGGATGGCTGATGGCCCAGCAGCCGAAGGGCATCATCACCCAAACCGAATTGCCGCCGCCCGGCGTGGCGCAAGCCAAACCTGCGCCTGCCCCTCCGCCTTCCGCGGCCGTAAAGGAATCAGCGCCCCGAGAAAAGCAAGATACCGCTAAAAAGAAACCAGCACCGAAGGATGGGAAACCGTCCGGGCCGAAAACCGAAACAGCTCCTTCTTCCAGTGAAGGGGGCAAACAGCCCACCGGCAAGCGGGTGGCGGCCTTTTGGACCATACTTCCCGGCAAATAGCAGTCATGAGAAATCGCCTCTGGGTTTGTATCGGCGTGTGGCTCCTCGTGTCTATCGGGGCGTTTTGTGCTTCCGCGGAGTTCGAGGCACATGACGCAAACGTCCAGGCATGGGATGCGGTAATCTGCGGCCCGGAAGGCGTACTGCTTCTGGCCGTGTACGACCGCGCGGAAGTGTGGAAGGTCGATCCGGCCACGGGCGAAACGCTCGCTACGGCGCGGGTGGGCCGAGGCCCTGTGGCGTTGGCTGTATCCGCGGATCGGAGCCTCGCCGCCTGCCTCAACAATTTGGACAACACCGTTTCATTAGTAAGCCTTTCCGACCTTATGGTCTCGGCGACGATAAGCTGCCCCAAAGGCTCCTTTGGGCTCGCGGCGTTGCCCGATGGGCGATTTGCCGGCGTGAGTAGTTTCTCGAATGCTTTGTGGGTCATTGACCCTCGCGCGCCCGCCGCCACGGTTGTTCATCAGTTGGATGCCGTTCCAAACGGACTCGCCGCGAACGGTTCGTTTCTTGCCGTGACGACCTCATCTCCTCCGGGCCTCGTGATTTTCAGTACGGATCTCGCGTCGCCGCCAGTCACCCTTCCAATCGACGCCGTGCCGGGCGGGATCTGCCCGTGCGGACCCGACCGTTTTGCCGTGGCCACATCCGGTGGTTTGCTCGTAATTGATGCAAAAGCCCAACAGGTGGTCGCGCACGACAAAAGGACGGCAAGATCCATCGCATCCGACCGCGACCGCCTGGCGGTATTGCAGGACGATTCCGTAGCGGTGTTGGATGCCTCACTTGCCCTTGCGAAGGAGATCGACTTGCCGTTTCCCGGGTATGCCGTCCGCGTATCGGGGGACTACCTCGTAATCCTATCCCCAAAGACGAGGACATGGTATAGCTCTGGCGCTGCCGAGAAGCCGCTGGTTGTGGCAAAGGATTCCCAGTCTCCAGCCGGTGCTCCAACGGATCGGCCCATTGTGGAAACGCAAGCGGCCGATGCGAAATCGGCGCCGGCGACGGTCGAAGCGGCAAGCGGCCAACACGCGGCCCAGCCTTCAGCATGGGGCTCGGCCAAATCCTCCGCCACGGCGGGAACGGGGGAACAGACCGCCCCGAAAGGCATGCCGCCGCCGCACGAGTTCGGCCCTCCCAAGAAGAGATTCCCGTCCAGAATCGAGCCGAATATCGGCGTCGGCACGGAAGCGGGTTTCATTGCCCCGGACTGGACGCAGCCGCTCCGCGACATCGAAGCCGACCTTTGGGAGACCGAACTCGGCTCGGAAGAGCTCAATCTTAAGGGTCATGTCCATCTCAACCTCGGCATGACCAGCTTATCGGCCGACGAGTTTCAGTATAAGGAAACGACCAAAGAGGTGCGCGCCAAAGGCAACGTCTTGATCCTCCAAGAACCGTCCGAGCTTGCCGCCGAGCAAGTCTATTACAGGGTCGCCGAGCCGGGAGAGGTCCCCAGGGCCTTCATACTCGAGCCCGCTCTTTCGGAACAGGAGCGCGCCAAGCGAAGGCTGTCGCTCGGATACCTGGACGCGCTGAACGTCACCGTGCGCGAGCCGGGTCGGGAATTGCACGCGGACAAGCTGACCTATAACATCGTCGATTCCACGGGCGACCTGGAAAACGCCCAGGGCCGCGCCGACATCTACTATTTCGGCGGAAGGAGGCTCCGGATCCTGGGGCCTGCCAGCCTCGACGGCGAGGACATATGGGTAACGACATGTGACCGCGATCCGCCGCACTACCGTGTCCGCATCAAGGAAGCCTCGATACGCGAAGGCGAGGCCATTTACGGAAGAGGCGCGCGCTTGTGTATCGGTGAAACCGCGACGCCTCTATACTGGCCTCGCTGGGGATACAAGCCCGGCGAGCCGGGCACGCCTCTCAATTTTGATTTCAGCAGCGGCCACCGCGCACGCATCGGATACTATATGAACACCGGCATGCAGTTCGGCGTCACGCCCGATGCGAAGCTTGGCCTGCGCCTGTTTCCCACCACGGAACAAGGCGTTGGCCTCGGCCTTGATTCCGACTACGATTTCATGGAGAACCCTGCCTCGCCGCTCTTTCTCAGCAAGGGGACCTTCCATTCCTTATACACAACGGAAGATCGCGGGTATCTCGAACTCCGGCACCGTCAGGAGATATTCGATGACACGGTCATGCTGCTGCGGGTCGAGCAGTGGTCTGACAGGGACTTCTACAAGGATTTCTATTGGGACAGATACAAGGATCGCACCGCGCCCAGAACGTTCGTCAATGTGACGTACACTCAGCCTGCCTATATTGCGACCGGAACCGTCCGCGCTGAGACCAACGGCTTCGTGACGGAAACCGAGCAACTCCCCGAGGCCACGTATCATCTGCTGCAACGGCCCGTGGCGAAGAACCTTCACGTCTCGTTCGACACAATCAACGGCTACTTCGAGAGTGAACCCCACGGCGCCCGCGCGGCGCGCTCCGTGAACGTCGGCCGCGTCACGTATGACGTAAGCGTGCACGAGGCGCTGAATCTCATGCCCTTCATTGAACTTGAAGGCACGTTCTACTCGCAGGATGCATACGGCGAAGAGGCCGAAACACGATTCTCCAGCACATTCGGGACAACACTGCAGACCCGGCTCAGCAGGACGTTCCCCGGCACCTTCGGCTTCTCTGGGTTCAAACACGTCATCGTACCGTCAATCACCTACTCGTATCGTCCCAGTTCAACCATGGACATGGCTGAAACCCCGTGGTTCGACGCCTATGACGCCATGAACGGGCGCAGCCGTTTCGAAACGAAGATCGACAATGTCGTTTTCGGGCGCGATGCCAGATCGGGACGTGTATGGGAGGTCGGACGACTCTCACTATTCCAGGGAAATGATCTCTCGAACGAAATCCGCGCGATGGAGGACTACGAAGCCGAACTCGAGGTCCAGCCTCGCCCTTGGTGGGGTTGGAGGCTCAGCGCCGAGCGCCATCGCATCGACGACACGCTCAATATCAGGGACACGCTTACCGGATCGTACACTTCTGACGGGCCGGCCGGAAGTATCCTGATGACCCCCTCCAACGACGATCTCGCTTACGATTATTTGACGCGATACGGCGACTACAGCAGCCTTCTGACCTACTTTTTTTATGACGATACGTATTTCAACGGGAGATACGACGCCAAAATGGGCTTCTCGTACACGCAAACCGGCAGCCAGATTTTTAACCGCGAGATCCTCTGCGGTTTCGGTTACCGATTCGGCGAGAACTGGGGCATGGCATTCGAACAACGCTACGATTTCGCGCGCGGCGAGCTGACCATGCAAAAGTACCAAATTCGGCGGAGACTCCACTGCTGGGATGCGGCGCTGACGTTCCGGGATCGACAGATCGGATGGGACTTCGGCATCGAGTTCAATATCGCCGCGCTCCCTGGTTCTCTGCTGAAATTCTAGCCGGAGGGTCCACGGCGTGTCTCGTCCCCAAGTTGAAGGTGTGTTTCGTTGTGTTGTTCAAGTAATGGACGGAATGGACGTTATGGACACAGTGGACGTAACCCCGCAGGTGAGTCTCTTCGGTGTCCACGTCGTCCACAAAGTCCATGCCGTCCATCATTTCGAAAAGCGCCTTCAATCTTGACTGCCGAATCTGGGTTGGAGCGCCCAATACATGCAGGACGATTTGCGGATATGAACAACGCACTCGACATAAAGGGTCTGCCGGAACAAGAGGTCCAGCGCCGCCTTGAGAAAGAGGGCTACAATGAGCTGCCCTCATCGAAACCGCGCGGGATCGCCGCAATCGCTTTCGACGTCGTCAAAGAGCCCATGTTTCTCCTGCTTGTGGCATGCGGCGTCATCTACCTGACGCTCGGCGATTGGCAGGAAGCCACGATGCTCCTGTTCTTCGTGTTCGTCATCATGGGCATCACCTTCTATCAAAACCGCAAGACGGAACGCGCCCTCGAGGCGTTGCGGGACCTATCCAGCCCCCGCGCCCTGGTCATTCGCGACGGCGTCGAGAGGCGCGTCGCCGGCAGGGACGTCGTACGCGGCGACATTCTGATCTTGGCCGAAGGCGACCGCGTCCCCGCGGACGCCGATATTCTGTCATGCAGCTACATGTGCGTCGACGAATCCCTGTTGACGGGCGAGTCCGTTCCCGTCAGGAAAAGGCCGCGCACCGCCGACGCACCGCCGGCAGCACCCGGAGGCGACGACCTTTCTCGCGTGTATTCAGGGACGCTGGTGGTTCAGGGCAAGGGCATCGCCGAGGTGTGCGCAACGGGTGTCCGGACCGAACTCGGCAAGATCGGAAAGGCGCTCCAGACCCTCACCTCCGGGGAAACGCGTCTCTCCGCGGAAACCCGCAAACTGGTGCGCAACGTCGCAGTCATCGGCGTCACGCTGTGCCTCGTTATCGTCATCGTCTACGGCTTGACGCGGCATGACTGGCGAAACGGGTTCCTCGCGGGGATCACCCTCGCCATGGCCATCATGCCCGAGGAGTTCCCCGTTGTACTGACGATCTTCCTCGCGCTCGGCGCCTGGAGAATGTCACGCAAGAACGTTCTGACACGGCAGGTCCCGGCCGTCGAGACCCTCGGCGCGGCCACCGTGCTGTGCGTCGATAAGACCGGCACGCTCACACAGAACCGTATGACCGTCAAGCGGATTTTCGCCGGCGGGCAGTTCTGCACCGTCGATTACACCGTGACGGATCCCTTGCCCGAGACCTTTCATGAAGTCGTTGAATACAGCATCCTCGCCAGCCAGATCGATCCCTACGATCCCATGGAAAAGGCGTTCAAACTGCTCGGAGAACGTTACCTGAAAGACACCGAGCACCTCCACGTCAACTGGTCCCTCGAGCAAGAGTACCCTTTGAGCCGCGAACTCCTCGCGATGTCAAACGTCTGGAAATCGCCCGACAGCCGCGACTTCGTGATCGCGGCCAAAGGGGCGCCTGAGGCCATTGCCGACCTCTGCCATCTCGACGCGCGATCCTTCAAAGACATCGGGGGGCGAGTCAGCGTCCTCGCGCGCGATGGATTGCGCATCCTCGGCGTAGCCAAAGCCCAGTTCAAGGCCACTGCGTTTCCACGCGAACAGCATGACTTTGAGTTTGAGTTCCTGGGCCTCATCGGTTTCGAGGATCCCGTCCGTCCCAACGTGCCGTCTTCCGTCGAGGAATGCCACCAGGCCGGCATCCGCGTTGTGATGATAACGGGCGACTATCCGGAAACCGCCGTCAGAGTCGCCCAGCAGATACACCTGGACCACGCCGATGAATGCATTACGGGGCCCGAACTCGATGCCATGGATGACGCCGCGTTGCGGGAACGCCTCAAACGCGTGAACATTTTCGCGCGCGTGATACCCGAGCAGAAGCTCCGCCTCGTCCAGGCGTTCCAGGAAAACGGCGAGATCGCGGCGATGACCGGCGACGGCGTGAACGACGCGCCCGCACTCAAGGCCGCGGACATCGGGATCGCCATGGGCGGACGAGGCACCGACGTCGCACGGGAGGCCTCCGACCTGGTTCTCTTGGATGACGATTTCTCGTCCATTGTCGCGGCAGTAAGGATGGGGCGACGTATCTTTGACAACCTCAAGAAGGCCATCGCGTATATCCTGGCGATTCACGTCCCGATTGCGGGCCTCTCCCTAATTCCAGTCCTTCTGAATTGGCCTCTTGTGCTGTTTCCCATGCACATCGTATTCCTCGAACTCATCATTGACCCTGCATGTTCCGTTGTGTTCGAGGCCGAAGCGGAAGAAGCGGACGTCATGAGGCGGTCGCCCCGAAATCCGAAGTCCCCGTTTTTCGAGAGGAGGAGTGTGCTCCTCAGTCTCATGCAGGGAGTCATGGTGCTTGCCATAGTCCTTGCTGTTTTTGTCGTCGCTCTGCACTTGTATCGCGGGGAGGGCGTTACGGGAGTTGAGAACGCCCGAACGCTGACCTTCACGACGCTTATCGTCGCGAACCTGGCGCTCATCTTGACAAACCGCTCATGGTCGCGCTCCGCACTGGAAATGTTGCGGACGCGAAACAAGGCGCTCTGGTGGGTGCTCGGCGGGACGGCGCTGTTCCTCGGCCTCGTCTTGTACGTTCCGTTTATCCGCGATCGTTTTCACCTCATAGCGCTTCACCCCATCGATCTGGTGATCTGTTTTGTGGCGGGCCTCGCGAGCATCCTGTGGTTCGAAGGGCTCAAGCACATACGCGTCCGCTCAGCGAAAAGAGGTTGAACGCGGAAAGGACGAATATGGCGGTCGTGACGGCGGCAAACTGGCGTTCCCGGTTCACCGAACCGGACTCCGCGTTGCGGCGCGTCCTCGAACGCACATACGGGCGCGACGCGCTCCCGGAACGCCTGCTCCTGTTCAGACGTGTCATCTCGCGCTTCCTCGAACGATTTGGCGACCGCCCCGTTCGCATGTTCCGCGCGCCGGGCCGCATTAATCTGCGCGGCATGCACGTTGACACGCACGGCGGCTATTTGAACCTCATGACCCATCAGCGCGAGGTGGTCGCTGCGGTCAGTCCGGCCTCCGACGACACCGTCAATCTCGCCAACCTCGATCCGGACCTTGATGAAGTCTTTTTTCGCATAGAGAACGAGATCTCCGATGCATTATTTCGTCTGCCTTGGCTTGAATTCATCACGCATCCCCGCGTTCGAGAGGCGGTCGATGCGAAACGCGGCCATTGGGGGAACTACGTCAAAGGCTGCATCCTGAACGTCCAGCACCGCTTCCCGAATGCGAGGCTGAAAGGCATGACAGGTGTGGTCGGGAGCGACCTCCCGGGCGGCGCCGCGCTCAGCTCCTCCGCCGCGCTTTGCCTTGCGCTGACGCAAGCTACGCTGAGCATCAACGGGCTTGCCCTTGGAAGCAACGACCTGATCACGGCCGCGCGCGACGCCGAATGGTTCACGGGCTCACGGTGCGGCCTGAGCGATCAGGCCGCGATCGTCCTCGGGAATCGCGGCGAGTTTGCGAATATTGCCATCTACCCGCCAAAGCTCGAGACGGCTTCCGCTCGCCGCGTGGCATTTCCCGAGACATTGCGCATCCTCGTGATCAACTCCCATACCGAACGCAGCCTGAGCGGAGCCGCACAAGTGGACTACACCCGAAACCGTTTCGCGTACTCACTCGCCATGGAGATTCTTCGCCAGGAGATGCGGCTTCAAGGCGCTCCCACCGCTGTCGTCGAAAAGATGGATCGGCTCTCCAACATCACCCCTGAAGTCTTGATGCCGATGGGCGGCATGCGGACTCTCCTGGCCGCGATCAAGCGCATTCCCGAGACTGCGCGCATGGAGGAACTCCGTTCGCGGTATGACCTGCCTGAGTTCGATGACGCATATCGGCGTTGCTTCGGTTCAGCGCCGGAACACCTGCGGCCAACGGACGTCGCGTTGCGCGGGCCGCTCCTGTTCGGAATCGCGGAGAGTGAACGCGCCCGCCTATTCCCAAACGCTATCGAGGCGGGCGATTTCGACGCGGCAGGCAGGTTGATGTCCGTCGGACATGACGGAGATCGCCGCGTCCGCGCCGACGGCTCCACGATGCGCTGTCCCGTGGATGATGAAGCGATCGATCGGCTGATCGGGAGCGGAGCGCGAATTGAGTTATTTCCCGGCGCCTACGGGGCGAGCACCCCCGCGCTCGACGCGCTTGTCGATGCCGCGCTCGATGGCGGCGCCTTGGGTGCATCCCTCACGGGTGCGGGGATGGCGGGCGCCGTGCTTGCATTGTGCAGGGCGGAAGACGCGGATTGCGTAGCGCAACGCGTCCGCGCAAAGCTTGCCTCGCCCGAGTACCAGCGGGTTGCCGGACGGACAGCGCCCCTCTCTGATCGCGAGATCGCCGAGGCAGTCGTTCCAAACTCCACCGTCGCGTCCGCGGGCGAGTTCCGTCTCGATCCGTAATCCTAGATTCGGCAATTTGAGCCAATTGGACTTGTCCAAGTAATGGACGAAGTGGACGTTATGGACAGAATGGACGTCACCCAGCGCTCGCGCGGAAGCCTTGCGCGCGCGAGCTGAGTCTTTTCGGTGTCCATGCCGTCCACAAAGTCCACGCCGTCCATCATTTCGAAAAGCACCTTTACTCTTGACTGCCGAATCTAGGGTAATGGCAAGTTACGGGGAGGGCGAGGCTCCCGCCGAGCCGGCATGTTCCGGTTCCGCGGCTGCGAAATCCCCCTTTGAATGGGGATTCCACGGCCCTCCCATCAGCATCTCCAGTTCCGCGCAAGCCACCTGCACGTCGCGCTCCGCTTGCGCCTGTTCCAACTGGAATTCGAGCAAGGTCCGTATGCTGTCGAGGACATCGAGGAACCCCGTCGTGGCATTCATGTAGTCGCCCGCCGCATATGATCCCTGAAGGCTCTCATGGGCCTGCTTCTGCTCGGGAATCAGCGTGTCCTTATAGAGGTTGTAGCGGCGCAAACCATCCTCGATGTCAAACAACACCGTTCGCGCCATGCTGTCGAGCGCAAGTTCGGCGCGCCTCTTATCATTCGCGGCGGCATCCTGCATCAGTTCCGCCTCGCGAATGCCGGCCTTGATGCGCGTCCGCCGGATGGGCAGGCTCAACTTCAACGAGATCATCACGTCGTCCCTGACGTCCTGCGTTGTCCACTCGGTGGAGGTGGTGGTTACTCCGTCTTCGCCGGTGACCGGGTCGCCGGGCATCGGCACATCCGACATGGACTTCATTGCCCCATATCCAAGCCCGATTGAGAACTCTGGATACCCCGTTTTCCGCGCGACGGCAGCTTCCTTTTCCCAGCTCTCAATCATGTGCTGCATCGCGGCGAGATCCGGATTCGCCAACCGGATCTGAGCCAGGACCGCAGGCGAAGGCGGTGGCGCAGGCGGGAATACCGCGGGCTGCGGCCATGGCGGCTCCGCGCCTGCTTCCCGCCCCAGCGTTTCGTTCAGACGCGCCGCGAGCGCGGGCTTCGACTGGTTCAACCGGTTGAGCCGGTCGCGCGTTTTCTCCTGTTCTATCCGGACGCGATACAGGTCTGACTCGGGGTTCAAACCCAGCGCGTAACGAGATCGAACGATGGCTTCCGCGTCCGCCAGCAACTTGACCTGCGCTTCCACTATGCCCGTGCTCTCGCCCAAGAGGGCATACTCAAAATAGGCCTTCTTTACGGCGGCGAAGACCTCATTGCGCGCGGCATGGAACCGCGAAAGCGCGGCCTGTGCCTCGGCAAGGGCCTTGTCGCCGCGCGCCCGCAGCGTGCCAAACCAGGGGAACTTCTGTTCGAGGGACACCGTGAACCGATCCGTTTCAGATTGCACGAACTGCGTGTACGTGAACATCGGATCATCGAGCGACGTCACCTGCGGGACCCTCTCGAGCGCGGCCTTCCATTCAGAGTACTTTGACTTCAGGCCCGGGTTGTTCTCCGCCGCCTCGATAACATATTGGCGGAGTTCGTCGTTTGGGGCGAAGAACACCGGGGCTTCAACGTCAGCCGAAACGACGGCGGCGATGAGGGCGAGGATTGTTGGCATGTCTACCTTTCTACGCCGCGGGGTCTCTTTCAGCAGCTCCGCTGTCCCGAATGGCACTTAAGTGGCGCCTAAAGCGCAGTATAACTCGGAATAAAGTGAACCCACTCAAGATTATCCCTAGTACTCCGATGAATACGGGAAGAGGTGTAATCATAGCCTCAAATAAGAGAACCAAAATAAACAGAACCCAATAGAGAACAAGTATATACAACGCGCTGCTTGCATTCTTTGCAAAAAGACAAATCAATATACACGCAGCAAATAGCAGAGCTGGGCCACCGAGGA
>Ga0315274_10008266_pt1 | contig 15070 bp, 16 predicted proteins | sample YL17G02_20_MG_FD_203700 | JGI IMG/M metagenome (GOLD analysis project Ga0315274, IMG submission 203700) | Sediment microbial communities from Yellowstone Lake, YNP, Wyoming, USA - YL17G02_20 | ecosystem: Environmental > Aquatic > Freshwater > Lake > Sediment | place: USA: Wyoming | collected... | reverse complement strand
TCGACAGATGTCCCCATCGGAGCAAGCGCGAACTTCTCACCTGTTCTGGTAGGCTAACAAACAAGAAGAACTAGAGAGACAAGAGAACCGATGTGCTCTGCGGTGACTAACCCGCCTCTATATATAGGTTGAACTTCAGCGTTCGCCTTTCAGCATATTCTTCAGAGTGTTTTAATAAATCTTCAACTAACCCATCGTGCAACTTCTCTACGTTCCTCGTCTTGACAGGATCATGTCGGCCATCATATATGTACCGTCATTAATGGAAACACGATAATAGTATAATGAGAGTGCCAAACTCACATTTTATGAGCCAGAACCAGCACGTGTGCAAACCAGTCTCCTTCAAATGGAAGAAGATCCATCGGGTTACGTGGCCATTCGCCAGAATAGTATGTTTTGACTGAATCAATCCTGAACCCTGTTTCCTCGAGCACTTGCGAAAGCCTCTCCTCAGTAGCAATTACTCCAAAACCAAGCTTCTCCGCCTCAGCCAGACTTTTTGAATTTTCTTTGAACCAAAGAGACGCGAAGGCCAATTGACCTTTCGGCCTTAAGACTCGGTACGCTTCAGAAAATGCTTTCTTGGTTTCGCGAATGTTGTCAAACCCGAAAAATGAAGTGAGGCAGGGAATTCTTTCCCGTGCAACTGCGAGATGTTTAGCCTCCATTACGCAAAGCGAAACATGACCGTAGGCTTTCTGCTCTTCCAGTCTAAGCTTGGCGCCTCGCAGAGGTCTTTCGTCAACATCAGTTCCTAGCAAAACCGTTTTCTCGTCAGTTTGTCGAGACAATCTGACAAGTAGAGTGCCTAAACCCGACGCTATATCCAGTACAAGTTTGCGTTTGGAAACGACCTCGACAATATCATTTGCCATGGTTTCGTCTGCTCTTCGCAGTCCTTCAGAAAGGTACGACGCATATTTCATGCGGATTTCGTCATACTTTTTCACGTTGGGAAATTCTACGTTCCAAACGAACTCGTTCTTGCTGGTCTTCGGATCTTTCAAAATTGGAATTTCATCCTTGACTTGGTATAGATGGCCGTTTATGCATTCGAGAACCCCCTTGCTCAAACGAGCCTCTGAGGTTGTTCCCTTGAATGCAAGAGCATCTTGGCAGACAGGGCAGACCAGCTCATCAAGTAGTGAAGACCTCATTTTCCTCTCCCGTCAAACCCTTTGTATTAGAATTGATACCTATTATTACCTCTGCTGTCTCCAGCCCGCTTAATGCGTGCCGGATTTCTTGTATTAACGTGCGTTATGACTTTGGGTTTTTCACTTCTTTTAGTGCTTGCTTAATGTTTTCTGTGCCAACTATCTTCTTCTCGTTCCACGTCAGCGTAGGCGTCTTCACTCCACCCAATTTCACCTTCAACCGCACCGCAAACGAGCTCCCCGTCAAATCCACCAGCGTGTAAGCTATCTTATTTTCCTCTAAAAGATTGATTGCTTCCTGATCCTCTGGCCCATAACTGCGAGTCGTCCTTAAAGAGCCCGAGTGAACGGTGACTTGGCCATGTACGGAAGAAAACCTCGGACTCGTGCCAAATGAAACTTCTTTCGACCTTACGTAGAGAACTATTTCACTCATATGAGTCACTCGCACCTCAACTTTGTTACAGGTGCTTCCCAAGTCTTCTTACGTTGTCTAAAGACGCCTTTGCCTCTTCTCCTGAAACAGTCCTGAAGCCCTTCCACAGTCTCTCCAGCTTCTCACATGGATACTCAGTGCAGTAACCGCAGTTCGCAACGCCTCTCTCCAGCCCACACTTCCTTACCTCGCAAGTCGAGCAGAACTTGTATATTCTTTTTCCAGCTTGGCATCCGTCACAGTCAATATCACTTGGCTTAAGCCTCTCGGTTTCCGTGGACCAAGCTTCAATGGCTTTCTCCCTCAATTTGCCGTCATTCTTCTGTGTGGCAACGTAAGCGATACAGTCGTTGCAGACGAGTCCGCAAATAGCAATTGTCTTGTTCATCTCTTCACTCTCAAAGCTTTCTGATCTGATTACAGTTCGCTAGACACAGATATGGATTGTACCGTCACGTGACCGTTAAACTGGTTTCCTGAATGCACTCGTCTGCATCGATGCATACACCAAGGGGAATACCACCCGCGAAATCTTCAATTCCTTCCACCAAGCGGTAACAGCTCGTCGGCACATTTCACGGATTCAACTATTATTGACTGCGGTGTCGCCATGTGCCTTCTAAGGTGAGGGTACTTGAGCAGTCCTTCTCGCGTCGGCCTCGGCTCAACAAGTCTCGACACAAGCAGTTTGCTTCTGTACAGCGCATCCACATAGTCCGTTAAGGTTCTGTGAAAGGTTGCGGTTCTGAATGGCTTTGTGAGTCTCTCCATGTCCCACGGAAGGAGGTATTTGATCTCTCCAAAGTATCTTTTCGAGACATTTGTTCTCTTTCCTCTTACGACTATGTTTTCAAAACACGGGTGAGGAATGGAAAAAACAAAACGACCGCGGTTCTTCAAAACCCTTGCCGCCTCGGATATCGCCTTCTTGTAGTTCCTAATGTCTTGAAGTGACATGAAACACGTTACTAGATCAAAATGATCGTCTGGAAACCCGTTGAGATCGGCGGCATCCATGACATAATAGTGTATACCTAACCTTTCCTTTTCTTCTTCTTCCTTCTTGGCAAACTCTATCATCTTTTCCGAGAAATCAATTCCAACCGCCTCTGCACCTTGCCTTGCCAAGATTCTCGTGTTGTATCCTTCACCACATGCCACGTCCAACACGGCTTGACCTCCCATGTTTCCTACCAACTTGATAGTCGCAGGATTATTGAGTTCGTCTCTATGATAGTCTTTGCCTTCTCTCACAAAGTCCAGCCAAGCTTGCGCAGCATCGTCCCAATCCTTTTCACCCAACAACATCCCACCTTATTCCAGGCATTGTCCTGTTCCCCTTTCTCTCAACAACGTCATGCCTTGAATCGCGGCAACCTTCAGAATAAACTTTCCGCAGTCACGTGACGGCTCAACCGCTAAATATGAGACTGAGCTAATCTCTTTTATGACACTGTTTGAGGTCGTATTCAAAGTAACACACGACTGCCCTTTCTGCAACATCTCAAAAAGGTTCCCACGCCTGAAAATGTTCGACTGGTGCAACAGAGAACACGACGTAATTGAACTCATAATGGACAAACCCGACGAATACTCCGCTGTGATAGACGAGATATCCAAGATAGACGGAATAGTGGAAAAGTCATCCGACCTTCACGATGCTCACTTCTTCATAAAGAAGTGTTTCTGCAAAGACGAGGATTCGGTGACCAGAATCATTGATGGATTCGATCTTCTTCAGATTTCACCAATAGTCTATCGCCATGGCTGGGAATACTATCGCGTGATTGCGTTCAAGCATAAGGACTTGAAGGGTCTCATGCAAAGATTTGAAGAAAGAGGCTTTGGGTTTGAGATTCTGCGTAAAGTCGATTTTGATGGATTTATAGCCAGTTCGCTGACACTGACTGCGGATGCACTCTTTTCGGACTTGACTGAAAAACAGATGGACGCGCTGCTAACAGCATATAGCAACGGCTACTATAACCTGCCGAGAAAAGCCAACGTCCAAGACATTGCCAACAAGAAAAGAGTCTCCAGAACAACCTATCAAGAACACCTCAAAAAAGCCGAAAACAAGCTTGTCGCCTCTTTAATCCCCTACGTTCAACTGTTCAGGCGCGTAGCAACGGAAAAGAGAAATGATCTGAGCACACTGCGTGCAGGATCTTTGGAAAAATAGATGAGAAACAAAGTGGATGAAAGGCCATTAACCTGTCACTTTTCCTATTGGGCAAGCTTCTAAGCATGCAGTGCAATCTATGAAACTGTTAGGAGTAGGCCGCTTGATGAGCCTTTTCTCCAGCTCCCTAGTCTCATTAGGGACATCTGTTGAACGTGGATTTTCAGATGAGTAGACCATACATCTGTTAACTTTGACCTTGTACGGTTCAATTGCTTTGGCTGGACAAGCGAGTACACATCTTTCGCAGTCCTTGCATAAGTCCTCTTTGTAAGGTTCATCTATGTCCAACTCTGCAGTTGTGAGCACCGAGACCAGTCTAACTCTAGGCCCGTAAGTCGGAGTCACCAACAACGTGTTTTTGCCTTGGCAACCAAGACCGCACTTGACGGCAGCTGTTTTGAGAGGAATGTCAACCGAGGGAATTGAATCAAAACCTCTCTTCTCCAAATAATGCGCAATTCTCCAAGCTTTGCTCCTCACAATTTGATAATACAACTGGTAACTCTCCAAAGGCACCTTTGGTTTGTGTTTCTTATTGAAATGCAAATACGAGGAATCGGCGACAATGTTGAAAGCTGCGTCCCAAGCATAAATACCCATCAATATGACTGATCTGACTTTTGGAAGCTCCTCCTCAGGAGTCTTCAGAACACCAACGTAGTCAATCTTCCCATAAGGCAAGCCGCGAAGCTTATCAGGATTTGAGATGCCCGCCACTGCGAAACCAGCTTTCTTCGCTTCCTTCTTTAGGCTTTGGGTCAACGCCATGCTTCAACATCTCCTGTTAGACTTGAAGTATTTTCCGGAGCTTTTTAAGATTCTCTGTCGCCACTGGTTCGTTTGATAAGAACTCTTTCAATTTTTCACATGGATAGTCGTCGCAGTGTGCACAAGTCTTCACTTTCCTTTCTTCAGCACAGGGTCTTATCTTGCAGATTTTTCGACACCAACCAGAAATCACGTTAGACATGCATCCGTCACAATCAATGTCTTCTGATTTGAACTCAACTTTGAGTCCTTCAGTCCATTTTTTGGCCAACTGCTTTTTCCGTTCAGAATCTTTGGCCCGGGTCGCTTTGAATGCACTGCATTTGGCACAGTTCAATCCACAATAAGCGATCATTTCAGATATGATTTCATCCTCCCTCCTTTTGAGTGATATTACGATTCGAATGATTGTAGCCTGTGAGATAAGCCTTCTACAGTCATGTGACGCTAGGCTAATGCTTTGAAAGTCTTCCACATATCGAGGTCTGTGATAGATGCATATTGTGACAACTCTACCAGTGCTTCTTCATAATCAAGCAGAAAACTGAAAGAAAAATTGGAAAAGGCTAGTTTGCTGGTAGACCACAGTAAGCCTCCTCGGGATTAGGACCCAAACGGGGTCAAGTCCAGTATAAGTGGCATTTGCATATATGGAGCTTTCAGCGCGTGTCAGTATTGCTGCTTCTTTAGCGCGCTAAATTCGCGTGCTGGCAAGAAAAGAGAGCAGGGGAGCGCATTTTCGTCTGGACTACCCTAAGAGTAATGACGCAGATCGGCGGAAGAACATCATAATTTCGCGAGAAAATGACAAGGCGAAAACCCGACATGAGCTCTCATGGTGAGCAAGCGATATTGGCAGTGTCCCATCTGCGAAAATGAGGAAGGAAACCAAGTATATAAAGAAGAAGCGAAAACTAAGCTGCCAAATCGGAAACTTGCTAGCTGTTGCGCGCAACCCAAAACTCGTGCAGAAGAATCGATTGATAGACCGGAAAGGCTTAGTCATGCTTGATATGACCCGCAGGCGTTTTTCTACCGGTCAGCAGTTTTGTCTTGGTTTCTCTGAGAGCAATTTTCGGAAGGGTGTCGCTGTTTTCTCTCAAATATGTCTGTACTCTTTCCCTGTTATGCTTGATCAGATCCCTCAGCAGCCATGAAATCGCTTTTGTGACCAAGATGTCTCGATGCTTCTTGAGTATATTAATGTTCTCAAAAGCCAAGTCTATTAATCGTGGGTCTTCTGAATCTCTTACTGGTTTAGTGAGTAAGACCAGACTAGCGCGTTTTTTGTGGACATTACTATCCAAAGCTAATTTCATCAGCAGACCTTTCCACTCGCTCCAGTTGGCCAAAACTTCATCTGCAGAGAATTTTGATTGACACAACGAGTCAACCTCAGCCCAGCCGTGCAATCTATTCAGCCATATGTCAATGTATTTTGGTTCGACAGTTTTCTTCAGCCTCGGCGATGACTCAAGCAATTCACCTGCGATAGAAATCTCGTTGACCGATTCTCCTTCATACAGAGAGTTCAACAATTCAATGTACTCAGATCTCGTAAGGTCCGGATGCTTCTTAATCCATTCCTTGACAATTCGTTTCTCTACACCAGCTCCTGTTGCGTAACAGGTCTTATTGGTGCCAATGTAGCTCTCAAGCTTTTCTTTTTCAGATTGCGACAATTGTCTAGCATGTCCCACAACTTCGGACACGAGTTCCAGATGATATCTGTTGGAGATTTTTTGACTCATCCAGTTCCATCCCGCACCATGCGTTCGTTCCTTCTCCCGAATCTTCTTTTCAATCTCTTTAATTTCTCTTGTGCCGTCTAGTTTCCAGATCACCCTCGATCAACTGACTGAGGCTTTTTCCTCAGTTACTCCCATCGTCTTGAGTTAGTTTCTTGATATTTATGCAGAACGATCGATCGAATTTTAGTAGCCCCCTAATGAAAGCACATGCTTTATCATCGCAGTTACACATCACATGCGTTGGGTATCGCATTGCAGGATTGTCAATGGTATGCACAAGCCCGTTCTCTGATGCTTGCTTGAGAATTTCTTGAGCTTCCCTCTGAGTGAGTTCCCTACCCTGATTTCGTTTTCGGTAAAACTCCGCGCTTTCCCCAAGAAAAAGACAGACATTCAAGGGCTTATCAAACCGACGTAGTTTTCCTACAGATACAGTCCATCACTACTATTTTCTTTGATTGCCTAAGGGTTTCTGACGCGCGCTAGGGCAACCCCGCAAATATCCCCTAACTCACTTCTTTCTTATGCCACACTCAGTTGTTCAATAGAGTTTATGGAATGTGATATTTTTGTCTTTTGCGTTATATATGTGCCGTTTACTGGCAACCTTGTTAGGACGGGCGGGACCAGTACCTAAAAGGGTTCAAATCCCACGTCGCCCTCTATGGTCCTACTCTGGACAGTTTCGTTTCTGTTTTCCGAAGAAGACGCCCAAGTTTCGTGGGAGAATGTCTGTGTCTTCGAGCAAGTCAAGATGCTCGAGTTTTCTCATTGTTGCAGCAGGCAGCTGATCACGAGGTACTCCTTCCAGAAGAAGAACAGTTTCTCCCTGAGAGAATTCTTCCTTTTCCTCAATCCATCGTAGGAACTTTCTGTTCTGCGGGCAAGCCCTTTGACAGTGCAGACATCCAACTAGACAGTTATGCGAAGAAGGGTCCATCCACACCGGAAATGGAATATCGCCCCTCCTCTCATTGTGAAAGCTTATGCATCGCTCGGCATGAAGTAGAAAACGATCAGAAGCAATGGCGCCGGTGGGACAGTTCTGTCGGCAAGCGTTACAGTTCTGGCAGCCTTTCATCAGCTGTGCTTCTTGCCAATTGTCTTTCTGGCAAGGCAAGTCGGAGTAGAAGGCCACGAGCTGGAGAAAACTTCCCATGTTGGGAACGTAACAGACATTGTTTCTTCCGTACGCGCCAAGCCCACTCCGCACGGCTAGGAGTTTCAAAGGCAATGCAGTGCGCGCCATTCGGTATCCTTTTGTTGCCAAAATCCCTGTCAAGAGCTTTTCTATCCGTCTCCTCGTCTTCTCATTGGCTACGTATGTCGGGGGAATGATGAGCGCACGTGATTTTCCATTCCACGTGAACACGGCTTGGCTTTGAGGTCGAGGGACGGCGATCACTATCAGGGACTTGGCTTCCCGCAAATCATCTGGGATTCGGAAATCAAACCATGCAAGACGTTCTTGATAAAACTCTTTATCGAACAAGCCGTGCCTGTAGCATCCTTCGATCTCTTCTTGCAGATCGCGGAGATGTTCAATTGATACGATGCGTCCTTTACAGCCGTGCTCTGCCAAATGAAGAAACAGTTCTTCGGTGGCTTGTGTTGCGTCCGATAGTGTTGCTGCTTCCGTTCTCGCCAAACGTGTTCACCTTTTAGGTTTTCATCTGCTAGTCAATGACATATGGCAGACGGATATGGGTTGCAGCGTCACTTGACTGCTCAAATTGCCGCGTAAGTGGGCAGGGTTAAGCTGAAGTGTGATACTGTCATGTGACGGCTTAACTGATAAATATGCGGATTGGCTAGCTTTTTCCTTATGACACTGTTTGAAGTCGTGTTTAGGGTGACCAGAATAGAGCAATTGGCGGGAGCATTCTTTTACGCGATACCTTTCCCGACTGGGCAAGGTTCGTTCGTGCCGGTTCTTTTGTTTTTCGTTGTAGCATATGCTTTTACTTGGAGTTTGCATGGCTTGATTGTTTTGTTGCATTTTTCATTGAAAAAGCCTTCAAAGCCACCTGCGCCAGTCCTGTATTTCTTGGGGTTGGGTGGTCCTTTGATCGCTGCCCTCATATCGGCGTATCTGTTTTACGGGCAAGCCGACATCGTCGATTTGTTGAATGGTGCTTTGAATTGGAATGTTGGGTTAGTCTGGTATGTTCTTGCCATTGCGCCTATTGGACTGATATACTTGGTGAGTACGGTTTTGTATGGGCTGTGGCAGAAGAAGCGGGTTGCTCTGTTCAGAAAGCCGTCAAAGCTAGTTCTCGTACTGATTTTGTCCCAAGTTTGGGTGGTGATTGCTGAGGAGTTTGGGTGGAGAGGCTTTGCGCTTCCTCATCTTCAAGGACTTTTCGGATGGATAGGCGGAACCTTCATTCTCGGGATTCTGTGGGCTTCTTGGCATCTGCCGATGTTTTTTGTACCTGGGTCAAATCAATATAAGTCTTCGTTTCCTCAATACGTGTTCGTTCTGAGTGTTTGGTCGTTTTTTATGGCGATGCTGTATTATCAGACGAGTGGGAGTGTTCTTTTGTGCATGATTTTTCATGCGGCAGCGAATCTTTGGGGGTCCATAATCAATGTTCCTGAAGGTTCTGAACGGTTTATGCTTTTGCTTTATCTGCCTATGTCGTTAGTTGCAGTGGCATTGCTCCCTGTTTAGGATTCTAGCGAGGGCTGTTCCTTGCATCAAGTCTTAAATAAAAGGGATACTAAGCTTACAAAAACGATTAAATCGTGAAGTAAAGAAGGAGAATAAAAAATGAAACCAGCCCTACTCATAATAGACATACAGAATGAGTTCTTCCACCTCAATCAGGCTTGCTCGGACTCTCTAAAGTCGGCCATTGAGTGCATAAATGCAGCAGTGGACCTTTTTAGAAAGAAGAATCTCCCGATTGTCGTTATACAGCACAAAAGCGAGGGACAAGGTCTTGTGCCGGGTAAGTCAGGTTTTGATGTTCCTGAGAGTGTGAAGGTTGGGCCTCAAGACCTACGCGTCGTGAAGACTTACGGCAACTCTTTCACGAAGACAGAGCTTGCAGAAAAACTAAGAGAGCTTGGTGTTGACACCGTTATTGTGACGGGTTTTTGTGCAGAGTTTTGCGTTTTGTCTACGTACAGGGGTGCGCAAGACTTTGACTTTACGTCTATAATATTGAAGGGTTCCCTTGCGTCTGATAATGCAGAGCACATTAGGTTCGTGGAGGAGATTTCGGAGACGATATCTTATGGCGCTTTGAAGGCATTGCTGTAGCGCGCATATGACGGCTAAAGTGTTATGTGTATTGTCGTCATTATTGTTTGAAAAGGTATTTGATCATGATTCTGACGCAGGATGTAAAGCGGAAAGATGTACAACATGCATAGAGGTATGTTCTATTGGGAAGCAATTTGGATAAGGACAAAATATTGACCACAATCTCAATTGTACTTTTGCTCTTTACGGCAATGATCAGTTGGAGTGTTTATTCATGGCTAATCTTGATTGCGGTAATCACAATTTTGATCGCATGGTATTTTAAAAAGTAGCTACTGGATAAACAACGCACTGTTCTGGGTGCGCGCTTGTAGAACAGCATTCATGCGCGAGACTGCTTTTACCTTACAGGGTGTATATATCAAGTGCATCGAAAACCCAACTAAAAGTCCCAGCTACGGAAGATATCTCCAGTTTGTCTCTGATTAAGCGAAGTAAGACATTGTTTATTTACAATAAGCACCACAGCCAAATGAGAAAGCAAAGAGAGCAAAGGCAATCAAAGTCTTCTCATACCAAATTCAACATTCTAAGTAAAGTTGTAGGTTAAGGATACCGATATTTGAACCTATCCCGGGCTACTAAGATACTTTAGTCAAAATTTCATGTTAAGATTGATTTTTGGATACTACAATCCAGCAAGATTTTTAATGAGCCTGCTTCTTTTCTCTCTAATATGATTATAGATATTGAAGAATTGCCCAGGTTTCTTGTGACGGCAAAGGTCAACACTTATGCTAGTGACACAAAAGCAACGATCTTAGGGGATGGAAGTAAGGAATTAGTTTTTCGTGAGGGGAGACTTTTTTATAGAGACAGATATTTCGGGGAGAACCCCTTCATCGGAGAGGAAATGGTCTTCCATGAAGACAAATACATCTGGGGTATGAACTATTATGGGCACGCTATTTCTTCCAAAGACTTTTCCTTGAGGGATTTATATGCGTTTCTTCGGGAGGATACTGTTAACTTATTTGTCATGGCTGGAGAACATTGATATTCGTCAGATTATCGATTTCTTGTTGCTTTCTTTTTATAGCTTCCCCGATTTCTTGACGCTGAGTTTCTAGGAGCATCAAATAAGGAATCAGAACGACTCGCGAGGATAATGGAGAAAGGCGCATTGGAAGCTATTCGGATGCTAAGAGCGACAATGAAAAAACCCTCTGTAAAGCAGAAAAAGACAACGAAACCTAGGGTTAAGACTTTGTTCGAGTTTTCAAACAGCTAAGAATTTTCATGAAGTTAAAAGGGAAAAGTGAGTGAATCAAGTTACTGTCCCAATACTATGTATTCTTTCACTCTGATTGTTGTTCTACTCCATAGTTGATTCAGTCTCGCTGCCCGAGTATTTACGCAGGTCTAGCGTCCAGATGCGAGCTTTTGACAGAAGAGTCGAAAAACTTGACCGAAGTAGCCCGACAGGAACCAGCCCAGCGGGAGGGCACACAGCAAACAGCAGACACCAAAGGCAAAATCATAGAATTACTTTGGCTGCTTGAAAAAGACGGCAGAAAAGAAGGCACCATTCGTAATTACGATAAGTGGCTTTCACACATGCTGAAGAACGGCGTTAACCTCTACGATCCCGAAAGCATCAAGGGTTTCCTGGCAAAAAGCCATCTAAAAGACAGTACCAAAGCACTCATTGCAGCGATCTGCAATGTCTGGCTCACATTCCTGAAAATCCCATGGCGACTACCCAAATACTCTGCCGATCATGAAATCCCTTTCATTCCAATGGAGCAAGAACTGGACCTTCTGATTGCCGCGTGCGGAAAAAAGGTAGCAACATTCCTTCAAATACTGAAAGAAACAGGCGCACGATGCGGAGAAATCACAAAGCTAACCTGGACAAGCATAGATTTCCAACAGAGAGTCGTTAGAATAACAGCCGAGAAAGGAAGCCTACCAAGAATACTACCTCTCTCCACAAAAGCAATAGAAATGTTAAACAACCTTCCAAAAGACTCAGAACGCATATTCGTATTTGCCGACGACATGCGCTCCAACTTCTACCTCCAACGAAAGCGAATAGCAAGAAAACTAGGCACCCAAAGAATACTGCAGATCCACTTCCACACCTTCAGACACTGGAAAGGCACGATGGAATACCACAAGACAAAAGACCCGATTTACGTCAAAGAAATCTTGGGCCATAAAGATCTTAAGAGCACACAAGTCTACATACACATAAACCATGCGCTCTTCCAGAATACGCTGCCAGATGACTTTCACGTCAGGGTTGCAACAACACCTGAAGAAATCACTCAACCCTTGAAGCTGGCTTTGAATACGTACTCCAGAAAGACAACCTAGCTTACTTCAGAAAACGAAAATGACGAAGAGTTATGGGATGCGCCGAAAAATCAAGGGATAATTTCGCATCCATTGTACTTCATGAAGTCAAAGTCGTTCAAGTTTATTCTCCCACACTTGATGAGCTTTCTTATTCTCGGCAACTCTTCCTCTACTGCACATATCAGATTCCTGACCGTGTTACAGACGAGGCCATAAGCTTCCGCGTTCCATCTTCTAGTAATGTTTGCATATAGGCAACGCCCACCGCAAATCCCAAAAACTTGGCAACTCGTGCAGGGTTCGCCGACAAAAACCTTCCGCAGTTCCAAAGGATTGGCATCACTGATGTGTCCCAGATAGTACTTTTTCATGCCCCACATCGTCGGACAGGGAATAATGTAGCCGTTCGTCTGTATGGCGTAGTTTATCCATCCTCCTCCACAGCGCAGAAGGCTTGCGTTCTCGCCTTGTAACAACGAATGGGCAACTCCGAGAATGGGGTAAAGCCGTAAGACAATGCTCCTCTCCTCCATGCAATCAACCCAAAACCTGACGAGTCTCTGGATTCCCGGGTTGTAACTCGCTTCGCTCCATTCTTCAAAGTTTCTTCTTGCGAAATCGCTCTTCCAGAATCCGGCGTTGAGCTGCCAGTGAACCGAAGAAAATGGGAACTCACCGTTGTCGAGGAGCCATCTCACCTGCTCATAGATGTCTGTTTGCTCCATCACCGTCATTCTGGCTATCAGCTCCCCTCGGAAGCCGTTCCTTTTGATGATTTTCAGATTGTCCACAAGTTTTCTGAAAGTCCCCTTTCCCCGGTAGAAGTCCGTCAGGGCTTCGTCGCCGTCTATCGAAACGAGCATGGTGTGAAAACGGTTGACATATTCTGGTTCCAAGCGATCCAGAAGCAGGCCGTTAGTCTGAATCATGAAGTGCTTAGCCTTCACGTTATCCATGATCTGTCTGATTTCTTCAGTGCAAAGCAAGGGCTCTCCGCCATAAAAGGTCAACACGCACTCAGGGTCTTGCCTACAAAACGCGTCGAGTAGGTCTGCATCATAGTTTATCTTTCTGGGCAGTGAATAGTCGATCTCGAAGTCTGGAAAATCTTCATCGACGTCTTCCATTGCTTCGCCGAAGCAGTATCGGCATTGTGAATTGCATTCACCTGTCAATATTATGTGAAAGAACGTTTTTTTCCCTAGCTGAAAATGGTTCTTCACATTTAAGTGTGTTTTTAGCTAATCATGCATGTTTGATAGCACATGCTTTGTCAATCTGATTCGAGCGTCGTTATTTTCGGCTGGCACGGGTTTTTCTGTTTTTTGTCAGGCTTTCTAGGAGCTTCGGAAGGTTATACTTGATGGATTTGCGCATGCTTGTTTTCGGATCTTGTTCAATCATTGCGTGGAGTAGGCTATCCATGATTATTAGGGTTGGGTAGTCGGTGAAGTAGGGGTGCAGCAAGTCGTCAACGAGTTTGTTTAGTTTGCTCGTTGTGGTCCTTTTAGTTTTAGCCACGTCAATCCCATTCTTAAAGGTAGAAAAAGGGAGAGAGTGAATGTGTGAGTTGATGGAACAGTTGATGGTTTATGCGGTTGCCGGCGGATCGACTAGGGCGATTAGTTCTTGAATGGCCTTTTTGTCTCTGCCCATGATTTCTAAGCCTGTGCGTAGTTAGCGCGCGCGAAATGCTGTCCCGTGAACCGTTGATATCAATGCAGCTTCTCTAACAAGAATAGAATTGGTCTTCGGAATTTGACTTATGAGTGGATCAAGACCTGAAAAAGGATGCCAGGCGTCAGTAGGCGAGGTCGTCTTTCCGTTTTTTTCAGAGGGAGTCGATAAGAACCTTTATCCGTTCGTCAACCTATTCGGAGTTGCCAAGCGGTGTCTTTCGGTTTTCGTAGCAGATCCCCCAGGTAGTATTGGCGAACAAGTTGAATGCGAGAATGGTCATGATGCTACCTCCCAGTTCATGCTGGGGATACTCCATGTTTCTCTGAATTGCAAAGAATCCTTTTTTTATTATGCGATACTAGTCTCAAGGACCATGGGGGGTAGGGCTGAAAACTTGATTGTGACAAGTAGAAGAAGAAAGTGAAAAAAATCAACCCTCTTCTTCTTCTCGCAAGTAACTAGTAGTAGGATCCGAAAAATTTTCAAGGCCTACTACTTCTAAGCCAAGTTGCAATGTACTCCTCTACAGAACACTCCTTGCAAGACATCAACTTCACCCGGGCAAAGTCCCAAAATGTTACGTTTGTGAGCTGAAAGCTCCCACAAAAACGGTCCCCCCTACTTTTTATTTCATGCGGCCCTAGGATGATCTCGGTGCTAAAAGGGCCTCTGGAATGCTCGTAGTATCGGCTTGAAAACAGAAAAAAGGGGTTATGCGGGAGAGATCCTCCGTTTGTGGCTGAAGTGGAAATTCGTGAGCTAGATTTTGCGTACGCTGTTGGCGTGATGCTTGTTCCTCGTTCGCGCACTGATCAGGCCTTAGTATATATACTATCTCTGTAGACCCCCTCCCACCCATGCAAGTGTGCGTTACGAAAAGCGGGGATTCTTAACCGCGTTTTCCCTTCATCTCCCTTGCCTTTTTGAGATATTCTTTAAGCTCTCTTTCCTTGATTTTCTTTTCAGGCAAGGTTTCTGGCGCGTACAGCAGAGGCAAAATTGCCAAGAACAGGAAGGAACTTGCCAAAGAAAAAACGGCTGTGACAGAAACTAAAGCGGCAAGGTCTGGAGCCACGATTTTTTGTAAGAGATTGGAAAAAAGGAGAGGGAGACTACCAAGAGCATAGTATTTTTTGCTCGAGTCTTCATGGGCTAAATCTCCCCATAGTGTCATGAAGAACACCACTCCTAGCATACCCAGAGCAATGCCATCTGCTGCGGTGTAGAAAATCCAGCCCATAAATGACAATGGAAAAATGCCCAACACGGCATAACCCAAGCCCAGCATTATAAAACCAGAAATAACCACTACTTTTCGACCGACAGTATCACATAGGACACCGCCCACTAGGGCAAAAACAGCAGTAATGACGGCTTCGATCGTGGCAGACGCATTAGCAAAACTCTCTCCAAAATGGCTGTTGAGAATTGGAACGCTCACATAATTTACGAGAGAAAACATGATCCATGCAGAAAAATACAAGAAGAAAGAACGCTTTCGAATTATGGTCAAGTAGG
>Ga0315274_10008265_pt1 | contig 15071 bp, 10 predicted proteins | sample YL17G02_20_MG_FD_203700 | JGI IMG/M metagenome (GOLD analysis project Ga0315274, IMG submission 203700) | Sediment microbial communities from Yellowstone Lake, YNP, Wyoming, USA - YL17G02_20 | ecosystem: Environmental > Aquatic > Freshwater > Lake > Sediment | place: USA: Wyoming | collected... | reverse complement strand
CGGGATGGGCCAGGATATCCTGCTCTACCTCTACCGAGAACACCGAGTAGCCCCCGCACTTGATGACGTCCTTCTTGCGGTCCACGAAAAAGATCCTGCCCCACCTGTCCTTTCGGGCCATGTCTCCGGTATGCAGCCATGCACCCTCAATGGCCTGCGAGGTCTCCTCGGGGTTGTTCCAGTAGCCCTTCATCACGCCCGGACCACTGACCAAGAGCTCGCCGACTTCTCCATGGGGCAGTGCCTCCCCGGCATCGTCCACCACCCTGGCCCGGATGGGGAAGATGGGTATGCCCACGCATCCTTTAGGCCAATGCAGTCCAGTCACGGCCAACTTCAGGGAAACGATGGCGGAAAGCTCCACCATGCCGTAGGCCTCCGCAAATATCGAGCTGGCGCGGAAGGGCCCCAACCTGAAAGACGAGCCCAACTCTCTGGCGCGGTCGATGTATTCCTGCGGCATGGCATCGGCCGAGGAAGCCCAGAAGCGCATGCTCGACAGGTCGTAGTCCTCCACGCCCGACTCGAACAGGCTCTGGTACATCACCGGCACGCCCACGAAGACGGTGGCCTTGAACTCCTCTATTGCCTTGAGCACCTTGACGGGATCGAAATGCTTCATCATATAACCCTTCATGCCCGCCACCAGTCCCATGATGCAGATACCGTAGCCAAAGAGATGAGAGAGGGGCAGGCAGTGGATGCCGAAATCCTTCGAGCCTACGGGCAGCGCAAGAGCTGCGTATTTCTGCCCGGTGAGCAAGCCGCGCGACGTGGTCATGGCGCCCTTGGGAAAACCGGTGGTGCCGGAGGTGTAGAAGATGCCGACAACGTCGTCCGCCCCTGTGATCACCGGTTCGAAACGGGGTGGGGTGCCGTTCATGAGGTCGTCCAGGGCACGGAATCCCTCGGCCACCTCATCCGCGGGACCGGTCATCGCCCATTCCTCGATCCCCGGCACCGCCCCCTTGTCGCGGATATTTCCGTAGAAGACCTCGCGGTCCGTGATGAGGAAACGTGCCCCGCAGTTCTGCGCGATGTACGCGATCTCCCGTCCCCTGAGCATGAAGTTGAGCGGTACCGCTATCCCTCCCAGCATCATCACGGCGTTGGCCACCAGGGGGACATCGATGCCGTTGGAGGGGCAGATGATCACGCGGTCACCTCTCTTGACCCCCAGGCGCTCCAGGGCGTGAGCCATATGCGAAGACAGGCGCGCAGCCGAGTTATAGGTCAGGGTATCCCCAGACATAACGCCATAGCGAAGAGGTTCTTCGAGAAGTGCCACTTCGAGGTCACCGTAGATGCGCGCGGAGTGTTGGAAGAGGTTGGCCATGGTGAGACCGCGGGTGAAAGCCAGACGCGCTTTCTTTACCAGAGGCATAAACAACTCACCCCCTTGAGGTTCACGTCTCGTCTGTCGTGATGCATGAACATACAGGATACAGGCCTGCCTGATGCGGAACCGTTCGGGTCCGGCCCCAGGCTCAGTCTTTTTTCTCTTCCTTGGCGGCTGCGATGATCTTGGAGGAGATGTGGGAAGGGACTTCCTCGTAATGGGAGAGCGACATGCTGAAGGTGCCCCTGCCGCCGGTTGTGGAGCGCAGGTCGATGGAGTAGCGCAGCATCTCGGCCATGGGCACCTGGGCGCGTACGAGCTGGAGGCCTCCCTCCGATTCCATGCCCAGTATGCGCCCGCGTTTCGCGTTGAGGTCGCCGATGACGTCGCCCATGTACGCCTCGGGCACGAGGATCTCGACGTCCATAATAGGCTCGAGAAGATAAGGGTCGGCTTCGTCCATGGCGTTCCTCAGGGCCAGGGAGCCCGCTATCTGGAATGATATGTCGGACGAGTCCACGGGATGGTACTTGCCGTCGTAGACCTTGGCCCGGAAGTCCACGACGGGATAGCCGGCGAGGAACCCTTCCTCCATGGCCTTGCGCACACCCTTCTCGACCGAGGGGATGAACTGTCGGGGGATCACGCCTCCCACGATCTTGTCCACGAACTCGAAGCCGGCGCCCCTCTCGAGCGGCTCCAGTTCCACCCAGGCTATACCGAACTGCCCATGACCGCCCGTCTGTTTCTTGTGCTTTCCTTCGGCCCGCGCGCTCTTGTGTATGGTCTCCTTGTAAGGTACGCGCGGTAGTTCGGTGTTCACGTTGACCCCGAACTTGCGTGACATGCGCTCCATCATGATGTCCAGGTGCGTCTCACCCATACCCGAGATAATGGTCTGCTTGACCTCGGTGTCGCGGCGCACGTTGAAGGTGGGGTCCTCGTCGCTCAAGCGCGAAAGGGCTACGGAGAGCTTGTCCTCGTCACCCTTGGTCTTGGGCTCGACGGCAAGGGACATGATGGGTTCCGGGAACTTGATGGTCGGAAGCACGATCGGCTTGTCCTTGTCGCAAAGGGTGTCACCGGTCGTGGTCTCGGTGAGCTTTGCCACCCCGCCGATGTCCCCGGCAGGTATCTCGCGCACGGTTATCTGGTTTTTACCGCGGACGATGAACACCTGCCCTATACGCTCTTCCTTATCGCGGTTGGGGTTGTATATCGTGCTGTCAGCTGTGAGGGTGCCCGAGAACACCCTGAAGTAGGTAAGTTTCCCGACGTAGGGATCGGAAATGGTGCTGAAGACCAAGGCCGCCAGGGGAGAATCATCCCTGGCCTTGAAGGCTATCTCCTCGTCGCCGCCCTTTTTCGTGCCAAGGATCTCCTCCAAGCGGGCGGGCGAGGGAAGGGAGTTCACCATGGCGTTGGCGAGCAGCTCTATGGCGATGTTGTGGGTGGCGCTGCCGCAGAGCACGGGCACGATGGTGCCTTCAGAGACGCCGTTGAGCAGGGCGGAAAGCACCTCATCCTCCGCAAGCTCTTCTCCCTCGAGGTATTTATCCATGAGGTCGTCGTTGGCCTCGGCGGCCCCCTCGATCACCTTATCGCGTGCCGCTTGCACCTGTTCGGACATCTCCTCGGGTATGTCCTCCTCCTGCGCCTTCCCGTCCTCGCCGTAGATGTAGGCCTTGGCGGCGATGAGGTCCACGACGCCGCGGAAATCATGTTCCTCGCCGATGGGGAGTTGAAAGGGCACCACGCGGGAACCGTAGAGCTGCTCGAGACCGTCGAGGCAGCGCTGGAAGCTTGCGTTCTCCCGGTCCATCTTGTTTATGAACACGATGCGCGGGTAACCGTAGCCGTCCGCCATCTTCCAGATGAGCTCCGTCTGAACCTCTACGCCGGCGACGGCGGAGATAACGAAAACCGCACCGTCGATCACCCGCAGGGTAGAGGTCACCTCTCCGATAAAGTCCGCGAACCCGGGGGTGTCCAGGAGGTTTATCTTGTAGCCCTTCCACTCAAGGACCAGGGGAGTTGCTTTTACCGAGATACCGCGCTTCTGCTCGTCCGGTTCGAAATCGCTCGTGGTGTTGCCCTCATCCACGCGGCCCATGCGTTTTATGATAGCGGCGTTGAACAATATAGCCTCGGCCAGTGAGGTCTTGCCGGAATCCCCGTGGCCGAAGAAAGCTATGTTGCGGATATTTTCCATATCGTACCTGTCCATGGAAGTCCCGTTCCTTTCCTCGCTTTTTAGATAACGCTAATTATTATAAGCTCGCCACAGGCCCGAGGCCATAAGATATTGCCTGCCAACGCGCGCCTGGAAAGGAGCGTAAAACAGTGCAAAGAGTCCGTCCGCTGACCTGGCATGCAAGAGAGGTTTTCCCTGATGAAAGTACCTGTAAGGGTCTTATGCTCGGTTGCCTGGAAAAAGGAGGATGTGCTATACTTCATGAGGAAAAGAGCGCAACATGGGAGCCGAGTGGGCAAGTGCCCACTTTTTATTTGATGATGAGGTGGTAGCATGCACGGCCAGGCCTTAAAGGATATCGAGAACCGCCTGGAGGAGTTGATCGACCCTCTCATGGCCGATGCGGGTATACGCCTGGTCTCGGTTGACGTGGAGAGGAGAGGCAAGCGCTTGGTGGTGACGGTGTGTCTTGACCGGGAAGGAGGCATCGACGTCAATACCTGCGCGGAGATGAGCGAGGAGATAAGCCGTTTTCTCGACGTAGAGGACATCATCAGCGGGAGATACAACCTGGAGGTGGAGTCGCCTGGGCTGCAGCGCGTGCTGCGTAAACCCCGGGAATTCGGCTGTTTCCTGGGCAGAGAAGTAGAGGTCTTGTTACGCCAGGCCTTCGAGGGACGGCAGAAGATGCGCGGCCGGCTGTTGGCTGCCGACGAAGAGGGGATAACCGTTTTCGTGGACGGCGAGGAGATCACGTTCCCCTACCAGGCCCTGAAGAAGACCAAGCTATATTTCGATGCCCCCTGGTAGGGACAAGCCCCCTGGCGGGGACAGACGGACGGAGGCGGAGGTAGTTCATTTGAATGTGGAATGGCTGGAGGCGCTGCGCCAGATAGAGCGCGAGAAGGGCATCGACGCGGAGACGGTGATCCGGGCACTGGAGGCTGCCCTGCTATCGGCATACAAGAAGAACTACACCACCGAGGAGGAAGCCAGGGTGGAGGTGAACCGGGAAACCGGCTCCATACATGTATATGCGGAACATGTTTATGCGGAGATAGAGGACGAGGGATCCGGCGAGACGAGGGAAGAGGAGGTCACCCCGAGCAACTTCGGCAGGATCGCAGCCCAGACCGCCAAGCAGGTGATCCTGCAGCGTATCAGGGAGGCGGAGAGGGACCTCATGTTCGAGGAATACCGCGAAAAGGCTGGGGATATCGTAACCGGTATCGTACAGCAGTCGGACCAGCGCTATACCCTGGTCGACCTGGGCAAGGTGGAGGCGCTACTCCCGGTGTCCGAGCAGATGCCGGGAGAGAGATACCGGCACGGCATGCGCATCAAGGTTTATATCGTGGAGGTCCGCAAGACCAGCAAGGGACCCCAGATCCTGGTATCGCGTACCCACCCGGGACTCTTGAAATGCCTCTTCGAATTGGAGGTGCCGGAGATCGCCGAGGGATACGTAGAGATAAAGGCGGTGGCCAGGGAACCCGGGCGCCGCTCCAAGATCGCCGTCGTCTCCCACGACCGTAATATCGACCCGGTGGGTGCCTGCGTGGGCGCCAGGGGTTCGCGGGTGCGCATGGTGGTCAACGAGCTGAAGGGGGAAAAGGTGGACATAATCCCCTGGAAAGAAGACTCCAGGGAGTTCGTCTCCAACGCGCTGAGCCCCGCCAGGGTCAAGGAAGTATACGTATTTCCGGAGGAGGAACTATCCGAAGTCATCGTGCCCGACAGCCAGCTCTCGCTGGCCATCGGCAAGGAAGGACAGAACGCGCGCCTGGCGGCCAAGCTGACCGGGTGGCGGATAGATATCAAGAGCGAATCCCAAGCCAACAACGAGCGGGAGGGATACACCGCACACGCGGAGGAAGAGGATGGATCCGGGCCGGTGGAGGGTGAGCTCGAGACGGAAGAGGAGACCGCCCTCACGGATGGAGAGCATGCCGGGGAGGTCGAGGACGCGACAACAGAAGTTGAGGAAGAGGAGGAAGCCGCGGAAAAGGAAGAGATGACCCCGACCGACGGCGAAGAGGAACAAGCCGAGGAAGAGAAATAGTTGCAAAGGCCTTCCAGCCGGGCATCGTTTATTGTTTAATATGGCATCAGGGAGGCCGAACAGGGAGTGAGCATGGCGGGAAAAAGAGTCCACCAACTGGCTAAGGAACTCGGGATGACCAGCAAGGAGCTGCTGGAGGACCTGAAGTCCATGGGTGAAGACATCCAAAACCCCCTCTCTGCGCTGAGCGAGGAGGCCGAGAAAGCGGTCGTCAAGAAACTGGGCAGAGCAAAACCAGAAAAGCCCAAGAAAAAGCCGGCTGCAAAGGATAGCGCGGCCGGGAAGCCCGCACCGGCACAGAAGGTCGAGGAGAAGAAAGCCAAGGCCCCGCCTGCACGTAGAGCCGAAAAACAGCTCAAGCCTGCCGCTACCAAGACATCACCGCCAGCCCCGCCAGCAAAGAAGGAGGCGGTGAAGGCCGAGGCAGGCCCGGGATCCGGCGAGGTTGCCGCGGCGACGCCGAAAGCCCCGACCTCCGGGGGGCAATCCACCGGGAAGCCCAAGGCGCCGGGAAAACCGCTTACGGCCCCCGAGAAGCCGGGGCGTCCACCGGACCGAGGCCGGCAGCACGGCAGGCCCCCCTCAGGAAAGCGGCCGCAAAGGCGCGAGGCGCCCCGCACGGAAAGGCCACCTGCCCCACGCGAGCCCGGCACCAAGCCGATGAAAAAGAAGCTGCGCGTTCCCGAGGGGATAACTGTGAGGGATTTCGCCCAAAAGGTCGGGAAGACGCCCTCCAAGATAATCTCCATACTTATGAGCATGGGCGAGACGATCACCGTGAACCAGGCCATTACCGCGGACGCCCTGGCATTGGTGGCGGAAGAACTGGGGGTGAACCTGGAGGTGAAGTCTCGTGCCGTGGAGGAATTGACGGCCTTCGAGGACGTCCCGGAATCCCTGCAGCCGCGGCCGCCCGTGGTCACGGTGATGGGACACGTTGACCACGGCAAGACGTCCCTTCTGGATGCCATCCGCAACACCGCTGTCACCGATCAGGAGATGGGGGGGATCACCCAGCATATCGGGGCTTCGGTGGTGGAATACGAGGGGAAGGCCATAACCTTCATCGATACCCCGGGCCACGAGTCATTCACCGCGATGAGGGCGAGGGGCGCGAAGGTGACCGATATCGCCATACTCGTGGTAGCGGCCGACGACGGCGTGATGCCGCAGACCATAGAGGCCATCGACCATGCGCGGGCGGCAGAGGTACCGATCATGGTAGCCGTGAACAAGATAGACAAACCGGAGGCCAACCCGACCCGCGTACGCCAGCAGCTCACCGAGTTCAACCTGCTGCCGGAGGAATGGGGCGGGGAAACGGTATATGCGGATATATCGGCCAAGCAGGGGACAAACCTGGACCATCTTCTGGAGATGATAATCCTCCTGGCGGAGATCCAGGATTACAGGGCTAATCCCGGGGCCCCCGCCAGCGGGAATATAATCGAGGCACGCCTGGACAAGGGGCGTGGCCCGGTGGCCACGCTGCTGGTGAAGCGGGGTACACTGAAGCGCGGAGACGCCTTGATGGCCGGGAAGACATACGGCAGGGTAAGAGCGCTCATCGATAATAAGGGCAGGACGATACAGGAAGCCGGCCCCTCCACCCCGGTGGAGATACTGGGGCTGAACATGGTGCCGGAGGCGGGAGACGAGTTCGCGGTCGTCGAGGACGAGAAGAAAGCCCGGGCCATGGCCGAGTCCAGGCTCATGCGGGAGAGGGCGCTCGACGACCGCAATGCGGTGCCCACCCTCTCTCTGGAGGACCTCTTCCGCCAGATACAGGAAGGCGAGGTCCAGGAGTTCAACCTGATCATCAAGGGCGACACCCAGGGTTCGGTGGAGGCCGTGAGGGACTCAGTGGTAAAGATCAAGGTGGGAGAGATAGTGGTCAACATCATCCATACCGGGGTGGGGGCTATCAACGAGAACGATGTCATGCTGGCCAGGGCGTCGAATGCAGTGGTCATCGGGTTCAACGTGCGACCGGATTCCAGCGTGCAGGACATAGCAGCAAGGGAGAAAGTCGAGATCCGGACATACCGGGTCATCTATCAGCTGCTGGAGGAGCTGGAGGCCGCCCTCGTGGGCATGCTCAAGCCGGAGTTCGAGGAGGTAAAGGTAGGCGAGCTCGAGGTGCGGGCCGTCTTCCGCGTGCCTCGCCAGGGTGCCATCGCAGGGTCTTACGTGAAAGAGGGGGAGATAAACAGGAGCTCCCGGGTGAGGCTAGTGCGGGATGGCTCTATCGTGTACGAGGGCGGAGTCTCCTCGTTGCGCAGGTTCAAAGACGACGTGCGCTCCGTTGCGACGGGGTACGAATGCGGGGTAGGTCTGGAGAACTTCCAGGACGTCAAGGAAGGCGACGTAATAGAGGTCATCGAGATGCGCGAGATACCCAGGAGCGGTGAAGCGGCCGACTCCTGAGGAGGTCATCGCCATGTACATAGGCGCGCTGAGGATCGAACTGTATATGCCCCAGTGCCGGACCCTCAAGGAAAAACGCCAGGTAGTCAAGTCCATCATCGACCGTACCCGCAATCGCTTCAACGTTGCAGTCGCCGAGGTCGACAAACAAGACCTGTGGCAGGTATGCAGCCTGGGGATAACCGGCGTGAGCAACAGCGAGTATGCGGTGCGGGAGATGCTGAACAACGTGGACCGCAGCGTAAGGGCGATGGGCAAGGCGGAGGTCCTCGACTCCCCCATCACCATCTTTACGCCCTGAGAGTACGCGGCCGATGAGCGAGGTGATCGAAGTGATACCCGACCGCATCAAGAGGGTCAACGAGGCCTGCAAGGAAGCCCTGGGAGAGATACTGCTGGAAAAGATGAAGGACCCTCGCATCGGGTTCGTGACCGTCACTTCGGTGGAGGTCACTCCCGACCTCCGCCAGGCTAAGGTATGGGTGAGCATGATGGGCTCGGAGGAAGAGGTGGAAACGGCCATGGGGGTCCTCGAGAAGGCCACAGGCTTCTTGCGTAAGGAACTGGGACAGCGGGTACGCATGCGCTATACGCCAGAGCTAAAGATAATCCTTGACCATGGCCCCGAGGTGAGTGAGAGGGTGCAGGGCATACTGCACGAGTTGGAAGAGGAAGATATAAGCGAGCTGGGATCGGTTATATCCGCGTTGATGAAAGCGGAGGCGATCGGGATCAGCTCCCACGAAAATCCGGACGGGGACAGCGTGGGTTCCCTGCTCGGGTTGGCCATGGTGCTGAATAGGGCCGGCAAGCGGGTGTTTCCCTGCATGCCGGAGCCCTGGAAATATCCACCACAGTATGCCTTCCTGCCGGGCCGGGAGCTGCTCGTAGACCCGGATGAGATGGAGGGCGGGCTGGAATTGTTCGTCGCCCTGGACTGCAGCAACCCCGAACGTCTCGGACCGCTGCAGGATAAGGCGGCGAGCGCCGCAATGCTTTTGAACATCGACCACCATGAGGACAACCAGCTCTATGCCGGGATGAACCTGGTGGATGCCGGCGCGTCCTCCACTTCGGAGCTCGTTTACAAAGTGATCAAGGAGGCGGGTTGGCCTATGGGACCTGATATCGCAACCTGCCTGTACACCGGGGTGGTCACCGATACCGGCCGTTTCCAACATATCAATACCTCGCCCGAGACCTTCGCCATCGCTTCCGAGTTGACCGCGGCGGGCGCAGATATCTTCCAGGTGGTGAAGGAGGTCTACGATAACCAGTCACTTGCTTACACGCGGCTTCTGGGACGGGTTTTGCAGCGGATAAAGATTGTAGAGGACCGCGAACTGGCATACAGCTATATAACCCAACTGGACCTTGATGAGACCGGGGCGGTCCTGCCCGAAACGGAGGACCTCATCGATCACCTGCGCTCCGTGCGCGGCACACGCGTGGTGGCCCTGTTCAAAGAGTTGGAGGACGGCAAAGTGCGGGTCAGCCTGCGTTCACGCGACGGCTTCGAGGTGGGGCCGATCGCTCGCAGCCTGGGTGGTGGTGGGCACGCCATGGCCGCCGGTTATACCTCGGACTCGGATGTAGAGGGGAGCATCGCCGGATTCGTGGATGAGCTGCAGGGCAGGAGTGATTAAGGAGGCCGTGGACGGACTGCTGCTCTTGGACAAGCCCAGTGGGCCGACCTCACACGATATGGTGGCCTCCGTCAGGAGACTCTCGGGCAGCGCCAAAGCCGGACATACCGGAACCCTCGACCCCATGGCATCCGGCCTGCTCATAATACTCGTGGGCAAAGCCACCAAGCTCACCCCGTACGTACCGGGCGATCCCAAGGTATACGAGGGATGCATACTGCTCGGGTTGTCCACCGACAGTATGGACATAGAGGGTGAGGTTATCGCTGAGGGCACCTACGACGGGGGACCACAACGGGCGCAGGCTGCCCTTGCTTCCCTGGTCGGTGTCGTGGAGCAGGTGCCTCCCATGTTCTCGGCGGTTAAATATCGCGGAAAGCCGCTGTACCGCTACGCGCGTAGGGGCGAGGAAGTGCCCAGGCAGAGCAGGACGGTACGTGTATACCGGTCGGAGATGCGCGCATTCCGTGTTCGGGGCCCGCGCGCGGAGATGGACTTCTTAATAGAATGCTCCCCGGGTACTTACGTGAGGGATCTTGCGGCGCGGGTGGGGGACGGACTAGGTTGCGGGGGAACCCTCTCCCGTTTACGTCGCATGGGATCCGGTCCCTTTGGCGTGGAGGACGCGATGAGCGTAGAAGAGATGCGCGAACGTGCTGCGAAGGGCAGGGACTACCTGCTGCCGCTGGAACGCGCGGTAGAGGGCTGCAAGAGGGTGGAGGTAACGGAGTCCGGGCTGATCGCTGTGCGTAACGGCTCACCGCTTGGGGGCTCAATGCTGAGGCGCGTGGATGCGGAGGTCATGGAGGGCGATGCGGTGGCGGTGTTCGCAGGCGGGGAGTTGATCGGCATGCACCGGGTATCGCAGGTATCTCCCTTCATATCTCACGCCCTGCGCATGATGTAGGCAGGGGAAAGTGGATGCGGGGTACATACCGGGGACGATTGAAATGGACGGACATCGGCCTATACTCTATAAAGGCGTTCGGAACGGACAGCCAGAGGTACCGGCATGGGGCTGGGAAGGGAGAGACCGCAGGTAGATGGAGATAATACCTGGGATAGGAGCAGTGCCGGAGGATACCGGCAACACGGTCGTGACCATCGGGATGTTCGATGGCGTGCACCTCGGTCACCAGAAGATCATCCATATCGCGCACGAGAAGGCCAGGGAACTCGGCCTGCGATGTGTGGTATTCACCTTCGACCAGCACCCCCTGGAGGTCCTGAAACGCGGGAAACACCCCAAGCTCCTCTCGTCAAGCGCGCAGAAGCTGAGGCTGCTGGAGGAACTGGACGTGGATATGGTGCTCATGGCACATTTCGACGAAAAGTTCTCGCGCATCTCCGCCGAGCGTTTCGCCGCGGATCCACTCGCCGGTAAGCTGCGTGCCCGCGAGGTGGTCCTGGGGGAGAACTTCCGTTTCGGCAGGGGAGGCGAGGGGGACGTCGGCTTTCTTACCGCGCTGGGGGGTCGCTTCGACATGGAGGTGACCTCGGTTCCGCTGCTGCGCGACAACGGTGATGTGATATCGAGCACCCTCATCCGCAAGATGGTCGAGCGTGGAGAGGTGGAGGAAGCAAAGAAACGCCTGGGATGGGACTACATGATAGAGGGAGTGGTGGTAAGAGGTGAAGCCAGGGGTAGGAAGCTGGGGTTTCCTACCGCCAACATCGAGGTGCACGACAACCGCTGTATACCGGCCAACGGCGTGTATGCAGGCGAGGCACACTTCGAACACCGCATACTCCAGGCGGTGTCCTATATCGGTAAAATACCGACCTTCGTGCACGGAGAAGAGGGCAAAAGACGCATCGAGGTGCATATCCCCGGCTGGGAAGAAGACCTGTATGGTCTCTTTATGGGCATATCGTTCCAGAGGAGGCTGCGGGGAGAGGAGACCTTTCCGGACGCCCAGGCCCTCATCGAGCAGATAGAGGAGGACGTGAAGCGCGCACTCGGCTCCTGAACCTATACCACCGACCTCTCGTTTTACCGCAGCTCTGGCGCTGTGGTATCATCTGTTAGTGCAAAAGACAGAGGAAAAAGATGAATGGCGGCGGGAGGGCCGCCTGAACCTGGGCCTAGGAATGGAGAAAGCCGACTTCGCTCTTGGGTCTATGGGGATAAAGGAGGTGAAAAGGCATGCCCCTCAGCAGTGAACGGAAACTCGAGATCATCGAGGAGTACAAGTCTCACGACCAGGACACGGGATCCGCTGAAGTACAGATCGCCATCCTCTCCAAGCGCATCGATGACCTTACCGAGCACCTCAAGGTGCACAAGAAAGACCATCACTCGCGCAGAGGACTGCTGAAGATGGTCGGCAAGAGAAGAAGGCTGCTCGACTATCTCAAGGACAAAGACGTAGAGAGATATCGCGACCTTATCGAGAGACTCGGACTGCGGCGTTGAGAATCCCGCCGTGGTGTAAGAAGAAAAATGAATGGAGATGAGATAGGAAATGACCGAAGACGAAGTAAGAAGATACTCGGTAGAGCTCTCCGGAAAGGTGACCGAGTTAGAGACCGGTAAGCTGGCGAGCTTAGCCGACGGTGCGGTGGTCATATCATGTGGAGGCACCGACATCCTGGTGACGGCCATGGGGTCCAAGCACGAGGTGGACCGGGATTATTTCCCCCTGGTGGTTGATGTCGAGGAGAGGATGTACGCGGCGGGGAAGATCCCGGGCGGTTTCTTCCGCCGCGAAGGCCGCCCCTCGGAGAAATCCATCTTGAACGCACGCCTCATAGACCGCCCCCTGCGGCCGACCTTCCCGGAGGGAATGCGCATCGAGGTACAGGTCATAGCGACCATCCTTTCCGTAGACCAGACCAACCCCCCCGATGTCATGGCCATCAATGGGGCATCGGCAGCCCTGAGTATATCGGATGTACCCTTCAACGGGCCGGTGGGGGCGGTCAGGGTAGGGCTGTTCGCGGACGGTCCCATGCTCAACCCGACCTTGCCGGAGCTGGAGGACAGCCGCCTGGACCTGGTGGTGGCCGGGGTACTCAACCCCGAGACCAACGAGGTTGACATAATCATGGTGGAAGCCGGAGCCTCCCAGGTTCCCGAGGACGAGATGGTTGACGCCCTGCAGTTCTCTAAGCAGGGTATCCGCGAGATGATCAGGATACAACAGCAGATGATGCGGGAGATCGGGAAAGAAAAGCGCAGCGTTAACCTGAAGAGCTTCGATTTCGATGCGGTACAGGCGCGTTTCCCAGAGATGCAGAACCGCGTTGAGCAGCTGGTGCGTGAGACCGCGCGCAACCAGTTGGACAAGAGCGAGCGAGACCGCGGCATGGACAACCTGCAGAACGAGCTGCACCTGGCGGCCGAGATCGAGGGAGCGAGCGAGGATTTTCTGGAGGCTGTGAAGGAGTACTTCAGCCACCTGGTCGGGAAGACCACGCGCCGTATGATCGTGGAAGAGGACATGCGCATAGACGGCAGGCGTCCGGAGGAGATCCGCCCTATATCGTGCGAGGTGGGCCTTATCTCGCGCACCCACGGCTCGGGACTCTTCAAGCGCGGCCTCACCCAGGTGCTCACGCTCTTGACCCTGGGCCCCATCAGCGATATGCAGAAGATCGACGACCTCTCGCCGGACGAGAGCAAGCGCTACCTGCACCACTATAACTTCCCCCCCTTCTCCGTGGGTGAGACGGGGATGCTGCGCGGGCCACGCCGCAGGGAGATCGGCCACGGAGCTCTGGCCGAGAGGGCCCTGGTAAGCATCATCCCCGACGAAGAGCATTTTCCCTACACCGTGCGCCTGGTGTCGGAGGTCCTCTCCTCTAACGGCTCCACCTCCATGGCGGCGGTGTGCGCATCGACCCTGGCGCTCATGGACGCCGGCGTCCCCTTGAGAGACAACAAGGCCGTAGCCGGCATCGCCATGGGCTTGATCAAAGAAGAGGAAAAGGTCGCCGTGCTCACCGATATTCAGGGCTTCGAGGATAAATATGGCGATATGGACTTCAAGGTGGCGGGCACGGAATCCGGCATAACCGCGCTTCAGATGGACATGAAGATACACGGTATATCCGTGGAGACCATGCAGCGCGCCCTCGCACAGGCCCGCGATGCACGCCTGTATATACTGCGCAAGATAAGGGAGGTCATGCCGGAGCCGCGCACCGACCTCTCCCCCTACGCTCCGCGCGTGGTCACCTTCGGGGTGCCGGTGGACAAGATCCGCGAGGTCATCGGCCCCGGGGGCAAGGTAATCCACCGCATCATGGCGGAGCACGAAGTCGAGTTGGACATCGAAGACGACGGCCGGGTGTTCATCACCGCCAAGGACCTCGCCAGCGCCCAGGCAGCCAGGCAGATGGTCGAACAGATCATCCGGGAGGCCAAGGCAGGCGAGCAGTACGACGGCACGGTTACGCGCACCACCAGCTTCGGCGCCTTCGTGGAGTTCCTGCCCGGCAAGGAGGGGCTTGTGCACATCTCCAAGCTGGCCGACCGCCATATTCCCCGCGTAGAAGACGTTATCAATGTGGGGGACAAGGTCAAGGTCGAGGTAATGGAGATCGACAAGATGGGAAGGGTCAACCTCAGAGCCCTGGACCTGAAGATCCCTGACGACCTGCCCGATTCGGGGCCGCCGCGGGATGACCGCAGGCCCGACGGGAGGAGGGACTCCAGGCAGCAACCGCGTTACCAGCCCGGGCAGCAAGGCAGGCAAGACGGCGGGAACCAAGGCAGGGGAGACTCCGACCGGCCGAGGCAGGATGGGAAGAACTGGTAACGGATATCCGTTTCCATGAAGGAACAACACTATCAACGCACGCAGAGCAGCAACGGCATCCGCATCCTGACGGAGCGGATGCCGAACCTGCGCAGCGTCACTTCGGGCTTCTGGGTGGGGGTAGGCTCGCGGGACGAGCCCCAGGAGCTCTCCGGTATTAGCCACTTCATCGAGCACATCCTGTTCAAGGGCACCTCGCGGCGCAGCGCCAAGCGCATCGCCGAGGAGTTCGACGCCATGGGGGGCGAGCTCAACGCTTTCTCCGCCAAGGAATACACCTGCTTCTACGCTAAAGTACTGGACGAGAAGGTGGATGACGCTTTCGAGGTGATGACGGACATGCTCCTCAGATCGCTCATGCGCCCCAAGGACGTGGACGCGGAGAGGAAGGTGATCCTCGAGGAGATCGCCATGCACGAGGATTCCCCGGACGATATCATCCACGACCTCTTCATCTCCGCCCTGTGGGAGTCGCATCCCCTGGGGCAGAGCGTTCTGGGCTACCAGAACGTCATCCGTACCCTGGACAGCGACGAGATCGCCGCCTATTTCCGCCGTTTCTACCGGCCGGAGAACATCGTGATAGCGGCGGCCGGCAACACGGAACACGCCAAGGTCGTGGACCTGGTCGAACGGCTCA
>Ga0315274_10008264_pt1 | contig 15072 bp, 18 predicted proteins | sample YL17G02_20_MG_FD_203700 | JGI IMG/M metagenome (GOLD analysis project Ga0315274, IMG submission 203700) | Sediment microbial communities from Yellowstone Lake, YNP, Wyoming, USA - YL17G02_20 | ecosystem: Environmental > Aquatic > Freshwater > Lake > Sediment | place: USA: Wyoming | collected... | reverse complement strand
AGTCAGCTCAGCCCCGCCAGCCTCTTCCTGGCATCCTCAACTTCGGGCAGGCCGGGGTCGGCGTCTTTTTATTGGGTCGAAGGATAGCCGATATTACTCCCCCCGTGGCAATGGGACGGCAGGTTCGTGAGAATCCGCACTTCAGATTGCCGCAGTCGAGGTAGCGCTCGAGCAGCCCCCTGATAATGGGCCTGAGGAAGCCGTACTAGAAGTGAGGGAGCGCACCCTTGACCGCCGAGCACTCCGAGTCTCACAAGAGCGCCGGACGGCAGCATCTCGACTCCGAACCTGCTTAATCTCCGGCAGGCGGCCAGCAGGAACGGAACGAACGCGGGTTCTCCTATTTGAATGCGAAAACGTACTCCTGGATGCCCTGACGCAACAGGAAGGAACTGGATACAGTGAATCGGCCCATGAGTCTGGCTATATCGCGCGGCTGATGGCGCGGACACGGTCTCGTATCCTGGGTTGGTACTTCGTAGATCATCTGTTCGCGATTGAGAATTCTGAACATCGTGGGTGATACAGAGATGCTCGGCAGAGATGAGATCAGCGCGAAAAGCCTGGTCTCCGGACGGCACCACCGGCCCAGTCTCCGAACGAGCGCCTCGAGTTCCCGCAGATTGAAGTAGTTAAAAATGTCCCAGGCAAGGATAATGTCGAAGACCGTTTCGTCACGGAACGGAAGCAGTGCGGAAAACGCCGCCTCCTCAGACTCCTCCTCCGGCACAACCGCTGCCTTCCACTCCAGGTAACTGCGATAGAAGTCGTGGATATGCAGCCGGCAGGAGAATTGCGACTAGAACCGCACGTTCGCTTCGAGGGCGGGGCCGAGGTCCAGGATGGAGTAACTTCGATCGCCCCGCGCCGGGTTCAGCAGCGCATTCAGTCCGAGCGATTTGTGCACTGCCGGCGAAACCTGGGTTTCTCGAGGAGCACTCAGAGTCATGGGATGCTGCGTCGAAAGTTCTCACTGCAGGCCGCCGGGTGGCGGACTTCTCTCGCCGTTGGAATCAGACCTTATCCCCGGTCTTATCCTGTCTGAGCACGTGCTGTGACGGAGGCTTCACTGCAGTATTATCTGCATGTAACGGCTTTGCTTCCACTGCAGGTTTGGAAGTCATGTCGATGCTGCCCTTGAAGTCCGACCCGTCCTCCAGACTCACCCGCGGGGCAACAAGGTTGCCTCGCACCTTGCTGGATTGCCGTAAGATAATCTGCTCTAACCCAACGAGATTACCTTCGACCTCTCCCATAACGATGATGCTCCGTCCCTGGATATCAGCCTTGATGCGTCCGCTCGAGCCGATTGTGACGCTGTGCTGAGCCAGTTCGATCTTGCCTTCAACCCGGCCCTCGACAAACAGATCCTCGCCGCCCGAGAGGGTGCCCTTGATCTCGATCGAAGGACCGATCAAAGCCCGTTCCTTGGCCGGCGGCTGCTGAAACCGCGGGATCGATGGCTGCGGCGGCGGTTGCATGGGAGTCTGGGTTAGAGGGTTGTCCGCGTCCGATTTTTTCCATATCATTGCCTACTCCTTACCTTTAAAATATGGCACTTTTGTTTTTAGGGTTTGCCGGCAGGGGGCGCATTGTCTCCTCGATTATCCTATTTGCGTTTACTCCCATTACTCTTACATATATGGTCGGCGGGCGCCGGTATCGTCTCTCCCCTAAAAGGGTGATATAGGGGGTGAACATATCCTTGGAAGGGAATTTCGTAGTTTTGCTGACCGGGATCGAACCGGCGACCTCTTGACTGCCTGTCGAAGAGAAAAGAACATTTTTCCTGGAAGCGTGGCCCCGTTGTGCTGGGCCTGAGGTGAAAATAGGACAGATTCATGCTGCTAAGAATAGGACATATTCACGTTGCGTTGACACCGCACAAACTCAGCTTGACATCCATTGCAGGGCGATGTCTAATAATCTCAACCCAAATCAAGGAGGGGTAAATGAAACGCATTGCTTTTGCAGTCTGCGTGGTTGTTTTGGTCTTCGGAGTTGCTATCTTGGCAAAGACACAGACGGCGAGTGTGGAACAGGAGTTGATGAAACTGGAGAATGGATGGGCTGATGCTTTGGTTAAAGTTGACTTGGCATTCCTTGACCGTATTTTAGCGGATGACTACATCTTTACTGGCGCCGATGGTAAAGTATCCAACAAGGCCCAAGAAATCGCCAGCGTGAAGTCTGGGGAGTCCGTGGTTACGTCCGCAGCAAACGATGAAATGAAGGTCCGTGTTTATGGAAACGTGGCGGTGGTCACTGGCCGCTGGACTTCAAAACAGACGCTTAAAGGCACGGATATCAGCGGTCAGTATAGATGGACGGATACCTGGGTAAAAATAGCTGGACGTTGGCATTGCGTTGCTGGGCACAGTTCGCTGATAGCCCAGAAATAGGGCATCGGCCAAAGAACATAAGTTGACACTCGCTGCCTGATCAAGTGTTGATCAGATTGAATATGGTCTGATCAATATTTAGATTGATAGGCATTGTCAATTTTGGTTTAATTGTCTCATCAAAATCAAGGAGGGGAATATGAAAAACCAACTTTTGGCCGTATCTTTGGTCTTGCTGATCTGCTTTGCGTTTGGCTGCCAGAACAAAGCCGAAAAGGCGGAGCTTGAAAAGTTCAGGGCGCAGGCAAAGCTTGAGGAGCAGAATAAGGAGGTAGCTAAAGAAGTATTCGCTTCGATTGACGCAGGGAATTTTGAAAGACTCAATGAACTCCTTGCTGACGATCTTGCTATTCCCATGCCGGGTTTATCTGAGCCGCTGCGAAAGGATACGTTGTTTCAACTTATCAAGTCACACTATACAGCGTTTCCAGATTGGATACATGGGATTGAAAATGTGATAGCAGAAGGAGATATGGTCGCAGTTAAACTCACACAAAATGGGACGCATAAAGCTGACTATGAGGGAATCCCAGCGACAGGAATTAAAGTCACGCAGCCAGCAATGCACTTGATAACGATAGTTGATGGAAAAATTAAAGGCTGGTCTCCTATCGAGGATTATCTGGGTCTCTATCAGCAGCTCGGCATGGAGCTTAAGCCGAAGGAAGCAGAGAAAAAATAGCACTAACCTTAAAAAGGCAGACACGTCCTCCTTAATGTCGAGGAATCCAGGCAGATCCTGGCTGGACTGAAGAAGCAGACCCAGGGCCTTTTATATAGATAAATCTAAGAAAGGAGGGTTTTATGAAACGCATTGCTATTGCAGTCAGTGTGGTGGTCTTGGTCATCGGAGTTGCTATCCTGGCAAAGACACAGACTGGGAGTGTGGAACAGGAGTTGATAAAGCTGGAGAATGGTTGGAACGATGCCCTCATCAAGCAAGACTGGGCATTCATTGACAAGATTCTTGCGGATGACTTTATCCACACAGATAGCGATGGTGTCGTCGAGACAAAAGCCCAGACAATGTCGAGCCTGAAGTCTGGCGAGGAAGTAGTCACGTCCGCGGTGAATGATGACTTTAGGGTCCGTGTTTATGGTGACGCAGCAGTGGTCACTTTCCACTACACCAGCAAATCACAGACCAAAGGCAAGGATACCAGCGCGCAGGAGCGAATTACGGATACTTTTATTAAGCTTGCCGGACGTTGGCAGGTTGTAGCCGAACACATTTCGAAGATAGCCCAGAAATAGAGCATCGGCGAACGAACATAATCTGACGCTTGCTGTCTGATCAGGTATTGGTCTGTCACCACCATAGGACCTGAGCCCTGCTACTGTCGTCCTGCCGTCGTCCAAGATGTCAAAACGCGGCCCATAAACGGTCATTATTGGCCGCAGAGGGCCTTCCAACGTATGTGCCGGAAGGCCTCACTTCTTCTTGTTGGCTAGGTGGACGACAAGATAAAGAAGTCCAACCAGAGCCGGGAACATGCTAATACTTAAGGGAGGGCCACCGGAAATCAAGATGATCGCCGTCCCGCCGAGGATTATGAGCGCCGCCGCGAGCTCCTTGAACCAGCCGACCACACAGCCCGCAAAGACCACGAAGAATCCGACTCTGAGCATTATGCCGCGCGTATCGAGCTGCCCAAAATACCCGAGGCCTTCTATGAACTCTCCGAGCGCCAAGAGCCCGATAAGGGTTCCCAAAATGCGCGGGAGCCACCGGATATCACGACCGGCGAGTCCCGGCAGGAAATCCTTCAGGCCGCCCTTTTTGAGGTTCATTCTTGCGTCTCGTGTCCGCGCTTTTCTTTCTTGCTGACCAGATAGACGTATAGATAAAGAAACCCGGGAAGCGCGGGGATGGCGAAGAAATACACCTGCGTCACTTTACCCGGAAAGGCGAGCGCGGTCACCAAAATGAGCAGGAATCCGCCCAAAATGAAGAGGGCGGCCGGGAGATCCTTGAACCAGCCGACGGCGCACCCCACGAAGATTAAGAAAAGTCCGGCATTGATTAGATAGTCTGTGATCATACGATCCGCTTTGTTCGAGGCTAAGTAGCTGACTGCTCCCAAGATCCCGAAGAGCGCCAAAAACGCGATAATCGTGCCGAAAACTCGCGCAACCCAACGGACCGCCGAAACCGAAGGCCTGTCTAAAAAGGCGTTCATATCACGCCCCTCCCATCCTAATGTCTGTGGTTCAACCTATACTAAAGCGAAGAGGAGAAGTCAAACACGAAGGATGGTCAAGCTACCATCCAAACCACTGATACAGGGAAAAATGAGGGAAGGGAAGCTGGTGGAGCTGACCGGGATCGAACCGGCGACCTCTTGACTGCCAGTCAAGTGATCAGACTAAAACCCTGACCCAGTGTCAAGAATCCGTTATGCAATATGCCACTCTCTGCTCTCTTATCGTTAGGAATGGGGCCCTTTGATCCCCCCTGTTTACCTACTTTCGCTCAGTTCGAACACCAATACGTGTACGACTGGCATTGCGCCAGGGAAGGCCAGGACGTCGTACAAGCTTCGTGGGAGCTATTTGATCTCATGAAATGAAGAGTATGTGGGCCAGCAGATACCGTGTAGGTCTGGCTCGTTGTCCACGGCGCCAGGGTCGTCAACCGTGACCCATCCCAAATAACATCATACGTGTAATTATTAACCGATTTATTCTCAAACTTGATCGTCGCTGTATTGTACTTCTCGCAGTCGGACGTAGGGTCTGTAGGGGTAGAAAGCTCTTTACACCCTGCAAAGAAAATCAATCCTGCACAGGAGAGCAAAACTAGGAAATGTTTCATGATAACCTCCTATTTGCCGGAGTGAATATTGCTTTTGATTTGGATGATCATCAACTTTCTCTACTCTTGATATATTGCTCTTATACTTAGAGACCATAATCTTAAGTGTAATCAAATAAACAAGAAAATCGCCTTTTGAGATGAAATTAGGGGTGATTTAAGGTCACCATATCGAAGTCCCCAATCTCAAAATATTCATCGTCGAACATGCAGATGGCCGCAGAAAGCAGGCCCAGGAAGCCGGCGCCTGATCGGTGACGGAGCAATCTGGATAACAAACGAAGGCTGGGCCGAGAAGCTCCATCACAACCCGCCGTGGCCCGCGGCTTCCGCGTCGGTTCCAGAACCAAGCGGGCCGATGATGGTCGCCTTCGGCACTCTCGGGGTGGCGAACTGCCGCCCAATTTTCGAGCCCTTTTCTGCTATAATACCTTTCTTTTCGAGCCAACCTGCCGCTGATCGGAAGCAAGGTCTTGTTCGGTCCGCACCGAAAATCATCTTTCCGTGCAGGCAGCACGGCTCAGGACGTGGTCAATGGATCCGATCGTTCGCGCTATCGATCTCTGGAAAGAATATCCGCAGGACGGCCAAAAGGGAACGGCCGCCCTCCGCGGGGCCGGCTTGGAAGTGCGGCCGGGAGAGATCGTAGCCCTTCTTGGAAAAAGCGGCTCCGGCAAGACAACGCTCTTGAATCTTATCGCCGGCATCGATCGCCCGACTAAAGGTCGAATCGAAGTCGGGGGCCGGGATCTCGAGGCCTTGGGCGAAAAAGGGAGAACCAAGTGGCGTCGTTTGCGCCTCGGCTTCGTGTTTCAGTTCTTCAATCTTCTGCCGACTCTGACGGCCTTCGAAAATGTCTTTCTCTCCCTCGAGCTCGCCGGTCGGCGGTATCCGCAATTGGCTCTGGATGCGCTCCGGGACGTAGGCTTGGAAGGCAAAGGACATCGCTACCCGAACGAACTTTCCGGAGGTGAGCAGCAGCGGGTCGCCATCGCCCGGGCTATCGTCAAACAACCCCTCCTCATCCTGGCCGACGAGCCGACGGGAAACCTGGACACCCAGACCGGAAAGACAGTGCTCGACCTTCTGGTCGGCGAATGCCGCAGACGATCGACCACGATGATTATGGCCTCCCACGCCGCTCTGTCCCGCCGCTCAGCGGATCGCATTCTCCGCATCGTCGATGGAATTATCGTCGAGGAAACGCCGGCAACGGATTTCGAGCCTTGAAGATTGTCACCTGTTCTTTTCTTCGTTACATGTTCCGGCGCCGCGGGCTCACGGTTCTTCAAGTCCTGGGGATCGCCTGCGGAGTGGCTGCTACCGTCGGGATCGTCCTCTCCGCTCAAACGGCCCTGACGAGCTTTTCGCAAGCGATCGAATTTCTCAAAGGGAAAGCCACTCACTCCCTCGAACGTCCGGCGGGGCCCATGGACGAGAGTGTGTTAGCGCGTCTGATGCATGACCCGGCTGTCGACGCCTTTTCGCCGGTCATAGAACGGAGCCTGCGCCTGGCCGATGGCGAAACGGCGCGTCTGCTGGGCATCGATCCCTTTCTTGATAAAAACCTGCGGCCCGAGCTTGCTTATGTCGATTTATCTACGAGAACCGGCGAGGACACGAAAGACAGGAGTTCTTTTATCTTCAAAAGCAACGCGGTTCTCCTGGAATCACAGTTGGCCCAAAGGCTCGGGGTGGCTCCCGGCGGCACGATTAAATCGGCCAAAGGCAGCTTCGAAGTCAGCGGAGTTTTCCCCAATCCATCCGGCGAGCCACTCATCCTGATGGATATCGGCCACGCCCAAACTCTTCTCGGCTTGGGCGGACGGCTGGACCGCGTGGATTTGATTTTGAACGACCCCTCCGGCTTTCTGTCGCGCTGGGAAAACGGATATCACGTCCAGACAAGCCTCAAACGCCGGGAGTCGCTTGCCCATATGCTCCGGGCCTTCCGCCTGAATCTCGAGGCCCTTTCCTTGCTCGCCCTTTTCGTCGGCATTTTTCTCATCTACAACACAGCCATGTTCGCCGTGATCAGCCGGAAGAAGGATGCGGGAATATTGCGCAGCTTGGGGGCCTATCGTTCCGAAATCATCGCCGCGTTTTTGGCCGAGATCGCGCTTCTCGGCTCGGTTGGCGGAATGTTCGGAGGCGTTCTCGGATACGTATTGAGCCGGGTTCTCGCCGGGGAAGTCGGCGGCACGATCAGCAACCTCTACTTTTTCTTACGGCCCGCCCTTCCACGCTGGTCTCCGTGGATTGTCGTCATCGGAACGCTGCTGGGCGGCACGGCCGCCGTCTTGGGAAGCCTATGGCCGCTGAGAGAATTGATACGCCTTGATTTGGTTCAGGCGCTCAGCGGGAGAACGGCGGACAGGAAGGGCGGATTCCACGCCCGCAGGTTGGCCGGGGCCGGGATGGGGCTGATCATCTTAAGCCTCTTCCTTTTAGTTATTTCCTCCCCTCGCGTTTATGCCGGATTTGCCGGTGCGTTCGGATTTTTAATAGGGGCCAGCCTTCTGACCGGGCTGGCCCTCGTCATTATCAATCCTTTAATTAAAAAGGCGTTCAACCGGCTGGGAGGACTTCCGGGAAAAGTCGCGGCGGGAAATATCCGTATCAACTTGGGCCGGACATCGGTCGCAGTAGCGGCGTTCATGGTCGCGCTCTCCATGTCGATCGGTCTCAGCACCATGATCGGCAGCTTTCGCCGTTCGGTAGAACGGTGGCTGGAAAGGCAGATCAGCGGCGATCTTTATATTTCCTCCATGGACGAGATGGATGTGCCGGTCCCGTTCTACGATGAACTCCGGGCGATGAAAGAACTCGAAGGAGTGGATCCCTATCGCAACACTCTGATTTATTACCGGGGAACGTCGGCTTATGTCTCTGCTGTCGATGCTTCGGTCCTTCAGAAATTCACGGATTTCGCCTGGCTCAAGGGAGGCCGCGAAAACTGGGACAGAGTCAAGGCCGGCGAGGTCATTATCTCTGAGAGTTTCTCCAGGCGTTTTGGCGTGAAGGCGGGGGACGTCCTAACCTTGGATGGGGTCCATGGGCCGGCGAAGCTTGTCATTGCGGCGGTCTTTTATGACTATACGAGCGAACAGGGCATCATCATGATGGACCGCGCCTTGTACCTTCGCCTTTTTGAAGATCCCACCATCACCAGCGTCGGCGTTTTCGTCGATCCCCGCCATCCGCAGCGGCAGCAAATCTTGGCCGAAGTCAGCCGGAGAGCGGAAGATTACGGCCTGCCCGTTTTCACCCGTGACCAACTTCACGCCAACGCCCTCAAGGTCTTCGATTCCACATTTGCCGTCACTCTGTCCATGCGAATTCTTGCCATCATCGTCGCCTTTTTCGGAATCGCGGGCGCGATCCTGACTTTGTTCATCGAGCGCCAGCGCGAATTCGGAATTTACCGTGCTCTCGGATTTTCCACGCTTCAAGTCGCGGGAATCACTCTGATGGAAGGGCTGGCCATGGGAATGCTGAGCTTTCTGTTGAGCCTGGGAGTAGGGACGGCAATGGCGGGGATCCTGATCAAGGTCATCAATCTTAGAAGCTTCAGCTGGACGATATTTTTCTACCCCTCATGGACTCCTTATTTGCTGGCGGCGGCGACGGCTCTCCTGTCCAGTGTGGGAGGCTCGCTCTATCCCATCTTCAAGGCCTGGCGGACATATCCTCAAATGCAGATACGCGAGGAATAGGACTCAAACGCAATGATGCGAAATAAACTCAAGAAGCGGCCGATCGTTCAATGCTTTCGGGTGTTTGCCTTTTGTCTGACCGCCGGCGCTTTACTTTTGGCCGAGTCCGGGGAGAACTGGCAGCAAGCTATTCAGCCCCGCGCCTGGAAGTTTCCGGAAGATCATGGAGCGCATCCCGCGTTCAAGACCGAATGGTGGTATTTCACCGGCAATCTTTCCGACGCGGCCGGGGCGAAGTACGGCTATGAGCTTACCTTCTTTCGTCAGGGCGCGCGGTGGGCGCCCTTAAATCCCGAGAATCCGTGGTCCGTCCGCGATCTTTTTCTGGCCCACTTCACGATTACGGACGGATCGCGAGGCATATTCAGGGCGGAAGATCTTTTGTCGCGGGTGGGACCGGGTCTCGCGGGGGCCCGGACAGGCAAGATGGACGTTTGGCTTCTGGATTGGTCGGCCAGGATGGAAGACAGCGTGATTAGCGTCAATGCCCGCAAGAACGGGATGGAACTTCAGCTGGAACTCGTTCCCAAAAATCCCATTGTCATCCACGGCCGTAACGGCCTCAGCCGGAAAGGACCGGAAGAAGGAGAGGCGTCTTATTATGCATCGTTCACCGATCTGGAAACAAAAGGAACGATCTCCCTCGCAAAAAGCGGGCCGATAGTGGCGGTAACCGGGAAAAGCTGGTTTGATCATGAATTCAGCTCCAATATGCTGGCGAGGGGCCAGGTGGGATGGGACTGGTTCAGCCTGCATCTTTCGGATGAACGGGATCTCATGATCTACTTATTGCGCCGCGCGGACGGATCCATTGAGCCAGCGTCGGCGGGAACACTGGTAGAGCCCAACGGCAAGGCCCGTCATCTCGAGCTCGCGGATATCTCTGTGGAGGTCCTTGACCGATGGCGCAGCCAGTGGAGCGGCGGTAATTACCCCAGCCGGTGGCGGATTCGAATTTCGGCGGCGGAGATCGATGTCGTCGTCACACCCCTCCTGGCCGGCCAGGAGCTTGTCGCCGGGGGGCTGCCGGATCTCATTTACTGGGAAGGAGCCGTGGCCGGAGAGGGAAATTCGAGGGGACGCAGGATCGCATCCGAAGGCTATATCGAGCTAACGGGGTATGCGGGGAACCTCAGAGGAATATTTTAACAGTGCGAGTGAATTTTGACAATATTTTCCCCTGTATGATATAAGGCTCGGGCAAGAATTCAAGATGAGAATCGGAACGCGGGTTGGAAAGGTCAGCCTGCCGCGGGCGCTCTGGACGGGAGTCCTTATTTTGACCGTGTCCATCATCATATCATTCTGGTGGCCATTTCCGGCGGCACGGCTTCTCCCCGCCGCGCCATCCGTCATGCTTGTCCTGCTCTCTTTCGCCTGCGGCTATGTAGACGCCACCCTGGGGATGGGCTACGGGTCAACTCTCACTCCCCTCCTCCTTCTCTTGGGGTATCAGCCCCTGGAAGTGGTGCCGGCCATCATCGCTTCTCAGCTCTCCGCCGGCGGCATCGCCGCCTGGGCTCATCATTATATCGGCAATGTCGATCTTCATCCGAAAAACCGGGCCTTTAGAATTGCCTGTTTGCTGGCTTCGACATCGGTCTTAGGAACGAGCGTAGGAGCTTTGGTCGCACTCTACCTTCCCGCACTCTACCTGCAGGCCTGGGTTGGATTCCTGGTTTGCGCTATAGGAATTACCACCATTGCCCTCAACCGCCGCCATTTTCCTTTTTCGTGGAAGCGGATCGTCTCCCTTGGTATCTTTGCGTCCTTCAACAAAGGCTCCACGGGAGGCGGCTACGGGCCCATTGTGATGGGCGGGCAGCTCTTGGCTGGAGTGGGCGGCAAGGACGCCGGGGATAACGACACTTGCCGAGAGCCTCGCCTGTGTCGTCGGAGTCATCACCTACTGCCTCGCACGAGGGGGAGTTCGCTGGCACCTAGCTCCATTCCTTATTGCCGGCGCAGTGGCCGCTGTCCCCTTTTCCACGGTCACCGTGGCCGCGCTCCCGCCTCAACATTTGAAAGGTGCAATCGGGATCCTCACTTTTACGCTGGGCCTGTTGATCCTGTTGAAGGTTTCTATTTTCTGAACCCCTCTCTGCCTCGTTAGGAAACTAGCATGAGCCTCGGTTTGATCAGCATCTGCTCTCACGGTCGCAAGAAATAGACGTTATCTAGCTATCTGTCATGCCGAAATATCGCGCCGTCCTTCATGACGAACATGACCTTCTGAAGCACCGAGATGTCCTGCAATGGATCACCGGGAACGGCAACGATATCGGCTAACATCCCAGGTGCTAAGTGACCGATTTCAGCGGATTGGCCGAGCAATTCGGCAGCGACAGAGGTCCCTGCTTTTATAGCATCCATCGGACTGAAGCCTGCTTTCTTGACTAAGAGCTCAAACTCCTTGGCCTCGTTTACAGACCAGGGAAAGGACCCGGCATCCGTGCCCAAGGCGATCCTAAGTCCTTTTTTATAGGCTTTATTAAGCGCCTTATATTCTATTTCTAGCAACTGTTTGAGAAGCGGGGACGGCCTTTGTTCTAAATGGTTTTCGAACACTAATAATGTCGGACACCAATAGACTCCCTGCGCCTTAGCTTGATCGATCAAGCTATCATCAAACCCGCTTCCGTGCTCGAGGCTATCGACGCCGGCTTCAAGTGCGGCTTTTATCCCATTCCGGCTGATGGCATGGGCAGCGACCTTGCGTTCCAGCCTATGGGCTTCATTCACCATGGCCGCCAATTCTTCTGTGGTAAAATTCGTTAGGCCGGAAATTCCACCGTCCTTATCTATGAAAAATGGCCAATCGACATAAATCTTGATCCAATCGGCACCGAAGGCAACCTGCTCTCGAACCGCCTTAAGGCACTCCTCAGTCCCAGTCACCATCTGGGCCCCTTTAGGAAGTTCGAGCTCCCAGGAATAATCAAAGGGCATGTAGCGTCCCTGCGTGTTCAACCCACGGGTTGATACCCAAAGTCGCGGACCAGGAACCAGGCCCATATTAATGGCTCTCTTAACATCCACATCGGCATACATGGCCCCTTCAGACTCCACGTCCCGCAAGGCGGTGAAGCCGTTCCAAAGGGCTTGGCGCACGGAAGCTACAGCCCTAATAGTCCGGAAGGGTGTCGAATTTTTGTAAAGATCAGCTCCATAATCATCCACCCCATCAACCATTATGTGGGTGTGGGCATCGATGAACCCGGGCAGCACCGTTTTGTCGCTTAGATCGAGGATTGCGACACCTTCAGGGATAGCTGCTTTTTCGCCAAGCGCAGTGATCTTATTCCCTTGAACAACAATGATGACATTGCGGCGGATCTCTGCGCTCTGGCCGTCGATCAGGCGCCCGGCTTTGATAACATAGGTCTGATTTGGAGATGCGGAAGGACAAAGAAAAAATAGAGCACTCAGGATCAAGAAATACTTACTTGTTCTGTGCATAGCGAATCTCCTTGACCTGTCCAATTTCGGATAAAAAGCCCCCCAAAACGGTATCCTACGGCAATTGAAGCTGCCTGCTTTGCTGACCTCATTGCATTCGCGTATCTGTTGGGAAAAGAATATCAAGGGACAAAAAAGAAGTCAAAGGATATCGCAATACTCCGGGTCTAGGAAATGGGGCTCAAGAGGAGTAAAATATAAGCATGGCCCTAAAGAAGTGTCCTTATTGCCAAGCGATTATCGATGACAAGAGCGAACTCTGCACCAAGTGCGGCACGAGGCTTCTTTTCCCTGAAGACGAGTCGATCGAAGAAGATATCCCGGGCGATAAGATCGTCGACGAAGACAAATAGGCATACTTCCACTTCGCCGGATTTCTGGCTTATCTTTCCCTGATAATCGCCAAGTCCCAAGCCGGCAGAATCATTTTCTGGGACCTTGCGGTGGGCTTGCCGGAAAGCATTTCCATCCCATCCGAATAAACATAGGCGAACTCTTGGGGCTTGGTAGAGAAATTGAAATAGAAGTGAACCGCCTTCCCATCCTGAAGGGTCCCGTGCTTGACCTTTATGGCGGCCGGGAGCGCGGCATCTGTCATCGTCACTCCGGCGATCGTCAAAGCTCCTAGGACGACCTTCTCCTGGAGCTTGTCCGAGAGATAAGTCCCTTCATAGGTCACCGTTCCCTTCCCATATGAATTCCGCGTAATAGCTGGATACTGTCCAAAAACAGGATGTTCGTAATAGGCTTGCGGCTTCGCTTTTTCCGGAATCAGGTACTCCGCCCAAACCGAGACCTTGTTCTCCTCCCCTACCCCATAGGGATCGCCTTTGAGCTTAAGAGGTGATTTAAGGTTAGTGAATTCCTGATAATAGAACCCTGCGGCCTCACGCAGTGGGCCGGGCGCCATCGTCCATCTTACTGTCGAATTCTCGTTGCAGAACCCGCTTTTAAAGCTCATTAGCAGATGCCCGCCATCCCGGACATATTCTGCCAAGCGATTCAGCAGCTCGTCAGTCGCGATATAGACCGGCGGAACAACGATGAGTTGGTAGTCGGATAAGTTCTGGCTCTTCGGGAACAGGAAATCGACCTCGATGTGTAGGTTATAGAGGGTCCGATAAAGCTGGTTCAGGACGGTCATGTAGTCGACCTGCTCGTCGAAGGGCATGAAATTCAGCCCTTGCCAGGAGTCCAGACTGTAGAGGATCGCCACCCGGTTCTTCTTTCTAAGGTTTGCCAGCTCCGGCCCAAACTTCCTCAGTTCCTGGGCGATTCGCGTGACCTCGCCATAGACTCTTCCTGGCTCCAGGTCATGCCCCAGCACGCCTTTCCAGTAGGTCTCCTGGCCATAATGGAGCGCATGCCAATGCCAATAGGCAACAAGGTTCGCTCCGGAGGCGATATTGGCATAGACGGCCAGCCTGAGCTGCCCGGGATAAGGCGGGATCTGGTTTTTAGAGTCCCAGCCGGTGGTCTGGGCCGTTGTTTCGGTCACCAAGTAGTTTCCTTGCTTCAGCGACCGGTTGATGTCGCCGCAGTAGGCGATGAACTCCCCGTCCATCTCGTCCTGAAGTCCCATATAGATATTGACCGCGGGGATGTCCAGAGCCTTAGCGGTTTCGTATTGATCGACGTCTGACGGAAACCCGCCCACAAAATCATGGAAGATGAACTGGTCCGGCCTCTTGATCTCCCTGACGATCGCCGCCTGCCAGGCCAGGAAACCGGCGATGATATTCTGCTGGAACCTCGCCCATTCGAGCTTGTAGCCCGGGTTGAGGATGCCGTCCCGGGGCGGCAGTTCGTCGAAATCGGCGATATTTTGTCCCCAGTAATTCAGCCCCCAGGCCTTGTTGAGTTCCGCCGCCGTCTTGAACTTTCTCTTGACGTGCTCGCGGAAAAGCGACTGAACATGGTCGTCCGCAGTGCCCGAGGCGTGGGTCTCGTTGTCGAGTTGGTAGCCGATGATGGCCGGATCGTCCTTGAAATGCCCCACCACCTTGCGGATGATCCTCTCGGCGTAGAACCTGTAGGTCGGATGGGTCAGGTCGGTCATCTGGCGAAGCCCGTAGGTATAGCGGGGCTGGTTGATTTGCTTGACCTGGATCTCAGGGTGCTTCTTGAAGAGCCAGGCTGGGATGGAATATGTCGGTGTCCCGAGAATGACCTTGATTCCCGCTTTATGCAGGCGGTCGATCACCTTTTCCAGCCAGGCAAAGTCGAACTCACCGTCCCGCGGCTCCAAAACCCCCCAAGTGGACTCCCCCACCCGGGCGAAAGTGATGCCCGCCCTTTCCATGAGCTCGACATCCTTTTCCAGCCTTTCGTACGGCATATATTCATGGTAATAGGACGCCCCGTACAGGACCGTTGGAAACTTCGGCGTATCGGCGAGGATAAGGGAAGCGCTTGATAGGAGGAAAAGCAGGGCCGTCGCTGCGAATACCCATCTTATTCGAACGTGCCTCATCATATTTCTCCTTTTTGAGCCTTATTTAGCCACATTTTATGGATGAAATAAAGCCGGCAATGCCTATTTTAAAGAGAACCCGATCTTTGTTAGAATGGTCAACCTAATCAGGTTCCTGGATGAGGACTCGATGAAAAGCAAACAGGCCTACGTCATCTTTGTGACCGTGATCGCCGCTATCGGCGGGCTCCTCTTCGGTTTCGACAC
>Ga0315274_10008263_pt1 | contig 15072 bp, 13 predicted proteins | sample YL17G02_20_MG_FD_203700 | JGI IMG/M metagenome (GOLD analysis project Ga0315274, IMG submission 203700) | Sediment microbial communities from Yellowstone Lake, YNP, Wyoming, USA - YL17G02_20 | ecosystem: Environmental > Aquatic > Freshwater > Lake > Sediment | place: USA: Wyoming | collected... | reverse complement strand
GCTTCGTTTGTATCGAACGGACTACCTTTAGGCACTTTATCGTAGGCTTTGGCAGCAAATGCCATAGAACTCATAAGGCCACTAACACCGCTAACTCCTGCCGCTATCATGCTGCGAGCTGTCGAGGTCATCAGCCGACGCCGATCTAAATATAACGCTTGCGGTGTGACTTCATGCTCTCTGGCGGCGGTGGGGTCGATGATTTTTATCAGCATGGTACCTTCCATCAGCGCTTTATGCATACGCAGGGATGAATGCGGGACATCGCGACACTTTAAGTATTTTAACATGATTACAATGTGTTAAAAAGGTTTGGCATGGAGGACATAGAGCATGACCGAGGCAACTATTTTTGATAAAATTCTGCACCGCGAAATTCCCGCACAGATCGTCTTTGAAGACGACTCAGTGCTTGCCTTCCGCGATGTCCACCCGCAGGCTCCGACTCACGTGTTGGTGATACCTAAGAAAAAGCTAGCGCGCTTCAGTGAGCTGGCGACAGCGCCCGCTGCCGATGTCGCTGCGTTCTTTAGTTCTATTGCTAGAGTCGCCAGTCATTTAGGTCTAGAGAAGGATGGTTACCGAGTCGTCATAAACAACGGGCGCGACGCGCAGCAGTCCGTTGAATATATCCACGCGCACATTTTGGGTGGCAGGGCCTTGTCTTGGCCGCCAGGATGACGATGCGTAGCGCGGGCACGATCTATTAAATAAATAAATTCATTGACTTAGGGTTACCTCGCGCATGCATTCCTAAATTACCCTACCTGGATGTATACTAGTAGTATACATACGGTTGGTAATATTTATCGATGGATGCGCCCATGAATTTTAAATCCTTTCACTTCGATGCACTTGTCGATGAGTGGGACTTCTGTAACTACCATAGGGAACGTAAACTACTTTTCCAGAGCATCCAAAAAGGCCGTAAAACGCTGCTTTTTGGTCGTCGTAATTTTGGCAAGACGTCTTTGATCCGCAACGTTATTGCCAGGCAATGGCTAGGACGCAATAAGGGGGCATTCTTCCTTTACGTTGACTTTTACGGTGTACGCACGATGACGGGTTTGGTTTCCCGTCTGAGTGCTGCATTTGCCGATAACTTTCAGCTGGCGTTTCCAGCCAAATCAGCATTTCAAAAGATGCTTGGTAGTATCAAGCGCCTTCGTCCAAAGATTGAGATGGATCCAAGTGGGCAGCTGTCATTGTCGTTAGGTCTAGGCGAATCACCAAGTCGTAATCTCACGTCGATCTTTCAAGAACTTGGCGCCATGCACAAACGCGGTGTTCCCATGTTAATTGTGTTAGATGAATTTCAAGATATTCATTTTGTTGACGAGGCAGAAGGTTTAATACGCAGCGTACTTGAATCCCATCTTGGCAGCGTAGCAACGGTCATTTTAGGTTCGAAGAAGCACTTGCTCTCTCAAATGTTTGCGATGCCGAATGCTCCGTTCGCCAACTGGGGTGAGCATGTGGAATTGTCTTTCATACCGTATGAAGAATACACAACATATGCCAACGAACGCCTGGCTCACCTAAATCTTCAGTTAAATGACGAAACCTCTAGGTATCTTCAAGATCTGATGGGACGGGTGCCAGAGGCGATGAACCGACTAGGGGACGCATTGCTGTCATTAGACTGTCCAGCTAAAACGGTAGTCAATAAAAAGATCGTAGACGAGGCGCTCCGCGCATTAGTAGTCCGACGGAGTAGTGCTATCGAGGAGTACATCAGTCATTTTACAGGTGCAGAGGAACAGCTTCTCATCACACTGGCACGCGCCGGCGGCCGCGCGACACAACTGACTGGCAAAGATTTTATTTCTAAATCAGGTTTGTCAATCGCCGGTATACGCAAAGTGGTGGGCAAACTTGAAGACGAAGCAGTGATCTACCGTGAGGATAAATACTACTGCTTTGCAGATCCGTTAATCATGCATCATCTTCTGAAGTTTCGTGCATAATTGGATCAGATTGCGATGATGTTAAAGATGACAAAACAGGAATTGGAGTTTCTTTTGGCCGCGGATCGAGGCTTATAACAATCGTCCAGTGTCCCGTTAGCATGGCGATCTTCGAGGTAAGTTGACTAATCGCAACTGCCTAAGGATTGAGCTCTGTGCAAGCTAACTCAGCCTCTCGTCGCGACTTTATGATGGATCGCTTTTAGGCGGTCGCTGTCCTGATGGCCGTCACATAGCAGCAGTACATCGATGCCCATGGCTGCTGCTACCTCGAGATCGTGATCAGTGTCGCCGACCATAATCACGGTGCTGGGATCGAGAGCTAATGCCGTCTTTAATTCTTGCATTAACTCTTGGCCACGTTGCACTTTCGACACGGCGTGATGATTGCCTAAACCAAATACCTTGAAGAAGTAATCTCGTAGGCCATGTTCTTTCAGTAGAACTATGAGGTCCTCTTCGTGGTTTGCCGACAGCATCGAGCAAACTACGTCTTGCGACTTAAGTTGCTCTAAGATCTCGCGCACTCCGGAGTAAAGTTGGGTGCGTGAGTGCATGCCCGTTTTATAACGCGAAATAAAAAGTTTGCTGAGCTCTGCAAACGGCACGTGCTCATAGGAAAAGCCTAGCTCTTCGTAATACTCGCTGATGGGGAAGCGAAAGCGTTTTAGATAAGCCGTCTTATCGAGGGTCGGGAGACCGTGTTCGCTTAGCATCGTGGCGATGATTTCGACGCAGAAGTCGACATCGTCTAGCAGGGTGCCGTTCCAGTCCCAGATGATATGTTTCTTACCCTCTAGTTGAGGAATCAGTCCCAACATTCGTTCTCTCCAAATCACCGTAAAATATGAGCGATCGTATTGCATAGCAAAGGCTGCAGCATCTGCCTACTGACCACTCAATTAAATAACGTTAAAGTATTAGAGATGAAATGAAAGAGAGAGGGATTGATGGAGCGGGAAATGGGATTCGAACCCACGACCTTCGCGATGGCAACGCGACGCTCTAGCCAACTGAGCTATTCCCGCATCAAGGTGATTGATTAATTAGAGATTCTAGCCGTCACTGTCAAGGTATTAAATGACCCACCCCTGGTTAAATTTTTGGACACGGCGTCGAGACGGCTTTCGGCGCGGGTTTTCGCCTATGGGTGACGCGGCACTGCCGGAGCTCCCAGGGTCCGTGTCTGCTGGGCAGGCTAGGCGTGGGGCTCTGGTTAAAGACCGACCGGTATCGCTGGAGCAGCGTTACTCCCTCCTCGAGCAGAGCACTCAAGCTGATGAGATCTTTGTGCGCCTCAAGCAGCGCCTTTTCGCCGCGATGGATGCTAGGCAGGCGGGTCCGACCGTATTTCGTGAGGGTGGACGGCTGGCGCCAGGGCGGCCTTACTTTTTTGTTAAACGGGCAGGGGAAAAGGGCTGGCTTTGCGAGCGCTCCGGCGCTGGTTGGTTGCTGACTCCTGCCGAGAAGATTGTCGAACGCAATCTCTTCTTGCGGGATGATCAGTCGGTCGATGCGGTCGAGCTTTATGTGGCGCAGGACCGAGTCACCATGCCGCGTGTCCGCAGCCGCACCATGGGCGAGGGCCTTTTGGCCCTGGCAGTTTATGAGCAAAAGCTGCTGCAGCAAATGGGGTGGTCCTGACGTGCTAAATCCAGGTGACCAGGATTACAGGTAAATTGCCAAACTAGTCAGCATTCTAGTATCCTACGGGAAGATATTTACGGGAAGATATTTACGGGAAGATCCCAGCAGTAGCATCGCTTTCATCTCGTTAGCGAGCCCCTTTGGTAACGGTTCCCAGCATTAGGTGGAGTGGGCTAAGCATGAGCTTTAATATTGTTGATAAATTACTGGGTATTACCCTGCTCGGGACGGCTTGGGTGCTATGGTTACTGGTGGGGCTTAGCGTCGTGTCGGTGACTGTGATGCTGGAACGCGCCCTGTTTTTTAGTCGGATGCGGATTAATTTTCCGGATTTTACTAATCAGCTGGCGAAGCTTTTGATTGACCGCGATGCCGAGGGCATTAAGCGTTTGTGTGCCAATCGCGGTGCTATTGAAGCGCAAGTCGTGCTCCGTGGCATGGACTATAGCGAGCGTGGCGCGACCGCGATGCGCGAGAGCATGGAAGGTTTTCTGATCGGTAATCGCCAGATCCTTGACCGCGGGCTAGTGGTGCTAGGTACCCTCGGCAACAATGCGCCGTTTATTGGGCTGTTCGGCACCGTTATCGGTATCATCATGTCGTTCAAAGACCTGTCGGATAATCCTGCTGGCGGCCCCTCGGTGGTGATGGCCGGTATCTCGGAGGCGTTAGTGGCTACGGCAGTTGGTCTCATGGTGGCGATTCCTGCCGTAATTGCATTCAACGCCTTCAATCGTATTGTTAAACGGCGTCTGGCCAATGCTGAAGCCGTGATGAAAATGGTGCTTTCTTCCTACGAGCGTGGCTGAATAGCCGGAGCGGGACAACAATGGCAGGCATTGCTAGCGACAACGACGATGAAATTACCGGCATTAACGTCACTCCTTTGGTGGACGTTATGCTCGTGCTACTCATCATCTTCATGGTGACGGCGACCTACATCGTCAATCGCTCGATCAACGTTAATCTGCCGAAAGCCGACACCGGTGAAAATAACGACAAAACTAAGAATTTAGCCTTCGTGTTGGATGCCAAGAACCAGCTCTACCTGGACGGTAAGCCGGTGTCGATCGAGCAGGTGCCCGAGCTGATTAAGCAGGAACAGGCGAAAGCTGGCAATGTGCCGCTGAATGCGGTGATTTCTGCTGACAAAGAAACCCCGCACGGGGCAGTTATTAAATTGATTGATACCGTAAGAAAACACGGTATAACCGACTTTGCAATTAACGTCGAATCCAGCGCTGGTGGGCCTTAACAAGGGCTTTGCTGCGCATACGAAAGACGCGGCATAGGCTCTCAGGTGCGGTAAGATGTAGTTGGAGTAAATGGCGCAAATACGGGAGCTAGTTCGATTGAAGTCTGTCTCAGGCAAGTCGCAGGATTCCGTAGTAGCCTCAGGTGATGCTGGAGCTACCGCTAGCCGCGTGTTGACCAGAGAGCTTTGTCGGCAGCATTTGGCCGATACTTCCTTTCGGCTACGCCCCAACGATTATCATGAAAAATATCCCAAGTGGCCTGGCCAGGTGGGCCTTGAGATTGAGATGCTACCGGTTAAGCCGCGGCCGAATGCCGCGATTCCGGACTCAGTGCCCCTGCAAGATGGTACAGCTAGTGGGGCCGTGTCCATCGCCGACATGTTGCGCGCGGCAGCACCTGGGCATGGTTGGACTGCTGAGGACACCGCTGCAGATGTGGGACATGGGGGCAGCGATGCCCATCCGCTTTTGTTAAGAGTGGGCCTAGACGATCAGGATCAAATCACTTTCGAGCCTGGTGGACAGGTTGAGTTTTCCTCCCGTCCGTATCCCTGTCTCGGTGATGCACTGCGTCGCATGCGCACGGTGCAAGGGCAAATCGATAAGATCTTTGCCGAGCAAGGCGTGCAGTTAGTTCAGGTCGGGGTGAATCCTTGGCACACGCTCGATGAGCTTGGTCTGCAGATGCCAAAGGCTCGCTATAGGGCGATGGATCGTTACTTCGCCGCGATCGGTCCATATGGCCAGCAAATGATGCGGCAGAGCTGCACGTTTCAGGTCAATCTCGATTTCGGGCCAGACGAGGACACTCTAGTCAAACGCTACATCGGCAGCCAACTTTTGGCTCCGATTGCGGCGGCGACCTTTGCCCTGTCGCCTGTGGTCAACCGAGTGAATCAAGGCATCCGCGGTTATCGCACGCGGATTTGGCGGCATACCGATCCGACGCACACCGGCCTTCCGAGTATTGCGGCATTATCAGCGATGTCCGAGGCTCAGATCGGCGCCAAGTTACTTTCGCGCGAAGCAGTGATTAACGAGTACCTCGAATTTGCTTTGAAGGCGCAGGTGGTTTTCATCGCTGGGCTAGATTATCAGTGCCCGGGCATAAGCTTTGGTGAGTGGTTGGAGCGTCCCGTTGCGGGAGTGCGGCCCACACTTGATGATTTCGTTACGCATCTCACATTACTCTTCCCTGAGGTGCGGCCACGAGGTTTTCTCGAGCTGCGCTCTGTGGACTGCCAGGCAAGAGCATTTCAAAGCGTGCCCGCCTCTTACTGGACCGGGTTATTGTATGACGACAAAACATTAGACGGTTTACTTGCGCTGCTGCTGCCTGAGCGGCAATGCATAGCTGATTTACTGATCAAAGCCGAGGACGGCTTGGCGCATCCAGCGCTAAGAACGCTTGCGAAGGCGGTGGCCGAATTGGCCCAGTCTGGCTTTGCCACTCTTCCTCCTTGTTTCAAGTCGGATGGTGCCGAGCGGGAACTTCATGCATTTGTCGGGCGTTTTACGGCAAGGGGACGCACCCCTGCCGACGACGTGCTCGATCTTTTGCGCCAGGAGAATGCCCCGTTCCCTTCGTTCGCAGGTTATCAAGCCTTGTCAGAAGAGTGGGCCAAAATACTCACCTAAGGAAGACCAACAAGGATTCCCAATGGCGCCAAAAAGCGTGACCAAAAAACTGATTCCACTCGATATTGATGAAGAAATGGAGCCACCAGAGCACCATCCCGACAACCAACAGGCGTCGTGGGAGGAGATCAAGACTGGCGATGATCTCGAGACCTACATCGAGGATATCGCTGATACGGTGCGGATCGGGCTCGATCAGAGTATCGCGATCCTAACGCCCTGGTTTTTTAACAACATGCCGCGCGCCTACTATCAAACGACGCCGCGCCCCGAGAAGGTGCGGCATCTGTCGGCCGTGATCACCGGGCATGTGTTTGAGACCAAGCAGACGGTCGAGCTTTGGGACCGTGACCGGGCAAAAGTTACCTACATCGGTCCCGGTGGCGACCGGGCTATTCTCATCGATATGGCCCGGCGTTTAGCGCCCAATCCATTGAAGATGGGATCTCTGTATTTCTCCCGCGATAAATTGCTCTTTCTCTCGACTTTTCACTGCAAAGACCATAAGCCCCTTGATCGCGAGAATCGCCGAATCCTGGAGAAGGTCAAGGTTGCGCGCGGTATCTTGGTTGAGGAATTTCCCGATGATCTGACTAGGGTCGATCACTACCTCAAAAACCTCGATAACGACTTCGTCATGTATGCTACAGCCGGCCGTATTCAGATTTTGTATCGCATGGTGCGCTACATGATCGAGCACGAGGGCGCGCATACGTTCTTTGAGCCGGTGGAAAATAGTCCTAATGCCCGTCTGACCTTAGGAATGAAGAACGTCAATCCTTCGGTCGTCCTTGAGGCTGTACTCGATTTGATCAATCGCTATGAATTTAGCGTGGTGCGGGCATTTCTCGTTAAATTCAGCCAAGGCTACGATGAGCCGATTTCCGTGTTTCACATCATTGTTTCACGCAATGATGAAGAGCCGGTAGATTTCGGTGCTGTGCAAGTGCTTCGCTTGAACAAGGCGCTCAGGACTCTCGGTTGGGTGGATGTCGACGACTATGGTGATCTCACTAAAGCTCCTTACGGGCTGTCGATCAATGCCACCAACTTGATACGGAGTATCGCGACCTGGGCGCATGTCATGCTCGGGAAAGAGAATCCGTATTATTACTCCCCGCACAAAGTGCGGACGACCTTCTTCAAATACAGCGAGTTTACGCGGGAACTCATCGCGCTATTCCGCTTGAAATTTGATCCTTTGAAAGAGATGGAACGCAACGCCGGTGGCTACGCCGAAAAGCGGGTGCTGCTGCTGGAGATGACCAAAGAGGTGATTGACGAAGTCGATAAGACTATTCTTCTCGAGGCCATCAACATGCTTGATCACACGCTGAAGACGAATTACTTCCTTCCGACGAAGACGGGGCTCGCCTTCCGCATTGCTCCCGAGGCTCTGAATCCGAAGTATTATCCAATGCGGCCGTTCGGTATCTTTTTCATTGTTGGCAAGGATTACCGTTTCTTCCACATGCGGTGGAAGGATATCTCTCGCGGCGGTCTACGTGTAGTTATGCCGCGAAATGGCGCTGACTTCGACTATGCGCTGGCTGGGATCTTCGATGAAGTTTACGGACTGAGCCATGCACAGCAGCTCAAGAACAAAGACATTCCGGAAGGTGGCTCTAAGGCCGTGTTGGTGCTCAAGCCAGGCGGACACCGTCAGCAGGCCGTGCGCGGTGCGGTGAACGCACTCCTCGATCTACTAGTCGCCCGTGGTGAGTCGGACGAACCGACTGCTGCCAGCATCAGCTACTACGACAAAGAAGAGATTATCTATCTCGGCCCTGACGAGAACATTACTAACGATCTGATTGAGTGGATTCCGATCCAAGCAGCACGTCGTGGTTATCGCTATGCTTCTGCCTTCATGTCATCTAAGCCGGGAGCAGGGATCAATCATAAGGAATACGGCGTGACCTCTGAGGGTCTAAACGTATTCTTGGAAAACATGCTGCGTTATCTCGGAATCAATCCGCGTGAGCAGCGGTTCACGATCAAGATGACCGGTGGCCCAGACGGTGACGTAGCAGGTAACGAGCTGAAAATTCTTCACCGTGAATACGGTGAGAATGCGCGGGTCGTCGCCATTGCTGACGGCTTTGGTGCAGCGTACGATCCCGAGGGTCTAGCTTGGCCGGAACTGCTGCGACTGTTTAAACAGGGCAAATCGGCTGCTGATTTCAATTCCTCCATGCTCAGTGGCAGCAAGGGTGGATTTGTGATCAAAGCGGACACGCCGGAGAATATTCGCATCCGCAACAACTTACACTTCGTGGCTAAGGCAGATGTGTTTATTCCGGCAGGTGGCCGCCCTTATACCGTGAACGAGAAAAACTGGACTCACTTTATCGGCAGTGACGGTAAACCTACCTGTAGGGCCGTGGTAGAGGGAGCAAATATCTTCTTCAGTAGCGACGCGAGGAGCGAGCTGCAGACGAAGGGCATCCTTAATATTAAGGACTCCAGTGCGAATAAAACGGGTGTTATTTGCTCGTCATATGAAATCATCGCCAGTCTGACGTTGGCGACTGAGGAGTTTCTTGCCATTAAGGACGTCTACGTCCAACAGGTGATTGAAATACTCCGCCAGAAGGCCGACCAGGAAGCAAAGTTGCTCTTCCAAGAGTATGCATTGCAGGGTGGTCGTAAGACTCTAGTCGAACTGTCGATGGCGATCTCAAGGCAGATCAATGATGTCACGGACATCATCTTGGAAAACCTCACAGCAAATCAGGAAGAAGTGCTGGCGAGTCCGTTTTACCAAGAAATGATTTACCGCCACGTGCCGCGGATTTTGGTGGAGCGCTATAAAGAGCGACTGCTCGATCGCTTGCCGCCCGCGCATCAGATTGCCATCCTGTCGGCCTATATGGCGAGTTACATCGTCTACCGTGAGGGTCTGGGTTGGCTGGACAACGTCCCGACGGAAGCACGCTTTGATGCGGCGCGTACCTATATGGCGCAGGACAACTTTACCAGCAAGTTACTCACCAGCGTGGCTGAGTCTAGCTTGCCAGATAAAGACAAGATTGCAGCCATCTTGCGTATGAGTGCTACGCGGGATCTGACTATACTTGAGATGGAAAAGCGCCCAGTCGTTAAGCACTAAATCTATTAAAGTTTATTTTCGAAGAGCCCGCGCAAGCGGGCTTTTTTTATCCGACTTGCGCAAGTGATTTGTGGCTGATTGGAGTTGCTAACGGCCAGTAAAAAACGCCCCACGGTTCGGAGGAGAGTTTGTGCCACAGGAAAGGTGGTGGTGCGGCCTTTTGTACCGTAATTATTGCGATTTAAGCATTTTATTAAGGTATCCCTAAAGTTTTTTGGCGGATCTGCCGATAGCTGGTCACAAGATCGGTATAAACATGGCGACTGCTCGAAAAAAGAGGATGACTATTATGGCTCTGAATTCGAAAGTGATTTTGGGGCGAAGTGTCGTCGTCACTGCGATGTTCATGATTACAGCCTGCTTCAAACCTAACGGATCCGAGTCTAAGTTTTATGGCGAGGGCGGTGAGAATTTAGCGGCCTCCCTGGACGACGTGGCTGATGCTATAAACGGCGATGTATCAGGTGATTTTCGTACTCAGGGCCAGATGAAACTCTCAAATTATTACAGCGAGGTCATTCGGTCCGCAAATTCGATCAGTTCGGTAACTATTGGAGGAGTGGAACTTAGGGATCCCGGGAAGTTTTTCGCAGCCAATCGGGACGTGATTGCAGCAATGAATCGGAAATTTCCGGATGTTAAGTCTTTAAGGTCTGCGATGGGAGTGCAAACGAGCCGAAAGCTATCGCTCTCGGAGCTGCGCGCATCCCTTCAGTTTCTCCAGTCTGCTATGAAAAATTCTAAATCGCCGGGTGTTTCGTCCAAGCAATCCAGACCAGCGGGTGGGTACAGCCGCTCTAACCAAGACCCAAGCGACACGAGCCAGGCCTTGGCGCTACTAGGCGACCCCAAAGATATGAACGGTGGTTGTACCTTGGAAGAGGTCAAACACTACAGAGAGGAACTGGCAAAACCTCTCTGTGAAGGCTCAAAATCAGGCAAGGAGTATCTGGAGAAAGCTGGGAAAGCTATCGGAAAAGCACAAGCTGCTGCTTCGGGTGTTGGTTTTGCCACCTCAGTTATAGCGCCAGCAGCTGGGGTGGGCGCTGGCGCAGGCGCTGCCGTTGTCGCAGGCGCTACGGCTGCGGGAGGAGCGCTGGCTGTGATTGGTGCAGTAGTCGGCGTGGTATTTGCGCGCAGCGAGATGGATGCCAAACATTATTGTCCACAGGTCGTCGGAGCTGCTCCGATTCAACACTGTGAGTGTTCTAACGACGACGCCTGCCAAGACGGCTTGGCTGGGGGATCTTGATTGTGTTGTTAGCCGACTGTAGCACGCAACCATGGTCTCGACCGCTCCGCAGGATCACTGCGGTTGCTACTTTTTTGTTACAGATCCTTTGAACGCTCAGTCATAGCCCGCGGCTATGACTGGGCCACTTTGAGACCTGCCTCATAAACTTGATTTTATGAGGCAGCCACTCGTCGAGTGTAATGGGATGAAGGCGCCAGTAGTGGTAACAGCCAGGTCATGACGTTTGACGCTGCCTTTCTTAAAGCCGAGAGGCGCGCAGTTGTGGTCCCATGACTCGCCCTGCTTTAGGCCGCGATTCGGAAAGGAGGTCAAAAGCGCCTATTCCAGTCCAAAGCAAGCCCCAGATTGCCCGCTCGAACACCTGTTTGAGAGGTGGTTATAACGGGCCGCACACTCAGATCGGCGGACTTCTTGTCTTGGCTCTTGCCGTTCAGGTAAATGGGTAGGCCGATGGCGACGCCGGTGAGCGCGACGCCTCCACTGACGAGACCAAGGCTGCGCAAATATTGTTTGTGGTGCTGGTCTTGTTGTGCCTTGGTCTCGCTTGGGTCAGGATCACCCATGGCGCCAATCACGAGGCCCGAGAAAAATACACTGAGCCCGACACTGGCGCCGATGCCCATAATTCTAAGACCTAACTGCTCATGCCTGAGTGCATCGCTGTCATCCGATGACGAAGTAGATTTAGCGTAGCTGGTCGGTCCCGTGACTATGAGCATAGACAAAAGGGCGCAGATGGCAAAGCGATATGGTCGAAGGTTCATTTTTCCTCACTGTGGTGTCTGGTCGCCGATCAAAACCTATCTAAACATATTAGTCATGTTAGTCATGGATTGGGAAGCGTACGCGCTTTTCGCAAGGAGTGTTAGATTAGGTCTCGCCGAAACACCGCGGCAAAAAGTTCGCCCATCCAACGGCTATCCAACCTGCTAATCTGTGAGTCTGGCCGGCACACTTGCCATTCAGGAGCGGTGAGTATTAGGACCATGGATGTCAGAAATAATCTCGGCATAAATGCTTCGGCTTTTGACGGCGACGTTTGCTGCCAATCGGACTAAAACAATATTGTCGGAGTGCCCAACTGATGGCAACTTGAGGATGGGTATCCTCACGAACGTAGACAAGGTCAAAAAGCCAGAGATAACTCTAATCCACAGTGCAAGTGTAGATTATATCGATTGGGCCAGCTGTATCTGGATCTATCAGACCTGTGCAATTTACCGAAAAACTTTGGTCAGCTACTTTAAGTAAACCTTTAAGCCTGCTGGCGCTATCAAGTCCCTTGGATAGACTAAAATCAAAGTCATTCTGCTGGCATTTAAATGTTACAAAGTTGGAACTATACTTTGGACAGTCCATATTTAGCAGTGTTTTTCCGTCATTTCCGATAATTTCGATATTGCTCTCGGGAAAAAAGTTACTAATTTCAAGTGCGGCCGGAGCAGATCCGCTGCCGCGGCCAACTCTGATCGCAGTCCCCCCTGTGATGTCGTCTGATGAATCGGGAGCAGATGGTGTAGGTTGCGCAATCTTTGCATCGATAAATCGCTTTCCGAGTCTAGTATCCTGGAAATAGATGGGTGAAGCGGCGGATTTACCTGCCGCAATCGTTGCAGAGGTAATTGGTACCGAGCAAGCATTATCGCTGTAAAACCTACTGGTAGATGAATCTGAAGTTAAGGCTACGGTGCTATCCACTAAGACAGGAGATTCCGTTTGAAAATCACCTAATACCGACGTTACCTTGATTTCACTGCAGTCGGATGTGAGTTGGGATTCTGGGCTATTTACCTTCAGACCGCCTATTAGGTGGACGTCGTAGGATACAGTTATCGGTGGCAAGTTGAGGTGACCGGTATCGATGACTGTAAGGGTAACTGGTCCCACCGTGGAAGGCTTGAAAAAAATTTCGATGCCGTTGCCCCAAATATTTGATGGTCCAAACACAAATGAGCTGACCTGAGTCCCGCAGTCATCATTTGGATTGAAGTAGTTGATGTAAAATTTATCCGCCGGTGAGGATGAAGAAATGCTTACGGTCTCGTCAAACTTACCAGATAATTCTTTCCCAGCTTTATCAACGAACCTCAAATCCAATCTGTTACATCGTCCTATACTGAGGCGGTCGGGGTGATGCAGCTTCATACCGACCGGGTCAGATGCTGCTTCACCATCCACGCTCGCGCTGGCAGAAGCTGAATTAGATTTCTTTTTGAATGGCAGACTACAACTTACGGAGACTATAGCGGTTAGAATAGCAGTGAAATATTTCTGCATGAAAATACCCGTCGAAAGTGAATTCTGATCTTATGTATAGAGGCTCTAGGTCTCTTACTGATCGTATCCAAGTATTAGTTATCGGGAGAGCGAAGCATCCACCCCATCCCAGTACGCTAAGCTCATTCCATCACACTCACTATCTGGCAAAATTGTAAAGAACATGGGGAGCGGTTCGAATTCACAGCTATTCGGTTTCCTCTTGAAAGAATAAGGGCGAGGCTTATTTCCGCACCCGTGAATTGCACTAAAACAGTAATTACCAATTGACGCCATAAGGACTGCACCTTGCACACACACCGTTGCCTTGGCGATAGGCGGACAAGAAACGGGCGGGACGGAGTCTGGCCGTGCTATCGAATCAAGTTTACTCAAGAGGTTGCCATCTTGCGGCACGACGACAAGGCCACCAGTCCCGTCCTCTACTTTTTTCATGGCAACATGTGCGGTGGCGAGTTTCCCAGACTCAACGGTGGCACGCCCATCTCCCATCGAATGAACGCGACCGCTTGCTCGATTTCTAAAGGTTACGATGATCCAGTAGTCACCGGCCTCTAGGTCTTTGATCTGAATGGGTTGGCCATTCACCGCAAAAGTCAAAGACGGTAGTCGGTGAATTTCTTGGCCTGCTCCGACAACGAAAGAGACCCGTGACAAACTAATTTCAACCTCATCCACTTCCGCGGGGAGATCTCCCGGTGTGGCTAATGACAAACTGGAATTCGTCGACTTATTCTGTTGGTCGTTTTGGGATTCGGATGTTTTCTCTGCCGGAGATTTTTTCTCCTTCGTCAGATTTTGTGATCCGCAGCCCACAAACGTTACCGCCAGGGCCAGAGTGATTCCTGTTGAAACTAGAACTTCAGTTAATTTCTTGACACTCACGATCGGACCTCCTCTATTAGTCGCTAAATTTGATGTCAAAACCCTTAAGACTCTGAAATTACGGAATATACTTGCGTAATAGATATCTACGTATTTTTACAATATCCGAAATCATTAACTCACTTATCGGAATTTTATTAAAAATCTTTAGTATTAATATTTATAATGCGAATAATGCTGGGAAACGACCTTGCCGGGAGCATTCGTTGAGACGGGAAAAAAACGCCCCATGGTTCGGAGGAAAGTTTGTGCCACATGAACCGTGGTGCAGAGGTCTTTTATTCCGTGATTATTAGGATTTAATGATTTTCCGATGTTTATACTAAAGTTTTTTGGCTGATCTGCCGATAACGATTCATACAATGGGGACATAAAGAACAAGGCTCGAAAATAGAGGGTTGCCAGTATGGTTGTGAATTCAAAAATAATCATGCAACGAAGTGTCATCATCACCGCTGTGTTCATGATCACAGCCTGCTTCAAATCGAATGGATCCGATTCTAAGTTTTATGGTGAGGGCGGTGAAAATGTAGCAGCCTCACTGGATGAGGTGGCTGATGCTATAAATACCGATACATCAGGCGATTTTGGTATTCAGAGCCAGATAAACTCTCAAATTATTACAGCGGGGTCATTCGGTACGCAAATTCCATTAGTTCTGTAACTATCGGAGGAGTGGAACTTAAAGAGCCAGGGAAGTTTTTCGCAGCCAATCGGGACGTGATTGCAGCAATGAATCGGAAATTTCCGGATGTTAAGTCTTTAAGATCTGCGCTAGGAGTCCAAAAGAGCCAAAAGCTCTCGCTTCCCGAGCTGCGTGTTTCCCTTCAGTTTCTCCAGTCTGCTATGAAGAATTCTAAAGTGCCGAGTGTTTCGTCCAAGCAATCTAGACCAGCGAGTAGGTACAACCGCTCTAATCAGAGCCCGAGCGACACGAGCCAGGCCTTGGCGCTGTTGGATGACCCTAAAGATATGAACGGTGGTTGCACCTTGGAAGAGGTCCAACACTACAGAGAAGATCTAGCAAAACCCCTC
>Ga0315274_10008261_pt1 | contig 15074 bp, 30 predicted proteins | sample YL17G02_20_MG_FD_203700 | JGI IMG/M metagenome (GOLD analysis project Ga0315274, IMG submission 203700) | Sediment microbial communities from Yellowstone Lake, YNP, Wyoming, USA - YL17G02_20 | ecosystem: Environmental > Aquatic > Freshwater > Lake > Sediment | place: USA: Wyoming | collected... | reverse complement strand
GGGTTGCTGGATTGGCCGTTCCTGATAAACAGCTAGTTATGATTTCTCGTCCAATGTTGTGCTTCTGTGGGATTCTATATGCTGGAATGCTAGTTTCCGCTATTGCTGTCGGCCATAGGAAGTAGTTGTAGCTCTTCCTTATCTCTCCACGCCAGTTAAACTTTACCCTCTATTCTAAAGTATGATTTCCAAGGTATAATATTCCTGTACGGAGGAACCCCTGTGGAAAAGCTTACTGTACAACCAAATGCTGAACAAGAAATGCATGAACTATTGAACATTCTTTCGTTGAGCGATCTAAACGACATCCTGTTGTCCTTGGCAGAAGATTTGCCTGAAGAGCAAAAAAGCTTTTACTCTGACGAAGTGTCCTTTTGGGGTGGTCTAGGGCAGAAAAATGTCATTATAAACAACATCATTGACCTAGTTCCTGCTGAGGAAATTATGGGTACAGTAAACTCTCTTACGGAAGATTCGTCTCCTACAAAACAGGCACAGATGTATGTAGAATAAGGTAATTTATGGCTAAAATCATTATCCAAAAGAACACCGGAGAAGAGGTAAAGAGCATCACGATAAGCTCTACCTTTCGTGACCCAGCACACTCCCTTTTAGGCCTTGCTACAGTCCTGCAGGACCTCCTGAAGACCCTCCAAGACGTCCTTGACACAGAAGACACCAACGACAAGAAAACCTCTCCTTGACAGGCCTCGTTTTAGCTATACATTATCTGTAGGAGAACGTTGCCATGCGAATAAAAATCATTCCTGTGTGGGATTTTATTTACGACCAACTCGCTGCTGAGGGAAAGTGGCGAAAGGTAGACTTTCATAAGGATGATGGTGATTTTGACGATGATAATATGCTCGTTGTTTTTATGTGCTTCGGCTTTGCCCCAAGGAAGCCTGGTGAGTACCCAAAGTTCGAATATAAAGCTAAATATGTGGTACGGAAGGTGGTTGACATCTTTAGGGGCTTTGCTGGGTTAAAGCAGTCACATCTTGCCTTTACCATGACAGAATTTGACCAACATACGATGACTGATGAGCAGCTCGATGCAATGAAAAAGGGAATTAAGTTGATGATCGATTATTATGAAGGAAATAATAAAGTCCTTCCTTTGCCCTAACCTGCACAACGGAACTTAAATTCTAATAACTGGTTTGTGATACTCTCTGTCAATGCGCGTAGAAGCACAGGTACAGCAACCGGATTATTTTCACCACGAGTATACAATGCTGATACCGAACAATCTTTCTAGAAGATGGGCGACACAAGTCTTGAAAACATTGAGAGTGCAAAGGCAATATATTAGTCGACGTCGGGGATATTACACTACTGGCGATCTGCATTATGTAGCTCGCTACGTTGGACTGATTAATAATGATCAACATCGGGCATTGCTAACAACGTATTTGCCGTATGCACCACCGGGCATTCAATATAGTTGCCCGACTTGTCCACAGTAAGGAGCCTTTTATGAATCATCCAATTGGTGAAATGCGGTATGGAACATTAACAACTAGTGCATCTGGTACTAGAGGTGACGAAGGAGTACTGTTCCCTGCACGGTGCAATCAACCATTCAAAAACCTTTCTATCGTTGTAATTCCTGTGGATGATCCAAGTCCATATAAGGTGGATGTATGGTTTAATGATCAGCTTGTTGAAACGCATGATTATCCAGATCCCGCAGGTTATTTTGTTGCGCAGATTGGATTTCCAAACTTTGTATTTCCTGCAAACCTTAGTTTGGAATCTATTCCTGTGTTTACTCCTCCTGGATTGGCTCCACCGACGATGGATATTGCTGTTGTGGTAACAAACTACGCCGCTGCCGAAACGGTTTTTGCTGTTTATACGTGTTTTGAGGTTTTCGATACCCCGAGATTTGGGATTGTGCATCAAGAGTAGATCTTGGAGTTCTTATCATTCACAAAGGAGAAAGTTATGCGGATTCTAATGTCTCTGTTGATTGGTTTGGCTTTGGTTTTGTGTGGCTGCCCCGAGAAGAAAGTGCAAAAGGAAGATCCGAAGCTGGTGGAACCGACCGATGTCAAGGCAGCTGATGTAAAGAGCGATGAAGTCAAAAAGGAAGAGCCAAAGAAAGAAGAAGTCAAAGCCATTGTTCCAGAAGAAGTGAAAAAGCCTTAACTTTATCTGATTTAGAAGTATAATGTTGGCATGGTACACCAACAAAAATCTAAAGAACCAGTTTTCCAAAACATATTAAATGTTCTCGTTCTTGAGGATGATCCTTATCGACAGAAGATTTTCAAGCAACGCCTGTTCAATGCTAAACTTGTAGTGGTTTCCTCTGTCTTCGAAGCCATTGAATGCCTGAAAAATAAGAAGTGGGATTATCTATTTCTGGATCACGATCTTGGCGGCCAAATTTATGTTACCCCCGGAGACAATACCGGCTATGCCGTTGCCTGTTGGCTGGAAAAGAATCCAGAACGACAACCTGAGAACATTATCATCCACTCGCTAAATCCAATTGGATCGAGTGCGATGAAGCAAGCACTCCCAAAGGCACAATGCATCCCAGGTTGCTGGATGAATATTAATATTACTGGGGTAGACTAGTGGGCTATGCAAGAGACAGGCTTCGGTTATTAAATATTGCCATAGAAAAAGCTATGCAAACTAATCCAGGCATGACCAACGAACAACTACAGGCTCGGTTTGGCTGTAGTAAGTCACTTCTTACAAACATACGTCGAAGAATCGGAATTATCGCACCATTTTCCGAATACGTAACGGATTATGATTTGAAACGAGGAAAGCCGGTGACAAGTGTTTCCGATATTGCCTATAGAGGAATATGTTATGGAAAAGGTATAAGAAAGTACGTAGCTCCACCCAATCGTTCCAACAATAATTGAATTGTGGCGCATCCTTTATGGTATCTTTATCGCCACATGGAGGCGGCGATATGAATGCACTAAAACGAATTTCCAATGTTATTCATGCAATTGAAGAGTGGGAAGAGGATTTTGATGAGGAAGTTTCGGAAGACATTAATGAATTGCTCAGTATTCCAATTACTGAAGACCTCAATAAAATACCACTACCAACGCATATGGATAAGATTGACAGACTTGACAAACTTTTACTCTTGTTGGATCCTAAATTCAGAAACTACTTAGAGGATGAACCTTATAAACTGCCAATTGACGGAACAAATAAGGAAGAAAAATGACCGACGATGTTACCCCTGAAAATTTAGCAGCAATTGAAGCGGACTGGTCTCCACACTTTATGGAGGCGGGGGATATTGCCCCCTGGTTTGGTAGAGCGCTACGTCAGGCATGGGATGAACGTGACAAGCTTAAGGAAGAGCTGCGCAAGGTGCAAGAAAGCCACAAAATAATTCCTATGGATGTTCTAGAGAGAAAAGCGCTTAAGGAAGAAATCGAATATAGTAGGAATAAGTATATTGAGCTGGAAAAAGAGACGAATGTGGTATATGGCAAGCTAGAGGTAATGACAAAGCAGTACGAAGACCTAAAGACGAACATGGGCCTTCCTGGGGACGAACTTTTGGAAACTTATCTTCATGCACTAGAGGACAAATTCAAAGTAAGGTTTGATGAAGCGTTTGATTTGCGCATTGACGATAAGATTTCCGAGTACGCAATGACGGGACTTACACTTGCCTATCAACTTGTTTATTCTGCTAGGGCAGCGTGGAAATCAGCAATGGTACAGTGTGGCGGTATTATTGACCAACCAAAGAAACAACTTTTTGAGGTACAGACAAAAATAGAAGAGGCTAAGCCGGTAACACTGCTTATTTCGGATCCAAAGGAGGGTGAAGACATGAAGCCGGTAACGCTTTATTTCGAACCCAAGGAAGCTGCTGTAAAAGAGGAACCAAGTGAAACATAAAAAGTCATACTGGGGCACTTCTGGAGCTGGCGTACTCGCTGTTGCTGAGGATACAGGAAGATTTCTTGTTGGCCTACGTGGCGAAAAAACATTTGAACCTGGAACGTGGGGGACGATTGGGGGAAGACACGAACCACAAGATAAAGATCTAAGAGCTACAGCATTGAGAGAGTTCCAAGAAGAAACTGGCTATGCAGGCCCAATGGAACTGATTCCAATTATGGACTTTAAGGATCCTGATGTTTTTCAGTACAGGACGTACCTTGGAATTTTGCCAACGGAGAATATCGAATTCAAAAGTAACGCTGAAAATACTGACTTGAAGTGGTTCTCGTATGAAGAACTTCAAAAGTTGGATGATAAACATTACGGCTTACACATTCTTTTAGATGTTGCCGGTGAGGCACTAAAAGAATTCATCGGTGGCGGTGATGATTCTAATATTAGATCTTGATGGCACGCTAGCTGATACATCCCATCGTGCGGGGTTTATCGAAAAACCAAACCCTACAGACGAGGATTGGGATCGATTTTTTGATCCAGAATTAGTAGCACAGGATGTTCCTATAGCAGAAAGTCAAGATGCCCTCGGCAAAGTATCCAAGATATTTGATAAGGTCATTTTTCTAACTGGTCGTCCTGAGTATTTAAGGAAAACTACAGCACATTGGCTGGATGCACACTTTGGAGTGTCCCCAACTCCAGAGGAGTTGTTTATGCGCCCTTCTGGAAGCAAAATATCCAGCAGCACAATAAAGAAAGGTCTGCTAGAAACTAAAGTAAAGCCACTTTACGGCGATCAGGATTGGGTCTTTATTGACGATGAAGTAAAAAACCTGGAGATGTTCAAAAATTATGGTAAGGCGCTCAAAGCACCTGAGTGTTGGGACATGCTTGAAAAAGAATTTGTAGATAATAAAACAAGTGCTATGCGGGTGGTAGCAGTTGAAGAGTTATTGATTGATGACATACGTCCGCTTCACGAGGTACGCAATAAAACAAAGCTCAACGCGCTAATCAAGGAAATAGAACAACATGGCTGGACAGGTAATCCAGTACTTGTTGAAAGGGTTAATGATGGCTATAGGGCATGGACAGGGACGCACAGACTTGCTGCGGCAAAGGAAGCGGGACTAGACACCGTGCCTGTAGTTTTTGTTGACACGGAAAAGGTAAAGAAAGAGTTGGAAGATAGAGAATTTGACTTTAGCAAGGTAAAGAATGGTATGGTGGATGCAACATACGATGATGAGGACCGCTATAAGCTGCTTGAGGCCGCTGGCGATAAAAAGGCTGCAGCATTTATGCAAGAAGAAGTTGAAATGAATGATTCGGCGTGGAATAAGAAAATGGAAGAAAAAGATTTTGAACCTGTTGAAGCTGCGGTATTATCAATCTAGTGGCTGCTTTTTATACGCAAACTTATGTTAATAATGACCTATCGTACTCCTCAACGGATACCTATGTAACGCCTATTCGAACCTCAAACACGGTTACATCATATTCAAGAGACTCCCGGAATGGTGTAGTGACTTATAATGACATCAAGAGTCCTTATCCCACTAAAGGTCCCAAGCAACTAAAGTTCTGTGAAAATATCAATGAATATTTTACTGACCGACCAGAAATTGTTGAATCATTAACTTTTGAATATGCTCAACCTAAAAAGGAGTTGATTCGTAAGGAAACTAAGCGCTGGACCCGCGCTCCTCCTGTAGCTAATTTCTTTTTTCTTTTGTACATCAGTTTATTGTCTGCAGCACAATTATAATACATTAACAACATGGATATTAAAACAAACCACGCCAAGGCGCTTAAGGCATTAGAGGCTGCGCTACAGGATCCTGAACGAGATGATGAGACATCGTGGGGAGTACTAAAAGTAGCCTTGCGCCATCATCTTGGTGCAGATGACGATCAGCTCAAAGCGATAACGGTTAAGATTCTATATACTGAGGGAGAATTTATTGTCCGTTCGGTTAATGGGCAAAAGGTTCGTAGAGATATTAATATTGATTTTGTTTCTGGTGGCCACTACTTGGTTTATGACTACATTCCAGAGAAAGAATTATGGATAGATAGCGAGCTTCCGCCGCAGGAGGAAGACTTTATCGCTATTCACGAAGTCCACGAGTGTTATCTAATGCAGTCCGGTATGAAATACGATGATGCTCATGAGCAAGCAAGCAAGATTGAGCACTACTATAGGGAAACTCCAAAAGGTCTCAAGGAAAAAATAAAAGAAGAATTGAAAAGAATCGCGGGGACCGAAAATATGAAAAGTCTGAAGAATGCAATTGCAATGCTTGCCGACGATATCGATATTACAGAGGCTAGCACATGTGGGTTGATCGTCGCTGGAATATTGGCTCATAAGATTCGTTCTATATTTATGCCAGTTGGCGGTAAAAAGGTCCCGCCTACTCAGGCATTTTTAGATTTTATTGCTAATCCAGAAGAAATGACTAAGAAGCAATTAGAGAATGCAGTCTCTTCGATTGTAACTTATGAATTTGATATTCCTAATGAGAAGTTTAATGAAATCTCTGATCAACTGGATAAATATCAAACTCCGAAATCGATAAAGAATATTCAGGAACAGTACGAAACAGCCACAGCCACTCCACCTGCAACAGTTGTAAATGACGAATCCACTGCCGCTCCACCTGCCGAAGAGGTCTGGAATTGGCAAGTTCTTAACTTTCTGGATCCACAAGGAAAATTATTTGAGCTAAGTGCAGGCCCTGCTGTTGGAGGCTATTCTGTAGTTGTACGTTACAAACACCTCGTTTCAAGTTACGAGGATCCGCAAGTATTCGACTCGTGGGAAGAAGCGCTGAAGTATATTCCAGAGGGGTCATACCCGATTCAATTGCCTACCGTTACTGCACCACCAGTTATCGGGTAGCTGGCTTCCAGAGGTTCTGGAGGTCCACCACTTCTTTTGGAATTGGGAAATATACGACTGGGCCTTGCGGTTGATGCACCCAAAAAGAGGTGTACCCTTCAAAAATAGGATCGTGGCTGTCAAAGAGGCACTGTGTCAGGCGTACTATCGCAAGTACGGTTGCAGTTGTGGGGTACTTTCCACCTTTTTGGATCTGCTCTAGTATGGTATGCCCTGTAAATGTTCTTTTTTCTTGAGTGAATTTTGCTGTAAGATCAATGACATCCTGAACCAGACTGGCGTTCCTAATGTCGAGACGACTGCATATTCTAGCTATATCTCGTTTATTTTTTGCTTCCATAGTGGCCTCCTTCTAATAATATATGTCTGAAATATACGATGTAAAATGGAAGTTAACGATTTGTTATGCTGAAGTATATTATTTGAGTAGTAGAAGTACCGGGCGCTACGCCCACCACGAAAACGAAAAGGAGCCAGCTGATGAGCACAAAAAAGTCAAAAGATATTCGTACTCCAGAAAAACGTAAGCGCACAAAGGTAAAACCTCGCAACCTTACGGAGTTTACTACGCAGTACGTTAATGCGGTAAGAGAAAAGCAAGCGCTAAAAAGAAAACAACAGGAGGAAGAAGCTAAGAAAGCAGCACTGGAACGATCTACGAGCGACGCTGTTAATAGGTCTTTATTGGATGGAAATGATGCCGATCATAACACTCTTCTCCTCCTAAATAAAGTCCGAGAACTTGTAGATCCAGTAATTCGTGGTACAGAAAAACCTATTGGTGATTATAAAAAATGGGTAATTGATTTAGCACATGCATTTAATAAACTAGACTGCTCAACAAATCTTATGTACGCCTGGGAACATGCTCGTGCTACGGATGTTTGTCCGCACATACAACAGCTACGAATTGCAAGGAACAAGTTAAGAAAGAATCTAGATGTTGCCAAAGAAGCGGAGCAGTACTTTTCTGAGCTGCCTGAGTGGCTATTAAAATAGGAGAATTTATGAATCTATCTAGTGCGAGAACTGGCATTAGCTTTTCGTGAACTGGATGTGTCAACGAACTTGCTATATGCATGGGAGCATGCTCGTGGGATATCCTGTGAGCACGTTATAGAGCTGGAAAATTGTATCAAACACATAAAAAGCAACTGGAAAGACAACGTAAGAAAGGGAATTGATGCGCATACAAAGTAACATTCTTTCTATCGTAAATCCTATACAGGCTAAGTTTGAGGCTGCCTGCGACGATCAGATTGAAGACGAACTTTCTGGTCGCGTATGCAGTCATATCTATCGCACTGGTGGGAGTTTTATAGAGCTAGACGTTAAACGTTTAATTGTTGAGGAGATCGAAAATGCTTCCAACGAGTAAGGTATACGTAGCTGGGCATACTGGTCTTGTAGGATCTGCAGTCTGTAGGAATTTAGAAAAAGCGGGCTACAGCAGTCTAATCATACGTACACATAAAGAGCTAGATCTTACAGACCAACGTGCCACAGACGTCTTCTTTAGAGTGGAAAAGCCAGAATATGTTTTCCTTGCTGCGGCTAAGGTTGGTGGCATCGCTGCAAACAGAGACTTCCCTGCGGAGTTTATTAGCACTAATCTGCAGATAGAGTTGAACGTCGTCCATTCTGCATATAAGTATGGAGTTAAGAAGCTTCTTCTTCTTGGTTCAAGTTGTATCTTTCCCAAACTTGCTCCACAACCGTTGAAAGAAGAGTACCTGCTTACTGGCAAGCTGGAAGAAACGAACGATGCATATGCAATCGCTAAGATTGCAGGTATCATGATGTGCAAGAGCTATAATAAACAGTATGGAACAAACTTTATTGCAGCTATGCCTACTAATCTTTACGGACAAGCAGATAATTTTGATCTGCAAACGTCGCACGTGCTTCCAGCAATGATAAGAAAGTTCCACCTTGCAAAGATCCAAAATATTCCCAAAGTAGAGTTGTGGGGAACAGGATCTCCACGAAGGGAATTTCTGTTCGTTGATGACTTGGCAGAAGCGTTGATCGTACTTATGAATAAGTTTGATGCCGACCCCAAAAATCCAAATGATATCTTTCTAAATATTGGAGTTGGAGAAGACCTGACCATCAAAGAGTTAGCAGAGTCTGTCAAAAGTGTGGCTGGCTACACTGGAGAAATTGTTTGGAACACTGCAATGCCTGATGGTACCCCGCAAAAGCTATTAGACGTTTCCAAGATAAAGGCGCTTGGATGGCAACCAAAGACACCCTTGGAAGAGGGACTAAAAGCAACCTATAAGTGGTTCTTGGAGAGGTAATGAAAGCGCTAATTACAGGCATTACAGGGCAAACAGGTTCCTATTTAGCAGAACTTCTTCTTGAGAAAGGGTACGAAGTACATGGGATGATCCGCCGTTCAAGCTCATTTAACACTGGTAGGATTGATCATCTGCATAGTAAGTGGAATATAAAGCTTACCCTTCACTACGGCGATCTTAGCGATGGCTCAAATGTATCGCGCTTGATAGAGAAGATTATGCCCGATGAAATTTATAATCTTGGTGCGCAATCTCATGTGAAAGTGTCTTTTGACGTTCCTGAATATACAGCACAATCAGATGGTGTGGGGGTTCTTCGCATACTTGATGCTATCAAAGAAGTAAATATTAAGGCTAAGATGTTTCAGGCCTGTCACGATGCTAAAACTTTTGCAATTACTCCAGATGGTCCAAAGTGTTATAACGAAATAAAAAAAGGGGATATGGTATTTTCCTTTAATACAAAGACACATAAAATAGAACTAAAACCTGTAAAAAATATATTTATTAGTAAATATCATGGGAAGATGGTGAAATTAATTGGTAGAAGAATAGATCAATTAGTAACCCCAAATCATACGGTTATACTTAAACAAGACAATGGAAAAGTGCTAAAAATAAGAGCAGAAAAACTTAAAGACAAATTACAAAGTATGTCTGGGCAACATGAGTACACAAGTACACTTAGTTTACCATGGACAAACATAAATAAAGTACTCCCTTCTAAATATATAAATATGAAAGAATTATTTAATTTTCCAGAATTAGAAAGATCAAATAATTTTCATAAAAATCTTATCTTCAAATTTGAACTATCTGATTTTCTTTATTTATTAGGTATACATATTGGAGATGGATATTTCGCTTCAAAAAAGAAAACTACAGATAAAATGTTATTTGCAGATAGGGTACATATTAGAGATAGTAAAGGACGAATGATTAAACTCGATTCAAATATAAAAAATACGAAAAGAAAAACAAATAAAAGTACAACTATATTATTTGCAGTTCCAGAGTCTGATCCGGCAAGAAAGGATATCCTAGCTATTTTAGAAAAATATTCGATTGATTATTCTGTAAATAAAGTAAATATTACATTTACCTGTTTACCATTATCTAAAGCATTTCATGCGTGCGGTAAAAATGTTTATTATAAACACATCCCATCATTTGTTTGGAAATTTGAAGCTTATTATCTAGAAGCGCTTCTTAAAGGATTAATCGCATCCGATGGTGGAGAAAAGAAAAACAAATATAAACAATACGCGACAGTATCTAAAAAACTAGCTTATCAAGTTTCTGCCTTGGCACTTACATGCAATAAATATTCTTGTGTAGGAACAGGGAGAATTGGTACTGCATATATTAGTGAAGGTGGCACGACTAGAATCATTACAGGAACAACAACCCCCTACCAAACATACATCACAACAACGAGCAAAAACAAACTGTATATGCGTATGATCAAAAATAAAACCTATAGTGGTCTTGTGTGGTGCTTAGAGGTTGCTGATAATCACAATTTTCTTATATGCCGAAATGGAAAAATAAGCTTTTCTGGAAATAGCACGAGCGAGCTATACGGAAAAGTGCAGCAAATACCACAGAACGAGAACACGCCATTTTATCCGCGCAGTCCTTATGCAGCAGCTAAGGCGTTCGGGTTTCATGTGACAAGAAATTATCGAGAGGCGTATGGGATCTTTGCGTGCAACGGAATATGTTTTAATCACACGAGTGAAAGAAGAGGAGAAACATTTGTATCTCGTAAAATAACTAGAGCTATAGGGAGAATTCAGGCAGGTCTGCAAGATAAAGTATACTTAGGAAACTTATCTGCCTTGAGAGACTGGAGTTATGCTCCAGACATTTGTGTAGGCATCTGGAAAATGCTTCAACAGAAAGAGCCAGATGACTATGTATTGGCATCTGGGGAAAATCACTCGGTAGAAGAGTTTTGCACTTTAGCATTTGCTGAGGCAGGGATGCCACTTTCATTTATAGGTGAAGGGATCAACCGTAAGGGTATAGATGCAGTTGGGCACGTTCGCGTCGAGGTTGATCCTAAGTACTTTAGGCCTACCGAAGTGGATACTCTTTTAGGAGATCCACGAAAAGCACAAGAGAAGCTTGGTTGGAAAGCTACAACGCCCTTCTTAGAAATTGTACAGAAAATGGTAGACCACGATCTTGCATTGGCTGCTGCAGAAGCGCGTTCTAAATAGATTTTGTAAAAATTACTTTACAAGCCCTCCTCCCAGTACCATATTACTAGGTAGAGAGGAGAGCAAATGCTTACAAAAGAAGAAAGAAAACGCGGTGCGTTAGAAAACTTCTTGGCATATTTCCTCCAAAATGAATTTGATAAGAAACAGCTTATTGAGCTTTTTGTTTATAACCTAAGCGATAATGAATTGGAGAGTATGGTTAAGCAATTCAACGGCTGCAGCGCAACTATTCCTCCAATTGTTCCAAATTCTAAATTCGATACCAAGAGGGAAAGTCCGACCCAGAATGTTTACTGGGAGTATGTAAACGTACCGTCAGCGAAAAGGAGAGGTTAATGGCTAAATTTACCGAATTGTCGTCCATCAAGTTTAAGTTTGAAAAGGATCTTACTGCTCGCTTGTGTTTGGATGCTGTTGTCTGCGATGATGGAACACCTGCATATGCACTTGTGTGGCGAGGTACATCTACCTCACCAGATGGCTTTGTTGCTATGCCCGCAATCTTCAGTTGGGAAGACCTGGGAAAGCTTATCAGAAAAGCGCTGCAGGACAAGACAATTACACTACAAAATCTTCAAGAACTACTAAGCGGACTATACCCAAAAGAGTCAGAAAGTTACTGACAGTCATTTAATCTACCTGCAGGATACTCCTATAATATGTGTTATTGGAGGATTTATGCATATCCATTTAGAAAGTGCCCTTGCGTTGCTTGGACAGGAAGACCCCAGGAAGACATACGAGAAAGCGTTAAACACACTTGGCGTGATCAATAAGCTTGTACAGCAAGCTGGTTTGGAAGAGAACCTTTCAAACGAATTTGTTTTGAAGCTTGCAGAAAACATTAATGCTTTATACGACACTGTCGTTTCTTATATTCCTCCGTCCGAAATTCCAAGTGATTGGGAAGACCCCGAAGCAGATTACCTCCATAAAATATATTTGCCAAGATGAATGCCACATGCACACAGCGTATGTTAGAATCCCTGCTGGCTCAATTGACAGGGGTCAGCAAAGATGCTCAGGCAATGCTAGAATATATTAAGACATCACCAACGGAAGAGATTAGGAAAAGAAAGTGTGCTCATTTAGAGGGGTGTGTTCATCGTATGATGGTCTTGGTAGATGGACTACACACAACCCTTCTTAATTTTGACTGCTCAGATATGGGTGAGAATCCTCCTGTAGAGGAAAGACATGACAAGTAACTTAGTAGAAAAGTTGGCGGCATTGGAGCACACCCAGTGGGCACACTGGGCCAAGCACATGCTTGCCAACCTTACACCTGAAAATATTGCACGGTGGAAGAAACAGTGTGAAACCGCTTATAAAGATCTATCAGAAGAAGATAAAGAGAAGGACAGAAAATGGGCGTACCGCGCAATTGACATTTTTGTTGATCCTTCTACAGACGACGATAGCTATCAGCTAATCAAAGAGGACGAAACGAAATGAAAAGGATTTTTGTATGTTCACCCTTCCAAGGCAAGCAGGAAAACTTAGAACGAGCAAAAATGTACTGTAGATATGTCGTTCAGGAAGGACATGCACCTTTCGCTCCGCATTTGCTCTTCCCTCAGTTTTTAGACGACGCAGATCCTGATTCCCGAGAAAAAGGAATTTGGGCAGGGATATCCTACTTGCGTACCTGCGATGAAGTTTGGGTATTTGGGGAGACTGCATCCACACTGCCGACTCCAGGAATGGCAAAGGAGTTGGAGGCAGCAAAAATACTAGGTGTGCCAACTGTAACCTGTACTGAGGCTTCTGTACGTTTTAGGCTCAAGGGAAAGTTTTAATGGTAAAGCACGATAGACTTCCATGGTACTACGTTATCAATCAGTCCAAGGTCTTTTCTCCTGCCGGGCCTTTGGTAATAACCCCTACAACAATACACCTGTACTCTAACGACAAGATGTTTATTGGGGAGCTGGTCGACGGACCAGACCATGGACTGGAAAACGCAAGGCTCATAGTCAAAGTCACGGGTTTGCATCGAGATTTGGTCGAAGCTTGTCGTTTAGCACTGCCGATTATTAATGAAGCTGCCAATAAAGATAACAGATTCGACCGAGTAGCCCACCAGATTAAATCCGTTCTGCAAAAAGTTGAAGAATAGATTTCGTTGGACAACTCTAAATTTAGCCATACATTATGAAGTAGAAGTATCATCTTCTGTGGAGGAACGCCGCACAAATGACAAGTAAATTTGTTGCTACTGGAGGTACACTTGGTCTAGGGGTCGCAGGAGAGGAGCCTCGGTACTGTGATCCAAAACGAAGAAATAACACTACGATTAAGTGCAAGTGCTGCGGTGGTATCTTTGCCAGAAAAAAATCTAGACGTGGCAGCAACAGCAAGTACTGCACGGATCCAAAATGTGAACGCTTGAGAGAAAAGAAACGGTGTTTGAAGAATAGTCTATACAACAAAGAGCGTAGAAAGAGAGGAAAGTCACGAGTGATCAATTAGTTAATATGATGGTAGTTGGGAGTTTAATTAGAGATGCTCTAAAGGCAGATCAGAATGCCTTTGACAAGTCCAATCCATGTATGGATGAAGCAGAAAGCAGAACTGCCGATCTAATTCAGAAAATAGCTTCTGATGAATTCGAAGAGAAAATCAAAGCTATAAAGAAGACGCAGCCAGGTCTCCTCAAAGGAATGGAAACAATAGAGCTACGACTGTGGGCACCACACGATAAGTGCGCACTAGCAACCATCCACCATTGGCTGCTGGATGAGTACGGGATCATGTTTAAGATTGGTGCGTCGTCTGGGATTCGCATGCTGTGCCCAAACAAATTATTTTACATTACCTTGGCGGTGAGAAAAATGGAAAAGGCGGATTGGGGAATACCTCCAGAGGAGGAAAATAAGAAATGACCTTTATCGACAAACTGAAGAAAAGGATACATGATGACGCGCCAGAGATTACAATGGTACAGGCGTTGAAGTACAATGAGACGTATACCACTAATATGGTGTTACACTCTTCGGATAAAATCAAATACTGCAAATGCGAAGAAGTTTTGGAGGAGACCAAATGAGCTTCTGGAACAAACGATGGAGTCAATTGAGTGAAAAAACTAAAGCATGTATCGTTCTGACAGTTATATTCTTTGTATGTATAGGCATAGCTGCTGGACTTGAATGGGTATTCAGCAATAATCGTGCATTCACCAATATGGTGGAACCCCGCTTAGATAAAGACGGTAAGGTTTTAGATTACCAGATTTTTGCATTGAAAGGTAAGATGGCTGACGTCGTATGTTCAAAGTTTGACCACGGAGACAAGATAGTAATACCATGTCGAGAAGGTGATGAATTAGTGATGCCAGGTATGAAATATTGGGACATGATGGCAGCGCAATTTGGTCGTCCCTGTGATTGTAACTGTAAGCCTGTAGAAATACCAGTGCAGATTTCAATCAAGCAGGTAGATAAAAAGGTGGAAAACGGGCAAGCCTGTAGAACTATGCTGCGTGAATATTCTGATGGCCATGCGGAAGTTGAATACCAGAAATTTATGGCTGTGAATCTTGCCAATCATGAGGAACTGTGGATGCCGTTGACTGAAAACTGCGTCAGCTTTTTTGCAAAACTTGCACCCACACCTAATCTTACATACAGCATCACTTCAGTTATGGATGATAAATCGTGTGTACGATGTTGTAAGGAAAAGTGAAATGTCAAGTTTCTCCGCAATACTTCTGAGTGCTGCATTTACGTTTTTTATTTT
>Ga0315274_10008260_pt1 | contig 15074 bp, 11 predicted proteins | sample YL17G02_20_MG_FD_203700 | JGI IMG/M metagenome (GOLD analysis project Ga0315274, IMG submission 203700) | Sediment microbial communities from Yellowstone Lake, YNP, Wyoming, USA - YL17G02_20 | ecosystem: Environmental > Aquatic > Freshwater > Lake > Sediment | place: USA: Wyoming | collected... | reverse complement strand
CCGTCTTTCTCCGCGTAGTGCGTCCATTGCCCCTGATGATACTGGCTGAGGCCTTTGCCGAAGCTTCCCACGTAGAGATTGCGATTCCGATCCTCGGCCACCGCGCGCACCATCACATTGGACCATCCGAGCTGCGGATTGAGGTTGGTGAAAAGTCCGTCTCGCCACAGAAACACGCCAAAGCCACCCCCCAGCCAGATCGTGCCCGCATGGTCCTCGAGCCCGGTCAGTAATGGTCTGCCAGCCCAATTGTCTCCTCCAGCCAGACAAGTGAGGACCCCATCGTGATAGCGCAGGATGCCCTGGTCGTAGGAACCAATCCACAGGCCGCCATGCCGGTCCGAGAAAAGTCCGTACACAAACGCGTTGGTGTGCAGCAGGGGCTCGACGATCAGCGGCGCGATTTTCCCCTGATACAGCCGATTGACCCCGCCCCCATTGATCCCCAGCCACAGTGCATCCGCATCCCGTGGATCCTGCGCGATGGACATGACCACTTCGGCGGTTAGCCCCTGCCGGACATCGTACATGCCCACGGCCCGCGGCTTTAGCCGGTTAAGCCCGCCTCCATCAGTTCCAACCCAGAGGCTGCCTTCACGATCTTCCCAAAGCGCTCGCACCGCATTGTGACTCAAACCCTCACTCGTGGTGAATCGTTCACAGATCGCTGACGGACCGAAGCACAGCAAGCCCTGGCCGTACGTGCCGAGCCATAGATTCCCGTGCCGGTCTTCCAGCATATACGTCAAGCTGTGCGCTGACTCGGGCAACTCCCAAGCCGTCGGTTTCCATTCCCCCCCCTGCAATCGATAATGCCAGATCCTGTTGGAGATCACCAGCCACAGGCCACCATCCCGGCTGAGTGCAAATGCCCTCACCTCCGCATCCTGCATCTCACCCGGTCCCTTCACCAACACGACCTGGCCAGCCACAATCCGTCCCAAAGTTCGTTTCTGGCGAAACCAAACCCAAAGGTTCTCCTCCGCATCGGTAAACAAAGTCACTGGGTTGCCTTGCAGGAATCTCCATCGCGGGTCGGGAAGCCATTTTTCGCCGTCGAGCCACCACACGCCACCTTCCCGATCCACGAGCAATACACGGCTCTGCGGACCGCGGACCACTGCTGCAGCCCCGGCGGGTGGCAAGCCCTCTTGGGCGGTGAATCTCCTGAAGCGGCCTTCCCGGAGTCGCGCCAAGGCGCCGTCCTCTGTGATGATCCACAGCCCTCCGACCTGGTCCAGGTCCAAACGAACGATCCGGCTGCTGCCCAGGGCTGGCGTGTTTCCTTCGTCGAAGACCGTAAACCGCACGCCGTCAAAGCGTGCCAGGCCGTTGAACGTGCCGAGCCACAGATAACCGTCGGACGTCTGCTTGATGGAGGTCACGGAAATCTGCGGGAGGCCCTCTTCGACCTGCCAGACATCTACAGTGTAGTCAGAGGTATGGGCCAGGGTCGCTTCGGCTCCAAGCGCAATCGCCAGGCTGATCGCCAGCAGCAGTGCCAGTCTGCATCCATTCACAACCTCGGGCATACCTCTATGTCTCACGCGCGTGGTTCGCATCTCACAACTCACCTTCGTTGATCGCCGGCGCCAGCGCACCTGACTGACGGGTCTGAGGTGGACCCCATTCTTTGGACCACCAAACGAAGAGAATAAGTTACGTTCCACGTTCTGCTGGCATTAGTGTTGGCTGCTTGGTCGTTCTGCGTTCACATCGATTCAATACCTCCGAGGCTCCGTCGTCCAGTCCGAAGGGAGCCTCTCGGACGCTCAATCGAATTCTTGGGACCGAAGTGCGGGACGAGGCTCAGAATCAGCGAGCCGCTCACGTGCGGTTGACCTGGCCACGCCGCCTGTGGTGCCGCACTTCGAACGACGTAGCGGTTTCACGGGCACAAGGCGGGCTGTTCTTTCCCCTTTCCTGGTGCCTTTTCGTGGCCAATCGGCGGGTTTTGGCCTCCAGCGACGGAGGTTTACAAGGTTGCCAACTCTGTAAACCTGTGCAATCCTGTTTTCGCTATGGCAACGACACTTGAGAAAAAGGGCGGCAAGACGAACTTGCCGTCGAACGAACAGGCGGTGGTGGATGAATTGACTCAGGTCATCCGCAAACACCAGGATCAGGCCCCCGCCACGCTCGCGCGACTGGTAGGGATCGCCTTCGAGTTCACCATTGGCGCGGGCGAATCACGAGAGGACAAGCTGGCGCGGGCGCACGTTCGCGGGCTTGGCACCCGGCAACAACTGGCGGAAGCGGAAGGGGGGAGTTGGTCGTCGGAGGATGTGGCCCGGCTGCTGCAAATATCGAAGACGGCGGTGCTGAAACGGCTGGCTGCCGGCCGGCTGCTGGCATGGCGGGAGGAGCGGCTCCAAGCGGCCCGGTTTCCACGGTGGCAGTTCGATGAGCACGGCCACGTGCTGGCCGGCCTGGATGACGTGCTCGAAGTCCTCAACCAGGACGAGCGCCTGGACGCATGGGGGAAGATTCTCTTTTTCCTGCAGGAGAAGCCGAGTCTGGGCGGCCGACGGCCCTTGGACTTGCTCCGCGAAGGCAAACTAAAGGAAGTCCGCCTGGCCGCCCAAGCGTATGCCGAGTAATCCCAACCCGTCTCGGCCGCTGTATCAGCCGGTTACGGGTCAGTTACGGGTCAGGTCCTATTATCACCTACTTCAGCCTGCCCTTCCGCAGCAGATACAGCCGGTTGTTCAGATAGACCACGCTGCCCGTTTGCAGCCGCTCCGCAATCCACGCCAGCGTCACCAACGTCTCCTCCCGCAACCGCTGCGCCACCCGCACCTTGTCCGGATCGCCCTTCCAGCGCGCAGCCAGGTCCGCCTCCGTCCGACGAGGTGAAAATGGTTGGGCATTAAGCAATAGGCGCGAACCTCCCAGACCGCCTTCTGGCAGGCCTCCCCCAACGTGGCCAGAAACAGCTCGCGATCGGGGTCATCGTGGAAGATGGGTTCGCGGCGATCGCCGCGACTCATGACGCGGTAAACCGCGCCCGGATATTCGACTCTCACCTTGCGCCCCATGCGCGCCACAGTGGAGAAACCGGCCTCAGTTGCCAATAATAGGACTTGACCCCTTCACGCAGAGATCCGGTTTGGACTGGAACCGAGCGGCAAAGACTAAACCTTGGCTTTCATCTGGACGCAGAAAGAGCTTTACGGTGTTCCTGTATCGTTCCACAGTGGCATCTGAGTTCCGCGCAATGACTCCAGACAACCAATCGTCCAGGTACGCCTCGACGGTGGGCGCAATCAAGGTGTCCCCGGTAACTTTCTCCGACACGTCGTTGAGGACCTTCTTGAGGCGAAGGTTCGATTCCCTTCACCCGCTCCAACCACGTCCGCACGGTTAATCTCCCGATATGCTCACTCAGCTTGCGGTCTTCGCCGGTTTGATGCTCGCGGGTGGTAGCGTCCTCCCGGCTGCGGAATCTTCGGTCTCAACCAATTCGATCCCGTCCGACCTGCGCGTGGCCACGTTCGACGTGGATGCAACTCCTCCTGTTGGCTCGATGATGGCCTACGATCCGGTGACCAACCACTGGGAACTTGGGCTGCGTGCGCGTGGCATCGTCTTGCTGGGAGCTGGCGAGCCGATCGTGCTTTGTGCCCTGGACTGGATTGGCCTTGCCAATGAAGGCCACGACGCCTTCCGCAACGCCCTGGCCCGCGCTGCCGTCACGTCGCCTCGCCGGGTGGCCGTGCATACGCTGCATCAACACGATGCGCCGGACTGCGACTTCTCGGCGGAACGCATCCTGAACGAGGCGGGCATTGCGCCGCGCCAATTCGAGGGCCGTTTCCAACGGCAGGTGATCGCCGATCTGGAGCGCGCCGTGGGCGAATCCCTGGCACGGGCGCAACCCGTGACGCATCTTGGCCTGGGCGAGGCTCGCGTGGATCAGGTCGCTTCAAATCGGCGCATACTGGGGCCGGACGGCAAAGTCCGCGCCACCCGCTGGACAACGACCAAAGACCCGGCGATCCGCGCCGAGCCAGAGGGCGTCATTGACCCGATCGTTTCGCTCGTGAGCCTGTGGAACGGTGAGCGGCCCATCGCCGTCTTGAGCTACTATGCCACGCACCCGCAGAGTTACTATCGCACCGGATTTCCCAATCCCGACTTTCCTGGGCTGGCCCGTTTCTTCCGTCAACTGGCTGTCCCCGCCGCCTTGCACATCCATTTCACCGGAGCGGGAGGCAACATCGGCGCCGGGAAATACAACGACGGCTCGCCGGAGAACCGTCGGGTTCTGGCTGAACGGCTCGCCGATGGGATGCGCCGCGCTTGGGAAAGCACCCAGCGCCAGCCGATCAGCGCCGCCGACGTGGCCTGGACGGTCGCAGCCGTGGCGCTGCCGCCTGCGAAACATCTCTCCGTCGCGGAGCTCGAATCCGAGCTGAAGGAGCGGAGTGGTGCGTTCGTGGGAGCAGGTGGCGCGTCCAGACTCGCTTGGTTGCGCCGCTGTCAGGCCGGACATCAACTGGACCTGCTTTGCCTGGGGCTTGGTCGTGCGCGCATCCTGCATCTGCCCGGCGAGCTGTTTGTCGAATACCAGCTTGCCGCCAAGGCCATGCGGCCAGACCTGTTCGTTGCGGCGGCGGCGTATGGGGACTACGCGCCCTGGTACATCGGCACCGAGGTCGCTTACGGACAAGGCGGCTACGAGACCGGCCCGGATGCGTCCAACGTCGCGCCGGAAGTCGAAGGGGTGCTCATGACCGCGATGCGCAAGCTGCTGCATGAACGGACCGTTGGTCTGGGCCGGCATTGATTCCACCGACGGGCGTTGGAACGCGGCGATGACTTTGCCGTTGGTGTTGTCCATCATCAGCATGAGCTGGTTGTGGCAGCCGAGTCGCGGGAACTGTTGATCGGAGAGCGCTATGGAAAACGTGAAGCGTCTGCTCTTTCTGGCGGTGGCTGTTGTCATCCTGGGTGGTGTTGCCGGAATGATGATCGCCAAGCGTCAGGCAGCTCGCGGCGCTGCATCGCAGGCGGCCAAAGTCGCGGAAGCCGATTTGGCGCAGGCCAGGAGCGAGGCCCGGTCGGCTGCGACTCCAGCGGTGGCTCCGGCGGCAACTGACGTGGCGGTGCCTCAGGCAGCAAGCGCACGGCTCGAAAACACCCAACAACTGAGGCCAGTCCAGGCCAACGGTCAGACCAATGGCAACCCGCAGAAGGCAGCGGCTCAGGCCAATCAGGGCGGGCCTCCAGCCAAGGAGCCTTTGCAGGACCCGCTGGCGCGGGTGGCTCTGGCTTCTGTGGGGGCGGATGCATGGGCGGAGGCTTACTGGTACGGGGCGATTAACGACCCAAGTCTGCCTGCGAACGAGCGGCAGGATTTGATCGAGGACTTGAACGAGGATGGCCTGTCCGATCCGAAACAGCCCACGGCGGATGATTTGCCGCTGATTGTCAGCCGACTGCGGATCATTGAAGAAGTGGGGCCGTACGCGATGGACAAGGTCAATGCGGATGCGTTTCAGGAGGCGTACAAAGACCTGGTGAACTTGGCGAACGTTGCTTTGGGTGGTGGGCAGCCGGTGCGATAGGCGCATGGCGCCACCGACTCCTGCTGCAAATCCAGGCTGACAGGCAGGGGGCGAAGCCGTTAACTGTGTCGCGTGCAATTGACGCATCTACGGCTTCGCGACTTTCGCAATTACGCAAAGTTGGATGTGGATTTTGCCCCGGGCTTCCACCTGTTGCTCGGCAACAACGCTCAGGGCAAGACCAACATCCTGGAAGCGATTTACCTGTTGGCCACACTGCGTTCGTTTCGCGGCGTCGGCGGCGCACAGATGATCCGCCAGGGGCAGAAGGGTTATTTCGTCGCCGCCCATGTGGTCAGCCAGGGCGAGCACGACATCAGGATGTATTGGTCGGCCCGCGAGCGGAAGCTAAGCCTCGACGGCCAACCGGTCCGTAAGTTGACCGACTATCTGGGCGTGTTGCGGGTCGTGGTGTTCTGCACGGAGGACTTGCAGTTGGTCAAAGGCACTGCGCGCACGCGGCGCAGGTTCGTCGATCTGCTGCTGGCCCAGACACAGCCGATTTATCTGCCGCTGCTCCAGCGCTATGCCCAGGCGCTCCGCTCCCGCAACGCGTTCCTGAAGCAACCCGGGGCTGATCCGGTGGCGCTCGACAGCTTCACCCGCGAGTTGGTGGACGTGGGCAACCGGATCATCCGGTTGCGGCAGGAACTCACGCCGCGCATCTGGCCACTCGCGCGGCTGGCGTACCGACGCGTGGCACAGGACGCCGAGGAACTGCGGTTGGAATATCAGTCGTCGGTTAAGCAGGATTTCGCGGTCGAGTTGGCGCAATCACGCGGCCGGGAGCAAACCTACCGCACGACGCTGATTGGGCCGCACCGCGACGACGTGGAGCTTTGGCTGGAAGACCGGCCGGCGGCGGCGTTTGCCAGCGAAGGCCAGAAGCGCACGCTGGCCATTGCGCTGAAACTGGCGCAGGCCGAATACCTCACGGGGTTGCATGGTTCGCCGCCCATCCTGCTGATCGACGATGTCATGGGCGAGTTGGACCTGAAACGCCGGAGCGCCTTCCTGCCGTTGCTCCAGCAGGCCCACCAGGCGCGCAGTCAGGTTTTCATGACCTGCACCGAGCAAAGCTGGCCGCAAGAACTGGCCAAGGATCTGCAGCGGTGGCAGGTCAGCCACGGGACATTGCGGCTCGCCGGGACGGGTTGAGGACGAGTGTCTTAAGTCTCTGTCCGGCAGACTCGGAGTCCACAACTTCGGTCTTCCGTTCCCAAGTTCACTCTGCTATGGAAGGCTTTGTTATGGCAGCCCGATGGAAGACTGATCGGTGACATTGCCGCCAGACTGGTGCGATCGGTCAACGACAAATGCTTTGCCCGCTCCCAGCAGATCATCAAAGTCCAGGCGGGCCTGCACGATTCCCAACGACGGATTCTGATGGTGACCAGCGATGGGGCCAAGGCCGAGGACCTTCAACCCCGCAGCTTCCTGTTCGCCTCGGCGGTCGCCGAAAAGGGAAAGCAGCGCGAGCAGGCCTTCTGGAACTTCGGCGGCCGCCGCGATGCTACTTACTACTCGACGCAATTGGCAGAGCGCCTGGCTCGTACGGTCGTGGACCGCGTGCTGGCGCTGTTTGATGCCGTCCAACCCCCCGCCGGCGAAATGCCCGTGGTGTTGGGGCCAGGGGTGACCGGGATTCTCCTGCACGAGGCCATCGGCCACGGGATGGAAGCCGACTTCAACCGCAAGAAGATGCTCGATCTGTGTGCCTGGGTAATCGATCGCGCGCGAAAAGCCGGCGCAGACGCCTGCAAGGCCAGTGTTACTCGAAACCGATCCGTGGAAATCCGTTACCGTGATCGCAAACCGGAGACCATTAAGGAATCCATCACCCAGAGAGTCGGCCTGGAACTCTATGTCAATCGTCGTTACTCAGGGCAGAGCACGTCGGATTTGCGCAAAACATCCCTCGCGGACTTCGTGGCCAACGCCGTCGCCGCGACCCGGCTGCTGGCTGCGGACCCTTATCGGAGCCTGCCGGACCCGAAGTACTACCAAGGCCGGCCGGAGGTGGACCTGAGAATCGTGGATCCCAGCCAAGCGCGTGTGACCTCGGAACAAAGGCACCGCTTCGCTCAACAGATCGAAACCGCCTGTCTGCAAGCGGGCGGCCATAAGGTGATCTCTGTCACCGCGGGCGCGGGCGACGGTTTCTCTGAGTCCGCCACGATGACCAGCAACGGCTTCGTCGGAAGTGTCGAGGCGACCAACTATGGAGCCGGGGCGGAGATGGCGGCGCAGGATGAAGGAGATCGACGCCCCAATGGCTACTATTCCGTCAGAACCCACCTCGGGTCTCAAGTGCCCGAGCCGGCGCTGGTGGGCGAGACCGCCGCGCGCCGAACGCTGGACCTGCTCGGCGCCAGGAAACTCAAGACGGAGACGTTGCCCGTCATCATCGAAAACCAGAACGTGCCGCGCGTCCTGGGCGGGTTCCTGGACGCGATGTCGGCCCGGAACATCCAACAGAAACAGTCCTTCCTCGCCGACAAAAAGGGGCAGAGAATCGGGAGTCGGCGGTTTACGTTGATCGACGATCCGCTGCTGCCCAACGGCCTGGGAAGCCGCCTCTTTGACGGCGACGGCTTTCCGGCACGCAAGCGCACGATGGTCGAGGCGGGCCAAGTCCAGGAGTTCTTCGCCGACTGGTATTACAGTCGCAAACTCCAATGGGAACCGACGACTGGAGGTTCCTCCAACCTCCTCATCCCTCCGGGACATCGTTCGGTCCAGGAAATCATGAAGGACCTCGGGCGCGGCGTCTATATCACGGACTTCATTGGCGGCAATTCCAACCCCACCACCGGCGATTTCTCGGTGGGGATCGTCGGCTGCCTGTTCGCAGGCGGGGTGAGAACCCAACCGCTGGCCGAGATGAATATTGCCGGGAACCACCTCAAGTTCTGGCAGCAACTCGCCGAGGCCGCCAACGATCCCTGGCCCTACTCGTCGTGGCGCATGCCAAGCCTGGTGTTCACCGACGTGGTCGTTTCGGGTGTGTAACGGCGATTAGGACTGGCGCGAGACGTTAGCCCGATGCCTGGAAGCCATGGACCGGGCATTGCCGCTCAAAGCGGTTTATCTTTTCGGTTCCCACGCACGCGGCGAGGCCCGACCAGACAGCGATGTGGACTTGTGCCTGGTGACCGAAGGAGCGGAACGGCAACTCGAGGCAGCGCGCCGATTCAGGGAAACCCTCTGGGAGGTATGGCCCTGTCCAGCCTTCACGCTGATCCCGATCACGCCGGCACGGCTTGCCGAGAAGAAGGCCGGAGGCGATCATTTCTTTGAAACCGTTTTGCGCGAGGGGGTGCAGCTTGCCGCGTAAGACCGACGCCACCAACCCGGCGGACTGGCTCGCAATTGCCGAGGAAGACCTTGCCCTGACCTGCCACGCGGGCGTGAACGTCAACCCACGCAGTCTCCTTCCGGTTCGCGCGCCAAAACGATTGCCCCCCAAAGACCAGGTTGTTACCTTGCGCCCCATGCGAATTCTGTCCGGCATACAACCTTCGGGCGCCCTGCATCTCGGCAACTACTTCGGGATGATGAAGCCCGCCATCGAGCTCCAGGAGCAAGCCGAGTGCTTCTACTTCATCGCCAATTGGCACTCGATGACTTCGCTGTTCGACGCCGCGGAGCGACGCCAGAACACCCTCGACGTGGCGCTGGACTTTCTCGCCTGCGGGCTGGACCCGGAGAGGTCCGTGTTCTTCCGTCAATCGGATGTGCCTGAGGTGGCGGAGCTGACCTGGATGCTAACCACGGTGACACCCATGGGCCTGCTGGAACGCTGCCACAGTTACAAAGACAAGATCGCCAGGGGCCTCTCGCCCAACCACGGCCTCTTTGCCTACCCCGTGCTGATGGCGGCCGACATTTTGATTTACGACTCGAACATCGTCCCCGTCGGCCAGGACCAGAAGCAACACGTCGAAGTCACACGCGACATTGCCATCAAGTTCAACGAGACCTACGGCCAGACCTTCGTCATCCCCGAACCCCGCATCCATGGCGAGGTCGCCAAAGTGCCCGGCACGGACGGCGAAAAGATGAGCAAAAGCTACGGCAACACCATCGAGATTTTCGGTGACGAGAAGGCCCTCCGGAAAAAGGTCATGAGCATCAAAATGGACAGCCGCACGCTGCAGGAACCCAAACCGGACGCCGACCAGAACTATGCGATCCAACTGCTCAAACTCGTCGCGCCGCCCGAGGTCGCGAAGGACTTCGAGGAGAGACTGCGAGCGGGGGGCTTGGGGTATGGCGACCTGAAGAAAACGCTGTTCGCGCACTATTGGGATTACTTCGCCACGGCGCGCGCCAAGCGGGCCGAGTTGGCCGAGGACCGGGATTACGTGAACCAGGTTTTGCGCGACGGCGCCAGTCGGGCGCGCGCGCAGGCGCGGGTGGTCTTGAACCGGGCCAAGCAGGCAGCGGGCTTGGACTAGACCAGACCACAACCCCGTTGCGCCATCACCCCCGGTGCCAAGGGGTGGAGCTCGATGGTCCAAATCCTGTAACACGTGTATCAGGATTTGGACCACACTGGGCCCATGCGGCACCGGCCCGGCTGGTACTTTGGTGCGCTCGGTTGCGTCCACCGGCCGGCGCTCAGCAGCTCCGCGGCTTGATCTTTCTCGCCAGTCTCTCCGCCAGCCGTTGCAGCGCTGCCGAGTGGTCCAGCCGGTCGAGCTGCACGTCGAGAATGCAGAAGCTCTCAGTGTGTTCTTCGGCTGCGCGCAACGCCTGGTCCAGCTCTTCCTCGGTTTGGACCACAAACCCCCGGCCCGCGCCGAGCACTTCAGGCACGCGGCTGAACTGCCACGGGTGGACGTCGTTGTAGGGACCATCCTGCAACAGGCGTTCGGTGCCATAGCCGTGGTTGTTCAGCACGATCACGATGGGATTCAGCCCATACCGGACCGCGGTTGAAAGCTCCATCCCCGTCATCTGAAACGCTCCATCGCCGACGAGTACCAGCGGCCGAAGTTTCGGCCGGGCCAGTTGCACGCCAATTCCTGCCGGCACCGCAAACCCCATCGAGGTGTAGTAGGCCGCCCCCAGGAACTCCGTTCGTTCGTGGATGACCAGGTCAGCCGCGCCAAACAAAGCGTCGCCGGCGTCGGCCACCACCACCGTGTCCGGCTTGATGAACGAGCTTAATCGCTGGATTAAACGTTTCACTGTGACCTTCTGGTTTGGCCGCGGGGTGAACGCAGGCACAATTTCCGGCCGCGGGATTCGCGGTACAGCACGCCTTCGGAGCGGCATGCGCACCAGGCCTCTGAGAAAGTCGGTGAAGCGTACCTCCTCGAAGCTATGATAGCGAATGGAGAGCTTTTCACTGGTGGCGTAGATCGCGCGAGCGGGATCCAACCGCGCGGTGTAAATGCCCAGGTTGATGTCGGTCATGAATGCGCCCAGCAGGATGACGCAATCGCTCCCTTCCAGATACTTCCTCACGGCCTCGCGCCCCATTGCGCCTTCGTAAACCCCGAGATAGAGCGGGTGATGCTCCCCGACGACCGACTTGCCCAGCAACGTAGCCGCCACTGGGATTTGGGTCTTTCTGATAAGCCTGAGAAGGTCCTCCTGAAGCCCAAAACGATGCACTTCCACGTCCGCCAGAATCACCGGTTGCCTCGCCGCGTTGATCATCGCGGTCGCCTCCGCCAGGGCTTCGCGCAGGGTGTGCGGGTCGCTCTCCTCACGCAGGGCGGACGGTCGATGGTGGGCACTGCCGGGCACGGTCACCAGGTCGCGCGGCAGTTCGATGTACACCGGCCGTTTGTAGCGCAAGGCCGCGTGGAAGACGCGGTCGATCTCGGCGAACGCCGTTTGCGGGTCGCTCAACACGGTGGAGGCGACGGTGAGCTGCTCGAATACCCGCTTCTGCGTGTCGAACTCGCGCACTTTGTGATGCAGCAACGGATTCTTCTCCCGTTCTTTCATGCCCGGCGCGCCACTGATCACAATTACCGGGGATTTTTCAGCAAAGGCCTCGGCGGTGGTATTGGCCACTTTCAGGCCGCCGACGCAGTAGGTCACGCACACGGCCCCCAGGCCATGGACGCGGGCGTAGGCGTCTGCGGCAAAACCGGCCCCCTGCTCATCGCAGGTGTTGATCAGCTTGAGCTTGCTGCGCACCAGCAGATCATAAAGTCCCAGGACGTAATCCCCTGGAATGCCGAAGACGTGGCGCACGCCGTAGGATTGGAGGCGGTCGATGAGGTATTGGCCAATAGACGTGTTCATGAAGACCCGATTGTTCAGCCTTGGGGTTCGGGCACCTTCTCGACGGTGATGATGGTCGCGGTGTAACTCGGGACGACTTTCTCGCCAGGCTGCACGACCAGGAAATCCTTCGGGGCCCATTCCCCGTCCAGCCAGCGCTGGAGCAGGCTGAGATCGCCAGGTATGTGTTCGAATTGCCAGCCGCGCTGGGCGCAGATGCTCTTCACCTGTTGGTCCAAGCGCAGCGGCTTCGTGAAATCGAAATCGATCAGGACGCCGTGGGTGTAGTGCGCCGTCCAGCGGTCCATCTCCTCCATCAGGTAGCGGGCCTGCTCCTCGCCGTATTTCCGGACCCATTGCTCGTAGGCCGAGGTGACGCCGCCGCCCACACCGGCACGCGTCGGCAGAAACTGTGCGTTGGCGGAGGCGGATTTTTCACCTCGCCGGCGCAGGCATTCCAGCCAGCCGGAGGTGTAATAGTAAGTGCCGGGGTGGGACTCGGCCACTTGCTGGTAGCGTTCCTTGGAACCGAGAAAGAAGGTGATGCAGTCGTGCCCGCGGGGAATGACCAAAGGCGTATGGCGGGTCTGCAATCCGGCGATGATGTTGCCGCACAGGGCGTAGCCCAACAGGATGGCGTCATATCTGCCGGCGGAGACGGCATCGATGTGCTCCTGGATCTGCCTAAGGCCGAGCGCCGGAGTGTCGTGCAACCCCTGGGTGAGAAACTCAAGATCTGTAACATTCCGCGACTGCGCCGCAGCCAGGCAGATTTCGCGGAACGCAATCTCGCAGGCGATGACTTTCAGGAACATGCTTCGGCGCGGCCGATCTACAGTCCGAAATCCGGCTGGCAGACCTCAAGGGAAGCCACCTGTCCCTCTCGGGCCTGCTCACCGGCCCATGAACCCTCTTTGTCTTTTGGTAGGGCGAGACTCCGTCGAGCCCTGGAATCACGTGCGGCCAAGAAAGTCAGGGCTCGACGGAGTCTCGCCCTACCGGTGGAGGCAGGTTCATGGGAAGGCCAAATTCCGGGAGATTGAAGGGCCCCTGCCGAGCGCGGATTCCTGGCAAGAGCAACCTCACTATCGAACTCTCGAATTCGCACTCTGGGGTTCGAAGTGGTTTTCAGTCCTTCCTGGCGGCCCAACGAATCGCTTGGGCCAGTAGGCGCTGGTAATTGGGGTTTTCGTACGCCAGGTGGTCGTGGCCCAGTTGCAGGCAGACGACCCGGGCCGCCGCATACGTCTTGGCCCAGGCAATGGCGCGCGTGCTGGTCGGTTCGTCAGTTGTCAGCAAGACGTGGGCTTCCGGCCGGACTTCAAACCGGCCGTAGGTCTCGTCGTGGATCGCAAAGTCCTTCAGTCCTTTGGTTACGGGATGGCTTGAGTCGGCCACCTGGACCTGGAAATCGACGTCGTGTTTGTACGTGGAGGCCGGCTTCTCCACACCATTCTCCACGTGTTTTTCCAGGTGATACTTGCCGCCGATGATTTTGGTGTACTCCGGCCAGTTCTGATACGAACCGAGGCAGTGGTGCAGGGCCACCAGGCCCTTGCCATCCTTAAGCCGGGCAAGGAGGTCCGCCTTGGCCTCCGCAGTGATGTCCTGCCACATGTCGTAGAAGACCAGGACGTCGTATTGGGTGGCGGCGTCAGCCTTCAGCCGGTCATGCGCCTTGGGATGGGCGGCCACCTGGAACGTGATGTCGGGGTTGTCCTGGAAGAGCTTCAGAAACTGGTTGGTTTCGAAGTCGTGGCCGCCGTGGACGACCAGGACCCGGATCTGCGCAGTTTCAGCGGCGACACCGCGCTGAGCCCACCCGATCCCGAGCGCCAGAGCCATCACGATTAGACCAACGAGTTGGGAGGATTCAATGCGTTTCATATCGACTCACGGTTTGCGCAGGCGATAGAACTGCGTGGCTTCCGAATAGTCAAGCGTCAGGACAAGTCGATCGCCCTGCTGCACGGGCGAGTCGGTCACAGTCTGCCAGCGAATCGGGGAGCTGAGGGCGTCGGTGACCTCGGGCGAGAATCCTGCTGCCGAGGCGGGCCACGAGAGTTGAACGCCCGTTTCCGAGGCCGTGATGGTCAGGATCGGCGCGGAGTTCACGGTTACGGTGGTCTGCGCGTCCGGCATGGCAGGTGCGGTTTCCCGGTGGCCCACGTTGTCGGTGGCGATGCTGTAAAAGGCGTACGCATGCCCGATCTGTCCGTCGAATACGGCCGAGGTCTGGCTCACGCCGCTTTGCCAAGCCGTCCAGGATCCGCCGTTGTCAGACACATAGACATCATAGCTCGCGATGCCAGAACCGCCGGCTTCGTCCTGGCCGGACCAGCTCACCGTGAATCCCCCGGGCGGCGAGGTCGCCGCCAAGGCCAGCACCTGGCTGGCGGGCGGCGTGGCGTCGATGGTGATGAGGGCTTCCAGCGATGGATCCGTTCCCTTTGAGGGATCATGGGGATCACGTTGGTTCGTGGCGATGATCTCGCCGAAGTCGAACTGAATCTGCGCGACGTTTCTGAGCTGGATCCCACTGGGCACTCCGGTCTTGAGACGGGCGACGTAGCTGACGTGCCCTTGGCCGCGTCCCGTGCCGTTCTCCGGCGGCAGGAAGCCGGTGAGCACCTCCGGCGGCAGACCCGTCTCCGGATCGATGGACATGAAGCGTGCGGTGACTTTGCCCGTCGCGGCGTCGAGGCCGGCCTGGATGTGCACCTCGAAACTGCGGTTGTTGTAACTCATCGGCACGATCGTCTCGAAGTACTGGCGGTGGTCCGGGATGACGATGAGCTGGTCGCCGAAGCCGATCTCCCTCAGTTCAAACGCGCTCCAATCGAAGTTGGCGTCGAGTTGATCCGCGACGACGACGAACTGCGCCGGGGCGGTGGCCGTCGGTTCGTTCTCGAAGTTGATGCGGTACGGCAACACGCTGTCGGCGGACACGAAGGCGCCGGTCCCAAATCCCGAGGGACCGGTCTTGGCGTTGGGATCAGTGGGCCCGGCGATGCCTGCCGTCCCGCTGTCACAGCTTGGCGCCGTCCCGCCGTCTGATCCGTCACCTGCTCCGTCTCCATCGTCCGACCCGTCACCATCGCCCGGCGGCGGCCAGTCGATGGGATCAGTTGCCAAGGCCAGCGGTTTCACACGACCGGCGTTGGCTTCGCCCCGCAGTCGCCAGTCCACGCCGCTGAGCATGTGAAGCACGACCTGTTTCCCTCCGCCCGGCGGACAACTCGGCGGCGGCGGTTTTAG
>Ga0315274_10008259_pt1 | contig 15075 bp, 12 predicted proteins | sample YL17G02_20_MG_FD_203700 | JGI IMG/M metagenome (GOLD analysis project Ga0315274, IMG submission 203700) | Sediment microbial communities from Yellowstone Lake, YNP, Wyoming, USA - YL17G02_20 | ecosystem: Environmental > Aquatic > Freshwater > Lake > Sediment | place: USA: Wyoming | collected... | reverse complement strand
TTTCACCGGATGCCTTTGTGCTGCCGTTCGAGTTGGCGTCGGTCCTGCTGCTGGCGGCGTTGGTCGGGGCAGTCTACATCGCGTCAGGTAATAAAAAGTAGGAGGCCGAGATGAGTATACCGCTTAGCTGGTACCTGATTTTGGCCGCGGCACTGTTCTCGATCGGTCTGTTTGGTGTGCTCTCGCGCAAAAATGCAATCGCCATCCTGCTCGGTGTGGAACTGATGCTTAACGCTGTCAATATCAACCTGGTTGCATTCTGGCGTTACCTGGAACCGGCGAAGATGGCCGGACAGGTCTTTGCAATCATTGTTTTTGCTGTGGCAGCCGCGGAAGTTGCTGTGGGTCTGGCGCTGATCATCTCAGTCTACCGCCGCCGTAAGACGGTGGTCGCTGATGAAATTAACTTGATGAAGTGGTAGGAGAAATTATGGAGAATTTCATCATCTGGCTGTTACCTCTTCCACCGCTTCTGTCGTTCTTTGTGATCCTCCTGTTCACGAACCGGCGTAAAGCATTGAGCCACAGCATCGCCGTCGGCGCGGCCGGGTTGTCTTGGCTGGGGAGCATGATCATTTTTATCCGCGCTCTGAGCGTGGAAGAGTTCGGCAAACACGTTTTCGGGTCAGTCATCAACTGGCTCCCGACCGGCTCGACCTGGCTCAAGATCGGCGTGCAGATCGACCCACTCTCGGCTGCTGTGGTCTTTTTTGTGGCATGGACCGTGCTGGCGATCTTCGTCTATAGCATTGGCTACCATAACTTTGGCCAGCCGCAAGGCGATCATGATATGGCCGGCATTCCGCCGCACGGTGCGACCATAACCGAACACGGTCACAAGCACAGCGTCCCGTCCATCGAGCCAATGTACTCGCGTTTTTTCGCGTTTATCAGCCTGTTCGCTTTTGGCATGTATACACTGGTGGTTTCAGATAACCTGCTGACCCTGTTCGTAGGTTGGGAGATCATGGGTCTGTGCTCGTACCTGCTGATCGGCTTCTGGTTTGGTAAACCGTCTGCCCGCAATGCGGCGGTGAAGGCCTTCATGACCACCCGCATCGGCGACGTGTTCATGTTGCTGGGCATCGCTTTCGTCTATTCTTTCACCGGCTCTCTCTCTTTCAAGGATATATTCAAACCGGAAATGTTGCAGGCGCTAGCATCCACACCGGCCTTCTTTGGTCTTTCGGCGGCAGGCATCATCGGGCTGCTGTTGTTCATCGGAACGGTCGGTAAATCTGCACAATGGCCTCTGCACGTCTGGCTGCCGGATGCCATGGAAGGGCCGACCCCGGTCAGCGCCATGATCCATGCGGCGACAATGGTCTCGGCGGGTGTTTACATGATTATCCGGATGTTCCCGCTCATTTCCGCCAGCTGGACTGAAGGGATGCCGCTCAACACCACGATGAGTGTCATCGCCTTTATCGGGGCATTTACGGCGCTCTTCGCTGCGACGATTGCCGTCGCGCAAAATGATATCAAGAGGGTGCTGGCTTACTCGACTATCTCGCAACTGGGCTTCATGATCGCAGCCTTGGGAATCGGCGCTTACGTGGCGGCGGCTTTCCACCTGGTGACGCACGCCTTCTTCAAGGCACTGCTCTTCCTCGGTTCCGGTTCGGTTATCCACGGCATGCAACATGGTGCTCTTCATACCGGCGACCATGTGGATTCACAGGATATGTTCAACATGGGTGGACTGCGCAAGAAGATGCCGATCACTTTCTGGACCTTTTTAATCGGCGGTTTTGCCCTGTCCGGATTCCCGGTGCTAACAGCTGGCTTCTGGTCCAAGGATGAAATCTTTGCAGAAGCATTCGGCAATGGGCACCTGGTCGTCTTTATTGTTCTAGCGATGGCAGCTTTCCTGACGGCTTTCTACACCATGCGCCAGATCACCCTAACCTTCCTCGGTGAACCGCGTACCAAAGCCGCGGAACATGCCAGCGAAACAACCTGGACGATGACGGTCCCGCTAATCGTGCTGGCGGTCTTCGCGGTGGGTTATGGATGGATTGGAATCCCGGAGCATTTCCCAGGTCTGGGCGGCCTGATCCCGAACTGGTTCCAGGAGTTCGTCGGCGGGACGCTGACCGAGCTTCCCAACGCAGTCGAATTCAGTTGGGTCCCGCTGATAACATCCCTGTTTGTGTCCTTGGGCGGTTTGTTCTTTGGCTGGCTTGTCTACCGCAAGGTCAAGTCCCCGATAGAGGATTTCCTGCAAATCCCGGTTTTGAAGAATAAGTGGTATTTTGATGAAATTTATGAATTCGTGTTCGTCAAACCGGCATCCTGGATTGCTGAAAAGTTCACCTCCCTTTACATGGACCAGACAGTGATCGACGGCGTCCTGCACAGCGTGGCGCGCTTCTCGCTGTTCCTGGGCCATACCTTCCGCAATTATTTCGACAGGCCGGTCATAAATGAGTTTCTCGGTGATGGGACAGGCAACGTAGTGAAGGCCTCCGGCTCCGGTTTGCGTAAAATCCAGGCCGGACGCATCCAATACTATATGGTGGCTTCAGTAGCGGTGCTGGTCATTTTCGCCTTGCTATATTATTTCCTGGTTGGATGAATGTAGTAGCGATCTCATTCGCTCAGAACGGTTAAAGCCGTTACTACATGGGTAAGTGGAATACATGATGGAATTCCTTAGCAGTCACCTCTTGATCCTCATCCTATTTTTCCCAGTCCTGGCGGCAGTGGTCGTATTATGCCTGCCCAATGACAACCTGAAAGCCATTCGCTGGACGGCCCTTAGTACCAGCCTGATGTCTTTTGTCTTGACGGTATTCCTGTGGACACAGTTCAAATCTGAGCAGCCCGGTTTCCAGTTCCAGGAACAATATGCCTGGTACCCGGCGTTGCACTCAACATTCCACGTAGGTGTGGACGGGCTTTCCCTGACCATGGTGCTGTTGACCACGCTGCTGACACCGCTTGCCCTTCTGGCATCCTTCAATATAACCGAACGCATCAAGGCATACTTCATACTGTTCCTCTTCCTGGAGACTGGCATGCTGGGTGTCTTCATGGCGCTCGACCTGCTGATCTTCTTCGTCTTCTGGGAAATTGGCCTGGTTCCGATGTACTTCCTGATCAACCAATGGGGTTCCGAGAAGGGCGAACGCGAAATCTGGAAGGGGGTCAAGGTCCAATCACGCAACTATGCTTCGCTAAAATTCATTATCTACACCATGGGCGGTTCGCTGGGACTCCTGCTGGCCATCCAGTTGCTGGGCGTGTTGTTCAATACCTACGATTTACAAGGTCTCTATGCCAATTGGGCAGCTTTGGATCCCAATGCTGTGATGTTGCACTTTTTCAATCGGATTCTTACCGTTTCGACTGTTAAGACAATCGCTTTCTGGGCGTTTGTAATTGCCTTTGCAATCAAGGTCCCGGTCTGGCCATTTCATACCTGGTTGCCAGATGCCCATACCGAAGCCCCGACCGCCGGTTCGATGATCCTGGCGGGTGTGCTGCTGAAACTGGGTGCGTACGGCTTCCTGCGGCTTGTTCTGCCGTTTTATCCGGTTGAATCAGCGAGGTATGCGGGCTGGCTGGCGTTCCTGGCAGTAATGGCGATTGTCTTCGGAGCTTTTGCGGCTTTCGGTCAAAGAGACTTTAAGAGGTTGGTGGCCTATTCGTCGGTTAACCATATGGGGTTTGTTGTGCTGGGGATCGCAGCGGCAGCCAAAGCAGCCAGCACACTCAATGCGACGATTGCGCTGGATGGAGCGGTGCTCCAAATGTTCAACCATGGTCTCTCGGCGGCAGGCATGTTCTTCCTGGTCGGTGTACTCTACGAGCGCACCCACACCCGTAACCTGGACGACTTCGGCGGTTTGTTCCCGCTGGTGCCGATTTATGGCGGCATCCTGATCTTCACCAGTATGGCCTCGCTGGGTTTGCCCGGATTGAACGGGTTCGTCTCTGAGTTCCTAGTGGTAAGAGGCTCCTGGCCGGTCTTGTCGCTCTATACGACGGTTGCGATGATTGGCTTGCTCTTCACGGGCGCGTATATTATGAAGGGAATTAAGTCTGTCCTGCATGGACCGTTGAACGAACACTGGGCAAAAGGCACACATAAACTGACCGAAATCAACCTGCGGGAAACCATCGTGATGGCTCCATTGATGGTGCTCATCCTGGTCATTGGGATTTACCCGGCCTGGATTTTGGATGTCATCAACAAAGCCATGATGATGTTGTTCCACTAAGAGGTAGTCATGCAATTTCCGTTTCTGAGTGTCATTGTTTTCATCCCGATGGTTGCGGCGCTCGTGCTACTGACAATGAAGCCCGAGCAGAAGAAGGCTATCCGCACCACGGCGCTGACCGCGGCGCTGCTGGCCCTGGTGCTGTCCATCTGGGTGTATTTTGCTTACGATAAAGCTGCCGCGGGCTACCAGTTCATTGAGAAATACAATTGGATGCCAATGCTGGGCATCAGTCTGCATTTAGGCGTGGACGGATTGAGTGTCCCGTTGGTATTGCTGACCGGCATCGTCATGGTTACAGGCGTGATGATTTCCTGGGGTATTGACGACCGTCCGCGCGAATTCTTTGCCTTCCTGTTCATTCTAGCGAGCGGTGTGTTTGGCGTATTTGTCTCGCTCGACCTGTTCATGTTGTTTTTCTTCTACGAGATCGCGGTCTTCCCCATGTTCCTGCTCATTGTCATCTGGGGTTGGATCAAGACCCGGGAATATGCGGCGATGAAACTGACACTATATCTATTCATCGGTTCGGTGATTTCCATGGTTGGCGCACTGGTGATGTACTGGTCGAGCGGTGTGCACACCTTTGACATGCTTGTACTTGAGACAGTGAAGTTCACCCCGGCATTCCAGAAAATCTGGTTCCTGCCGGTGTTCCTGGGCTTCGCCATCCTGGGCGGCATCTTCCCATTCCACAACTGGTCGCCGGACGGTCACGTGGCTGCTCCCACGGCTGTCTCGATGTTCCATGCGGGCGTGCTGATGAAACTGGGGGCGTTCGCTGCTTTGCGGGTGGGCATCATGCTCCTGCCGGAGGGTGCCAAGTTCTGGGCACCTCTGATCATGGGATTAGCGCTGGTCAACATTGTCTACGGCGCATTCATCGCCAGCGTGCAGACCGATTTCAAATATGTGATCGGCTTCTCATCCGTCTCGCACATGGGTCTGGTGATGATGGGATTTGCCACCCTGAAACCTGAAGGTCTGATCGGCGCAGGCGTGCAGATGTTCTCGCATGGCGTGATGACGGCTCTCTTCTTTGCTGCCGTCGGTATGGTCTACGACCGGGCGCACACGCGCGATATTCCTAGACTGGGCGGCATGATCAAGCCCTTGCCTCTGGTGGGGATCGGCGTCATTATCGGCAGTCTGGTCTCGATGGGTATGCCCGGTTTCTCCGGTTTCGTGGCTGAGTTCCCCATTTTCATGGGCATCTGGAGAACGCAGTGGTTGGTGGCGGTCATCGCGGCCATCTCGATCGTCGTGACCGCCTCGTACGTATTGCTGGTTGTCCGGCGGGTGTTTTTCGACAAGATGCCAGAGGAGTTTGAAGGCCACATCAAGCCAATCAATATGCTGGATAAAATTGCGCTGGTGCTCCTGATGGTGCTCATGGTTGGAATTGGCCTATTCCCAGCTCTGATGGTACCGTGGGTCCAGTCCGGGGTTCAACACGTACTCGCCTTGCTGGGAGGTGCATAAATGGCTACCATCCTTCCCATTCTCCCTGAAGTCCTGCTCCTGGCATTGGCCGTCCTGATGCTGATCATGGATCCGTTCCTGAAGAAAGACGCGAATCGCCGATCATTCCTGGGGATATTTACTGCAACCGGGCTGCTCGTCACCTTGACTCTGAGTTTAGTATTCGCTCGTCCCGCGCACCCAAGTTTCGTTTTTGGTGGGATGGTGCGCTTTGACTGGTTGGGTTTCCTCTTCAAGATGTTCTTTGTCTTTGCGGCAGGGATTACAGCGTTGTTTTTTATGGACACGGACAAGCTTAACCAGCGCGCCGAGGCTTATCTGCTTCTGCTGGCTGCCACCATTGGGATGTGCCTGATGTCCTCGTCCGCAGACCTGGTGATGCTGTACCTGGCTATCGAGACCACTTCCATCCCTCTCTACATTCTGGCTGGTTTCCTTACCGGGGACGACAAATCCACTGAGTCAGGCTTCAAATACATGCTTTTTGGCGCTCTGACTTCCGCCGTGCTGCTGTACGGTTTCAGCCTGATCTACGGTTTTGCCGGGACTACCAGCTTGTATGACCTGAGTGTCCACTTCAGTAACTTTGATCTGCTAGCGGCTGGAATCACCTTCTTGGTGCTGGCCGGATTGGCTTTCAAGGTCTCACTGTTTCCATTCCATTTCTGGGCACCGGACGTTTACGAAGGCGCGCCGACACCTGTTGCTGGTTTCCTTTCGAGCGCTTCAAAGGCAGCGGGATTTACCGTTATCCTGCGATTGCTTACTGCGGTCTTCCCGGTCATTTCGACGGATTGGAGCATGATTCTGGCTATCATGGCCACCCTGACCATGACGGTAGGCAACCTGATTGCCCTGGCGCAGAAGAATGTCAAGCGCCTGCTGGCATACTCTTCCATTGCGCACGCTGGCTATGCCATGATTGGTGTGGTGGCGTTCTCGCAGTTGGGTGTTGCCAGTGCGGTCTTTTACCTGATTGCATACATGCTGACGAATCTGCTCGCCTTTGGAATTGTCGGGATTGTCGGGCACGTGACCGGCTCTGACGATATATCCGCCTATAACGGCTTGGACCGCCGCAATGCCACGCTGTCACTGGCGGCGCTGGTTGCCTTTCTGTCGCTGGCCGGAATGCCGCCGTTTGGTGGATTTGTCACCAAGTTTTTTGTTTTCGCGGCAGCCGTTCAAAGTGGCTGGATCTGGCTGGCAGTGGTGGGTATACTGAATTCCATCTTCGGGTTGTACTATTACCTGAATATTCTGAAATACATTTACCTGTACCGGATGGAAAATCAGGATGAGGACCAGCACCCGGTCCCGGTGTCACGACCCGTGGCGATCGCACTGGTTGGCCTGGTTATCGGAGTTCTGCTGATCGGTACACTCTTCGGACCCTGGTTCGGTTTTGCCAACCATGCTGCGCTCGATTTGTTCTAGACGGTCTGAAAATCCTCATGATATAATTCCGCCGCCATGAGCCAGTCTAACGGTAAAGGACAAGACGAATTCAGGACTGCGGTTACGATGACCGTGGTCTGGGTGGCAGGCCTGACTCTGGTTATTATCTTCGCGGCGCTTTTTGCAGGATTATGGCTGGATAAAATCCTGGCCAGCAAGCCTCTCTTTACCATTATTTTTGTGCTTGTAAGCATTCCTGTGACGCTGTTCCTGACGTTCCGCATCGTGAAGACGGCAACCACCCGTATTCAACCGGCAATAGAAAAAGAAGTCACCGAGGAGGAACCACATCGTGGAGAAGACAGTTGAGACAAGCACGCCCAAGAAAAAATGGTGGCGCTGGGGTGTCAATCGTTGGATCGTACTGGCACTGATTATCCTGGGATTCATTGGGACGAAGTATTTTTCCCCGGTGCGCCCATTTGTGCAACTGCCTGCTGAACACTGGATGGAGCATCCACTGTTCACCCTGCCTGTGATTGGCGATTTTTATTTTACAAACACACTGTTTGCATTATTGATCGTGGATGTGCTTGTCATCCTCCTGGCTTTTTTCTTTAACAGGGAAGTAAGAAAGGGCAACCTGGTTTTAAAGGGCATTCCGGGTGCACTGGAAGCCCTGCTCGAGGTTCTTTACAATATGACCGAGGGCACCGCCGGCAAGTGGGCAAAGACGATCTTTCCCTGGTTTGCCACAATTACCATCCTGGTACTGTGTGCGAACTGGATGGAACTCATACCTGGCGTTGACAGTATCGGTATGATCGAGAAAGCGGAAGGAGCCGGGTATTCGGTTCAAATGGTCGCGGGTATTGCCACGATTGCCAACCCGGCGATGACCGAGGGCGGAAGCAACCTGGTTCCTTTTGTTCGTGTGGTCTCAACAGATTTGAACTTCACAGTAGCCCTGGCGATCATTGCAGTGATCGCAGTACAGGTGGTGGGTATCCGCGCCCAGGGAATAAATTACTTTACCAAATTTTGGAATGTGAAAACATTCTTCAACAAGCCGATCTTCGGCGTGATTGACTGGGGCGTTGGTATCCTCGAACTGGTTTCCGAATTCACGAAAGTGCTCTCGTTTGCCTTTCGTCTATTCGGCAATATCTTCGCCGGTTCGGTATTGTTGTTCGTCATGGGCTCTCTGCTTGGGGCTATCGCCATCTTCCCTTCGGCGTTTTACCTGCTTGAATTTCTGGTGGGTGCAATCCAGGCGATCGTGTTCGGTCTGCTCACGATGACCTTTATGGCACAGGCCACCCAAAGCCATGGCGGACACGAAGAAGCACATGTATAAGTTCGGGGAATCGCCCGCGTAACCATATCCTGGCGGCGGAATTCCCGCCCGAATCCATATACGGAGGCAACTCTCATGACTGGTGATATCATAATTGCAGCAAAATTGATCGGCGCAGGCCTGGCTATGATTGGCGCCATCGGCGCAGGAGCAGGCATAGGTATTGTGACCAGCGGTGCTGTCCAGGCAATGGGCCGCAACCCGGACGCGACCGGTACTATCCAAATCAATATGATCCTAGGAATCGCCTTTGCGGAAGCCGTAGCCATTTATTGTTTGGTCGTCGCCCTGCTCATCCTCTTCGTCGTTGGCTAATTCGGCAGATTGCTGAAAATTAGCGAAGGAGGTATCTCTTGGCACAATTGGGCCTTAACTTAGGTTATTTACTGGTGCAGATCATCTGCTTTTTCATTATTCTGGTCGTCGTGAGAGCGTGGATTGTAAAACCTCTTATGGGATTGTTAGAGAAGCGACGCATGAAACTTGAACAAGGACTCGAAGATGCCCGCATAGCCGCTGAGGCACGCGCGAACGCTGAACACGATGCCGCAAAAATTATTGCCGATGCGCAAGCCAGGGCTGCTCACATTCTCAATGAGGCCACCGAACGGGCCGATGCCGCCATGGTTAACCTGAAAACTGGGGCTGAAAAAGTCATCGCAAAAGAACGTGAAGTGGTCATCGCCGATGTGGAAGAAGAGCGCAATCGTATGTTGGCTGACTTGCGTGGGCAGGTGGCCGCTCTCTCCATTGCTGCAGCGCAGAAACTCATTGGTGAGGCGATGGATGCCAAGCGCCAACATGCCCTGCTTGATGAGTTCTTCTCAGGTGTTAAGTCCGGTAAGCTTGTATTGCTGGAAGGTGCTGACCTGACTGGTGATTCTGCCGAAGTGACTTCTGCTCTGCCATTGAGCAAGGAAGAACAGGCCTCCGTCAAGAATAACGTGCTTGGCAAGATGGGTTCAAAGACAATCGTTGAGTTCCGCGTCAATCCACAGATTCTGGGAGGACTGGTCATCCGCGTTGGCGACAAAGTCCTAGATGGTTCTGTATCAGGTCAACTCGAAGGCTTACGCAAGTCGTTGAAGTAGTATTCCTCCTGACTTATGGAGGGTTTTGGCGTAAAATAATGCGTCAGAACCCTCTTTGTCATTAATTATATCTAAACTGCACCCAATGCACATCGGCCCAAGCCGGCGGTGGCAGGGAGTCCAGGCGACTATGCATGAGGATACCGATACAACCAATTCCGTAACTCTAGCCGCCATTTTCGGTCAATTTCCCCTGAAAGTATTGGCAGGTGAACCTGGTGATACCAGGATTACCGGTATTGCGATGAATAACCGTCTCGTCCAGCCTGGGGACCTGTTTGTTGCTGTGAAAGGTGGCACAGCGGACGGGCACGATTTCATTCCGGATGCCATCCAACGCGGCGCGGTAGCAGTTGTCGGAGATAAGGTCATTAGTGACCTGTCCGTGCCTTACATGCAGGTCGAAAATTCCCGCCAGGCTCTTACCTGGCTTGCGGCGGCTTTCTATGGCAACCCGGGACGTAAGTTGACTGTTATCGGCGTCACGGGCACAGATGGTAAGACAACCACTTGCAACCTGCTTTACCAGATTCTGTTAGCTGCCGGCTTCAAGACTGGTCTGATTTCCAGCATCAACGCCGTCATCGGCGGTGAAATCCTCGACACCGGATTCCACGTCACCACACCCGACGCCCCCGATATGCAACGCTACCTGGCCCGCATGGTGGCTGCCGGTCTCACCCATGTGGTACTCGAAACCACCTCGCATGGCTGGGCACAGTACCGTGTGGACGCTTGCGAGTTTGATGTCGGGGTTCTAACCAATATCACCCATGAACACCTTGACCAACACGGTTCGTTCGAGAATTATCGCGCAGCCAAAGCGCGCTTGTTCCAATCCCTCGAAAGGACTTTACCTAAACCACAGGGTAATCCTCGGCTGGCTGTACTGAACCGCGACGATTCATCATATGAATATCTTTCCCCCATCACCCTTGGACCTCAGGTTTGCTACGGCCTTGATGCAGCCGCAGACATCCGGGCGGAATCCGTTAAATACTTCCCGCAAGGCATCAATTTCGACGCAGTTGGCGCGGACTTTTGCATCCCGGTAACCAGCCCGCTGGTGGGGGAGTACAACGTCTCTAATTGCCTCGCCGCGCTGACAACTGCCGTGCTCGGTCTGGGTATTGACCCGGAAACCGCAGCAGGCGGCATCGCCGCGTTGGCAGGCGTCCCGGGCCGCATGGAACGGATTAGTCTTGGTCAGCCCTTCACCGCCATTGTGGATTTTGCCCATACCCCCAATGCGTTGCGGGTAGCCATTGAGACAGTCAGGAATATGACCGAAAAACGAGTGATCGTCATCTTAGGCTCGGCGGGACTGCGCGACCGCGAAAAACGCTTCTTAATGGCCGAAGTCACGGCGGAACTGGCGGATGTCAGCATCCTGACCGCTGAAGACCCGCGCACCGAGTCGCTCGATGGGATTCTCGAGGAGATGGCAGTGGGTGCCCGCGCGCAGGGTGGGGAGGAGGAAAAAACCTTTTGGCGCGTCCCCGACCGCGGCGAGGCGATCCGGTTGGGAGTCCGGTTGGCGCGGCCTGGGGATATTGTCATCGCCTGTGGGAAGGGGCACGAACAATCCATGTGCTTCGGTACCACAGAATATCCCTGGGATGACCGGATTGCCATGTGCACCGCACTGTCTGAGTTACTGGGCATCACCGGACCTCAGATGCCGTACCTCCCGACGCAGGAAAAGGAATGAACGCCGAAGAATTGTGGAAAACGCCCATCAACCTGACAGGCAAAGTTGTTCGCCTGGAACCGCTGAGCGAGGCGCACATTCCGGCGCTGGCTATTGCCGGGCGGGAGCAGAGCATTTGGAAATACATGCTTTGCGGCAACCTGGCCAGCGAAGAGAGCATGATGGCCTGGGTGCGCGATATGTTAAAACACCAGCAAGCCGGGACGGACCTGCCGTTTGCAGTCATCCATCTTGCATCGGGGCGGGCTGCCGGGGCGACGCGTTATCTGGAAATGCATCCACAGCATCGTTCTCTATCAATCGGTGGGACGTGGTACGCGCCGGAGTTCCAGCGCACGGCTGTGAATACGGAGTGCAAGTATTTGATGCTGAAATACGCTTTTGAAGAGATGAAATGCATCCGCGTCCAGATCAAAACGGATGTACGCAATGAACCTTCGATTCGTGCCATCGAGCGCCTGGGAGCGGTGCGTGAAGGAGTGCTGCGCAACCATATGATTTTGCAGGATGGGACAATTCGCGATTCGGTCTATTTCAGTATTCTGGACCGGGAATGGCCGGATACGAAAAGCAGTTTGGAAGAAAGGCTCAAACAATAAATATACTCGCAAGGTAAGAAACCGCCGGAATTTTGCTATGCTGGAAGCGGGTTCCTTTTCCGGGCTGAAAGGAAGGATAGCCCGATGGTGCTGGCCAGCCCAATTGTCAGTCCGCCAATCCAGATGGACCGAGGACTGATGTTGTCGTTCAAGAAGCCGCCGATCAAGGGCGCCGCGCCGCGGGCGATGCCCCAGGCAAACCAGTAAAAGCTCATATAGCGGCCGCGCATATCGGCGGGAGCCAGGTCGGCAATGTATTTGCTGACGGTAGGGATGAGGGTGAGTTCCCCGAAGGTCATCAGGACCATACTCGCCCAGAACCCCCAGAAGCTGTTCATTAACGCGACACTGCCCACGCCCAGGGCGTAAATCAGCATCCCGACACCTATGACGGGCAGGGGGCGGAACCGGCGCGAAACCTGAGTCACTGGGAATTGTACGAGAACACACATCAGTGCATTTGTCGTCGGCAGCCAGCCGTATAGATATTCCGGAAGTCCGAAATTTTGCTTGGTATAAACCGCAAACAGTGTCCATAGCATGGAAGGGGCAATCAAGCCAATCCCGACCAGCAGTGCAAACACAACATAAGGATGGTCCCGGAAGACCCGGCTGTAGCCGCCCAGGCTTTCGGTCCAGGTCTCTTTTTCGGATCGATAGGCTTTGTTCAGCGTTTCGTGGGCGCGGAAGAAAAGTAACAGGCTATAGGTAATCATGCCAATCGCTGCACCCAGAAAGACATAGGTGTACGACCTGGTCGCTAAAAAACCGCCCATCGCCGGGCCGACGGCAATCCCGGCGTTGTTGATCATGCGGATGATGGCATAGGCGTTCGTCCGCTTTTCAGGGACGATCATGTCAGCCAGCATGGCATCCGAGCCAACCTGGTAGAGGGGATTTGACGCACCCATCAGGACCATAATGAGAGCAAATCCCAGATAGGAATTGGCCTGGCTCATAACCAGATAGCCAATCCCGTTGACGGCCAGGCTTACGATCATCACCAGTTTGCGTCCCAGCTTGTCGGATACCGCCCCGGCGATGAAGGATGCGAACAGCCCTGTGACCGCGTTGATGGTAATCAGCGTCGAGACGGTGCTGAGCGACAGGCTGAGTTTCTCGCTGACATAGATCATCAGGAACGGCCAGATCATGGACGCTCCGGCGGAACTGATGAACAGCCCGACGACCATCAGCCAGAACTGGGAAGGATATTCAGCGATTGTGTTGCGGAGGCGAGTAAGCATTGTGTAGAAAAATAGGGGCGACACTTAAATGTCGCCCCTATCGGGTTTATCGTCTGGGACCGCGGCGGTCATCGCTGCGACCGCTGGGGCGCCGGCCGCCACCCGGACGGCCTCCTCCGGAGCGCCCACCGCCGCTCTTTTTGCTGTCACGTTCCTGGGCTTCCTCGACTGTCCAACCTTCCAGTACGGCTTGGCGGGACAGGCGGATCTTGCCCATCGGATCAATGCCAGTCACCATGACGGTGATCTCGTCACCCATTTTAACCACATCTTCGACTTTTTCGACGCGCTCGCTGTCCAACTGCGAGATGTGCACCATGCCATCTGTACCGGGCAGGATCTCCACGAAAGCGCCGAAATCAGCTATGCGGACAACCTTGCCGGTGTAGATGTGACCCAGTTGTGGGGTCTCAGTGATAGCCTCGATACGCTGGCGGGCAATTTCTGCACCTTCGCTGTTGGTGGAGGCAATATAGACTGTGCCGTCTTCCTGGATGTCAATTTTGGTACCGGTCTCTTCCTGTAGAGCACGAATGTTCTTGCCTCCGGGACCGATGATGGCGCCGATCTTGTCTGATGGAATCTTGATGGTGGTGATGCGCGGGGCGTGCGGCTTCAATTCGCTGCGGGGAGCGGGGATGGCTTCCAGGATTTTTCCCAATATAACGAGGCGCGCTTGGCGAGCCTGCTCGAGAGCCTGTTTCATGATCTCGGCGCTCAAGCCGGAAATTTTGATGTCCATCTGCAGGGCGGTGATGCCCTCAGCGGTTCCGGCCACTTTGAAGTCCATGTCGCCGAGGTGATCTTCGGTGCCCTGGATGTCGGTCAGGATAACATATTTGTCACCTTCCATGACCAATCCCATTGCAACACCAGCCACCGGGGCCTTGATCGGAACGCCGGTGTCCATCAGCGCCAGCGTCGAACCGCAGACGGAGGCCATTGAGGACGAGCCATTGGAGGCCATGACCTCGGAAACCAGCCGCAGGGCGTAGGGGAATGTCTCTTCAGCGGGGATGACCGGCAGGAGAGCGCGTTCGGCCAGGGCGCCGTGCCCGATCTCGCGGCGGGACTGTCCACGAAGCATTTTTGTCTCGCCGGTGGAGAAAGGCGGGAAGTTGTAGTGATGCATGTAACGCTTGGTATCTACCGGGGTGAGCGTGTCCAACTCCTGCGCCTCGGACAATGTGCCTAGCGTAGCGAGTGTCAGGACCTGGGTCTCGCCGCGGGTGAACAGGCCGGAGCCGTGCGCCCGGGGACTGAACCCGACCTCGCACCAGATGGGGCGGATCTCGGTCGGTGCACGACCATCGGGGCGTTTGCCCTGGTTCAAAATGCGCTCGCGGACGATCTTCTTTTCGGCCTCGGCGAAGGCTTCTTTAACAGCCTCCAGGCTCGGGGTCTCCGGAAGAGCGAACTCAGGCAGCGTTTCCACGTCAGTCTCGTCGGCAACTTTTACCTGTGCGCCTTCGGTGGGAATGAGTTCAGTGACCAGGTCCTGCAGGAGTGCATCCATCCCGGTGTAGAATTCTGCCTTCATCAGCGGCTTGTCGAGCAGAGCGCTCATCGGAGCGCGGAGGCGGGCGAATACCTTTTCTTGCAAGGTCTGGTCGGGCAGGGCGAAGGAAACTTCGCGCTTGGGTTTGCCGATTTCGGCTCGCATTTGGAGTTGCAGGTCAATCAGCGGCTGGATGGACTTGTGGCCGTATTCCAGCGCGGCAACCATGACATCTTCGGGAATCTCGTCTGAGCCGGCTTCTATCATTAGAATGGCGTCGCGCGTCCCGGCGATGCGCAGGTCGAGGTCTGACTTGTCTATTTCCGCAAAGGTGGGGTTGACGACGAATTCGCCATTCACGCGACCGACGCGCACTGCGCCCACCGGTCCATCCCAGGGGATGTCGGAAATCATGACAGCGGCAGAGGCGGCGTTGATGGCGAGCACATCCAGCGGATTCTCGGCG
>Ga0315274_10008257_pt1 | contig 15075 bp, 13 predicted proteins | sample YL17G02_20_MG_FD_203700 | JGI IMG/M metagenome (GOLD analysis project Ga0315274, IMG submission 203700) | Sediment microbial communities from Yellowstone Lake, YNP, Wyoming, USA - YL17G02_20 | ecosystem: Environmental > Aquatic > Freshwater > Lake > Sediment | place: USA: Wyoming | collected... | reverse complement strand
GGTATCATCGTCCATGACGATCATGCCGCCGGAACCCATGATGGCCCCGGCTTCTTTCAGGCTCTCGTAATCCACGGGAAGATCGAGAAGCTCGGCCGGGATGCAGCCGCCGGAAGGTCCCCCGGTCTGGATGGCCTTGAACTTCTTGCTCTTGGGGATGCCGCCCCCGGTATCGTAGACGATCTCTCCCAACTTGGTCCCCATCGACACCTCGATGAGTCCCGTGTTGTTGATCTTGCCGACGATCGAAAAGACCTTCGTTCCTGCACTGGTCTTGGTCCCGATCTTGCGGAACGAGTCGGCGCCATTGGAAAGGATCCAGGGGACGTTCGCCCAGGTCTCGACGTTGTTGATGCAGGTGGGCTTGCCCCACAGCCCGCTTTCGGCGGGGTAGGGGGGCCGCTGCCTCGGCTCGCCAGGTCTGCCCTCGACGGAGGCGATGAGCGCCGTCTCCTCCCCACACACAAACGCGCCACCCCCCCGAATCAAGCGGACATCGAAGGAGGCGTCCGTCCCCATGATGTTGCTGCCCAGCAGGCCGTGGGCCCGGGCTTGCGAGACAGCTAGGTCGAGCTTCTCGATGGCGAGGGGGTATTCGTCGCGGACGTAGATGAAGCCCTGCTGTGCGCCGATGGCATAGGCTCCGATGGCCATGCCCTCAAGGACGGCGAACGGGTCGCCTTCGAGGGTGCTGCGGTCCATGTAGGCGCCCGGGTCCCCTTCGTCGGCGTTGCAGATGATGAACTTCTGATCCCCGGCAGCCGCTCGGACGAGGCGCCACTTTCTTCCGGTGGGGAACCCGGCCCCGCCTCGGCCGCGAAGGCCGGAGACCTCGATCTGCGCGACGATCTCGTCGGGCGCCATCGAATGGAGGGCCTGCCAGAGCGCGACGTAGCCTCCCGTGGCGATGTACTCGGCGAGGCTGTCGGGGTCAATGCGTCCGCAGCGCCGCAGGACAATCCGGTTCTGCTTCTCGTAGAACGGCAATTCCTCGAGCCGGGGAAGGCCGGGGATCGTCGCGGCGGGGCGTCCCTCCGGGTGGCCGTCCACGGTGCACAGGGCCCCTTCCGTGCTGGCCTCGCCGCTGAGGACGCCCTGGAGAATCTGACGGGCCTTCTCAGGGGTCACGTCGCCGTAGAGCACGGCGGGGCCCCCCGGCCGGGAGACCTCTACGATAGGCTCCTTCTGGCAGAAGCCGATGCAACTGGTCTTGGCGAGAACGATCTGCGAAGGCGCTTTCGCGATCTCTTCGCTCAAGGCGCGGAACACCGCGTCGGCGCCGCACGCGAGCCCACACGTGGCCATGCCGACCGTTATCTTGGGGACCCCCGGGGCAATGGCTCGGAGGCCCTCGTTCTTCAAGCGTCGCAGGTCTTCGACGCTTGTGATCGCGTTCGCTGAGCTCATGAGCTGGTCCCTTTCTTCGAGGTTGGCGGGCGTTCGGAAGCCGGCGCTGCGGCGCTCATCGGAAGGGCTCCAGGATCTTCGCCACCTTGTCCTGCCGGAGCCTTCCGAAGGTTTCCGCATCGATCCGGGCAACAGGCCCAATGCTACAGCATCCCAGGCAGCGCACGGTTTCCAGGGTGAATCGCCGGTCCGGGGTGGTATCGCCGGCCCCGACGCCGAGGACCCGTTCGAGCCTGTCCAGAATCCCCTGAGCGCCGCGCACGTGGCAGGCGGTGCCGAGGCACACGCAAACGCGGTGGCGTCCGGTGGGAACCAGCGTGAAGGACCGGTAGAACGTCGCCAAGGCGTACAGACGAGAGAGCGGCACGTCCAGCCTTCGCGAAAGGCGGCTCAGCGTCTGGCGCGGAAGATGCCCTTCTCGCCTCTGGACCTCCTGGAGGATCGCCACCAGCGAGGAGTTGTCCGTGCCACACTTCTGGACCACCGTGTCGATCCCGTTCAGATCCATCCGCATATCCTCCTGGGTGAATGACCCGCGGCTCTAGTCGAGGTCGCAGCGCAGGCAGCGCCGCGCCTCACAGACGGCCAACATCTCGGAGAAGGTCAGGTCGGCCTCCCGGAAATCGTGGGCTCTCTCGCCGGACGGGCGCAGGGCCTCCAGCGGGCGCTTGAAGTTCTCCAGCGCTTCGGCCCCCTCCGCCAGTTCGATCCGCCGCCGCGGCTTGGCGAGCTTGTGGGACTCGCCGTAGGGCACCCCGCGCAGGAACCGGTCGATCATGATCGCCGCTCGCTGCCCGGCGGCAATCGCTTCGATGACCGTGGCGCTGCCCGTCACGACCTCCCCGGCGGCGAACATCCCGGCCGCGTTCGTCGCCAGGCTGACCGGGTCGGTGACCAGGAAGTTCCAGGCGTTCCGCTCCAGGTCGGGCCCTCCGGAGAGGACCAAGAGGTCGGGCTCCTGCCCGAGGGCGAAGATGATGGTGGTCGCCGGGAGGAGCACCACATCGTCGGCCTTCGGGAGCCCTCGGGCTCGGCCAGCCTTATCCGCGGCTTGCGCCTCGCAGCGCACGCACTTCAGCCCGGTGACCTTCTCACCCTTGCGGACCACCTCGGCCGCCTGGTGGAGACAGCAAAGGGTCACGCCCTCCTCTTCCGCGGCCTTGAGCTCGGCTTCCTCGAAGGGCAACTGGTCTCGATCCCTGGGATAGACCAGGGTCACATTGGGGCAGCCGAGCCGCACCGCGGCCCGCGCGGCGTCGAGCGCCGCATAGGTGCATCCAACGACAACCGCGTCCGAGCCGAGCCTCGGGCGTCGGCCCAGCTTGACCTCTTTGAGGAAGTCCAGGGCGTCGAGGCAGGCCTTGCCGCCGTCGAGGCCCGCAAGCCGCGCCCGGAGCGGCTTGTGCGCCCCGGTGGCAACCACCATAGCCCGGTAGCCCTGCTGGCGCAGGCCGTCGATCGTGACGTCTCTGCCCACCACGACCCCGGTTCGGATCTCCACCCCGGCATCGAGGATGGCCTGGATGTCGCGGTCGAGCACCTCCGGAGGCAGCCGGAAGTCCGGAACAGCCAACCGGAGCATGCCGCCAGGCTCCGAGGCCGCCTCGAAGACCGTCACGGGATAGCCCTCCCGCCTCAGATCGCGTGCCGCCGTGAGGCCGGCCGGGCCGGCCCCGATGACGGCGATCCTCTCGGCGCGGGTGGTCTCGGGAGGCGTCACTGGAGCCTTCCACCGCCGCCCCTCCTGGTCGGCGACGAAGCGTTTGAGCGAGCGAATGGCTACGGATTCGTCCGTCTCCCGTTGGGTGCAGCTCGCCTCGCAGGGGCGGCTGCACAGCCGGCCGCAGACGCCGGGGAAAGGATTGTCCTGCCGGATCACCTCGAGCGCCTCGTCGAAGCGGCCCGTGGCGGTCAGCGCGTTGTAGCTCGGCACATCCACCCCAACCGGACAGCTTCGCTGGCAAGGAGCGGGGGAGATGCGCTTGCAGACCATGCTGGGGCAGTACTTGTCCCGGATGTGGGCCTCGTACTCGTGGCGGAAGTGGCGGATCGTGGACAGGACGGGATTCGGCGCGGTTTGCCCCAGCCCGCAGAGCGCGGTGTCCTTGATCTTGTTGCCCAACTCGACCAGCTTCTCGATATCGCCCTCCTGGCCCTCGCCCTGGCAGATGCGGGTGACGATCTCGAGCATGCGCTTGGTCCCGATGCGGCAGGGCGCGCACTTGCCGCACGACTCGTCCTGGACGAAATCGAGGAAGAAGCGAGCCATGTCCACCATGCAGGTGTCCTCGTCCATGACGACGAGGCCGCCGGAGCCCATGATCGCGCCCAGCTCGGTCACGGACTCATAGTCGAGCGGCACGTCGAGGTGCTCGGCCGGAATGCAGCCGCCGGAGGGCCCGCCGATCTGGGCGCCCTTGAAGTCCTTCCCGTCGGGGACGCCGCCGCCGACGTCGTAGACGAGCTTCTCGAGCGTCGTGCCCATCGGCACCTCGACCAGCCCCGTGTTGTTGACCGTGCCGGCGAGGGCGAAGACCTTCGTGCCCTTGCTCTTCTCCGTGCCAATGGAGGCAAACCAATCCGCTCCCTTGAGGATGATGGCGGGGATGTTCGCAAAGGTCTCCACGTTGTTCAGGCAGCTCGGCATCCCCCAGAGCCCCTTCTGAGCGGGGAACGGGGGCCTCGGCCTGGGCTCGCCGCGGTTTCCCTCGATCGAGGTCATGAGCGCCGTCTCTTCGCCGCAGACGAAGGCGCCCGACCCCATGCGGATCTCCAGGTCGAAGTCGAAGCCAGTGCCCAGGATGTCCTGGCCGAGCAGGCCGTACTCGCGGGCCGCTTCGATGGCTTTCTGGAACCGCTCGACGGCGAGCGGGTACTCGGCGCGGATGTAGGCATAGCCTTGCTTGGAGCCGATGGCATAGGCCGCAACGGCCATGCCCTCGATCACGCTGTGCGGGTCGCCCTCGAGGACGCTGCGGTCCATGAACGCGCCCGGGTCCCCCTCATCTCCGTTGCACAGGACGAATTTCCGTTCGCCCTTCGCCTTCCTTGTGAACTCCCATTTCAGCCCCGTGAGGAAGCCCGCCCCGCCGCGCCCGCGCAGGCCCGAGCGCTTCACCACGTCGATCACCTCCTCGGGCTTCATCGCGGTCAGGACCTTGGCCAGCGCCTGGTAGCCCTCGCGAGCGATATACTCCTCGATCCGCAGGGGATCGATCACCCCGCAGTTGCGGAGCACGATCTTCATCTGCTTGCGGAAGAACGAGATGTCCCCGATTGCCTCGACCCCCTCCCCGGTGACCGCTTCCTTGTGAACGAGTCGCGCGACGACCCGCCCCTTCAGGAGGTGTTCTTCGACGATCTCGGCGGCATCGTCGGGCTTCAGGCCCTGGTAGAAGACCCCCTCAGGGTAGATGACGGCCACGGGGCCGATGGCGCACGGGCCGAGGCACCCGGTTTCGACGACCCTGCACTCCTTGCCCAGGCCCTTCCTGTCGATCTCCGCCCGAAGGGCATCCCGGATCTCGAGTGCCCCCGAGGCGACACATCCTGCGCCGGTGCACACGAGCACATGACACCTGGTGCTATCCATGAGCGCTCAAGCTCCCTTCTCATTCAAACGGCCATGATGTACTCGGCGACCGGCCTGCCACCAAGCACGTGCTCCTGGACGATGTTGCGGACCTTCCGCTTGTCCAGCTTTCCGTAGCGGAACTGCTTGCCCGCCTTGTCGGTCAAGGTCACCATGGGCTCCTGGTCACACAACCCGGCGCAACCCGACTGCCTCAGGGTCACGTTGCCCACGGAAGCCTCACTCAGCTCAGCGGCCAACTGGGTGAGAACGTCCCGGGCGCCCGCAGCGATGCCACAGGTGCCCATGTGAATCGTGATCTGCATCTCCTTGAGGCCCATGCGCAGGTCGATCTCCGCCTTGGTCCGGTCGCGGAGAGCGGCCAAATCGTTGGGGCTTCCGATCTTCTTCGCCATGGTCATTGTTCCTTCTCTGCGGCAGTTTCCTGGTTTCGGTATTGGTCCAGGATCTCCTGGACCTTAGCCGGCTTGATGCGCTGGTGGACGTCGCTGTCGATCATGCACGTCGGTGCCAGGCCGCAGGCGCCGAAGCAGCGCGCGACCTCGAGCGAGAACGTCCGGTCCGGCGTCGTCTCGCCCACGTCGATCCCCAGCTTCTGCCTGAACGCGGCCAGCACTCGCTTGCCGCCGCGCACGTAGCACGCCGTCCCCAGGCAGACGCGGATCAGATGCTTGCCCCGAGGAATGGTCGAGAAAAAGGAGTAGAAGCCTACGACCCCGGCGACCTCGCTGTACGGCTTGTTCAACGCCAGGCTGATACGCTTGAGGGCACTCTCCGGCAGGTAGCCGAATAGGCCTTGTGCGATCTGGAGCACGGGGATCAGGGCGCCCGGCTTCCCCCGGTACTCCTTGAGCAGGTCGTCGAGCCGGGCGAAGAGCTCGGCCTCCGTCGCTTCTGCGCCACAGACGGCCGTTCCACTCTCACTCGCCATTCTCTTCTCCTTTTGCCATGGGCGCACGCCCCAGTGCGGCGCGAGCCGCCCGTCAGAGGTTCCGGGTTCCAGGTGCCAGGTGCCAGGAACCCGGAACCTGGAACCTCTTCCCTCTTGCCCCCGGTAGGGGCCTAGGCCACAACCTCGATGGCGGCAAGTCCAGCCTTGATGTGCTCCGATACCCGGCGAGCCACCGCGAGTCCCCCCCGCTCGCTGGCGGGGAGCTCTTTCGCCACCTCGGAGGACCACACGGCCCATTCGCGCTTGCCCACGACGAACCGGCACCCCAGGTCGATCCCGGGGTTCGTACACACGACCGATGAGATCGTCGTCGCCAGGTCCCCCATTGGGGTGCGGTCTATGTGGCTCAACTGCATCGTCGCCGTCACCGCCAGCCCACCGAGCTTCGACTGGCGCAGTTCCACGCCCCCGCCAGCCCGCTCCGCCGCGCCCCGAATGAGGCTCAGCCCAAGCCCCGTCTTCTTCCCATCCTTCGTCGTGTAGAAGGGATCCGTGGCAACCTCCGGCGGGACGCTCAGGCCGGGGCCGTTGTCCTCCACGATGATCTTCAGGATGTCCTTCTCCGGGTCCTCCACGACGGTCACCGCGATCACGGTGGCCTCGGCGCGGATGGAGTTCTCGATCAGGTCCAGAACGTGCAGCGAAAGGTCACGCATGGCAGCACCGCCTCCCTCCAAGCCCGCGCAGGGCGAGGGCGAGCTCGCCGAAGGTCGGCTCACGAAGCTCCAGCACCGTCAGCCCTGTCCCCACCTCCGACAGAAAGTGGCTGTCCGAGCTGCACAGCACGGGCAGCCCGAGCCCGGCAAACTCCGCCACTCGGCCCGAAGCCACCCCTGCGGCGGACACCTCGATCCCGTCGAACGCCGCCTCTCTCGGAAACATCCCAAGCTGTCCGATGACGCTGAATGCCCGCCGATCCACGTGCGACGCGATGGCCAGGCCGTTGCGCCGATGAATGGACTCGATGGCCTCGTTCAGGCTCAGGCTCGACGCCGCCGAGAGCAGCTTCCCCTCCCGCCCGCGGATCTCGCCCCGGGCATCCAGCAGCAGCTCCTCGCCGAACCGGGCCGACGCCGGCGTTGCCTCGGGGAGAGTCGCCCGCACCTCCTCGCCCACCGCCCGCGCCGCCCAGGCGCCAGGAAACAGGCCAAGCACGTGGACTTCCTCCGCCGTCGTGACCTCGATCCCGGCGATCACCGCGAGTCCCCTCCCGGCGGCCTCCTGCGTGGCCGCGACGTTCCCGGCACTGTTGTGGTCGCAGATGGCGATCATCGCCAATCCCTTGCTCACGGCCGCCTCGACAATCGCCGGCGGCCTCATCTCATCCTCGGCACACGGCGACAGCGCCGTGTGGATGTGAAGGTCCGCTGCCCATAGGCTCACGCATGGCGTCCCCTCAAGCCAAGGGCGTACAGCCGCCCCACGATGTCGAAAGCCGTGTCCTTCGACGCGTAGAGTCGGACGCCTTCCTCAACCGCCTTCCCCCGCACGGCGTCCTCCGGCGTCCTGCCCATCGCAAAGACCACCGCGGCCAGCCCAGCGTGCACTGCCACCGCCACGACGTTCAGGTGAACCTGGACCGTCACCACCACCCCGCCTCGCGGCGCGTGCGCCAGCACGTCGCTCAGGAGATCCGACGCATAGCCGCCGGCCACCTCCTCGCCATCCCCCTCGATCTCGGGGGTGAGGTCCTCCAACCCAAGCGCAGCGGCGATCTCGCTCACCTTCACGGCCTCTTCTCCTCACTGCCAGCCCCTCCGCAGAACGGACACGCCGTCACTGCCGCCCGCCCGAGGACGACATCCTCGGCCAGCGCGCTGCACGTCGGCGCGCCACACCGGCCGCAATCCCTCCCAGGCAGCTCCCGGATCAGCCGATCCATCTCCGCGAGTTTCGCAATCGCCCGAGCCATGTCCTCATCGAGCCGCAGCCCGGCCCGCGGCGCGAACGCCTCCTTGCGGCGGACAGCCTGCCCAGCCCGGGCGAGGGCGCCCATTGCCGGCAATCGGGCGCCCATTGCCAGCAATGGGCGCCCGCCCATCCGCCGCCAGCGCCAGGCGGCGACGAACGGCTCCTCGCGCCAGGCGGGCGAGCCGAAGCACCCCCTGTCGCACGCGAAGAGCTCCAGGACCGCCACGTCGCCCAGGCGCCCATTCTCCGCCTCCTCCAGCGCCGCGACGACGTGGCGAACCCCCGTCACCCGCAACACGCCTTCGGCCCGGCCCGGCTCCCCCGCTCGCTCCGAGGCACTCTCGCCCCCTTCGGCTACACGCCGCAGGATCGCCTGCCACAAGCCTCGCGGCCCGACGACCTCCGACGTTCGCCCGCGCAGAGCGGCGAGCACGCTGCGTTGCGCCGGACACGCCGCCACAACGAGAGCGTCCCGGCCCGCCGCTTCACTCTGCGCGGCCCCCACGGGCGAGGCAAAGGGGGCGAGATGCCCGATCAGCGATGGAAACCGCATCTCGATCAAGCTCACCACCGCCGGACACGCCGGCGAAATCACTGGCCAAGCCCCGGCCTCCTCCCGCGCGTACCGCACCACGGCCTCCTCCAGAGCGGCTTCCCACCCCTCGGTCACCCACACCTCGCCAAAGCCCAGCTCCGCCAAGGCCGACAAGACCGCCCGCGGGCCAACCCGCGGGCCAAACTGCACCAGGAACGCCGGCGGCACCACCAGCAGCGTCCCGGCCGCCTGTCGCGGCATCTCGGCGACGCCCTTCATCGCCAGCGCCCCCGCCTCGCACGCCCCGATGCAAGCCCCGCACTCGATGCACAAATGCTCCATCACCTCCGGCCGCCCGCCCCGCACCCGCAACGCCCGCGTCGGGCAGACATGAAGGCACCGCAGGCACTCGCGACACCGCTCCGCCACGACCTCCAGCGACCCCGCCGCTCGCTCCACGGCTGCCTGGGGCGTCAGGTAGATCGTGAACCGCAGCCGCGTCCCCTGCCCCGCGGCCGACTCGATGCTGAACCGGTCGCTGCTTCTGCGGATATTCGGCAGCCCCATGCCCGCGCCGAAGCCCAGTTCCCGAGCCTTCGCAGGAGCCGTCGAGAAGCCCTCCTTCATCGCCAACTCGACGTCGGGAATCCCGGGCCCGGTGTCGCTCACCTCCACGTCGAGCACCCCATCGTCGAGCGCGACCTGCATCTCGCCGCCGTGGGAGGAGTGGATGACGACGTTCATCTCGGCCTCGTAGGCCGCGATCATCGCGCGCCGCAGCGCCGCAGGCTCCACCCCCACCTTCTTGAGCATGTCTTTCAGCCCGCTCGAGGCCGCCCCGCCGTGTTCGTAGTCGCCACCCGGGATCGTGAACATCGTCGTGCTCATGCTGCCTGCCAATGACCGCAACCGCCGCGTGCGGGTATGCACGCCCTACCCGCGCCCGTTTGAGCGTCCATGTAGGGCGTGCATACCTGCACGCGGAACCCTACCGCTCGTTGCGAACACACTCGTAGAGCCGGCCACAGGTCTCGAACATGTCGAACGGCGAGACCATGAGCGCCGTCCCACTCTCGCTCGCCGCCGCCACGAGGGCCGGCTCCGGGATGACGCCGTTGACGAGACAGATCGCCGGCAGATCCATAAGTGAGGCCACGCGAATGAGTTGCGACGTCGCCAGGTTCGTCACCACCAGCGTCGAGGCGGAGGCCTGATTCAGCAGGTCGCTCATCCTGTCGCCGGCATACACCCGCTCCACAGGACGGCTCGCCCCTGCTGCGGGATTGATGATCTTCGCCCCGATCTTCTCGGCCAGCACCTCGATCCTCATCCCGACCTCCAGCCCGCTCGGGCTCGTCCTCGGCTCTCCTCAAGAGACGCCGAACTGCTCGATCACAACGACATAGTGAGCGGGAATAGCCACAACGAGAGGGCGCCTTCTCCCCGGCCCACGCCCAATCCTAGGAGAGAAGCAACTCCCGTGCCGCGCCGGGGATGCCCCTCTATCACACCGGACCATGTCTCTTGATGCCAAGGACTTACGAAGCGATTCACGCAAACCCAACCAGCGATAGGTCCCCCACAGGCCGGTGTCGCCCGGAGCACATCGCCAGCGCCAAGTCGAATCCGCGGCGTTGCAAGCTGTTGCCCTGGCTAGACATGTGGAGAGTGGGCACGAATCCCCCATGTGCGGATGATGCACGGTCACCCGAGGAAGCAAGGACGCCCGCATGTCCTCGCACCAATACCGCTGGACCAGGCGCTCAAGCAGCAGCGGCCTCTCAGGCTTGAGCGGCCACGGGCTCGGGGGCGCGCTGGTACTTGGCGGCGATCTTGCGGAACATCTCTTTGCGGTAGAGGCACCACATGCAGAAGACGCAGGTCTTCACCTCGTCGGTGTCGGGGTCCACGTAGACGAAGCCGGCGGTGCAGCGCTCCATGCGGGCGGAGTCGAGAGAGTGCCATTCCTCGAAGGGGAGGACGGTGACGGGAACGCCGTCGTGGACGTTGGTGTGGCGGCGGAGCTGTTCGCTGAAGCTGCGGCCGATCAGGAGTCCGCCGAGGATGCGGAGGATGCGCAGGAATCGGCTGCCCTTCATGATCTTCTTGAAGTCGGCGGAGCGGATGGCGATGCCACCGAAGGCGCGGAGCGCGATCCATCGCCCCCGCCACCGCTGGAAGCGCTTCCTGGGGTCGAGCCGGGAGAGCTTCGGGTTCACCTTCTTGGCGCGGGTGACGATCTCGGCGGCAACCTCGGAGAGCGGCTTCTTGAGGTAGTGGTCGAGCGGCACGTAGCGCTGGCCGTCGGAGATGAGGAAGGTGGCGGACTCGCAGTTGGGGTGGACGCCCGCGAAGCGGATGCGCTCGGTGCCGAAGTGTCTCAAGGCGGGCAGAATGTAGCCGAAAAGCCCCGCCGGAATGAAGTCCAGCCGCTCGCCGTGGAAGCACTCCTGGAGGATGTGCTCGACGTCCTCGGGGGTGGTCATGACCTTGGTCTCGTAGGCGCCCGCTTCCCACATTTCGGTGAGCGGGATGAAGAAGAGGCGGCGGATGAAGGAGCGGTTGTCGTGGGCGAACTGGAAGTGGTCGCGCATGTGCTCGTCGTTGATGCCGCGGCCCAGGGTGCAGACGAGGGTGTGCTTGCGCTTGGAGTATTTCTTGACGTTTTCGATGGCCTTGAGCTTCTTGGGGTAGCAGGCGGCGGAGCCGCGCATGCGCTTGTAGATCTCGGGGTCGCGCCCGTCGAAGGCCAGCAGGAAGTCCACCCCCGTCGCGCAGATCGCCTTGCAGTACTCCTCGTCGGCGAGCCGGACCGCGTTGGTCACGACGGAGACGGGCACGTTGTTGTCGCGGGCCATCTGGATGATGTCGAGGAGGTCGTCGCGGACGGTGGGCTCGCCGCCGAAGAGCTCGACGCGCGGCTTCGGCTCCCAGGTGCCGAGCTCCTTGAAGATTTTCTCGAAGTAGCTCAGGGGCGGGTTGAACTCCACGCCCATGCCCGGGATGTTGGCGAGGCAGATGGGGCAGTTGAGGTTGCAGCGGTTGGTTACGTCGAGGAACAGGAGCTTCGGGTTGTGCTCGCGCCCGCACGTCTCGCACTGGAGGGTGCAGGTGCTGGGGGCATTCGGGTCGTACTGGTAGATCTCGCGCTTGCGCTGCCAGACCGCCGCGTCGGAGCTGACCAGGGTCTCGCGGACGCCGCACTCGGGGCAGTGCTTCTTGAAGTAGACCTTGCCGTCGCGGATCACGTGCTCCGCGGGCACCCGCTTGCGGCAGAGATCGCAAATGCTGAAGCTCGACGCCATCCGCCACCTTCCTTGCCGGCCGCTGGTGACTTGCTTCTGGGGCAGGAAACCGATCATACCGTACGGCGCGCATGGCGTCAACCCGCGCGCTCATCGCGGGTGCATTATTGACTTCTGCATAAGCAATGCAATACCGCCCCACCGATGTCATTCCGAGTGGAGCGAAGCGGAATCGAGGAAACTCTCTTCTTCTTGGGCTTCAAAGAGAGATGCCTCAACAAGCTCGGCATGACCGCTTGTTGCATTGCTTATGCAGAAGGATATAGCGGATTCGCAGAGGCTCTCTGCCCCAGTTTGGAGTGCGGGCTTCAGCCCGTAGTGCGCTCCACGATAGGGGCAGCCTACGGCCTGAAGGCCGCGCTCCAAACAGGGTGGCCTCGGAACGCGGGAGAGGCGGCCTCGCCCCGCGCAAATGCGCTACTGAACCCGCTCATCGCGCCTTGGCGGCGGTCCAAACCTCGTCGTAGAGCCGGGTCGCGTCGCCGACGTCCTCGATGTACTCGAGCTTCTTGAGCTCCTCTTGCGGCGGGTAGATGGCGGGGTTCTCGCGGTCCTCCTTCTTAACGAGGGGGAGGCTGGCGGCGTTGGGGGTGGCGTAGCGGTTGAAGTCGGAGAGCTTGGCGCCGGCCTCCGCGCCGAGGATGAAGTTGATGAAGGCGTGGGCGCCCTCGACGTTCGGCGCCTTTGCAGGGATGGTCATCGCGTCCACCCAAATGATCGAGCCCTCCTTCGGCAGGATATAGCCCAGGCCCTTGTTCTCCTCGATGGCCTTGATGGCGTCGCCGTTGTAGACGACGGCCAGCGTGGCGGTGCCGTCGGCCACCTTGTTCTTGCCGCCGACGCCGCCCTCGAAGCCGAGGCACTTGGGGCTCTTCTTCGCCCGCAGGACGGCCTCGGAAGCCGCCTTGAGCTCCTCGGGCTTGCGCGAGTTGACGGAGTGGCCGAGCGACTTGAGCGCGACGCCGAGCATGTCGCGCATGGAGTCGATCAGCACAAAGGGGCCGGGCTGCTTCTCCGCATCGAACAGGAGCGCCCACGTGGGCTCGGCCTGGGGGGCCTTGTCCTTGCGGACCATGAGGCCGACGGTGCCCCACTGGTACGGCAGGCTGTACTTGCTGCCGGGGTCGTAGGGCGGGCTCTTGAACTGGCCGCTGACGTTCTTGGCGTTCGGGATCTTCTCGAGGTTCAGCGGCTGGAGGAGGTCGAGCTTGGCGAGGACGGGGATCGCGTGGTCGCTGACGACCACGACGTCGTACTGGCTCACGCCGCCGGCCCGCTGGAGCTTCGCCATCATCTCCTCGGTGTTTTCGTAGACATCGATCTTCACGGGCATGCCGGTCTGCTTCTCGAACTCCTTCGGGAGCTCGGGGGCGATGTACTCCGAGTACATGTAGACGGTCACGCGGGGCTTCTTCGGCTGGCCGGGGGCATCCGGCACCTTCTCGGATTGCGAGCAGCCCCAGACGACGCAGGCCACGAACACCGCAAGGACGCTCGACCGCATGGCTCACTCCTTTCGGTAGCGGGTCAGGGCTTCCAGCGACAGCACGAGGACAACCGTGACGAGGACGATCAGGGTCGAGAGGGCGTAGAGCTCGGGGCTCACGCCGCGCCGCAGGGAGGAATAGATGTAGATCGGCAGGGTCGTCGAATCGGGGCTCGCCGTGAAGAAGCTGATGACGAAGTCGTCGAGCGAGAGCGTGAAGGCGAGCATCGCCCCAGCCACGATGCCCGGGGCAAGCAGCGGCAGGGTCACGCGGCGGAAGAGGTAGAACGGCGTCGCATAGAGGTCGCGCGCCGCCTCGTCCAACTGGCGTCCCAGGCTGGCGAGCCGGCTCCCAACCACCAGCGCGACGAAGGCGATCTGGAACGTCACGTGGCCGATGATCATCGTCAGCAGCCCCGGCTGGAACGCGCCCGAGAGCGCCCGCAGCAGCGCGAAGGCCACCACGAGCGCCCCGGCGAACAGGATGTCGGGCGTCACGAGGGGCAAGTATACCATGAAATCGAGGAGGCGGCGCGCCCACTTCGGCCAGGGCGCCCGCGCCAGGCCCAGCGCCAGGAGGGTCCCCAGCACCGTCGCAATCGCCGTCGAGGCCACCGCGAGGATCAGCGTGTTCTCCCCCGCCGCGAGCACATCCTCGTTCGCCAGGAGCTGGCGATACCACTTCAGCGTGAAGCCCTTCCAGACCGAGCCGTAACGCGCGGAGTTCACCGAGAGGACGGCCACCGCCAGGAGCGGCGCGTAGAGCAACACCAGCGTCACGATTGCCGCCACACCGACCACAGGATGAACGCGCCGCTTCATTGGGCCACGCTCTCAGTCCGCCAGCGAACGTGCGGCCTTCAGGCCGCGTCAACCGCGCTACCCTCTTTGCCGTGCCCCCGCAGGAGGAACAGCCCGGCGAGAGTGAGCACGAGGAGCGCAAGGCTCACGGCCGCGCCGAAGGGCAGATCGCGGCCCGGCCCGAACTGCTGCTGGATGAGATTGCCGACCAGCATGTACTTCGCCCCGCCGAGAAGGTCCGGCACCACGAACGCCCCCATCGCCGGGATGAAGGTCAGAATGGTCGCCGCCAGGAGGCCGGGGAGCGTCTGCGGCAGGATGGCGTGGGCGAAGACGCGGGTCCGCGAGGCGTAGAGGTCCTGCGCCGCCTCGATGAGCGACCAGTCGAGCCGCTCGACGCTCACGTAGAGGGGCAGGACGGCGAAGGGCAGCTCGCTGCTCACCATGCCGAGGTAGACCGCGAGCGGGCCGGGGTAGATGCCCATCCCGTCGGGCAGGAGGCCCAGCCACTGCGCCAGCCGCGCGAGGGGCATGTCGTGGCGCAGCAGCACCGCCCAGCCGAACGCCCGAATCACCAGGTTGGTGCAGAACGGCACCATCACGATGCCCAGCAGCACGTAGCGGGTCCCCCGCGAGCGGCTCGCGATGAAAAACGCCAGCGGATACGCCAGCAGCACGCACAGCAGCGTCGTCACGAAGGCCACCCACACGCTCCGCGCCAGGATCAGCAGATAGTCCGCTGACCAGCCGAAGGACCCATAGCCCAGGAGCCGGCGGAAGTTCCCCAGCGTGAACTGCCACTCGATCTCGCCGTAGCGACCGTGGCGCATGAAGGCGATCGCTGCCATCACCAGCAGCGGCAGCACGAGGAAGGCGAGCAGCCAGAGCGCCGCGCCGCCCGAGAGCAGCGCCCCCTGCCCCAGGAGCCGCCGCCGAGTCGTCAACTGGCCATACCAGATCATCAGCCTGGACATCACTCGCTCAGCACCTCCAGGTGCTCCGGGGGGAGCTCGAGCCAGACCTCCTCGCCCACGCTCCAACCTGCAATCGGAGCACATCTCACCCGCAACGGGCCGGGCTCCACAA
>Ga0315274_10008256_pt1 | contig 15076 bp, 9 predicted proteins | sample YL17G02_20_MG_FD_203700 | JGI IMG/M metagenome (GOLD analysis project Ga0315274, IMG submission 203700) | Sediment microbial communities from Yellowstone Lake, YNP, Wyoming, USA - YL17G02_20 | ecosystem: Environmental > Aquatic > Freshwater > Lake > Sediment | place: USA: Wyoming | collected... | reverse complement strand
GCTGCGGGAGCCAGGCCAAACAGTAGGAGTTGGCGAAAATGTCTGGGGAGTTTTGCAAAGGCTGCTGCATGACCGCCCCTTTGAAAAACCCACTGCTGCCACAATTGTCGCCGCACGGCGGTGATGGCATCCGAGAAGGTTGCGGCTCTCTTTCCGCTCCACTTGATGCTCCCCTTGTGTGCCTGACGCGCGGGCAGCGCATCCCAGGCCAGTGCCACCACGGAGTACAGCCCGAAAAGCCCGGGCGCCGCGCGAAGCACGGTGTTTTTCGTCCATCCCCGCGTCGTTTCCAGTCCCAGGTATGCGCGCACCTCCTGAAACGTCACCTCGATCGACCAACGCCCCATGAAAGCCTCGACGACCTCTTTGGGGGTCATAGTTGCATCCGTGCTGAAGAAGTACTCGTCCCGATGGGTGCCCTCCAGGTCGTGCACGAATACCCACCGGACATGGACGAGTCCACGTCCGGCCTTGTACCAGCAGCCCGTACCGCTGACCACTTCCACCAGCCTCGTTGCGCCCCCGTACCACCGGACGTGCAACCGCTGCCGCGCCGAATGCTTCACCACTGCCTGTGGCGAAGGCAGTTTGTGTCCCTTCTTGCGGGGGCGTCCGTTCTGGCCCCGCTTGCGCTGCGGGGGCTGGTCGTAGAGATTGGCGCTGGGGTAGAAACGGCCGACCAGGACAGCCTGCCGGCAATGCCGGAAAGCGAACGAAGCAAGATCGTGGGTGCTGAAACCCCCGTCCCCCGCCAAGACGAACCTTTTCTCCGGAAACCAGCGCATCAGTACTGCCAGAAGCCCGCGGGCCAACTCCGGCGGGGTCTTGTGCCTCCGGCCGTGTTCCTGGTTGGATTCCTTCGACCGGTAGAGGGCCACCAGCACCGGCAGGGCCCACGGACGCCAAGCCAGGGGGAACTTCACCAGGATGCACAGCGCCACCCACTTGTGCCCCCAGCGGTAGGCGGTGTAAGAGCGCGTGGAGCGCACGGCGTCGCGATGGCAGGCCTTGGCGTAGACCCTCTTGCCCCTGTGCTCGTCGACGGTGTCGTCGACCACGACCGGGACAGGGCCCGATGGGAAATATCGTCTCAGGATGAAAGTGCTGAGTGCGCGTGACAGCGGCCAGAGGGACCAGCGGCGTTTGGACAGGAGGCGGTGGTAGCTGGAGGGGTGACCGCGGGCAAGTCTCCCGGCAGTGCGCAAGAGGTTGGAGACGGTGCGGCGTCCGACGGTCAGCACCGCCGAGGCCATGAGCAGGAGAAACCGCTGGTACGTGGGCTGGGAAAAGTGGCGGTAAAACTCCAGTAAAAGCGGAGCAAGAGCCGATGAAAACATGGCAGGGGCCTCCTCGGGCCGAAAGGAGTATGACCAACTCTTTCAGCGTCAAGGAGGCTCCTTGTTCTTTAACGAAAATGCTCATCTGAGCCCCTCAAAAAGGGCAAAAGTCGAACTTAGAGACTATCTCGGAACCCGCTCCATCGGCCCGAGACCGAGCGAGAAACCGGCGGGCCGGGAGCGACGACGATGGCCCCGATCTATCGGGAGCGAGCGGGAGTCGTTCGACCCGGAGGCTCTCGACGGGTGACGCATCCCGCCGGGTTCGCAGCCGGTCGAATGCTACTCTGTGAAGTAGCGCTTCGCTACGTAGCATGAGGCCAGGATGGGGTCTTGAGATAGTCTCTTATTGACGATTGGATGGTCAAAGAAGGAGCGTGCGGGCCTGACGGCCCATGAAATAGGCCGTCGCGGTCCAAAGCCATGTTGCATTAGCGATTCAAAGATCAATAAGGCGCGAGCATCCGACAAGGCCCGGTCAACAGCCCCGCAGTTATTGTTTCCCCTTTTCCCCTGCGGACGGCTGCCACCGGACGCGGGCGGCGCCGAGGAGCATGCCGGTGGAGTATGCCAGGTCGGTCTGGGCGATTTGATAATCGGCCAGCGCGGCGATTTCGGCGGACTGGGCGTTCGCCAGGCGCGTCTGGGCGTCGAGGACGTCCGTTGACGTGCGAAGGCCGAGGTCGAACTGGCGGATCTCCGCTGACAGGTTTCTTTCCGCGAGCGTTGTGCGCTGGCGGCTCGCGACGATACGCTGCCAGGCGGTTTGAATCTGGTCGATTGCGTCGAGGACTTCCTGCCTTATCTGGCTCGCGCGCGCGTCGCGAGTCGCGAGGCGCTGCACGCGGGAAAGGATTGCCTGGCGCAGGCGGCTTTTCGCGGCTGCGTTGCCGAGGGGCACCTCAAGCGAGAGGCCGACAGTGTGATCCTCGAAATCGCGGTCGTTCAGGCGGCCGAGCGAGTCGTGCGCGCTGGAGCCGGCCCCGTTCACGTTGTAAGTGTACTCGAGCGCCAGGGACGGCAGGGCCTGGTTGCGCTCGAAGTCTATCGTCGACGCATCCTGGGCGATCTGGAGTTCAACCTCAAGCATGTCCATGCGGTTGTCGAGGGCGGCCTTGACGAGGCGCGGTGCTTCGAGCGTGTAGCGGACGGGATTCGGCTCGGTTGCGGGGACAAGAACCGTAGCGGCGTCCATGGGGAGAGTGGGCCTGTTCAGGGCGCGCTTGAGGGAGCGCTCGCGCTGGCGCAGGGCGTTGTCGGCGATGATGATGGCTTCGGTGCGTTCGGCGACTCCGGTCTCGGCGCGGGTTATCTCGACCTCGCTTGCGGCCCCGGCCTGGACGCGGCGCCGCGCGCGGTCAAGCTGCGCGACAGCCAGATCGTACTCGTTCCTGCGGACCTCAAGTTCGCGGCGGGCGGCGTACAGGCGCCAGTAGACGCGGTCCGTCTCGGCGATAACGCGGATGACTTCGAGTTTGGCCCGCGCCTCGCTTGCCTGCGACTGGTAGCGTGCGATGCGGATGGCGTGCGTATTCGCGCGCAGCCAGCCGCCGCGAAGGAGGGGCTGGCTTAGCCTGAACCGCGCGTCGGTGTCGTACGACGGCGCGGCGCCGGGGGTATCGCTGCGGCTTGCGGGAAAGTCAAGCGTGACCGTCCCGCCGGTTCGAAGCGGAAAGCGAAAGCCCATGTCCGCGGTCGTGGCTTCCGACCGGGACGCCCCGGCAAGGGGCGAGAAATCGTCGGTCTTTCCGAAGAACGCATCGGAGAAGAAAAGCGCCTCGAAGCGGGCCTCGGCCTCCGTAACCGATGCGGCGGCGATAGAAGGGCTCACGAGGGCGACCTTGAGGTCGAGATTGTTCTCGAGTGCGGCTGCGCGGCACTCCTCAAGGGAGAGCCTCACCTCCGGCGCCGCGGGAGCCGCCGCAGGCGGCGCGGCCGGGGGCGCGCCCGTTTCGGGAACGGCCATTGGTCTCAAATCGAGCGGCTCGATGTCCCGGAGGCGCTCTTCGGACACAGATGCCGTCGCGGCGCGTTTGTCTATTGACTGGCAGCCCGAGACTGCGCAGCCCGCAATGAAGACGGCGCTCACGAGGACGCAGACTGAAGCGGTTCTCTCATTCATGTCTCAACGCCTCGATTGGATCCAGCCGGGCCGCCTTTATCGCGGGAAACATGCCGAAGAAAAGCCCCACGGCGGCCGAGAAGCCGAAGGAGAGGACGATTGCCCAGCCGGGGATGTATGCCTTTTCAAGCAGGTTCTTCGTGCCTTTCGAAAAGGCCAGCGTCAGAAGTTCGCCACCCGCCAGGCCGATGAGGCCACCGACAAGGCAGAGCATCACGGCCTCCACGAGGAACTGAAGCAGTATCGCGGACGGCCTCGCGCCGACCGCCTTGCGCAGCCCTATCTCGCGCGTGCGTTCGCTCACAGAGACGAGCATTATGTTCATAATCCCTATGCCCCCGACCACGAGCGATATCGCGACAATACCCGAGGCCACCGACGTTATGATCGCGGCGATCTTGTTGAACACCTCGATTACCCGCGCGATGACCTCAATCCGGAAAGTGTCCGGCTCGCCCGGTTTTATGCTGCGCGTCTGCCGCAGGAAAAACGATATTTCGGCCCTGGCTTCATCGGCGACCGAGGGGGACTTCGCCAGGGCGAATACGTGCATCCATCTGCCGTGCGCATAAGCAGTCCTGAAAGGGATAAGGACTTCGAGCTTCGAGCCCAGCTCACCCCCGAAGACCTCCATCTGCGCCGGCGGTTCCACAACGCCCACCACGCGGAATGAGAGCGCCCCTACGATGATCGATTGCCCGACGCACTCGCGGTCGAGGCGCAGCCGGTCCCTCACATCGGGAGTTATGAGGCACACTTGGCTTCGCTCCTTGTCGTCGACAACGCTAAACTGGCGGCCGTCGGTCACCGCCCGGTTCCAGACCTTGTGCCAACTGGGCTCGATCCCCATTACGTCGACCCCTTCAATGACGCGGTCGCCGAAGCGCGCCGTGTCCCCCCTCCCAAACCCGATCATCCGCGTGAAACATTCGACCGAGGGGCAGTTCTCGAGGAGCCCGTCGAACTGTTCCGGCAAGAGCACGATGCGGGTCCAGTGCGCGCGGCGCATCGGCCCGGTTTCGGGCCAGTAGGGGAATACGTGCATCAGTTTGGCGCCGATTGTCTCGAAGTCGGCCAGGACCTTCGCCTTGAGGCCCGTGAGTACCGCGATGACGCCCGTGACCGAGGCGATGCCGATGACTATGCCGAGGGTCGTGAGCACGGAGCGCATCTTATTTGCCCATATCTGCCCGAGCGCGAGCACCGCGCTCTGGAAGACGAGGCGCACGATGGCGAGCGCTACCCGGACGGCGGCCATCAGGATGCCTCCCGGGCGGCGGGCCGGGCCGCGTGCGCATAGACCTCGTCCTCTTCGACCGGAAGGTCGCTCTGGACTAGGCCGTCGCGCATTCGAATGATGCGCCTGGCGTGGCAGGCGACGTCCGGCTCGTGGGTGACCATTACGATCGTCTGGCCGTCGCTGTGAAGCGAACCGAAAAGCGCCAGGATTTCGGCGCTCGTCTTCGTGTCGAGGTTGCCGGTCGGCTCGTCGGCCAAGAGAATGCTGGGGTTATTAATGAGCGCGCGGGCAATGGCCACCCGCTGGCGTTCGCCGCCTGACATCTGGTTCGGGCGATGCTTCATCCTGTCCCCGAGGCCAACCCGCTCCAGGGCCGCCACGGCCCGTTTGTGCCTCCAAAGCCAGCCATTGCGGGCGTACACCAGCGGCATCTCGGCGTTTTTGAGCGCGTTCATCCGAGGCATCAGTTCGAAACTCTGGAAGACAAACCCGATCTTCTCGTTGCGCACGCGCGCCAGTTCTCCGGACGACATGTCCGTCGTCAGGTGCCCATCGAGTTCATACGTCCCGCTGGTGGGCCGGTCGAGACATCCCACGATGTTCATCAGCGTGCTCTTGCCGGAACCGGAGGGGCCCATGACCGCGACGTACTGGCCTTTCTCGATATCGAGGTCAACGCCGCCGAGTGCGTGGACCCTGTCTTCGCCGACTTTGTAGACCTTCGTGATCTTGGACAGGCGTATTATCATTTCACATTGGAGTCCGTGCTTTGGGTCTTCCCGGATTCCTTCCCCTTGGCTTCTTTCTTTGCCTTGGCCTCTTCCTTCTTGCGCTCCTCTTCCTTCTTTTTCTTCTCGACCTCGCGCTCATCCTGGACGGTCTGGTCGTGCTTGATGCTTTCAAGCACCTTGGAGTTGCCGACGACGACGCAGTCGGACTCAGAGACACGAGCGGTGACTATCGTATGGGTATCGTCGCTTGCGCCGATGGTGACGGGCGTGACGACGGCCTTGCCGTCTATGAAACGGTAGACGACGGTCGCGATGGTCTTCTTGGGGTCAACGCAGGGGTTGTTCTCCCGGATGGACAGCGGCAGGTCCTCCATCGGGCGCCCAAGCACCGCCTGGTTCGGGACCATGAGAACGTCCTTGTGCGTCCGGGTCTGGATGTCGACGTCGGCGGTAAGGCCGGAGTATATGCGGCGCTGGCCCGGGTCGAAGAGGATCTTTGTCTTATAGTACTTGGCGGCGCCGAGGCCATAGTCATAGGTAAGCGCTATCGAATTAACGACGCCGGAGAATGTCTCATCGGGATAGGCCTGAATGCGTATGGCGGCCGTCTGGCCGGTCTGGACCTTTCCTATCCGTGACTCGTCTATCTGTGCCACCAGAAGCATCTTCGACAGGTCCGCCACTTCCAGGATGACGGTCCCGGGGTTGTTCATCGTGCCGGTCATCACGAGTTCGCCGACCTTGGCGTTCCTGCGCGTGACGACGCCGTCTATCGGCGAGCTGATGACCGTGTAACTCAGCGTGTCCGAGGCCCTGGCGATATCCGCGTCGGCGGCATCGAGGTTGTGCTGCATCACCTTGAGGTCAAGTTGCGAACTGGCAAGGGTGTGCTCGGCCGCCGCGTACTGCCCGGACAACTCCTCAAAGCGCGTCTGAGCCGCGTCCAGTTCCGACTGGCTGGCGTCCTTCGTGGCGACGAGGTCCTTCATGCGTTTGAGGTCAAGCTCCGCCTTCGCGAGCGACGCCTTGCTGGAGGCCATCTGCGCCCGCTGCGATTCTATCCGCGCCAGCGCGCTGTCGATCTGCGCCGCCTGCGCCGCCCTCCGGGCCTTCGCGCTCCCCAGCGCTGCCTCCAGGTCCTTCGAGTCGAGTTTCACCAGCACCGATGCCGGCACTGGAGGGTTGCCCGTCGGATCCCCCTTCGTGACCGAGGCGCCCTCCTCAAACGGCAACTCAAGGATCCGGGCCACGACGCGCGAGCTAATGGCCACCCGCGTGAGCGGCTCTATCTCGCCGGGAGCGTTTACGTACTCAGTCAGGTCGCCCCGCTGGGGATTCTCCAGCCGGACGACGGTGCCCTTCGGGCCGGAGTCCGACTTTCCCCGCCTGAAAAGGTAAAATGCAACTGCCGCCGCCACAATAACAACCAGAATCAAAGTCGCCGTGATCTTAGTTCGCCTCTTCACTCTTCCAGCCCCCTCCAAAGTCCAGGGTATACTGTCTCCCAATCTGCCCTATGAGACGGCGCGCGACCCCTTTTCGTTTCACCGCAAGAGCGTTTTTCCGCTCAAAGCCGCGGCCGGCCCGGTCAGACACCACTATAGACGCCCAAACGTCCGCCCGTTGTCTACAGAAATAGGGATATTGTTGTTACGCTGCCGGAGGGCGATTATTCGCAAAAAAAAGTCCGGCCGGGATTAGCCCTTCCTCCCGCCACTCTCGCCGGGCGATTTCCTTCGCCTCTGTCTGACGGCCTCCCTCAAGACGTACTCTATCTGCCCGTTGACGCTTCGCAGGTCATCGGCGGCCCAGGCCATGAGTTCATTCCACAAGTCCGGGTCCACCCGCAGCAGGAAAGGTTTCTTCTCCGCCATCTTGATGTCCGCCGGCCGCGCTTAGTGGTAAAGCGTCCCTGCGTTGACTATCGGCTGCGCCTCGGCCTCGCCGCACAGGATCACCAGGAGATTCCCGACCATCGCCGCCTTGCGCTCATCGTCGAGGTCCACCACCTTTCGCTCGGACAGTTCGCGAAGGGCCATTTCCACCATGCTCACCGCGCCGTGAACGATCTTCTGCCTGGCCGCGATAATCGCCTCCGCCTGCTGGCGGCGAAGCATCACTGCCGCTATCTCCGGCGCGTATGCCAGGTGCATTATCCTCGTCTCCATAACCTCGACCCCCGCCCTCTCGAGGCGCCCCTGAAGCTCCTTCAATAGGTCCGAGGTGACCTTGTCGCCGCCGCCGCGCAGCGTCGTCTCCTCCGCCCCGTCCATGTGGTCATAGGGGTACGCGGTCGCCAGGTGCCTGACGGCGGATTCGCTCTGGATCTCGACGTAATTCTCGTAGTCGTCCACGTCGAAAAGCGCCTGGGCGGTGTCCACGATGTGCCACACGACCACCGCCGCGATTTCGACGGGGTTTCCGCGCTGGTCGTTGACCTTCAGGATGGAGGTCTGGAAATTGCGCGCGCGCAGCGACACGCGGAACTTGTTCTTCCAGATGGCTAACTTCCTGGCACGGCCTTCGCCCTGTTCGGCAAAGGAGGCGCTGCCGTGCGGCACAGCCAGGGGATTGGCCCAGCGAAAACCTTCATCGCGCACGGTGCCCTTGTACCTGCCGAGAAGCACCAGGAGGCGCGCCTCGTTGGGCTGCACTGTGAAGTACCCGAAGAGGCTGAATACGGCGAACAACAGCAAAAGCACGCCCGCTACTATGAAGAACACGCCTTCCTCTGTCGGGTATCTATTATCCAGCAGGTATGCCCCTCCCGCTATGGCTGCCGGAACCGCCAGGAACGCGACGATCGTCACCGGCAACATGCGCCAACCGCTCATTGCCTCGATTTTTCCCTCTTTCATCTGTCTTTCCTCCTTGTACACGATAGACGCTAGGTATCAACATTATATTGTTATGATATCATCATCGGCAAGAGAAAATTCGCGGGAAAATACGAATTTGTGAAAAAAACTTCATTGGGCCGCCGCACGCCGGTGACCAAGCCGCTGGCGGCGGGAGCCAAGGCGCCCCCGCAAGCGCGGCGGCTTTTGCATTCGGCGGATACGTACGTACAATATGTGAAAGATCAACGGTAAGTGTGACGCGGGGCGCCAGGGTGAAAAAGTATCTTCACGACAGGCGGTATCTCGTCTCGTTTGACACCTCCAGTCTGCCGGCCCACCGGGCGAACGTGGTGGTCCTCGGGAGCGGGGTTGCCGGCTTGAGGGCTGCCATCGAGGCGGCCCGGCACGGACGCGTAGCGGTCCTGACCAAGGACCGCGCGAGCGAATCCAACACCGACTACGCCCAGGGAGGCGTTGCGGTAGCGCTCTCGAAGGCGGACTCGGTTGACGAGCACGTGAAGGATACGCTAACGGCCGGCGCGGGGCTCTGTGACGAACGGGTCGTCCGCTATGTCATCTCGGAAGGCCCCAGGCTCGTAAGGGAACTCGTCGAATGGGGCGCCACCTTTGACCGCGATGACGGGGGCCTCCTATTTACCCAGGAGGGCGGCCATTCCAAGCCGCGCATCATCCACGCCAACGGCGACGCCACGGGGCACGAAATCGAGCGCGCGCTTCTGGAGAAGGCCCGTTCGGAGAGCGCCGTTGCGCTTGTCGAACACGCCTACGCCGTCGACCTCGTCACCGGCGGCGGGCGGGCAGTCGGGGTGCTCGCGTTCGTAGGGGGGCGGCTTGAGGTCTTCTACGCGCAGGCCGTCGTGATTGCGACCGGGGGGGCGTGCCACGTCTATCGTGAGACGACAAACCCGCAGACGGCCACCGGAGACGGGATTGCGATGGCGTACAGGGCGGGGGCGACGCTTTCGGACCTCGAATTCGTGCAGTTCCACCCGACGACGATTTACATCGCCGGCGCGGAACGGACGCTCATCTCAGAGACCGTGCGCGGCGAGGGCGGGATGCTGCGCGACAGGTTCGGCGTCCACTTCATGCCGAACTATCATCCCCTCGGCGACCTGGCGCCGCGGGACGTCGTCAGCCGCGCGATCATGAGGCAGATGGCCCTCACGCACGACACGAACGTATACCTCGACCTGCGGCACCTCGACAGGGAAAGGATCTTGAAGCGTTTCCCGAAACTGGCCGAACTGTGCGCCCTGTTCGACATCGACGTCTCAACGACGCTCATCCCGGTGCGCCCGAGCGCCCACTACTTCTGCGGCGGGATAAAGGTCGACGAGAACGGCGCAACAGGCATCGAGGGGCTTTTCGCGTGCGGCGAGGCGGCTGCGTCGGGGCTCCACGGGGCCAACCGCCTCGGCTCGAATTCGCTGCTCGAGGGGCTCGTGTACGGCTGGGCCGCCGGCAGGGCCGCCGGTGAATCAGCGCGGCGCGCGCGCGCCTGTGAACCAGCCGTGTCAGAGGGCCACGAGCAGATAAGCGGCGCTTCCGCGCGCATTGACATTCAGGACGTGGAGAATTCGCTCAGGTCGCTTCTCTGGCGCCAGGTGGGTATCGAGCGCGAGGGAGGGGCGCTCTCGGACGCGGAGGAAAGGATCGATTTCTGGTCGTCGTATGTCCTTGACAGGCAATTCCCCGGGCCGGCCGGCTGGCAGTTGCAGAACATGCTGTCCGTCGCCAAACTCCTGACTTTTTCCGCGAGGATGCGCACGGAAAGCCGCGGCGCGCATCACAGGCTTGACTTTCCGGACCGCGATGACTTGAATTGGAACAGGCATCTTATCATAAGGCGCGAAACTTGAACCTGAAAAGGCCCGGAAACGAGGGGGATTTTTCCGACTAAACCGGCGTCCAAAACGTACTTACCAGGAGCACCCCCTCCAGGCGTGTCGGCCTGAAGGGGAAGGCCTTTTGACGCGAAGTCCTCTGCAGAAAAGGGGCACAGATGAAAAGAGCATTGCTTGCGGCGGTTTTGGTTTTCCTCGCGGCGACCTGTCTCGGCGCCCAATCGGCGCCCAACGTTGTCGGCGCGTCCGCCGACACCTTCAGGATAATCCAGGACGCGAAAGCCAAGGTTTTTCCCGCGGTCGTGTTCGTCAAACCCATCGTTGAAACCTTCCGCGACGGTGAAAAGCAGGCGCAGGAGGTCACCGGTTCCGGCGTTATCATCTCCGCCGACGGCGAGATAGTGACCAACTTCCACGTCGTCGAGAAGGCCATAAGCATAAGGTGTCTCTTGTCCGACGGCAGGCACAGGGATGCCGAGGTCGTCGGCAGCGACAAGGATACCGATCTGGCGCTCCTGAAACTCAAGAAGGAGAACGACTCGGACACGTTCCCCTTTGCGGTCCTTGGGGATTCGTCGAAACTGACCGAGGGCGACTTCGTCATGGCCATGGGCGCGCCCTGGGGCCTCAACAGGAGCGTTTCCCTGGGCATAGTCTGCTGCAGCCGGCGGTACATCCCCTCCAGGAGCGAGTACACGCTTTACATCCAGACCGACGCCTCGCTCAATCCCGGCAACTCCGGCGGGCCGCTCGTGAACGTCGACGGCGAAATCGTGGGGATAAACAGCATGGCGACGCTCATCGGGGGCGACCTGGGATTCGCCATCCCCGGGGAGACGGTGCAGGACATAATTCAGCAGGTGCGCAAGGACAAGAAGGTCGAACGCAGTTGGACCGGCATCAGTGTGCAGCCGCTCCAGGATTTCGACCAGAACATGTACTTCGACGCCGACAGCGGCGTAATCGTATCCGGCACCGACCCCGACTCTCCGGGGCAGAAGGCCGGGATAAAGAACGGCGACCGCATAACGAAAATGGGGCCGGAGAGCGTAACCGCGCGGACGGACGTGGAACTTCCCGCGCTGCGCCGGCTGATGGCGTCTCTGGAAGCCGGCAAGGCCGTCAAGTTCGCCATAGTCCGCGGCGGCGAGAACCTGGAAGTTGAGGTCGTGCCGAGGATCAAGGGCGCCGTGGAAGGCGAGGAACTTGACTGTCCGCGCTGGAGCATGACCGTCAAAGCGATAAACCAGTTCGACAACCCCGACTTGTACTTCGAACGCCAGGAGGGCGTTTTCATCTACGCGACGAAGTACCCCGGCAACGCGGCGGCAAGCGGGTTTCAGCGCAACGACATTATCAATACCATTGACGGCAAGGAAATCAAGACGCTCGACGACGTGAAAAAAGGCTACGAGGAAGTCACCGGTGCGACCCCCAAGAGGACGCGGGTCGTCATCGGCGTGCTGCGCTCGGGAATGACCAGGGAATTGGTGCTCGATTTCGCAAGGGAGTACAAGAACGATTGAGTCCACATGTTCTGGGCCTTCAAGGGAGGGACGAAATGAGAATGCGTGTGCTGGTGGCGGTTGGTATTGTCGCGGCGATGGCCGTGGTTTGTCAGGATGCGTTTGCGTCGGGCGCGGACGCGGACGGAATAAGAAAGACGCTTGACGGCTCGCTTGCGAAGGTGTCGATTTACCTCAAGTATGATGAGGGCGACGCGCCGGGGGGCGGTTCGGGCGGCGGATGCGTGTGGCTGCGCAGGCTCGGGCTTATGGGTGCGTCCACAGGTTACGACGTCGACGACGAACGGCCGTTTCTGACGTGCGGCTTCGTGCTTGCGCCCGACACGGTACTGGTCGAGGACCCGATGGTTTCCGACCGCTTTGTCGACCGGATCGAAGTTGAAATCGGCTCAAAGACATACCCGGCCGTGATGTCCGGTTTCGCCCTCGCCAACAGGGGCGTCTTTCTGAAACTGCCCCAAGAGGCGGCGGGGGCCCGGCCCATAGCCTTCGACTGGAAGGCCGGCGGGCCTTACCGGGCAGTGACGTTCGGCCCGTTCGAAAACGGCGGCTGGTGCCTTCAGATAGGCCCGCTTGCCGAGAACGCGTCGATTACCGAAATCGGTGAGAAGTTGGTCCAGTCGGCTTCACCGGCGCTTATCCTCAGCCCGAAGGGAAAAGTCGTCGGGGTTTCCATGTCCGACACGCATATTGCCTCCGACGCCTGGAAAGGGTCGCCCCTCCTCTGGCCGCGGATCTCCGCGGCCGATTTCCGGGCGGCCACCGACGCCGTCAAGAAGGCCACCGATGCCGGCATCGTGCAGGTCACCATAAACTTTCGCATAAAACAGTCGCGGCGTTGGGACTCGTCGTCCTGGGAGGAGCGCCGGGCCCCCACCGAAAAACAGGTGTCCGGCGTGTTGATTGGCAAGGGGTCGGTCCTTGTGCTGACCGATCTGTCCCGCCGGGAGACCGCCAGGATCGAGTCGATGACGCTCGTGCGGGGCGACAAGACCGTGCCGCTGACGGTCCAGGGGGCGTTAGCGAGGTATGGGGCGTTTCTCGCAGGTTTCGAAGGGGAGATTGAGGGCGCGTCTCCGCTTGATTACTCGCAGGCCGACCTCGCTGACATGCTGGACGGCCTCCTCATCGGCGACCAGCTCTCATATGCCAAGGACGCGCGCGAGGAACGCCTCTACCGTGAACGCGTCTCGGGGATCGACCGCGCGTACATGGGATTGCTCTGGCCCGACACGACCGGCGGCTCCAACAGTTTCGTATTCACGCTGGATGGGAAACTTGCGGCGATCCCGATAAGCCTGAGGCCGCAGATCGAAATGCAGGAATACTATGGCAGCCGCGAGGATTCCGGCGGCACAGGAGTTACGATGCCGGTCGCGCGGCTGGCGGGGATACTGGATGACCCCTCGTCGGTGGACACGACGCGGAAGCCGCTTTCGGAAGACGAAACCAAGAAACTGGTCTGGCTGGGGATCGAAATGCAGGACATCACCAAGGACCTCGCGCGCGCCAAGAACGTTTCCCTCGCGACCAAGGGCGGCCAGGTGGGGGTGGTCGTGACGCACGTCTACAGGGATTCCCCCGCCGATAAGGCCGAGGTCAAGCCGGGAGACGTGTTTGTGAGGTTCAAGATGCCGTCTCAAGTCAAGCCTATCGACGTGAGGATGCGCGACGAAGATGGCGCGGAATTTCCATGGGCGCGGCTGGACGAGGTCCCCGATGAGGCGTTCGAGAGGCTGCCCCTTCCCTGGCCGTCTCAGGACAACAGCCTCACCAAGGTGCTGACGGAAATCGGGGCCGGCAGGAAGATCGCGGCGGAATTCATACGTGACGCCCAGCCGCGGCAGGTGGAATTCGCCCTCGAATTCGGCCCCCCCGACTATAACGCCGCGGCCAGTTACGAGGACAAGGCCTCGGGCCTTACAGTCAAGAACGTGACCTACGAAGTGCGGCGGTTCTTCAAGATGAAGGACGACGAACCCGGGGTCGTCGTCGCGGATATCAAACGCGGCAGCAAGGCCTCCGTTGGCGGCATCAAGCCCCGCCAGATGATCACGGCCGTCAACGGGAAGGCCGTCGCCGATATCGACGAGTTCAAGACCGCGATGGCCGTCGGCGGCGAGGTATCCCTTACGGTCAAGTGGATGTCCCGCACGCGCGTCGCCAAGATGAAACTGGCCGCGCCCGAGGCCAAAGAGGAGAAAAAGCCCGAAGGCGCGGCGCCTTCCGAGACCGAAAAACCCGAAGCGGCGCCAGGGGAGGGACAGGCCGCTCCCGCTGAAGGGCAGCCTTCGCCCGAAAAGCCCGCCGGCGAGCCGCAGGAGACGCCTTCCGGAGGCGCCTCAACCCAACCGTCAGGCGGCGAAAGTGAAAGTGCCCAACCGGGCGGCGCCGCGACACAGGACACACAGACTCAGTAGAGTCTCGCCTGCAGAGTTCCAGGGGCGCGGGCCGGATCGTCTCCCGCGCCCCTCAAGAAAGGGGACATTCTACTTTTTCCGAAAAGGGGACATTCTGCTTTTTCCACTTCGCGCAAAAACGTCCCCTGTTGCGTCCAAAAATGCACATTTGCGGGCTGCTGCGGAAAAAGGGGACATCCTTGCTCTGTTGAAAAGTGTGGCACTGCTGGCCTTGGGCGGCGACTCGTCCCGGCGTAGCTTTGGCGAAGTCGGAAGCCTTGGCGAAGACGGCTTGTCCAGCAGAGGCAAAGCGTTCCCGTAAAGTCCTTGGCGCCAAAAGCGGCCTTCTTGAGCAGGATTCCGGGCCGCTGACGGGTTTTTCAACAGCCCCATGTCCCCTTTTCTTACGTTTGCGGCGGAGCGCTGCGGAAGATGAAGTTGCCCGCGTCGCACTCGAGGTAGGAGCCGGTCAGGCCGAAGTCACCAAGCGTGTAGAGGTCGCGCCTGCCTTCGGGGGTATCCATGCTGAGCAGCTGTTCCTTATGTGTGTGACCGCAGACTATTATGTCGGCGCCCTTGGCGAAGTATCGCCCGAGCGTCCCCTCGTCTATCCCCAGGACCCACTGGGACTTCGAGGACACCGTCATCGCCGAGTGCCGCCGGAAAGCCCTCGCAAGGCGGAGAGCCACCGTTGAAGGCAGGCGCGTGAGGACGGCCCTTGTAAGCGGATGCCGCAAAATCGCCCGGACACGGTGGTAACTGGCGTCATTGGTGCACAGCATGTCGCCGTGACAGAGCAATACCCGTCTCCCGCATATCGTCTCCACCGCATAGTCCGGAACGAGGCGAAAACCGTGCGCCTGGGCCAGTTTCGCGTCGACGTAGAAGTCGCGGTTCCCGTGGAAGAAAGCCACCTGCGTGCCGGTTCGCGCAAGGGAATCTATCGCGGCGAGAACCGTTGAGTAAGGTTCGAGCCTGGCCTGTTTCGGCCCGAACCAAAAGTCGAAAAGGTC
>Ga0315274_10008255_pt1 | contig 15079 bp, 11 predicted proteins | sample YL17G02_20_MG_FD_203700 | JGI IMG/M metagenome (GOLD analysis project Ga0315274, IMG submission 203700) | Sediment microbial communities from Yellowstone Lake, YNP, Wyoming, USA - YL17G02_20 | ecosystem: Environmental > Aquatic > Freshwater > Lake > Sediment | place: USA: Wyoming | collected... | reverse complement strand
GGCATTGGTTTCCGGCGAGTCGCGGAGAGCGGAGCGCTCTTGGGCCAGTTTCGCATGGCGTTTTGGGGGCATTGCTGGCCGGTTTTTTGCCGGCTGGGCGCGGGGGTTCGTCTGCGGCGGGCGGGAAAGACACCGGCATGGGGCACGTGGACTGCGCATTCGTGAAGATCAAGTCCGCGCGCTGCCGGACGGTTTCGTAGCCCGCGGCGATCAGCCCGCGTTTGTCCCGGATGATGGGGTGGTTGAGCCAGTTGTCCACGGCGTCGAAAACCGGAAGTCTATGCGGGACAGAGTCGAGAACCCCGGTGGAGAGCGGGCTCCAGAGAAAGAGAACGGGCTCTGCCAGACTCAGGTGTTCCGCCGCCTCGCGGATAACGGCGTGAACCCGCGCCTTGCGGAAAACGTGATCCCACCAGTCCCTTCCCTGGAGGAGGGGGCGGAGGATCTCGCCGGCGGACATATCCAGGACGCAGCACTTGTCCGGCACGGCTTCCGTGAGCCAGAAGTCCCGGCCGCGCAAGACCGGCCTTCCACCCTCGATAGGCCCGCCGCGTCCTCTCAGAAGGCTCTCCGCGAGGCTGACCGGCCGGTCCGCCACGAGGATCTTTCCCACCTTGGGCGAGCGACAGAAATGCTCCATGAAGTGGGCGTCTCGCGTGCGGAAGCCCTCCTTCTGGCATTTCTTCCAGTCGTGCATGGGGAGAACTAGCAGGTCAAACATACGCACTTCCTTAGACTAGCGCGGGGTGTCCTTGAGAAGTCTGCGCATCTCCTTCTTGACCGGTCCTTTGGGTTCTTTCTTTTGGATTCTCTCCAGAAACGCGCGGTCCTTCTTCAGTCTTCCGCCTTGGGCAGCCGCCTGCAGCATGAAAGCCATCATCTTGTCCCGGTAGTTCGCCCCCCAGGAGTGCTCCGGGAGCTGAATGCCGCGCCGCGCACATTTGTAAGCCATCTCCACGTCGCCGTAGTCCGAGCAAATCAGCATGAACCTGAAAAGAATCTCATGAGAAAGCTCGAATCCTTCCTCAAATGAAGCCTTCACACAACGAACAGCAAGCGCCAGTTCTTCCTTATCCTTCCCGTTGGAGGAAGAGTAAATGGTGAAGAGGCGCCCGCTGAACCAGTCGTAGACGTATTCACGGTGGCTCCCCAAACGCATGCTTGGAACATAATCGAGCATCTGCGAGGCCAACTTCAGGAGATCGGCACGCGAAAGAGAATTCCGAGGAAGATCACAGCACGAGGTGAGAAGGCCGCAATCCTCAAATCGCCAGTCGAGAGTTTTCCAGTCCCGCGCCTCCAATAGACGGTCGGTCCGAACGAAATAGAGCCTTTCCTGCGCCCCCGCAACGCGAAACTCCTGGAAACAGCCTTTTCTCAGAATGTCCTGAGTGGCATTCCCGGCCTGAGCGAGGTACCAAAAGCTCTTTTGCTTGCCCAACTCCGGAAGAAGGGTTTCCTTTTTGCCGGACACAAACCGTCCTGGAGGAATGCCCGCCTTTTTCAGATAAACCGTTAGAGCCCGCGTGATGACGGGATCATTTGCCCAGAAGAAAACCTTCTCGTCCGTCGAGTTCTTCAAGGCGAACTCCACAGCTTTCCTCTGGTTGTGCGCGAAATCCGCCCAATCTCCTTCACGGGCGCTCTTCAGAGCATAGCGCACATGGTCCCGGAAATAGAAGATCCCGCCCGCCGCGTAGAGGGGTCCGACGACCAGAAGACCGCAGAGCGGCAGGAAAAAAGCGAGAGATAGGCCCCGTTTGGCCCAAGCCTTCCGGAAGAATGCCTTCGCAAGGTTTCCCGCCTCACAGATACCGGTGGCCAAAACGATCAGAAGAATAGGGTAGAAATACAAGTAATGGCGGGGAGAAAGGTACATGCTCACACGTTTGCCCAAAAAGAACTGGGCAAGAACAAAACCTGTTCCACACACCGCAAACCAGAGGCCGATTCTCCGGCGGGTCAAAGCCAAAACCATTGTCCCGAGGTAGAACACGACCTCAAGCAGGCTGTCGGGAGACAGACTGAAAGGAACGGTGAAAAAAGCGATGAAGGAATCACGCTCGATTCCCAGGTAGTCGTGAAAGCATATCCTCCAAAACTGGTCTATTTCCCGGACACTCATTGCTCCCTGTGGCCGCAAGGGGCGTTCGATGACATAATACAGGGTGACCGGAAAGCACGTGATGAGGAACGCCGCGGTGGCTATTGCCAAAGAACGGATGCCGTACCAGCCGCATTGCCGCTTTTTCCACCACTGCCAAAAGGGAATCGCCGCGGCCACGCCATACACCAAGACGACCCCCATGGCCAGGAAAACATGGAAATGGTAAGCTATGATGGTTAGGGCGGTTACAATGGCAAGACGGCGCGGGTCTGGCTTTTTCAAGAGCCAGACAGCCAGAAAAGGCGCCAGCAGAGAAAAGAAGAACAGAGAGGAGTAGAATCGCAATTCCTGGGAATACTGGATATGAAGTCCCGAGAAAGCGATAAGAGTTCCGAGGCACAGTCCGAATGCTTTGCCCCGAAGACGTCCGCCAAGCAGAATGGCCACTGTAACGGCTCCCAGGCCAAACAAAAAAGCGGGCAGGCGGAGCATCAGATCAGGATTTCCCGGTAGAAGGCAGAACGCCTTAACAATTAAGTAATCTCCGGGGTACGCCAGAACATGGGAACGGATGGCCTTGAAAAAGCCATCAAAGAATGGTGTCTGGCATACGCGTATGACATCCCACTCATCGAACCACATCGAACCGGAATCGAGGTTCATCCATCGTAGCTCGGCCGAGACCCCCAGGAGGAGGAGGAAAAGCAAAGGGAAGAGGATGGACCGAAGATCCCGGCCCCACAACCTGGGGACGCGGACGCCCCGTCCGGCGCTTTCCTTCTCAGTTGTTTCCATCCCTTTCTCCCCATGCCGCAGCGAGTCCGGCCGTAGCCGCCGTAAGGTTCCGCCACGGAAACAATCAGAAATTGACTTACGCTGATGGTTCCGTATTTTGGGCCAGGCAGCGCACGGTCTTTCTTTATCACATTTCCGTCCGCGTGTTAAGAGCAAAGCTCTATACAGACCATCCTTGGCGGGGGGGAAAGCGTTTGAGCGACCGACGCAACTGCCGAATCATATCGAGCACCTTGGGCAAGCGGCAGGTAATAGACACGGGACCTGGCCGTTTTTCCTCGATCCGAATCGGCAACTCTTCAATCCGATGCCCCAACCGCCAGGCCAACAACACGATCTCCGTCTGGAAAACCTCATCCGTCGTCTCGGCCAAGGCGCAGAGTTGCTTCGCCAGACTCGTCTGGATACTCTTCAACCCATGTGTGTCGCTGCCGGGATATCCCACCAGCGTGTTCAGTATCCAGTTGAACATCAACGTCAACATGCGTCGCTTGAAAGGACGCCGATCCACCGATTCGGGATGGCGTTTTGACGCAAGAACAAACCGCGCCTGCCCCGCCTCGAACAATTCGATCGAGCGCGCGACAAAATCCGGAACCAGAAAATCCACTTCCAGAATCGAAAGATAATCGCCGCGACAGGCCAACATCCCTTGTTTGATAGCCTCGCCATAGCTGGGGCGATCCACTGAAAACCATCGAACAAGGTCCGTCCGTTTTTCTGATAACCGCCGACAAGCGCCCGCCGTATCGTCCAAAGAACCATTTTCCACCAAAATCACCTCTTCGAGAACAGCCCGCACACGGGGAGGTATTTCATCCAGAAAACGCGACAGAAAGATCTCTATGTGATCCGCTTCGTTGTGAACGGGTATGACGATGCCATATCTCATCTTGTACGTTCCACGGCATCAATCGCCGATTGAATGGAATCCTCCATACTGGTATAATCCCATGTCCCATAGCGCCCGATTGGATAGATGCCATAGCTGCCAAGACGTGACAAGATATCCCCGATTATCGCCTCACGCGCCGGGGTGTGATGAACGTAAGCGCACGGAATCAGCTGACTCACCGCGCAAACCACATCGCGGCTTCTGATCCACCCTAACGCCTCCAACTCGCGCAAAGCCCGAGGATACAAGTCCTCTTGGATATTCAACCGGGTCACTGTTTCTGAAGGCGCTCCGATCTCAACATAGGCCGCCGCATGCCCCGAGGGACACATCCCCCGGCTCAGATTGGAATAAAACCCCACACGGTAGAAAGATATCCCCCGATCAGGCGTGTAAATCCAATGCGCATCCGAGATCTCTGCAGGCAAATCGCCACGAATCCCCAGATTGAAGGCCACCGTCGAAGAATGCGTCAACCGTCCCCCCCACTCTTGAAGATCCGGATCGTTGGAACGCAAACATAAATCTCGCAACGGAATGCTGGAATACAAGCGGCTCCACGGCCATTTTCGCCCCGATGCGGAATGCACCACCCGGTTATGAATATCCAGGGCCAAGGCGCCATCCAGAAGCGAAATGTCCCCCTCCAAACCGCGCGCCAGCCCGTGAATCAGCAACTCAATTCCCCCCATTCGAGGATACCAGAACTTGGAATTATACGTACCCGCCCCAACAGTCTCGCGCGCTCCCCGTTCCATGCCTGCGCGCGTCTTGGCATCGTCCGGAGGCGGGAAAAAACGCTTCATCGCGGCGGTCGTCAAACGTTCCAGCGAGATCGCCTGCGTCTTTTCGTTCTGAGGAATCAGAAAAAGATCAGATAGCTCCCGGCCAAATTCACGAACCACAAAATCCCGAAACGTCAAATCCCCCGAAACTGCCCATGCCGATCGCTCGTCATAGGAACGCCGACACGCCTCCAGAAGATGGTCCGGCAAATCCCCCAGATGATACTGTATGGGAGCCCTCGCCAGCCGTCCCCCCACATGGCAATAGGAACGCCTCTCAATCTGTTGCCAGTCCTCATCCCGCTGTCCAGCAAGCGGTATCTCGGAAGGGCGACCATACCGAGAGAGGTGAAGCAAATGCCCCGTGTAGTCAAAGCAGAACGAATCTACCCGGACCGTTCGCGTCAGGCCGCCTATTGAAGGACAAGCCTCCAGCACAAACACGCTCTCCCCGGCGGCCTTCAACGCACGCGCCACCGTCAGACCAGAAAGGCCCGCGCCCAAGATTATATTCTTGCATGGACCACTTCCGTTTGCCATCGCCTGCTTCCCTCCTTCCGTTCAGTGGCATCTTTAACAGAATCTAACATTCGCGGTCAAGGCCTTCCTGCATTGCCTGGCCTGGCGTTTTGCCCTCGGCGGAAAGGGCGGGCATGTCCGTTAGCAGAACAAGGCTGCCCTGGGCAAACCAAAAAAGCAGGTTTGCCGGGTAGGGTTCTATCGCCGAACCCACGAGCCCGTTGATGTAAATCACCGCGATGATGGAAACGGACAATGCGGCGAGACGATAAGTTTCCGGGGCTTTGCCTCTCCTTCGCCACAACTCCAGAAACCTCCGCAAACATAACAGCGTTACTCCAAGAAAGCAAATCGCGCCGAGAACTCCCGTTTCCAGAAGGAGCTTCAAGGCCAGGTTGTGGCTGGTAAAATGAACCACCCCGATCGCCGCCTCCAAGGTGTCGCCTCCGCTTCCCATCCCGTATCCCAGGAGGGGATGCTCACGGATGGCCTGGATGATTTGCGGGTACAAGTCGAAACGCTTGAGCAGGCGGGAATCCTCCTGAACGCGTGTGAGGCTTACGACGAGGCGCTCGAACTTCTCAATCCGGAGCGCGTAGCCCGCGTAAACCAGCGGAAGGGCCAGAAGTCCGAGCAGGAGCAGGTTGCGGATCCATTTGCCGGGATGGTCTGTAGTCAGCAGAAGGAAAAGCAGAGAAACGGCGAAGAAGGCCAGGAGATTCGTTCGTGTCTGGGCAAAGACCATGGCGAGGAACGCGGTCAGGTAGACGGCTCCCCAGAAAAGCCTGTTGGGTCCCTTGAGAAGATAGAGGGCGATGAGCGCCGCGATACAGGAGAACATGCCGAGATGAAAGGGACCTGGGAAGATCGAGAAGGCGCGATAGCCGCGCGCGAGTCTCATGGTGGCGACGTCCGCCGCGACCGTGTCCAACATCCGGTAGTCAAAGGCCGAGAAAAAGAGGGCCTGTTTGACGGCGTAAAGGCAGACGGGCAGCGCCGCAAGCCCAACGATCCTCCAGGTTTTATCCAGTTCGTCCCTGCCGCGGAACATCCAGACGGCGGCGAAGAACCCGACGATGGTCAGACAGGTCTTGCGGAAGCCCTTGAGAGCAAACTGCACGTCCGGCACGTTCGGATTCCACAGCTGGACAACGCAGAGGACGAGGAACAGGAGCGCAAGGATCACCGGCGGGGACAAAACGAGCGGGGATTCGGCTGAGGCGATCCGGCGGCGGGCCGCATGGTTCAGGAAGGACACGAACACCGCGAGACAGAGCAAAAAGTCAAAGAGAAGCAGGGGATAGAGACTGTCAACGAACAGCCGGATGACATTGATATACATGGCCCCCGCCAGGCAGAAGGCAGCCACCCTCCAATCGCAGGGGAATAGGAGAAAAAGGAGAACGACCCCCAAAACCCCCAATACGGCCGCCCCAGCGAGCGGCATGACAAGCACAAGGACAACGGCTCCGAGGAAAAGGGCAGCCGGGATCAGAGTTCTGGGGCTGGGAAGCGTCGGCGGCATGGTGCCACGTCCTGGAGGGTCGCGGAATCTCCGCCCTCTCTTCATAATCTCCCCTCTCCGCGTTTGCAAGGGTTTTCACCCCGGACGCGTCGTATCGGGCGCATCTCAGTTTCCCGCGGGGAGAGGTATTTCGGCCCCCGCCGGCTTTACGTCGGTGGAGCCGTGATTCTGCTCCAGTAACGGCCTATGTTGTTCTTGCGCCCCCGCCGACTTCAGGTCGGTGGAGCGATGATTGTTCTTCCCGTGGAAATCAAATCGGTCCCGTTAAGGGAAGGAGGGAACATACCAGGAATCGCCGCGAAACATCGTGGTCTTCAACCATCGCTCCACCGGTATGAAACCGGCGGGGGCGTGGGATGATTTCGCCGATTCTGGAGCAAAACCACCGCTCCACCGACCTAAAGTCGGCGGGGGCGGCTTCTGCAAGAAAGTGAGATGCGCCCCGTCCCATCCCGCGCTATTGGGCCGGCATCTTTCTATTGGCTTGGGATGCACAAGCGCATACAATGCGGATAGAGGGGAAATCGGCATGGAATCGAACGCGCTCAACCGCAAGATCTACCACATGCTCGGGGGAATGGTCACCCCCGCTCTCTGTCTGCTGTTCAGTTCCCGGCCCGCCATGGTGGCCATTTCCTTCGGGATAATGGCGCTGGTCCTTGGTTTTGAGTACTTCCGCCTGAGCAACCCCTCCTTTCGCCGCTGGATCCAGGTGTTCATCCCCGTGCAGATCAAGGACTCGGAGCAGAACAAGCTGGCCGGACAGGGATACATGCAGATCGGGTACTTCGTGGTCGTTCTGTTGTTCCCGCGCCGCGTGGCGATCACCGCGATGTGCTTCCTGGCCCTGGGCGATCCGTTGGCGGCGATAGTGGGGATGTCGGTGGGCCGGCACAAGATTCCGGGCACGAAGAAGAGCGTGGAGGGAAGCCTGGCGTGCTTTATTGCGTGCCTGGCGGCGGGATTGCTGATCGGGTACGCGGTCCTCGCGCTGCCGGTGTGGCTGGCGGTGTTCGGAGCGGCGCTGGCCACGGGGCTGGAACTTGCGAATTGGCGGATTGACGACAACTTTCTCATCCCCGTCGCCTCGGCGGTGGGAATGCAGATCGCGCTTGCCGTGTTTTCCTGAACCATACGGCCAGCCAATAGGAACTGCTTGATGGGAGTTCCGTTTCAGCGTTCCGAAGCGCACTCCGAAAGAAGTTCTTTGGCGTGGCGGAGAGCGATGGAGGAGTCTTCCTGCCCGCCGAGAAGCCGGGCGATCTCGCTGAGGCGTTCCTTGTTGTCGAGCAGGTCCACGCGCGTCACGGCGCGTTTCTTCTCGCGGACCTTGCGCACGGCATAGTGGTGGGCGGCGCGCGCGGCGATCTGGGGCAGGTGGGTGATGCAGAGGACCTGGCATTGCTTTCCCAGGTCCGCCATTTTGCCGCCGATCCGCGCCCCGGTCCGCCCGCTGATGCCCGTGTCAATCTCGTCGAAAACCAGCGTGGGAATTTGCTCCTGCCCGCTCATGAGCACCTTGAGCGCGAGCATGATCCGCGAAAGTTCGCCACCCGAGGCAATCTTGCGCAAGGGTTTCAGTCCCTCCCCGGGGTTGGCACAGATCAGGAACTCGACGTTGTCCACCCCGTGCTCGCCCACGCGGTAGCGTTTGCCGTCCGGGAATTGAACACCGGCGCTGTCGGCGGCGTCCGTTCCCTCATCCACGGCGGAATCCCCATGCGCCTCGCCTGCCTTCTGAGGACTGAGTGCTGAGGACTGAGGACTGAGTGCTGAGGACTGAGGACTGAGAACTGAAAACTGAGAACTGGGAACTGACAACTGTGAACTGATGACTCGATCCAGGCGCACCTCGAAGCTCACATTGGGCATTTCCAGCTCCGCGAGATGGCGGCAAATGCCCTTGGCGAAGCGGACGCCCGCTTCGCGCCGAAGGGCCGAGAGCGCTTCGGCGCCACGCGCGAGGTCCTTTTCCAGCACCACTCGCTCGGTCTCGAGCGCCTCCTGCTCTTCGCGGCTGTGGGTGAGACCGTAGAGCTCTTTTTCCAGGCGGTCGGCGGCTTCAAGGATCTCGTCAATAGTGCCGCCATATTTCCGTTTGAGTTGGCGGATGCGGTGGAGACGGTCCTCCACTTCCGCCAGGCGCGCCGGATCGGCGTTGAGGCCGGAGACGTAGGATCGCAACTCGGCCGCGACGTTGGCCACGTTCGCATGCGCCTGGGCCAACCGGTCCACCATGCCGGAAAGCGAGGCATCCAGCCGGGCCGACGAGGCGAGCAGTTCTTCGCAGCGGCCCAGGAGATCCACGGTGGTCGGCTGCTGGGTTTCACCCTCATAGAGGGCATCGAGCGCCTCTGCGGCGTTGAGGCGGAGGGCGTCGGCGTGTTGGAGGCGCCCACGTTCCTCTTCCAGGGCCGTGTCTTCGCCCGGTTCCAGGGCGGCTTGCCGGATTTCCTTGATCTGGAATTCCAGGAGGTCCTTTTGCCTCTCGATCTGGCGCTCGTCCCGGTTGAGTTGCCGCAGATGCGCCACGACCTCGCGTTGCCTGCGGAAAACCGCCTGGTAGGTCTCCAGCTGCTTGGAGATCCCATCGCCGGCGAAGGCATCGAGGATTTCCCTGTGGAGCTCCGATCGAAGAAGGGACTGATGCTGGTGCTGGCCGTGCAGGTCAACCAGGTGATCGCCGAGCTGGCTGAGTTGGCTGAGCGGGACCAGTTTTCCATTGACGAGGCAACGGCTTCGGCCCTGGGCGCTGATTTCGCGGCGCAGGACCACTTCGGAGACGGACTGACCGGGGAGGAGATTCCATTCCCGCAGAAGGCGGCGCGCGCGGGGGGAATCCGCGAGGTCGAAGAGGCCCTCGACCTCGGCGGTCTCACTGCCCGTGCGGACGTCGTCGGTGCTGGCGCGCTCGCCCAGCACAAGATTGAGCGCCCCGATGATGATGGACTTGCCCGCGCCGGTCTCGCCCGTGAGCGCCGAAAAGCCCTCGAGGAAATCGAGGGTCAGGTGGTCAATGATAGCCAGATCCTTGATGGTCAGACGCAGAAGCATGGGAAGAACCCGCCTTCAGCTCTCATCGTAACCATGTGGCCGCCGGGGCTTCAAGAGAATTTCGCCGACAGAGGATTTCACCGCGGATCGGCGCCTAGTGCACCGTCACATCTGATTCGATGGATTGGTGTCGGCGTCGGTGTCGGTATCGGGATCGGGATCGGTTGGTCCGCTCGACCCCGATACCGATACCGACCCCGACGGCGTTGGTTCCGGCTTGATCGAGTTAGGGAGGGCATTCATCAATTCAAGTGTGATGGAGCACTAGGGATTTCCCGAGGAGAGATGGGGGAAGAAGCAGAAGGGGCGCTTACAGGCGAAAGAGATCCACGAGCCAGTCCAGGAATCTGCGTATGGGGGACACCGCAGGAGGCCCAAACCCCTGGCCCCAAGACGCGGCGCCCCTCGAAACGGTCTCCAGACCCTCGGACTCCGGAGTCGGGGGGGCCGCCAAATCCAACTCTTTGTGAACCGCGGCCAGGATTTCCTTCTGATGGGCGTCCAGATCCCGCAGCATGCGGGACATTCTTTCGTCCTCGGCGGTGGCGGTGGCAAGAGCGGCCCGAAGACCTTCCGGAGACTCGACAGCCTGCCCAATGTGCTCGACCCTCAGCAGGCTGTTGGACCAGGCGACCAGGAGGATGGCGTCCCGGTAGGCCTCATCGGCCGCGCCGATATGGTGGTGATACTTGATGGTCTGGAGGATGAAATCAGGGAGTTTCCACTCCTCGGCAAGAATCCCGCCAAGTTCGTCATGAGCGATCCCGAAGACCTCGAACTCGCGATCCCTCAGAATCCCCCCGTTGTCGCGGGCGTTGGCCAGGCACTGGTCAAACTCCGACGGGAAGAATCGGATGAAAATGCTGCGTCCGATGTCATGAAGCAAACCCGCAAGATTGACTTCCACCGGCGAGAGCATCGTGCTTCGGCAATGGGCAATCCCCGCGCGGGCCGCGGCCCCCGCCGCAATGGCGTGTGTCCGGAATTCCAGCGGATCGAGGTTGCGCAGCTTGGCGCCGGACTCGAGCTTGTCCATCAGAGACGTGACAAGGATAAGGCTGAGGGTGTCGCGGAGTCCCAGAGTGATGATGGCCTGGCGGACCGTTGTGACCTTGTGCAGCATGCTGTAGTAGGTGGAATTGGCGACGCTGAGGAGACGCGAGGCGAGCGTTGGGCTGCGCGTGATCAGCCGGTCCATCTCGGCGATATTCACATCGTCCGTCGGCTGGCGGGATATCTGGAGAATCCGGCCGGCTGACTCGGGCAGGAGGGGAATGCGGGAGACACGCTTGGCGCGGCGAAGAACGCTGTGCCTGAGTTCGTGTTCAACTTCGGGAGTGTCTGTATCCATCGTAAGCCAACCCAGCCTTTCTCACAGCTGCTGTACTTGAGGGGAGTGGTCATAAGGAGAGAGATGTCTACTGCTGGCTGACGACGCTCTTTTGCTCTCCTTTGCGGATGCAAATGGAGGCGAGGAGGGGACTCGAACCCCTGAATAAAGGTTTTGCAAACCTCCCCCTTGGCCACTTGGGTACCTCGCCCGACGCGGTCGAGACGTCCGGCCCAAACCACCGCCCCTTAGATAACTTCATTCCTCGGCGGTGTCAAGTTCTAACTTCCAGGGAGAATCCTTCACTACTCTTCCACCACGATCCGGAAGCCCGTGTAATTGTTCCCTCTGGAAAGGCTGGTCCTGTAGCGATACGCGGCCCGGAACTCGTTGCGGTAGGCGAACCAGGAACCACCCCGCAGAACCATGCTGGACCGTCTGGACGGTTGAATGGCGTTCAATGGGTTCTCCCCCGTTGCTTTCGGATCCCGGTAGAAGACATCGCTATATACGTCCCGGCAGATCTCTGCCACGTTTCCCAACATGTCATAGAGGCCAAAGGGATTGGGCTGGAAGGACGCGACCGGGGCCGTGGCCTTGAACTTGTCGTCCACCTTGATCGCGCTTGTCCAGTGCGTGTTCATGGAAAAGGCGGCCTGATCCATCACGTTCTCATACTGCGGCAGCGCGGCGTTGTCATCTCCGAAATAGCGCGCTGTGGTTGTGCCTCCACGCGCCGCGTATTCCCACTGCGCCTCCGTGGGCAGATCGCATTTTTTCCCCGTCTTGCCCGAAAGCAGGTCGCAGAACTTCTTTGCATCGGTCCAGGAGACTGCCACGACGGGCTGCTGATCGCCGTTGAGATCTATCTTCAGCCTCCTATCATAGATGCCGCTGTTGTGCTTGGGGACAAAAGCCCGGTATTGGGCGTTTGTGATCTCCGTTTTGCCGATCCAGAACCCCTTCAAGGTGACGTCATGAGCGGGAGTCTCGGCCACGTAGCTCCGCGCGGATACCCTATAGCGCGCCACCAGAGTGACGATTTCGCCCTGCTCCGTGCCCATCCGGAATGCTCCTCCCGGCAGATAGATCATCTCGATCTTCTGGCCGTTGGGAAGGTCCAAGGCGAAGTTCCCGGAGGGGTCCAGGCGCGCCGCGGGCAACACCGCCACCGGTTTGGGCGGCTGGGGTGCGGGAGTCGGCTGGGCAGTTGGAGGCTTAGGCTTCGTGGGCGCGGGTTCGGGCGGCACAACGACGGCCACCTGCGGCACGCGGGAAGGCTGCTCGGGCGCCACCGCCAGCGGGATATCCCGCGATATCTCGCTGTACTGCCAAGGGGTTTGCTTGTCCTTGCGATTGGCCACGCACCAGGCCTCCGTTTTCTCGACGGCATACTGAAAAAGCGTATGCACCGTGATGAAGCCCTGGTGATTGGCCGGCGCATTCCCCAGCAGGCCCTCCAGGATATAGTAGGAGAAGACCCCGTGCCCTCTTGACGGATCCTCGTAGGAGACCTGCTCCTTGTCGCAGGACGCCAGGGTCACCTGGCCCGCCGCCGCTTTCAGCGTATCCTGAAACCGGTCGGTCATCGCTTCCTTGGTGACACCTTTCTCGCCGCGGGTCGTGTCCTCCCGGCAGGCGTCAATCAGCAGGACCTTCTTCGTGGCCTTCGAACCGGTCAGAAAATCATTCACCGTCTTGACCGACACAGCCGTCTGGTCCAGCAGCTCCGGGTCTCCGTCCTTCGGTAGAATGTACGCCACCTTGTCGGCCCCCGTGAAACCGTGCGTCGAGACCGACACCAGGATCAGCGAATCCTCCTTGGCGTGCTCACAGGCGTATTTGATGGTCTTGAGGATGTTCACTCGGGTTGGCTCGTCCTTGCCGGTCAGATCCGAGGTCAGCAGGAAGGACTGCTCGGCCGGAATCAGCTTGTTGGGCCCGGTGAGCGCGTCGTACAGGGAGCGGGCGTCATTTGCGCAGAAGCGCAAGGGCGCCACGCCTTCCGCCTTGAAGCTGTTGATCCCGACAAAGATGCCCCAATTGTATTTCGCGTCCGGTATCGCCGCAGGCGGGGCGGGGCGGACGCGGATCGCCTTCTCATCCTCGGCCGCGCGCGGGAGCAGCGGCAGCAAGCCCAGAAGGACCGACACCGCCGCCACCGCAAAGCGCCGGCCGTATCGTGGTCTCGATGTATTCTTATTCATTTTCACGCCTCCTCACAAGCGGAACCAGAAGTCCCCATAGCAGTATCTCTCTCAAAGCACCGCACCCCTTCAGTTTGCAGCTATCGGGGCGGCGAATCAACAGTTTTCTCCCGTTCGCAGCGCGGGCCCGAGGGTCTTGCGAGATGGAGCATTTACCATGGCGCCATGAGTGGCGCAGGCTTTCCAGCCTGCGTTTCTTATATGTATTCATGGCTTTTCGCAGGCTGGAAAGCCTGCGCCACTCATTTCGCAAGACCCTCTGCAGGCTCAAACGCATCCTTGTCTTCGGTCATCCCCCGTGTTATCTAATCGGATATCAGCAGGGGAAGAACAAGCCCCGCCGCCAATAAAAAGCCCGCCTTGCCCGTTCTACCCCATGGAAGGCAGTCATGAGAGATTCTGACGACGACCTGATCTCCCGCTACCTCCAGGGAAACATGGCTGCCTTTGAAAGGCTCTATGAACGCTATGCCCCGCGCCTGTTGGGCTTCTTGATCGCGACGGGAGCGGGCCGGGACGCCGCCGAGGACCTGGCCCAGAAGACGTGGCTCCGCGCGATTGAATCCCTGGGCCGGTACGAGCCAAGAGACAGGTTTCGGCCCTGGCTGTTCAAGATGGCCCACCACCTCTGGCTGGATGAAAGAAGATCGGTCTGGGAGAGAAAACGCCTCTCCCTGGAAGAGATAGGGGAGAAGGAAGGGGAAGAAACGGCAGTGGCCGGGTCTGCCCCGGAAAAGGGAGTCAGCCCCTTCGATCAGGCCGCCGCCCGGCAGGAAAGGGAACTGGTGAACCAGGCCCTGGACGAGCTTCCCGAGGAGATGAGACGCACGGTCCTCCTGCGGGTGGATGCCGATCTCACCCACCGCGAAATCGCCGAGGAAATGGAGTGCCCGATAGGAACGGTTCTCTGGAGGATGCACGAAGCGCAGCGCCGGCTCAGCGAACGGCTGGGCCTGGGAACGCAGGATCGGCAGGCGCCTGCCCGGCGGGGGGAGACAAAGGGAAAATGAACGCGCGAATGGAACCAGACCCTGGCAAAACAAAAAGCGGCGAAAAGAACGGTGGCGCCCCGTGGGGGGATCTTGCGCGGCTGCTTGAGGACCGCCCTCTGCCCTCTCCCCGTGGCGAAACCACCCGGGCCGTGCTGGACCATGCGCGGCGCCTCGTGGCCGGGCGCGGAGCCGCGGTGAAGGAGCCGCTTTCCGTGGACCGCCCGGCGGTTGTGCCGCGCCGCGAGCGTTCCGGCAAGGCAATCCGCTGGGTCTGGGCTCTCGCCGCGGCGGCATCGCTCCTCGCAGGCCTGGGAATCTGGCGGGCCGCGGACTTCCTCGCAATCTCTCCGAGGGGGAGCGGGGGAAGCCAGGTTGTTCCGGTCCTTGCAGTCAAAGCGGAAAAGGACGTTTACCTGGATGAAGTGGACCAGCGCCTGTCCGCCGCCTGGAAAAGCGTTTCCGGGATTGGCGGCACGAGCGGGGGGTTCATTGGCGCTTCCCGGGAGGATGCGGTTCTGGACCAGTGGATGACCCGCGTGCGATATCGCGCCGCCGACCTTCAGGAGGAGAGTTGGGATGCGGGGGGGACGAACGCCTCTCCAGCGCCCGGCGAAACTCCCGCTCTGAACTCCGGATTGCCGCCGGGCCGGACAACATACTTTGGGAAGGGAAGCATTTCGTAGGGATGGAGAGAACGGGTTGAGAGACTTTCAGAAAGAAAAAGGAGAGACAAACATGAACGCGACACGTTGTACCCAACGAATCCTTCCGATGATCCTTGTTGTCGGGAGTTTGTGTCTGCTGTGGTTGGTTGTTGGGACGTCCACGTTGGCCCAGCAGGGAGACAATCCGCCCCCGCCTCCGCCGATC
>Ga0315274_10008254_pt1 | contig 15079 bp, 9 predicted proteins | sample YL17G02_20_MG_FD_203700 | JGI IMG/M metagenome (GOLD analysis project Ga0315274, IMG submission 203700) | Sediment microbial communities from Yellowstone Lake, YNP, Wyoming, USA - YL17G02_20 | ecosystem: Environmental > Aquatic > Freshwater > Lake > Sediment | place: USA: Wyoming | collected... | reverse complement strand
CAGAGAGATCAAGCCGGAATCCTGCCGTGAACACGAGACCTCCTCATCTCTCCAGCAAAGAAACGTCAGCCTCCAACCTCCACGGATTAGCGCGGATGGCTACAGCCGTCAGTCCAACCGATCCAGGCGTCGCGGGGCCGCAAGTGGTACGCGGCACTGGACCAGCCGAGCAGGGCGATCCACTGGCCGTGTTGCTCGGCGACGTAGCGGAGGGACTCGCCGACCAAGCGGTGTTCTTTGAGGTAATGGTGTCGGCGGACGAGCACGTTCCAGCGGGCCTGCTGCTTCGGTTCGGTGACCAGGCGGAGGGTCACGCTCTGGCGGCTGAGTTGGGCGAGGGCGGCGGTGACGGGGTACTCCGCGGGGACGCTGCGGGCGGGGTGCTTCGGGCAAATCATGGGCCCAGCGTGACCGGGGCGGGGCCATTTGTCCCGTACAAAATGAGACCAGCTTGCCAGTTAATCCCTTACGACAGAATCCGCCGAAGCCGTGCATGCCAACCGGTGTTCTGGCTGGCTTTCAGCCTGTGCTATTCCCGCGGAAATTACCGGGAGTTCCTGGTCCAGTGGCGTTGGATCCTGGTCGGTGCCGCGCTGATCCCGGTCGCGGCCGCGCTGTGGCCCAACGGCACGCTGGAGCTGCGCCTGGACCGAGCCGCCGCGGAGGCGGGCCGCCTCGTCGTGTTTGGCCCCGCCGCGCGGACGTTGCACACGCTGACCATTGTGGCGTCGGTCCTGGTCCTGATGAACCTCGAGCGCACGTTTCGCACCGCAGTCGGCACGATGCGCTGGCGGATCAAGTTCGTCGTGCTCGGCCTGGGGCTTTACTTCATGGTGCGCGTCTATACGAGCACGCAGGTGTTCCTGTTTTCGAGCCTGACCCCGGCGCTGATCGCGCTCCAGGCCGGCGCCCTGTTGCTGGGGCTGTTGCTCGCTGTGGCGTCCGTGGCGCGCAGTCGCATGATCGAGGTCGAGGTCTATCCTTCGCGCAGCTTCCTGTTCGCGTCGGTCAGCGCCCTGCTCGCCGGGGTCTATCTTTTGGTGGTAGGCGTGCTGGCACAACTCGTCGTGGCGTGGGGTGGCGACAGAGCCTTCCCGCTCAAGGCGCTGGTCGTGCTTGTGGGGCTGGTGGGGCTCGCCGGGTTGTGCTTGTCCGACCGCGTGCGCCAGCGGCTCCAGCGGTTGGTGAGCCGCCATTTCAAACGGCCTCTCTACGATTACCGGCAGTTTTGGGCCGTGTTCACCCAGCGCACCTCCTCGTTGGTGGACCAGACCGACCTCTGCCGCGCGGTCGCCAAACTGACCGCCGAGACCTTCGACACGTTGTCCGTGTCCGTGTGGCTGATTAACGACGAACGCCAACAACTGACCCTCGGGGCTTCGAGCCTCCTGTCCGATGACACGGCCACCGAGGTCGCTGGCACCGCCGCCGCCGTGCAGACGCTGCGGGAGATCGTGCGGAACCACCCGCAGCCATTCGACATTGACCAGCCGACGGCCGCGTGGGCGGGCCTGTTGGGACGGTTGAATCCTAGTCATTTCGGGAAAGGCGGCAACCGCATCTGCGTGCCGCTGGTCGCCGGCGGGCAGGCGCTGGGGTTCATCACACTGGCGGACCGGGTCAGTGGCGTGCCCTATTCACTCGAGGACCTCGACCTGCTCAAATGCGTTGGCGACCAGGCCGCAGCCGGGCTGTTGACACTGCAACTGTCGCAGCGACTGGTCCGCGCCAAGGAACTCGAGGCCTTCCAGACCATGTCGGCCTTCTTCGTGCACGATCTCAAGAATACGGCCTCCACGCTGTCGCTGATGCTCCAGAACCTTCCGGTCCACTTCAACGACCCGGCCTTTCGCGAAGACCAGCCGTATAGATCAGCTCACGCACTCCGAGTTGGAGATCCTAAGATTGCTGGGTTGGGGCAGAAGCAACCGCGAAATCGCCCGCGAGCTCCGCTTGAGCCCCCCAACGGTCACCGCTTACTGCAAAGCGCTCAGGAGAAAACTGGACCTGAAGAATCTCAACCAGTTGATCCGATACGCTGTCTGTCTCGTGGAGCAATCGGCTTCGCAAGCTGGCTCTCCGGCTCCTGTGGGTGGCAGAAAATCAGGTTGTTGACCTCAAAACCTAATGGAACTTCCGTTACAACAGCCGAATATTATGCTTCCGGCACGTGGCGACCATGTCGTCCGGCCACAAGCTGGCCTGGATCTCACCGACATGGGCCTTCCGCAGGTAGTACATACAGAGTCGCGACTGCCCGATGCCCCCGCCAATGGAAAGCGGCAGGCCGTCGTTCAGCAGTCTCTGGTGCCAGAAGAGCCTGATCCGCTCCGAGCAGCCTCGTATCGCCAACTGCCGGAGCATCGCCTCTTTATCGACGCGGATGCCCATGGACGAAAGCTCGAAGGCCATCCGGAGGACGGGATTCCAAACCAGGATGTCGCCGTTGAGTCCCTGACGACCGTCTGGGGTGGGCGTGGACCAGTCGTCGTAGTCCGGCGCCCGACCGTCGTGGAGGGTGCCGTCGGCCAGTTGGCCGCCGATGCCGGTGATGAACGCCGCGCCGCACTCGCGCAGCAGTTTGTGTTCACGTTGTTTGGGCGTGAGTTTGGAGTACCGGGCCCGCAGCTCCTCGGCGTGGACGAAAGTGATTTCTTCGGGCAGCTCGGGGCGGAGGGCAGGATACCGATCGTAGATGAAGTGTTCGGCGCGTTTTAAGATGGAGTAGAGCTTGCGGACAATCTTCTTCAAGAACTCCACATTGCGCTCTTCCGGCGTGATGACCCGTTCCCAATCCCACTGGTCCACGTAGAGCGAATGGGTGCTGTCCAGGATTTCGTCTGGCCGGACGGCGTTCATGTCGGTGTAGAGGCCATACCCCGGCTCAAAACCCAGATCGCCCAGCGCCATCCGTTTCCACTTGGCGAGCGACTGGACGACCTCCGCGCGCACGCCCGGCATGTTTTTGACCGCGAACGCCAGAGGACGCTCCACGCCGTTCAAGTCATCATTGACGCCGGTGCCGCCTTTGACGAACAAAGGGGCCGTGACGCGGCTGAGATTCAACTCCGTGGCCAGATTCAGCTCAAAGAAGTCTTTCAGACTCTTAATGGCGCGCTCGGTCTCTTTCACGCCCAGCAGCGGTCGGTACGACGGCGGGATGATCACGTCCGCATTCATTGGCTTGGTTGGCTTGTTTTGCGTCATTGGCCGGCAAGCTTAGCAGCGTCTCCAGCAATTGGCCACAGCTTTACGGAGCCACACGCACGCAACTTCGGTCTGGCGCGCGGCCAGCACCCCAAACACCTCGCGCCGCCTGGACGGCAACCGGCACAAATACTTTGCCAACCTGGTTCTTCTAAACGATAGTGCGGGCGCTCAGACCGTGGGCGCTGGCAGCAGCGTCAACCGGGTCGGAACCGTGGACGCGGCAGTGACCAAATCGCCATTATGTCAGTGCCGGGGCGTGGCCATCGCCTGCCTCGGTTTACTGTGCGCAGCGAGTGGTCTCTTCGGTGCAGTCGGAGCCCGGCGCGGCGCAGGCCCGGCGGATGGCACGCCCGGTCAGAGCTGGCCGATGTTCCGCGGCGGTCCCGCGTTGCCGGGCGTGGCTGATACACGCCTTCCGGACAAGCTGGAGTTACTCTGGACCTTCAAGACCGGCGGGGCGGTGAAGTCCTCGGCCGCCATCGTGGGGAACAAGGTTTATGTCGGGTCGGATGACGCGAAGCTCTACGCGCTCAGCCGCGCCGATGGCAAGAAGCTCTGGGATTTCGCGGCCGACGGGCCCATCGAATCTTCGCCACTCGTGCTCGATGGGCGGGTCTATTTCGGCTCTGCCGGCACGAACCTGTTCTGCCTTGACGCCACGACGGGCAAGAAGCTGTGGCATTACGGCGTGGAAGAGAAGATCCAGGGCAGCCCGAACTGGTTCAAAGCCCAAAGCGGCGGCGGCAATTGGATTCTGGTGGGCGCCTACGACTTCAAACTCTATTGTTTCAACGCCGTTTCCGGCATAACGAACTGGGTCTATGAGACGGGCAACTACATCAACGGCACTCCGGCCATCGGCGACGGCATGACGGTCTTTGGCGGCTGTGACGCGATTGTGCATGTGCTGGACGTCGCAACCGGCAAGCAGCTCAGAGAGGTGGAAGCCGGCGCTTATATCGCCGGCTCCGGTGCGATCGCTGGCGGGCGTTTCTACGTCGGCCATTACGAGAACGAGGTGCTGGCGGTGGACCTCAACGCGGGCCAGGTCGAGTGGCGGTTTAAGGACCGAAGCTTCCCATATTTCTCCTCCCCGGCGGTGACGAGTGATCGCATCCTCATTGGTGGACGAGATAAACGCCTGCATTGCCTGAACCGTGTCGATGGCAAGGAGGTCTGGAGCTTCACGACCCGTGGCAAGGTGGACAGCTCGCCGGTCGTCTGTGACGACAAAGTGGTGGTTGGCTCGGATGACGGGCGGCTTTACATAGTGTCGTTGGCGAACGGGAAAGAGCTTTGGTCGTACCAGATCGGACAAGCCATCGCCACCTCGCCGGCGGTGGCGGGAGGCCGAATTGTCATTGGATCGGACGATGGAGGAGTGTACTGCTTTGGGGGGAAGAACCTGGAATGATGGCAGCAACTCCAGGTCCCGCGCAGCGGGTCAAAGCGGCAGTGACAGAGCGTTGAGCGCTGAATGTTGAATGTTGAATGTTGAGCGTCCCAGGCACCATGAAACCAAACCAGTTATTCCGCAGGGCATACCTGACGTATCGCATCGGTCTAGCGGCAACGCTGCTTTCCACTCTCGGCTTGGGGGTTGAAGCCGCGACGCGCCAGTTGTTTGTGTCCCCCGCCGGTTTGGACACCAACCCTGGGACCCGATCGAAACCGTTCGCCACGCTGGAAGCCGCCCGGAACGCGGTTCGCCAGCTCAAGCAGAACGGTGAATTGCCCAAGGGCGGCGTTCGGATCTGGCTTCGCGGCGGCGAGTACGTTCGGACCATGGCGTTCGACCTCACCAGCGCCGACAGTGGCACGCCCGAGGCGCCGATCACTTACCGCGCCTACAAGCATGAGACCGTGCGGCTGCTGGGCGGACGGAAGCTCTCCGGCCTCGCGCCCGTCACCGACCCGGCGGTGGTGTCGCGATTCGAGGAAGCGGCACGTGGGCATGTCCTGCAAGTTGACCTCCGCGGCTTGGGCATAACGAGCTACGGTGAACTGAAGTCGCGCGGGTTTGGCCGGCCGATCACACCATCCCACTGCGAACTCTTTAACGACGGCCAACCGATGACGCTTGCCCGGTGGCCTAACAAGAGCCAGTGGGAGAAGATCGCCGGTTACCCCGCATCCTCCGGACAGGGGGACGATCACGGCGGTCAGATCGGGAAGCTCGACAGCGGCTTCCAGTATTCCGGCGACCGTCCGCGTCGGTGGAAGGATTCCAGCGAACTGTGGGTTCACGGCTACTGGGCTTGGGACTGGGCGAACTCCTATGAGCGGGTCGCTTCGCTGGATCTGGAGAGGCGGCTCATCAAGACGAGCCCACCTCACGGGCTCTACGGGTTCCGCAAAGGTCAACGCTTCTATTACCTGAACGTGCTCGAAGAACTCGATCAACCTGGCGAGTGGTTTCTGGATCGAGCGCGAGGCATGCTTTACGTCTGGCCTCCGGCGGAAACAGGAGGCATACGTAATCCGCAGGCGACGGCTGGCGCTTCGCCGAACGCTTCCTTCAGGAATGCGACGGTGCCGCCGAGTCGCCGTCGGAAGCCAGCCCGTGGCGCGCGCTTGCCCGAGACGATCCTCTCTCTGCTTGACCAGCCGCTGGTGAAACTCACCGATGTCTCCCACGTCACCTTCCGCGGACTGGCTCTGGAGGCCACCCGCGGCAGCGCCATCGAAATCCACGGCGGCGTGAGCAATCGCATCGCAGGCTGCCTCATTCGGGACGTGGGCAACTACGGCGTTATCGTGGAAGGTGGCACGGGCCACGGCGTTGTGGGTTGCGACCTCTTTGACACCGGCGATGGCGGCGTGTCGCTGCAAGGCGGCGACCGTCGGACGCTCACGCCCGGAGGGCACTTTGTTGAGAACTGTCACTTCGCGGGCCAGGGCCGCTGGTCCAAATGCTATGTGCCAGCGATCCATTTGCAGGGTGTCGGCCTGCGCGCCTCGCACAACCTGATTCACGATCATCCGCACTGCGCGATCCTGTTCTGGGGCAACGATCATCTCCTGGAGTTCAACGAGATTCACCACATCGCCCTGGAGACCGGCGACGTGGGGGCGATCTACACCGGCCGCGACTACACGTTCCGCGGGAACCGGATTCGCCACAACTTCATCCACCACACCGGCGGGGTGGGCATGGGATCGATGGGCGTTTACATGGACGACTGCGTGAGCGGCACGGAGGTCTTTGGCAACATCTTCTACCGGGTGCATTGGGCGATGTTCCTCGGCGGCGGACGCGACCACCGCGTGGAGAACAACATTTTCGTGGACTGCGACCCGGCGGTGCGGATGGACGGCCGTGGCCTGGATCGATCGCCCGTGTGGCGGGACATGGTGGACAAGACGATGCGGAAACGGCTCACCGACATCCCGCTCTCGCTCTACCGTGAGCGGTACCCGGCGCTCAAGGACCTGGATCGCTACTACGGGCCGCCCGACGACGTGCCGATCACAGGCGCCGCCTTCAGCGGTGTGCCACCCGAGGAAAACGCGGTCGTCCGCAACGTCTGCGTCGGCAAATGGCTCGAAGCCGGCTGGCACGCGAAGGAGCAGATGCTGGAACTGCGCGACAACCTGGTCGGCCAGGATCCCGGATTGGTCGCTCCCGACAGGATGGATTTCCGCCTGAAGCATGGCTCCCCCGCGTGGCGGATTGGGTTTCAGCGCATCCCGGTCGAAAGGATCGGCCTGCAGGACGACGAATACCGGCGGGAGTTGCCCCAGTGAACATCGTCCAAATCACCGCCGGCGCCGGCGGCATGTATTGCGGGAATTGCATCCGCGACAATGCGTTGGTGGCGGCCTTGCGCCGGATGGGGCACCAGGCGCTACTCGTGCCGCTCTACCTCCCCTTGACGCTGGAGGAAGACGATCAGAGTGCCGGCAACCCCATCTTTTTCAGCGGCATCAACGTTTACCTGGAACAAAAATCGGCCCTGTTTCGACGGGCGCCCCGCTGGGCCCACGACCTGTTGGCTTGGCCTGGGCTGCTCAAACGGGTCGGCCGCGTGGCAGCCAAGACGCGCGCGGAAGACGTGGGCGACCTCACACTCTCGATGTTGCGGGGAGAGCAAGGCAATCAGGCGCGCGAGTTGGATGAGTTGATTACCTGGCTCAAAATTCAGCCAAAAGCCGACCTCGTATGCCTCTCCAACGCGCTGCTCATCGGCCTGGCTCGCCAGCTCAAGCGGGACTTGGACATTCCCGTCGCTTGCCTGCTGCAAGGCGAACATTCGTTTCTCGACGCGCTGCCTGCGACTTGCCGGGCGGCAGCCTGGAGTATCCTGGCCGAGCGGGCCGCCGAGGTGGACCTCCTGGTCGCCCCAAGCCGCTATTTCGCGGGCATGATGAGCCACCGACTCGGTCTGCCGACCGACCGCGTGCAGGTAGTCTGCAACGGAATCAATCTGGCAGGCTATGCTCCGGCCGACACGCCTCCTTCGCCGCCCGTGCTGGGCTATTTTGCGCGCATGTGTCCGGACAAGGGACTCGATACGCTCGTCGAGGCTTATCTCATTCTCCGACAGCGGGACCGCGTCAAAGAGCTCAAACTGCGCGTCGGGGGCGGGTGCGGACCGTCGGATGAACCGTTTGTCAACACCCTGCGTGAACGGCTGAGGGCGCATGGGAGGCTGGGCGACGTGGAGTTTTGTCCCAACCTGGACCGCTCAGCCAAGCAGGCCTTCTTCCGCTCGCTTTCCGTGTTCTCCGTCCCGGCACTCTACGGAGAGGCCTTCGGTCTGTATCTGCTCGAAGCGTGGGCGTCGGGCGTGCCCGTGGCTCAACCGCGCCATGGCGCCTTTCCGGAACTAATTGAGACCACCGGGGGCGGGGTGTTGTGCGAACCGGGCGCGCCGGCGGCGCTGGCCGAGGCCATCGAGCAGTTGCTGATGAATCCAACGGTGGCTCGCACGCTCGGCGACGCCGGACGCAAGGCGGCTCTCGAACGGTTCAGCGCGGAACGGTCGGCGGAGGAAATATTGCGGGTTTTCCACGAAGTTGTCGCTGGTCGAACCCGTTGAGGTCGCGCGAGGCGCTTTGAGCATTGCCTCAGTCTGCATGGCCAAGCACCGCGTCAGGGCGCTGCTGAAGAAGGAGCTGAAGAAGCTCGAGCAGGCCATGCGTCAGGCGAACCCAGGCGCGACTGGAGCCCCTGGCTGGATCAAGCGGCGGGCGGGTCCCTGAACAAGCGGAGTTGATCGTCCGTTCGCGGGCGCAGGGCTCGCGGCGCGGCGGCCAAGGTCGGGTCCGGCCTCCGTTCCGCTTCGCTGGGACCGCGCGCGGCCGGGCGATCCAGGATTTCGCGCACTTGGCGGATCAAGGTTTCCTGCGTGGCGGGCTTTTCCAGGAAGGCCACATTCGGCCCCAGGATTTCCCGCTGGATGGCCTGGTCTGCGTAACCGGACATGTAGAGGACCTTGAGCTCCGGGCGAACGGCCATTAAGCGCGCGACCAACTCGTGCCCGCCCATTTCGGGCATGACGACGTCTGTCAAGACCAAGTGGATGGGGCCTGTGCAAGTCTCGCTGAGCTTGGAGGCCTCGTTTCCGTTCGCGGCGTCCAGCACCGTGTACCCATGCAACTCCAGGGTCTTTTTGACCAGGATCCGCACCGCTTCTTCGTCTTCGACCAGCAGAACCGTCTCGGAGCCGTGGCGCGTGCGCCGGCGTGAACCGCGCGCCTTGGTGGCCTCCACCTCCTCCTCTTGAACTCTGGGCAGGTAGATGCGGAACGTGGTGCCGACTCCCGGCCCGCTTCTGACACGGATGCTACCTCCACTCTGGTTGACGATGCCGTAAACCGTGGACAACCCCAGCCCCGTCCCTTTTCCGGGCTCTTTGGTCGTGTAGAAGGGCTCAAAGAGATGGGATTGCACCTCAGGGTCCATGCCCAGGCCGGAGTCGCTGACCGAAAGCATGACATACTGGCCCGGACGCACCCCGGTCTGCCGCGCCGCCTCGTCTTCGTGCAGATCGACGTCGGCCGTCTCGATGATGAGCTTGCCGCCATTGGGCATGGCGTCGTGGGCATTAACCCCCAGGTTCATGATGACTTGTTCGATCTGGCCCTGGTCCACTTTGACAAAGCCAAGGTCCGATTGGAGGCGTGTCACCAGCTCAATGTGCTCGCCAATCAGGCGGCGCAGCAGCTTGTTCATGTTGGAGACCACTTCATTGAGGTCGAGCACCTTCAACTGCATGACCTGCTTGCGACTGAAAGCCAGGAGCTGGCTGGTCAGTGCCGTGGCGCGGGTGGCGGACTTGCGGATTTCCTCGATGCTTTCAGACAGCGGGCTGCCTTTGCCGGCCTCGCGGGCCATCAGATCGCAGTAACCCCGGATCACCATCAGCAGATTGTTGAAATCGTGGGCCACGCCTCCCGCCAACCGACCCACCGCCTCCATTTTCTGGGACTGACGGAGCTGCGCTTCGCTCTGCTGCAACGCTTGGGCCGTGCGCTGGCGTTCGGTGATGTCCAGAGCCAGGCAGATCGCGCCCACGCACTGGCGCTGAGCGTCATACAGGGGCTCGACGTGGCATTCGTAGAGCCGCTCACCCATCTGGAAGTCGAAGGTGACCGACTCGCCGGCGATCGCCCGGCGGTGGGCAGCCAGTGCCGGATGGGTCTCGTCGCTGCTGCCAAAGTACTCCTGGAGGGGCAGGCCGACCACTTGGTCAGGCTTCAGCTTCAGGGCGACCAGCCCCGCCCCGCTGGAGGAGGTGAAGCGCAAGTCCCGGTCCGTCGTCCAGAGGATCGCAGGCAGTTGCAGCATCACCAGACGCAGGCGCGCCTCACTGGTGCGGAGGGCTTCCTCGGACCTTTTGAGACTCTCCGACAGGGCCAGCATCTGTTGGGCACGTTCTTCGGCGCTGCGGCGCCGGAACCAGAGAAAGCTGGTCAAACCAAAGAACAACATCGAACCCAGCGTCAGCGCGATGGCGCCATAGGGCGGCACACGCGCGAACGCAAAATCCGCGGGATCGCGCGGCATCAATCCGTAAATCAACACCGGGGGTTGGCTGTCCGCCCAGCGACCCGCAATGCCAGTCAGCTCGACGTTGCCTCCTTTACGCAGTCGTTCGGAGAACTTGGCGTCGTCCAGAAGACGCGTGGGGATTCCGACCGGGATCGATCCGGATCGGTCCTGGAGCAGTGCCACATGGTTCGTCACCAGGAATCCAGGCGGGATGACGATCTCCCCCACCACGCGCACCAGTTGCCCGGCGTACTGGTCGGACCGCAAATCGGCGGTCAACACCTCGCGCGGTGTGGGGGGCGGACCGGCGCCCACCCGCCAAACATCACTGACCTGAAGCTGCACGCGGCCGCGCGACGACTCCAGTCGTCCTCGGACCACCACGATGTGGCCGCGCCGCAAGAGCCCGATCCACTGTGCCGGCTTCTGGCTGGCGAGATAGATTGCCCCGGTTGCATCCTGCAGGGTGGCCAGACAACCGGCGCGCTCAACCAACACCGGGTCCGAAGTCAGGACGCCGGACAACACCAGCGTCTCGTTCAACTTGTCGCGGATGTGATCTTCGTTGGCGTCACGGAGCGCGGCACGGATGCTGATTGACCTGGGCGGGGGCGGAATAGAAGGCGCGCACAAGGCGTACGGAACCAGGAGACCCCAGGCCACGACCAACAAAACTCGCGGAGCTTGCCGCGCGGTGTCAGACGCGGGAAAAAACGGACGCGACCGACGTGAACGGCAATGGGGCCGGGTGTGAGCTTCTGGCAGGCTGGCCTTGGACGGAACACCCCGCCTGCCGGTCTTATCCTTATCCATCTTGTGACCTGGCAGGCACAGGCTCATCCTTGTGAGTCACTAATCATCGCGCCAACCATCGTATGCTCCAGCATCCGCCTGCCTGCGGAGGTCCGTTTCAGGCTTCACCCGCACTATCTTCGTCGGCTCCGGCGGGGTCAAGCAGTTATTGGTTGAACCTGGCGCATGGTGCAGGAATCACCCGCGTGGACAGACTCGGCGCCGCGCCGGGACCGCGGCCCGCTTCGCTTGGGATGCCGCCTGCGGGATGCCGGAGTCTTTCTGACGCCAGACGTGGAACAGGGACTCCCCCGCCCTGTCGGGCTGGTCATCGGCCGACGCTTCGCCCTCGATTGCTCCCGGTTTACTTGAGGAGTTCTTCCGCGATCTGCACCGCATTGAGCGCCGCGCCTTTGAGCAACTGGTCACCGGAGACCCAGAAGCAGAGTCCGTTGTCCAGTGCACAGTCCTTGCGGATGCGACCTACCTGGCAGTTGTACTTCTCGGCCGCGTAAAGCGGCATGGGGTATTCCTTTTTCTCGGGACTGTCCACAACATCCAGGCCCGGGGCCTTGCGGAGGACGGCCCGGGCCGCCTCGACGGTCACGGGTTTCTCGAACTCGGCGCTCACCGCCACTGAGTGGGCTCGATAAACCGGCACGCGCACGCAGGTGACACTCGCCCGGAAGGTCGGGTGGTGCATGATCTTGCGGCCCTCATTCTCCATCTTCATCTCTTCCTTGGTGTAGCCCGAGGGCAGGAAGGAATCAACCTGTGGCAGGACGTTGAAGGCGATCTGGTGAGGATAGACCTCTTTGGTCACCGGTTTCCCGGCAACGATCTGCTCGACCTGGCGCTCCAACTCGGCGATGGCCTTGGCGCCGGTCCCGGAGACGGCTTGATAGCTGGAGGCGAATATCCGCTTGCAGCCAAAAGCCTGATGCAGCGGATACAACGCCATTAGAGTAATGGCCGTGGTACAGTTCGGATTAGCGATGATCCCGTGATGCCACTTCACATCCGACCCGTTGATCTCCGGGATCACCAACGGCACGCTCTCATCCATGCGAAACGCGCTGGAGTTGTCCACTACCACACAGCCCGCCCGCGCCGCGATGGGAGCGAACTCCCTGGAAATACTGCTGCCCGCGCTGAAAAGAGCCACGTCCACACCGGCAAACGAATCCTTGGTCAATTCTTTCACTGCGGCGTCCTGGCCGCGAAACGCCAGTTTCCTGCCCACGGACCGCACGGAGGCGAGCAACGTCAGCTTACCCGCCGGGTAATTGCGCCTCTCCAGAGTTTTGGTCATCTCGACGCCGACAGCGCCTGTCGCGCCGACCACAGCCACGTGCGGGTTCATATTCATAAAAGGGGTGGCACTATAGCGCGGGCAGGTCCGCTGTCAAATCCGCGCCGACCGCCGCGCGATCGAGCGAGGCCGCCCAGCCGCAGAATTTGCTTGGTCGGGCAAAAAGGGCCGGCTTAGCTTGGTTCGCGCATGAGTCCGGCCAACGACAATCGTCGTCAACGCTGGTTAATCGGCGGCGTGCTGCTGACGGCAACGCTGGTGCTGTTCCTGCCGGTCCGCCACCATGAATTCATCAACTACGACGATCCAGTGTTTGTGACCCAGAACCCGCGGGTCCTGGCTGGGCTGGCGTGGGACAATGTTGTCTGGGCGTTCACGACCACTTATGCCGATTACTGGCGGCCGGTGGCGTGGCTTTCGCACATGCTGGACGTCCAGTGTTTCGGCCTTCGACCCGGGGGCCACCACCTGATGAATGTGTTCTTCCACCTGGTGAATACCGGCCTGCTCTTTGGCCTGCTGGCGCGCATGACCAACCGCATGTGGCCGAGTGCGGTCGTGGCGGCGCTGTTTGCCTGGCACCCCCTCCATGTGGAATCCGTCGCCTGGGTGGCGGAGCGCAAGGATGTCCTGAGCACCACCTTCTGGTTGGTCGCGCTTTGGGCCTACATGGGCTACGCCGGGAAACCGACAACGCCTCGGTATCTCCTGGTGCTGTTGAGCTTCGCCTTGGGACTGATGACCAAACCCATGGTGGTGACCCTGCCCTGCGCGCTGTTGCTCCTGGACTTCTGGCCGCTGCGCCGCCTCGGATCGTGCGCGACGACTCCTGCCCCTCGGCCCACGCGCCCAACCGCCTTTGGTCGGACCGGCCAGCCGCGTATCGGATTCCTCATCCTCGAGAAGCTGCCCTTTTTCGGGCTTTCGGCGCTGGCGAGCCTGCTCGCATTCCAGGGCCAGAGGAAAATGGCCGCGGTCGCCACGCTGGCGACAGACCCGCTCACGGAGCGCATCACCAACGCCCTGGTATCTTACGCCAGGTACCTCGGCAAAACCGTGTTCCCGGCTCATCTCGCGGTGTTTTATCCGCGACCGGAGCATTGGTCCGCCTGGCAAGTCGGCCTGGCGCTGGCCGTACTGCTCGGCCTGTCGGTCGTGGCTGTTCGCGGGATTCGCGGGCGGCCGTATCTGTTCGTTGGCTGGTTCTGGTTCGTCGGGACGCTGGTGCCGGTGATCGGACTGGTGCAGGTGGGAGACCAGGCCATGGCCGACCGGTACACTTACATCCCGCTGATCGGCGTGTTCCTGATGGCCGCCTGGACCGTGGCGGATTGGGCGGAACGTCAGCCCGCTCGGCGTTGGGCCGTCGGCGGCGCGGCGGGAGCTGCCGTGGCGGCATGTGTGGTGACATCCGGTTTCCAACTGCAATACTGGAGGAATACGCAGACGCTGTTTGAGCACACCCTGGCGGTGACCGACAATAATCCCGTGGCCGCCACCGTGGTAGGCAGCCTGCGTGCGGAGCAGCAACGGTACGACGACGCGATCCGGCTGTTTACCGAGGCATTGCGGATTCGTCCTGATTACTCCGACGCGCACGTGCACTGGGGCCAAACACTGGAAAGGCAAGGGAAACTCGAGGAGGCGACCGTTCACTACCGCCAGGCCATTCAGATCAAGCCGACCTATGAGGAGGCACACCTGGTACTCGGTCTGGCCTTGGTCAGGCAACGTCAATATGAAGAGGCGATCCAACAGTACACTGAGGTCCTTCGGTTGAATCCGGACTCCGCTGCGGCCCACAACAACCTGGCCCTCACGCTACATGCGCAGGGCAAGTTGGACGAGGCCATTGCGCACTACGATGAGGTCTTGCGCCTCAGCCCGAGTCTGGTGGAGACCCGCGGCAATCTCGCCTTGGCACTTCATGCCCGGGGGCGGCTGGCAGAAGCTATAGCGCATTACGCGGAAGTCCTGCGCCGCCGACCGGAATCCGCCGGGGTCCATCTGAATCTGGGCGGAGCGCTCATGGGCGTGGGACGGACCGACGAAGCGGTCGAGCATTACCGCGAAGCGCTGCGCTTGAGTCCGGACTTGCCCGAGGCACTGAACAAGCTGGCTTGGTTACGGGCTACCAGCGCCAATGCGCGGAATCGCGACGGGCTCGAGGCGCTACGCCTGGCCCGGCGCGCGTGCGCGTTGACCGGGTACAAAGACCCCAGGGCGTTGGCCACCTTGGCTGCGGCGCAGGCCGAGAATGGACAGTTTGGCGAGGCCGTTAAAGTCACCCAAGACGCCATCGCCCTGGCTTCGGCTGCGGGCAACAACGACATGGTGGGCGCCTTCCAGCTTCTGCTGCGGGATTTTCAGGACGGGCGGCCATATCGGGAAGGCCAGTCCGGGAGCAAGTGATCCGGGATGACCGATCCGCAAATGGCCGAGCGGGGCGCTGGCCGGGCCACATGGGTTACGGCTCAATTTGGCGGTCGAGTGTTGGCTGATCTTTCGGACTTGCCAAGGCCTTGCGTCTCGCCGAACCTGCCGTGGGTTAACTATGGCCAGGAAAGCTCTTATCACCGGAATCACCGGTCAGGACGGATCCTATCTCGCCGAGCTGCTGCTCGCGAAAGGCTGCGAGGTCCACGGCCTGATCCGTCGGGCCAGCACCTTCAACACGGGCCGCCTCGACCCCATTTATGCCGATCCGCATTCGAGCAAGAACCGGTTGTTTCTGCATTATGGCGACTTAAGCGATGCGAGTGCTTTGG
>Ga0315274_10008253_pt1 | contig 15082 bp, 13 predicted proteins | sample YL17G02_20_MG_FD_203700 | JGI IMG/M metagenome (GOLD analysis project Ga0315274, IMG submission 203700) | Sediment microbial communities from Yellowstone Lake, YNP, Wyoming, USA - YL17G02_20 | ecosystem: Environmental > Aquatic > Freshwater > Lake > Sediment | place: USA: Wyoming | collected... | reverse complement strand
ATATACGCCAACATCGTGCAGGGCACGTACGTGCCGTCGGCTCGCACCGCAAGCCGGGAGAACGGGCAGCCGCAGGCGGTCAGGGCGCCCCCCGCCGGAAAGGCGGCGGCCTTCTCCGCCCTCGCCCTTTCCATCCGGCTCCACAGCACCCCCTCAGCCATCGGCCCGGCGGAGGCGAGGATCCTGCCCGGATAGCGCCTCTGGAGGGCCAGCAGGATCTCCATCGCCAGTTGTCGCTCTTCCGTTCCCAACATGAGCCATGCGGCGTTCGTCCGACAGGAGCCCAAATACCCGGCCGCATTGGTGCTGAAGGCTGGAAGCCCCAACTCCTCCAGCAGAAACACGGCCGTTTCGTGCAGATCGTTGACGTTGTAGCGGTGGATGGTCACCCGAACGGTTACGGGTACGTGATGCCTCTGCAGGACGCCGATACCCCGGACGGCGCTCTCAAAGGATCCTGTCCCGCGGCAGATGTCATGCACCTCTGCACAAGATCCATCGACCGACACCTGGACCGCGTTGCAGCGCCCGGTTTGCGCCAGATGGGCCGCGATCCGCTCGGTGATCAGCGACCCGTTGGAGAGGATCGAGAAGCGCATCCGGTTGGCGACGATCCGATCCACCAGTTGGGGAAGATCCTTCCTCAGGAAAGGCTCGCCCCCCGCCAACGTCACCTCCATGACGCCGCTTTGGCCGAGCTCGTCGAAGAAGGCCAGCCACTCCTCCGTCGGAAGATCCCGGTACTGCACAGCCGGGTTGTCGAAGAAGTAGCAGTAGCGGCAGCGCAAGTTGCAGCGCGCCGTGATCTCCACATCCACCGTGCGCGGTGTGCGCATCAGGGGAGCGGCCATCCTCACTTGATGTTGCTGCTGCTGCCGAAGGGCCAGGGTCATGGCGCGGGGCTCTCTACCTCGTAGCCGACAAAGCCGCCCGTGGCGAGCTGGTCGATGAACTTGCCGATTTCCTCGGGCGCTCTTTCGGGCATCGCGTCGTACTTCCGGTCGACCTCACCGACGATCTGATCGATCGTCCGTTTGCCGTCCAGCAGCTTCCACACGGACACCCCGATGGGATTGACCCCCACCGCGCGGGCCGTATCCGGGTTGAACAGGACCGCCCAATCGTCGAACTCCTCCCGCAGGACGACCAGCGGATTGGGCACCGGAGGAGAAAGCTGCGACTTGTGCACTTCGATGGACCTCTTCACAAGAAGGAATGCCTGGATCGGGTTGGAGAGTGTTGACCGCCGGCCGTGCTCCGCCCTTCCGACATTCGCCGGATCAGAAAGGCAATCCCAGTAGTGGAGCCAGCGACTGCTAAACAGCTAGCACGCCGGCTTGAACCAGCGCAGTCTGCTTAGCGGCTGCGCTCGATCAACGCACCGTCGATCTCCAACGGCATAAACCGATCGTTGAGCATCTTCAAGAGCACGCGCACGCGTTCCGTCCCTGGAAGGCGTGCGTCGAAAATGGCCTCGTAGCCTTCGAAGACGCCTTGCCGGATGACAACGGCGTCTCCGTACTTGTAACCCGCCAGCTGCAGCCCCCCCGCCCCCCAGACCTCGTGAACCCGGGCCGCGATGGCCCGCACCGTCGCCTCCGGCACTGCCGCCGGCTCGCCGCCGACGTGCACCAGCCCCGCCGAGAACGGCATCCAGCGAAAGGCGGACACTCCTACCTCGCTAATCAGCGTCCGGATGAACAGGTAGCCCGGGAAGTAGGGGCCCACCTTCGCCGCGCGCGGGTTCACGGGCCGCAACGGGATCGTCGGGTAAAAGACCTCATGCCCGCCGGAGCGGCTGTGTCGGCACAGGGCCGCTTCCTTATGCGGCTTGCTTCGCAGCACATACCAGCGCGAGAGGGGCACGGATTCGGACATGTCAGTCTTCCTTGGTCTCGCCCGGGCCTTTCCCGGCGAGCTGCAACGCGTCGTGACTCTTCACCGAGGAGACAAAACGCAGGCGGCCTTTCTGGACGGCCAGGCGCACCTCGCCAAAGGGGGCCACCGATGACAGCAACTCATCGATCATCGTGATTTCGCGCGGGGTCAGGAACTTCAGGCCCCGCTCCAGCTTCAGCATCAAGGGCCCCATCGTGCTTGGTTTGCTTCCTTCCATCTTCTGCATCGCCTCGTCCCCTGGGTCTGCCTCGTTCAGGTCTGCCCGGCCTTCGGATCATTGGCCGCGACTTCGTAAAGAAAAGGACCCCTCGGGGATTTTTCACCCTCTGCCAGGCGTCACGGTGATGCGGCGCATGTTGCCGCCTCGGTTATCCAAGCCTAGTGCCGTAAAACAGCCTTGTTTTGCCCTATTCGTCCGCTGGCCGTTCCTCCCTTCACTTGCACCGGTGCTATGCCACCCTATAATATGGGCCGCACTTAATCAGGTCTTAACGGGGGCTTCCTTTGCCGGGGGAACATGCCAACAGCCGTGGCTCTCTTCGTCGCAATCCAGGTGCTGGCTGTCACGCTCTACGTGGGCCTGGCAGCCTACGTCGCCTCCCAGCGCAGCCTGCGCCTGATCGATTTCCCCTTCATGGCCTTGTGTCTGGTTCAGGCGATCGACGCCTCCGCCTATTCCTTCCTTAGCACACAAAGCGGGCCGGCTGACCTCCCGGACATCCTCCGCCTGCGGACCGCCACGGTTATCCTGACGGCGGTCCTTGTCCTCCATCTGGCCGTCACCACGTTACGTGGGCGCCCGCGGAAGATGGGCATGCTCCTGGTTGGCGCCGCCTACGCCGTCGGCTTGACGGGGGTGCTGCTGTCTGTCCTGACGGATCCCATCATGCCCGGCGCCGCCAGCAATGTCTCTCCCGGGGCTTTCCTGCTGCGGCCCATCCTCAGCCCTGCAGGGTATGCCCTGGTGGTGTTCTGCGTGGCCATCAACCTGACCACCATGTTGTCCCTTCTCACCGTCGCCGTCTGGCGCGGATTCAGCGCTCGGCTGCGCTCCGAGGCACGCCATATCCTCGGCCCTGCGTTCCTCCTGACTCTGTCGTTCCTCATCAGCTCCGCTGCCCTTGGCCTTCCGCTCGCCTCGCTTCCTTCTCTCGACCTGGCCCTGGGGGTCGTTCAACGTCTTCTGTGCCTCGGCGCGGGCTTGCTCCTGGCGTACGGCGTGCTCCGGTTTGGCTCGCCCGCCGGAACACCGGTTCACTATGGCCTGAGCCCGATGGTCATCGGCGTGGCCATGGCGATCCTGGTTGACATCGTGCCGCTGTTTGGTGGCGGTCAACGCGCCCCGGAGTCCTATCTGACCCCCCCACTCCTGACGGGCCTTCTCGGCGGGATACTGCTGGCGCGGCCGGAATCCTTGCAGTTGGCGGGCCGCTGGCTGGGGCGCCTGCCTCCTCAAGAGTCGGTCTTCGCACAACAGCTGCGCGCCGCCTGGCGGAGCCTGGCGGCCCAGGAGGTTGAGGCTCTCTCCATTGAGGGGCTCGGGCGGTCTTTGCAGACGCAGATCGCTGCAGCGTACGTTGAGATCCTTGAGCGGACTGTCCCCACCCAGGATGTGAGTGGCCTGGTGTTCGCGCGCGCCGAGGGCGGGCCTACCTTGCGCCTGTCCTCCGACGATCTCGATTGGCCCATCACGGAAACCGTCGCCGGCAAAGGCGGAATCCGGACCGAGGGGTTTCCCGGGCCGGCAAGTCTGATCCTGCCCATTCTCAAGGACGCCGACGTTGTGGGCATTCTCGCCATCGGCGAGCCTGAACGCGGCGGCGTGTATGGCCGAAGCGAAGTGATGCACGCTGAGATGCTGGCCGACTTCCTTTCGGCGGCATGCAGCGCCAAGATTCCGCTCACCAAACGGGCGACGAGCCGCACCGCGCGTCCGGTCAAGGCAGCCCCGCCGACGCTCGCCATCCGCGCCTTCGGCCGGTTGGAGGTGATCGCCCCTCGCAATCCGCTGGCCCGCAACCCCGCGATCCCTCTGCGGGCCCGCCAGCTGCTGGCCTACCTCTTGACCTCCTTTCCGGCTCCGGTCGCAGCCGAGACGTTGATGGAAAGGCTATGGCCGGAGGCAAGTCCCGAAACGTCAGCCAACAGCCTGTATGTCGCGGTGTATGCGCTCAGGCGGGCACTGGAGCCCGGCCTGCCCAGAGGCGAGGCCTCGCGCTACATCCTGCGCGAGGGCGATTCCTACTGCCTGCAGCTTGACGACAGCCTTTGGGTGGACACGAGAGAGTTTGAGGAGGCTTACCGCCGCGGACAGCGCATGGTTCGAGCCAACCACGCCGAGCAAGCCGCATCCGAGTTTCAGAATGTCCTGGCAGACTACCGCGGACCTTTCCTGGAGGAAGTGGCCCTCGATCAGTCTCCCGAAGTCGAGGCCGTGCGCCATCGCCTGCGGCGCTTCTGCGGGGAGATGGCTCGCCTTGTTGTTCAGCGATGCGTGGATCAGGGCCGCTCCTCGGAGGCCGAAGAGCTGTTGCTTTCGCTGCGCCAGGCTGATCCCTGGGACGAGACCTTCGTCGAACTTCTGGCGCAGCTCGACCAGACTGCGCCTGGCCCGCGCCCGAGATCGGGCAGAGTAGCTGCGTGATCTTGAGCGCCTGTTCCCTCTGATACAGTCCGCCTCTCGCCTCTGAAGCCGTGCGACATGGTCACCCATGTCATTCCCAAGCGCCTCATAGTCACCCATGTCATTCCAATGCCGCGCCACAACCATCCATGTCATCCCGAAGGGCCCTGGCGGGGCCTCGGGATCTCGCGCGTCGAATTCGTCAGAGGCCCAACCACCGTCCCGCCAGATTACTCACCCTCCATCTACCCACGTCATTCCGTGGGCCTCCATCTCCCCCACTCATATCTTTCCGACGCCGCGCCACAACCATCCATGTCATCCCGAGGCCCCGTCAGGGGCCGAGGGATCTCGCGCCGCCAAAGCGAGAGAGTCGGTAAGCTACTATGGAGCAGGAGAGTGGAATGATGTTGACAGGTAGCGTGTCATAAGCTACCATAGGGCTGTAATAACAAGATGACAAGACTTCCTCGGAAGAAGGAAAAGGATTGTGTCGCAAGTTAATCGGCCTTCTCCTATGCATGCCTATATTGACAGGAATAGTCCTCTGCCGTACTACGTCCAGATGAAGGATGCGATCAAACAGCAGATCGACCATGGCCATTGGCACCCGGGGGATATAGTTCCGGGGGAACCCGAACTCTGCCGGATGTTCGATGTCAGCCGTTCCGTCGTCCGACAGGCCTTGAAGGAACTAAGCTACGAAGGGCTTGTCGTGCGCCAGAAGGGCAAGGGAACCTTCGTCGCGGAGCCCAAGATTAATGAAAGCCTGGTGCAGAAGCTGACAGGTTTCTATCAGGACATGATTGACCGAGGCCTCGACCCGGTCACCCAGGTTTTGAACCAAGAGGTCATTCCTGCAAGCAGCAAAATCGCCAGCAGGCTTTCTGTCCAGCTTGGGGATCCGATCGTCCAGATCGATCGTCTTCGTCTCATCCAGGGGGAGCCGATCGTCTTGGTGACAACCTACATTCCCCAGGCCGTCTGCCCCAACTTGGTCAAGGTGGACCTCTCGCGCGGATCCTTGTACGCTTACCTGGAAGGGGAGTGCAATCTCACGCTGGCTCGCGGCCGCCGAACCATCGAGGCGGTTCCCGCAAATGATCGCGAGGCGTCTCTTTTGGGGGTAAAGAAGGGTGCACCCCTGATTCTCTTGGAGAGCGTGACCTTCCTCGCCGATGGCACACCGATCGAGTACTATCGCGCGCTGCACCGCGGGGATCGATCGCGCTTCGAAGTCGAGCTCGTACGGATTCGTCAGCAGGGAAAAGCGCGCGAGGCCCTGAGCGAGGTCGAGGTTGAGCTCCCTCCGGCAAGCAGTCTCACGCCGATCCGCAAGGATCGATAGGTTCCCAACCGCCTGGAAGGGGGACACTTACGCAAGGTGCTCGACGAGACCCATCCCTGAAGCCGGATAGTGGCGGATTGGGGCATGACTCGTGGCCGAAGACTGCAGGCCTCCGTCCCCCGCACCGGTAATTCCGCTTGACCCACGCAATCTTCGGGCAACTGGTACCCGGCCGTGGAACCAACGCAATACGGATATCCTCCGAATCTCCAGCGGGCGCCTCAAGCGGGGGTGGCATTCCGCCAAGGGCATGCCCGCGGCAGCCGGACTTCCCGGTCACGCGCGTCGGATTCTCCTTCCTCATTGTTTTCCCCTCTGGACCAGTTTCCCGAGCCCGATCGTGGAATCGAATGAAACCCTGAACTGTTGCGTTCGGGGCCTACTTGCGCCGTGGGCGGACTGCACGCTGGGTTTGAACGGCTTGCCGTGTGTTGATCTCAGGGCGCCGTGGGTCAGACGCGGCCGGAAGGAGGAATATCAATGACGGGAAGACTGGCCGGGCAAATTGCCATCGTCACGGGGGGCGGGCGCGGGATCGGGCGCGCGATCTGCCTGACGCTTGCACGCGAACAGGCAAGAGTGATCATCGCTGATGTCTCGGAGGAGCTAGGCAAGGCAACGGAACGAGAGATCCTGGAGCACGGCGGGGAGGCCGAATTCATCCGCACCGATGTTACGTCCCAAGACCAAGTCCAGAATCTCGTTGGACAGATCCTGTCCCACCACAACCGGGTCCATGTGTTGGTCAACAATGCCGGCATCCATGATCAGGCTCCGTTTTGGGAGGAGCCACTCGCGTTGTGGGATCGGATGTACCGCGTGAATGTACTGGGCACGGTCTTGCCATGCCAAGCGGTCGTCCGCCACATGAAGGAGCAAGGGGGCGGCGTCATCGTCAATGTGGCTTCCAAGGCAGGAGTCGTAGGAGAACCGGGCCACGCCGCGTACAGCGCCTCCAAGGGAGCCGTGATCGCCATGACCCGATCGATGGCGATTGAGCTTGCACCTCTGGCGATTCGGGTCAATGCCGTCTGCCCTGGTCCCACGTTCACCGACATGCTCGTGGCTGCGGTGCCAACAGAGCAGGCCCGCAACGAGCTAGCTCGCGTAACGCCCCTCGGCAGGCTGGGTAGGCCAGAAGATATCGCCGAGGCAGTCCTGTACCTGGCATCGCCCGAGAGTTCTTGGTGCACGGGCCAAGCCTTAAGCGTCGACGGCGGGCTTTCCATTCTCAAATGAGGTCCGAGAGCCGCTGCAGGAAACTCCGTTCATTCGAGAAGGAGGAAGCGACCATGAAGAAATTCATCAACACGCCCCAAACCTACGTGCGCGAGAGCCTGGAAGGCATGGCCCTGGCCTATCCCGAACGGGTCAGGATAAACGTCGACCCCATCTTCGCCTATCGCGCGGATGCACCCGTGGAAGGGAAAGTGGCCGTCGTCTCGGGTGGCGGCAGCGGCCATGAACCTACCCACGCGGGTTTTGTGGGCGTCGGCATGCTCCATGCCGCGTGTCCGGGGGATGTCTTTGTCTCGCCGACCACAGAGCAGATCATCGCGGCCATTAAGAAGGTGAACGGCGGAGCCGGAATCTTGAATGTCGTCAAGTGCTATTGGGACGACATGGAAGTCTTTGCCCGAGGGGCGGAGTGGGCCTTTACCCAGGGCATCCCGTGCGCCAATATCCTGATCGATGATGATGTTGCTGTGAGCCAGAGCGCCTACAGTCACGGCCGCCGCGGCACGGGGACCACGGTCCTGGCGGAGAAGATCTGCGGCGCCGCCGCCGAAAGGTGGTACGACTTGCAGAAGCTGGCCGACCTCTGCCGCCGGGTCAATGTCAACGGCCGCAGCTTCGGTGTGGCCCTGACCCCTTGCACCGTCCCACTGAAGGGGGTGCCCACGTTTGAGATCAGTGAGGATGAGATCGAATTCGGCGTCGGGATCCATGGTGAGCCTGGCCGGGAGCGCATGAAGATCAAGGACGCAGATGTGCTGGCCGAGAAGATGGCGCTAGAGATCCTCAACGACCCAGCCTACCGCCGCACCGTGCAGGAATGGGACTGGAAGAAGGGAGCGTGGGTAGACATCGAGCTGACCAGCGAGCCTCTCAGGCCCGGCGACCGCATCTTGGCGTTCGTCAACAGCATGGGGGGCACTCCCATCCCGGAGCTATACGTGATGTACCGCAAGCTGGTGGAGGTCTGCGAGGCGAAAGGGCTAAAGGTCGAACGTCGGCTGGTCGGAACCTACATCACGGCTGTTGAAATGCGGGGGGCGTCGTTTACCCTTCTGCGACTCGACGACGAAATGGTGACGCTCTGGGATGCACCGGTCAGAACTCCCGGTATGCGCTGGGGGATCTGAGCCCAGCGCAAGGTGCAGCCTGGTCAAGCTCTGTGGAGGGTGACAGACCGGTCTGGGCCGGATTCGGGCGGTCTTACGCGCGGCCACCATTGATGCATCACCCAGAAGCCCACGGGGCCGTCAGGTGTGGTATTCCCCATGCCTGAGGGTATCCGAACGGGTCCGACACGATGAAGCCGGGGCTTCTGATCCTGCCCATAGGCACCATCTCGCAGCCGGCCAAGCGTCGCAGGTGGATGGACGTCGGTGCGCGGCACCTCTTTCCTCGGATGGGTTGGGCGTGCGCTTTGCCAACTACAAGCCCCGGGGGGGGTCTGGACAGATACCAAGGATGGGCCTTGGGACTGGCCTTGGCCTGGCGCGCAGGATCCTCTAAAGGCGCCGCGGGGCAGCGGGCTGCCACCTACCGTTGGCCAAGGACGCCACAGATCTTGGTGGGCGATTCTGGGCGGCTTCTTGGAATTGAGAGGTCCAGCGTGCCCAGAGGATCGTCCGGTGCGGCATGAGTGGAATGCAGCGGCAATTCTGCAAGCACCCTGCGTTCTCCAGGCGGTCCGCGCGGTCCCCTCATGGCGGCGTTGCGCGGATCCTCGCGGGCCGCGGCAGGCCCCGAGGCGGCTTCACGCTTCCTAACACTTGAAGGAGAGGAGGGACAACGATGGGAGAGATTCTCGGCTTTGCACATCTCGCCATCAACGCCAAGGATTGGCAAAGGTCGTTGTGGTTCTACGGAGAAGTCCTCGGATTTCCACTGAGCCCACCGGTGGCAATGAATGGCTTCAGCCTCACGTACGCCGCCGTGCCCGGGGGCGGGCACATAGAACTCTTCGAGAATCGGGAGGTGCTCAGCGATCGAGCGCAGAAAGACGAGAGGACTGTGGGCTTGCGCCATTTTGCCTTTGAAGTCTCCGGTATCCAGTCTCTTCGTGACAAGCTCATCGCCAATGGCATCCGTCTCACCCTGGACATCACGGATCTGCCTGCGCTGGGAATCAAGGTGATCCTCTTCGAGGATCCGAATGGCGTCACCCTTGAGTTTGCGGAAAGCACAGGCTGAGGTTGAGCATCAGCCAACCGGCAGCTTGAGGGCGGGTCAGCGGCGAATCTCGTCTCCCGTGAAGGAGCACGCCAGCTCCTAGGTCGGATATCCCTGTCTACGGGCCCGACGATCCTGCAGGGGAGTTCCCGCGCGTGTCGTTCTCCACCCCAGCATGGGGATCCCGCGAAGCCTAGTTCGAGGCGGCGGAAGATCTGCCCTCCCTACGAATGGGCTTCTCAAAGATCGCTGCCTGCGTTTGCGCGAAAGAGTGGTTACCTCGCCCGCGCGCGTACAACTGATGCTTGGCTCGCGGCGCCCCTTGAGAGAGGTGCTAGAGCCTCGAGAGGTTGGCCCCAAATGGGCGCACCCCCAACGGGTCCTCCATCAGGCTGATTCGAGACTCCGACAGCATCATGTCCTCAACTCTTCCACCGGGGCGGAGGTTGTCTCACCATTTCCTTCCCTCGCCGTGGTGGCTTGCGCGAGGATCGAGCCCCTTCCCCGCATCGTCTCCGAGCCCCGTCGATGAGGGCATGATCATGGAGGGTGCTCAATCACGCGACGACAGGCATCCCGACAATAGTCAGAGACAAGCCGATGCGGGGCCACCATGCGAACGACGTCGTGCCTGCCTATCGCAGAGCCTGCACGCCAGCGTCATAGACCTCGGGATTCACAAGCCCCTCTGGCCGGCGCCCAGCCAGGACATCTACAATGCACTGAGCGGCAGCGCGGCCCATTCGGACCACCGCCTCGGTTGTCTGCGCGCCCAGGTGAGGGGTGAGTAGCACTTTGTCCCCAAGTTGGAGAAGCGGGCTGTCGGTCGGCGGTTCATCGGCAAAGACGTCCAGCGCCGCTCCTGCCAGCCGTCCCTCCTTCAGTGCGGCGGACAGTGCCGTTTCGTCGACCAGCCCCCCTCGTGCCGTGTTGATGAGGTAGGCATTCGGCTTCATGCAGGCCAACTCTTCCGCACCGATCAAGTTTCGACTCTGAGGTGTGAGCGCCGCGTGCAGTGTGACAACATCGGAGCGCCCAAGCAGTTCCTTGAGGGGCACAAACACTATGTGATGTCGGGAGGCGAACGATTCGTCGGGCACGGTGTCGTGGGCCATCAGACTCACTTGAAAGCCTTCGAGGCGCAAGGCCACTTCCTTTCCGATGCGGCCCAGGCCGACAAGGCCTACGGTGCACCCCGCGAGCTCAGCCCCGATGCGCCGACTCCAGCCTCCCGACTTCACCAGGCCGTCATGATAGGGAATGTGTCGTAGCGCTGATAGGATTAGACCCACAGTGAGCTCTGCCACGGCCCCCTGATTGGCTCCGGGCGTGTTGGTCACGACAACGCCCGCATGCGTTGCGGCAGCGACATCGATGTTGTCGACACCTGCGCCGAACTTGGCGATGACCCTTAGCTGGCTCGCCCCCGCGACGACCTTGGCGGATACCTCGTCCATCCCCACCAGGATCGCTTCCACGTCCCCTGCCAGGGCGAGCATCTCATCCGCCTTCAAAGGGCGATCCTGGGAAGGCATGAGGACCTCGCAACCGGCCTCTTGGAGGAGTTTCCAGTGATCACCCGGGGTCTGCCGAAACGAACGGGCCGTAATCAGAATCTTGGCCATGGGCGCGTTTCTCGTCAGGCTAGGGAAGGTCCCGAAACCGATGGAAGGGTCCCTGCATGGCATCATGCATCGTTTTGAACAGGCCGTACAGGTGATCGTACCGAGCCTTCGGGGCGGGGTCGGGGCGGAAGACTCTCCCAAGTCGGGCCAATTGGTCCGACGCGGTGCTGGCATCCGGGTACACTCCCGCGCCGACGCCTGCCAGAATCGCCGCCCCCAGAATGCTGCCCTCGAACACCTCGAAGGTGACCACCGGTTTGCGATAGATATCCGCCTTGATTTGCGACCACAGTGCGCTCTGCGCCCCCCCGCCAGTGGTCCGGACTTCTACCACTTGGATTCCTGCCGCCTCGACGATCTCCAGCGACCGTCTCAGCTCCAGGGTCACGCCCTCCATGATCGCCCTCGCCATGGCGCCCTTGTTGTGGCGCGCGGTCAGCCCGAAGAACACGCCGCGTGCGTCGGGAGTTCCCATGGTGCGCTCGCCAAACAGATAGGGGAAGAAGAGCAGGCCTTCGCTGCCGGGTTCGACCCTGGCTGCCTGATCATCCAGCAACGCGTACGGCGAACGGCCCTGCCCTTCTGCTGCTCTCACTTCCTCCTGGCACAACGCGTCCTTGAACCACTTGAGGGACCCGCCGCCGCAGTCGACAATCCCGAAGCTGATCCATCCCGGTGTCACAAGGTGCAGGTTCATCAGGCGTTTGTCCCGGACCGGAGACTCTACGAAGATGGAGAGATGGGAAGCGCTTCCCGTGATATCGCACGCCCGTCCAGGTTGCGTCACGCCCGCCGCGAGCAGCGCACACAACATATCTCCGCCGCCACCCACCACGGGTGTCCCTTCGACCAGGCCTGTGGCTCTCGCCGCCTCAGGGGTCACGCGCCCGATGACGGAAGACGACCCGGAGATCGCCGGCAGCTTGTCAGCGTCGAGGCGAAGGGAACGAATGATCTCCTCGGACCACGCCGCGCGCGCCGCATCCATCAGAAAGGACCCGGAGGCTTCCGAGGGATCAATCGATGGAACCCCGGTCAGCTGGAAGTTGACGAAATCCTTCGGGACCACGAACTTCCATGTCCGGTCATACAGATCGGGTTCATGGACCTGCAACCACTTGATCTTGAATCCAAACCACGACGGGGCAGGAGGCGTGCCCGAAATCAGGGGAAGATCCGTGTTGTCCTGGTCCTCAAGAAAGTCCTCGACGAGGCTGGCGGCACGCTTGTCGCACCACAGCTGGACTCCGTGCGAAAGGAGTTGACCTTTTGGCCCCAGCGGAACGACCCCGTGCATTTGACCGCTCACACCAACGGCGAGCACCTTGCCGGGTGAGACGCCGCCCTCTGACAGGGCGGTCTGTATGTTCTTGATGCTTGTCTCCCACCAGACCTGAGGGTCCTGCTCGGCCCACCCTGGCCTCGGAGTCTGCAACTCGAGCACACTCCTCCCGTTCCCGACCACCCTCCCCTTAAGATCTACCAGGGCAGCCCGGCTGCTCTCGGTCCCAATATCCAAGGCAAGCAGACATTCGGATGCCATAAAACATCCTCACGCCGAAGAGCCGTCTAGGCGCGGGCCATGCCTCCGCTCGACTTCCTCTCGGCCTCGCAGCCAGTTCTCCCCTGCATCTCCGAGCCCGGATACCTGGACGCGGCGTCGGAAGGTCAAATCTCCGGTTCTAGTAACGATGAACGATCTTCCCCAAGGGCAGATACATCTCAATGATCCCGTAGTAGCCGGCGACGATCCGCTCGGGCTTCAAGATGTCGAGCGGATCGATGTCCGAATGCTCAAACGCAACGGAGCCTCGCCCTTTGAAGAAATGGCCCTCGACGGCATTCACCTTGCCGGCCGTCAAAACCAGTTGGCGCAGAGGCGGTTCGTCCTCGGCAGCCCCGGGGATTACCTTGAGCGAGAAAACTCCATCCGTGCCCCAAGGCAATTCATCGAACGATGCGGGAACGTCCACTGTGGTTTGGAGGCTCATGATCTTGGTGCCCACGCGTTCGACGTCCCCGCGGTAGATCTCCCTTTCAGCGAAGACGCGGATGGAGGCTAGCTTCTTCGCAAAGCCCCATATCTCGCGCCCGGCCGCCAGAGGGATTTCGGACGTCACATACAAATAGGGTTCGTAAGTGCCCACATACTTCCCGAACTTCGCCTGAACATAGAGACAGGCCTCCCCGCATGCCCCTTGCGTTCCGAGCGGGGTATCGGACACCCACGCGATGACCTTGTTGCCGGCCGGCTCCATGGGCTCCGGCAAGACCGCCCGAATTCGATCGAGGCTGGTTTCGTAGACGACAAGGACAACTTTCGTGTCCCGCCATAGGAGCGGCGGGGGCGAGTAGAGTGGAGAGATGACGGGGTTAGTGTATCCCCATTCCGTGATTCTCATCGGAACCTCCTCCTTTGCCCGATCGCCATGGATCGGCCGCGGCCTAGGTTTTCTTGGCAATCGTGATCCAGAAAAACTCGAGGGGCGTGCTGGACGGGTTGCGGGTCGTATGGAAGGGGCCATAGGGGATGTAGAGAGTATCGCCCGCCGCCACCTCCGTCTCCTTCCCGTCAATCACCATCGTCCCTCCACCTCGAAGGAAGTGGTAGACCTCCTCACGATCTGCGTGGGCATGGCCATTGGTCGAGCAACCCGGATACACGACCGTGTAGCCCGCCAGCAGAGTCCCAGACTCGGTCTCCTGGGGGCGAAGCAGCATGAACACATCACGCCGAATCCGATCCTTTTGCTCGCGGAGCAATTGCGAGAAGGCGCTCGAACTCTCGTCGGCGTGAGCATTCACAAGTCGAACAAGCTTCGTCTCCATCGATGCTCCCCAGGGCAATCCGCACTCGGCCCGCCGGATCCCCCGATCGTCCTTACCATCGAGAACGGCGTGTTGCCCGGACGATTGCCGCTTCGTCCCAGGGCCCGCAGATCGCTTCGCAAGCCTGCCCGCATCGGACCCCCAGGCGTCATGGTTTCAACGATTTATCTCGCGCGCTCGCCGGACGGCTTCCGTGAAGCGCCGCGCGTTCTCCGTCAGCCCCGTCCAATTACGCTCCCGAACCAGCCGGGCATCGACGAGATTGCCCCCAACCGCCACAGCGGACGCGCCGGCCGCGAGGAACTCCTCAAGGTTCCCGAGATTGACGCCCCCCGTGGGCAAGAGACGAATCTGCGGCAGAGGGGCGAGGACATCCTTGAGGTACTGAGGCCCAAGCGCCGTCGCGGGGAATACCTTGACAAGATCCGCACCCCATTCCCAGGCAGAGAGAATCTCCGTTGGAGTGAACGCCCCGGGAATCACGATCTTGCCATAGCGCCGCGCGAGTTTGATCACAGCGGGATTGAAGTTGGGGGCCACCAGGAATTGTGCCCCGGCCAGCAATGCGGCCCGGCCCGTCTCAGGATCTAGCACAGTACCGGCCCCAAGCAGGATACGATCGCCAGAGGTGCGTGCCAATTCCCTGATCGCGTCCAGTGCGTTTGGCGTCGTCATCGTGAACTCGATGACGCGCACCCCGCCGGCCTCGAGGGCCTCGGCAAGGCAGACCAGCTCGCTCGGCTCCTTGACCCGGACGATGGCCACCAAGCCCTGGTCGAGAAGGAACCGCAACTGCTCTTCTTTATGCATGGCTCACCTCCAACAGAGTATCCTGGTCGCTTCTCCCCCACGCGCCTCTGGCCTCGCCTTCCTCGGTGGCCAGGTCATATTCCGCGCCCCCGGCCGCGGCTCACTCAGAGGTAGCCTCCGGACCTTCACTCATCTGGTCTAGCCCTTGACCTATTGCGCAGGCGGGGCAGCCTGACCTCGTCCAGCGGCATCGCCGCCGGTGCGGCTCCGCACGCTAGGACCGACTTCGGACCCCCTGAAAAGCGTGGATGCGGTATCCGACGAGGAGAGGACTGTTGCCGTCCTGTTCGTCCAAGAGAGCGCGATGTGGCACTACGTACCATTGGACAACGCGGGCAAATCTCAAAACGCGTTTGCGTGCACGTCCGAGCTCAGGGAGCTCGACGCCACCCCCGGTCAGCGTCGGGCCAACGCGCGACCCGTTTTCGTGTCGAACAAGAGCATGTGGTCCTGATCCAGCGCCAACCATACCGTCTGCTTTGGCTGCGCGTGGAAGCCGGGGGCAACCACAACCTGAAAGCGCGTTTGATCCAGATCCACGCTAAC
>Ga0315274_10008251_pt1 | contig 15086 bp, 8 predicted proteins | sample YL17G02_20_MG_FD_203700 | JGI IMG/M metagenome (GOLD analysis project Ga0315274, IMG submission 203700) | Sediment microbial communities from Yellowstone Lake, YNP, Wyoming, USA - YL17G02_20 | ecosystem: Environmental > Aquatic > Freshwater > Lake > Sediment | place: USA: Wyoming | collected... | reverse complement strand
CCCACTTCTGTCTTTCGCCGGTGACGATCTGGTACGGGGTCTGTTCCGGGTAGCCACCCTGCGCCGGCCCGGTGGGGCCCATGCAGAAGGAGGGCCAGTCGTTGCCGCAGATGTTCCCGCCTTCGGGCTGCTCCACGAGCAGGATGGTTCCCGCGGGGTCCTTGACCACACTGTCTTTATAGCCGCGCGGTTCCCACTCCGGCAACGATCCCGGAGCTGAGCCGCGGAGGTCGTAAAGGATTCCCACCCCGTAGTTCGGGGGTGGCAACGGTCCATCCTTCGTAGGGATCATGAAAGACGGGCCGGCATAATTCATGGCATACGTTCTCCGCTGGCCGAAGGTCGCCCAAATGATCGTAATCTCAATCCGGTCGGCGGGACATTTCAGAATCTTGGGTATCGTGGAGCGGTCGGCAATGCCACCCGAAATACCGACGATCAAGTCCGCGTCCGGGGCCGAACCGCCGATGTAGCGGTGGATGTAATCGTCCCACGACAATTGATGCTGGTAGTCTCCCGTGGAAAAGGCAGTTGGGGGGTACTGATCGTCGTGGTCCGTGGTGAACAGAGTGAAACCCAGCCCAAGTTGCTTCATCTGGGCCGTGCACTTCAGCCTCTGCGCTCGGGCTTTCGCGCCCGCCAGCGCGGGCAACAGCAGGCTGGCGAGGATGGCGATAATCGCGATGACCACCAGCAGCTCGATCAAGGTGAAGGCTTGCTCCGGGAGGTGGCGGCTCGACTCCCCGCTGGCCGCAGCCGTGCTGGACCTGGGTACCTCTTCGTTAGGGTCGCTGCCCATAAGATCGTCGGACATTGGCTTATGGCTCAGACAGATAGACCTGGAGGTCTTTGTTGATGGCGAATCGCTTGCCGTTAGGGGCTTGCGGCACACTGTCCAGGTAGCCTTTGGCGACGAGTTCATCCAGACTCTTTGGAGCCTTCCGCTGTTCGACACTGTACTTTCGGACAAGCTGCGTCAGTTCTGTCAACACCGTCGAGACCTGGTCCACGGTGCTCACGGCTTCCGCTCCCGGCGGGGACGGAGTCTTCTGCTTGCCGCATCCGATAAGAAAAGCCAGGAAACAGGCCAGGAAGAAGGCCGGGAGGAAACGGAGGTCATGCAGTAATTCCACTAGCCGGCCCGGTGATGTCAAGCCGAGGCCCCTCCAAGCACCAAAGTTGACTGCCTCTTGAACGGTTTCAGTTTCTTCCATCGTTGAGGGCAGATTAGGTCTGGAATGAGAAGTCGTCAATCTTGTGGGTGGCGAAAACCTCATCCGCTCGCCACATCGCTAATTTGCAGCGACTTCCGGCCGAGCTATTACGCACTGCTTTTGTCCTCTGGCCCTGTCCAACGCCGCGTGAGCAACAATTCGCCAGGCACAGGAGTAGAAACCGGCGCAGTGGCAAACTGAAGGCGCGTCACACCGGCAGACCGTGGACTGGCGATCGCACCCGCGCCCGCGCTCATAGTTCCTCGCCCAGGCTGAACAATGTTACCTTCGCCCGCGGCGACGGTCCGGTGCCCGGCACGCACGAGAACCGTAATTCGTTTGTGCCGGCCTGGAGTATCGGTAGCGGCGCACGCAGTGTGACGTGGCCCAGTGTTTCGCCACGCGGGCCGTAGATCGCGCAGTCGTCGGCGCCATTGCACTCAATCCAACTGCCCGAAGTCAGCTCCGCTGGTAGCTCGATGCTCTGGCCGTTTACGGCGAGAAGCGGGTTCTTAACGGTAGCCGGGAGCATGGCCAGAGCCTGGATCGGTCCGATGTGGCACTTGACCTCTGTGCGCGGTGGCAGGTGCTGGAACCAGACGCTCGCGGATTCCACCGCGCCGAAGTCGATAGCCTCACGATAAAGGTTATAGAGCCCCTTGCCGTCGTTCCACACGTAATCGCTCCAACGCTTGGACTCGGTCTCGACCAGCGTGAGCCATCGCGGCCCGGCAAAGTCGATGGTCACATACCGGTCGGCGACCGCGCCGAAAGCGATGTGCCGCGGGCTTTCAAGGCGGATCACCAGCACCTCGCCCAAGCCGTCGCCTTCGACCCACACGCCCAGGGCCTGACTTTTCCTAAGGTTCAGCGGAGGATCGAACCGTTTTTCCAGGCGTGCCCAAGCGGCGTTGCGGGAAACTCTGCCGGCGTTTGTTGCTACGAGCGTGCCCGCTTTTGCGCCACCCCGGTCGCTCCCATCCAAGAACGTCAGGGCCACTCCCTCGGCGCTGCTGCGCTTCCACTCTACGGCGTCAGGACCGGAGAAGTCCGCCAGCATGACCGCGTTGCTGTCAACCGTCGCCGCGGCTGACATCAACGCCTCAAGGCGAAACCGGATCGGCTGTGCTCCGAACGAATTCGTTGTGCGCCACGAAAGCGTCCAGGGTTCGGCGAGCGCGGCGGTGTGCGACTCCGCGTGCGACCGTCGGAACCGCACCTTGCCAGTTGCGTTTGTGGTCAGCGTGAATTCCTTGCCTGGCTCGCGAAGCTTCGTCCTGGTCGCCTCGTCGAACGCGCCGGCACGTCTCAGCTCCTCGCAAGTGCGCAGGACGTTCACCGCGCGCCGGAACAACGGGACTGACCGGAGCTGGTCGCGGTCCACGCCGCCCGTGAGCGAGATGCCCGCGTCCCAGCCGATGAGCTTGGCCCCCAAGTATTCGATCACGTCCGGGTAGCTCGGCTCGACCTGCGGTGGGCTGAACGACTGGAAATTCCACCAGCCGAGGTGGAGGGGTAACAGGAGACCGCCGTTGACGCTCTCGGCATGCAAGTCAACGAACCGCTTGTGCCCGCGCTGCGGATAATCCCACGCCTGCCAGCGGGTCCGATACTGCCAGAAGTGGTGCCACATGGCGCTCATCTCCATACCTACGGGCTTGTGGAGTCGCTTCTGGATCTCAAACACGAACTTGTCCGCCCAATACCAGCACTCGTCCCCGCCGCGCAGGATCGAACTGCCGTCGATGGCGTCGAGATAGATGCCATCGAAGCCGCACCGGTTCACGATGTCAGCGTGGTTCGCCGCAATCTCCTCGAAGAGCGACGACTCAGGGTCCGGCACGAACAGGCCGAAGCACTCCTTGAGGTGCCGCGCCCGGGTTCCCTTCGTATGATGAGCGGCCTTCGTGCCCAGCGCGCCGCGTTTGACGGCGGTGAAGCGCCACGGGGCTTCCCTGCTGAAGCCGCCGAACGTGACGAGTTCGTCGCCGAGGTGTAGCACTATACTGTTTTGCTCGAAGAACCCGGTGACGGTGCTCAAACCAGCCGTGGACTCGCCAACCGGGATGTCGGTGGCGTCCGGCCCGATGTCGGCCGCGAGGGTGAAGCAGCGAAACGCGTCGAGGCGCCCGTCCGGCACAGGCGTGACGTAGCGCGACTGCTTGTCGATGAAGAAGGCGTAGGTGTGGAAGATCGAGCCGATATCCGCATCGTGAAGGCGCGCTACGATGCGGCGCCAAGTATCCCAGCCGTCGGGCCACTTCGCGCGGTTCAACTCGAAGTCGCCAAAGCGGAAGAACGCTCCTCCACCGTGGTTGTCGATCTGTGTAAAGCCCAGGCTCCGCGCCATGCTGATCCAGTCCTCTGTGTTGGTTTCCACGAGAGAGCCGAAGTTGAACAGGTAGGAGCCGTGGTTGAACGGAACTTCGCGCGCCCAGGGCCCGCCCACCTTGCAGAGCGGCATCTCGTCCGCCTCGGAGAGCACCTCTTTGAGAGCGGGCAACATCCCGTTCATCGGCATGCCCACGATAGCGACTTCGGCCCCGACCATGCCGAACTTCCGCTCGCACGAGGCCCGCAGCTCGGTTTGCAGCACGGGGAGCTGGTCCACGCGAGTGATGAGGTTGAGTGAAAACGCGCATGCGCCAAACGCTTCGTCCGGCCCGCCGCGAATCGTCAGTGGCACCTTGAGGAACACCAGCGAGTCAACCCCGTCGCCCCCGACCGACTCGACCATCAGGCGGAGGTAGGAGGCTCGTGGCTCAACCCGGAGCGCAATCTCGACTGACCCCGCTGCGAACTTCAGACTAAGGCGCCCATTTGTCATTTCCGCCGATGTAACCGGGAATTCCATTCCTCCGCGGCGCACCAGCGCACACGGTCCGGCACCCGGCTTCAGGTAGTCAACGCCCGTCGCGCGATCGACGAAGCCGAGGCTCCGTCCCTCGTGAGAAATCGTGTAGCGGACGTGGGCATTCTGGAGCACGATCTGGGATTGCGCGAGCGGAATGCTGGCAGCCAGGTGAATTAGTAGTGCAACCAGAGTCGGTTTCATGTGCCGTCTCACGTCAGACTGAACGCAGTATCAACAGGCCGACCAATGCGAAGGCGGTCAAGGCGACCTTCAGGTCCCGTCCCGTTGACTCCGTTGGGGGCGAATGCGCATCAGCCTCCGGCACTCCATGCACCCGCAACCAATGGCCCCGGTGGGCAATTCGGGGAACGAGTTGGCCGCACTCGGGGCATGTGAGGTAGAGGTGGTGGTCGCACTCCTCGCACTTGTGCGCGTCCTGCGGATTCAGGCGCCCGCACTTCGCGCATTGGACCGTCTGAGCGGTTTCCATGGGCTGAGGGGGACTATGCGCTTTCGGGCTGCTCCTTCAAGCCGGAAATCCGCGGACCGCCAAGCCAGTCCGTAGCCGGTCTTGTCCATCCGACTACTCCGTCTTCTCCACAGGTTGCCCGTCCTTGTCGATCTTGCCTGCCTCGGATTTGGACCCGTTGAGCCCTTGTTGACTATTCTGGAATTTTGGCCCGGCTTCCGGGCCAAGCCACCTCATCCGGGAAATCGGATTGCCCGCACGAAGGGGTTGTCAGGGGCAGCGTGAACTGCTTACATGGCGCTGAACCGGAAACGGCTCGCGGGACGATGAACCGGAAATGCGCGCGAAACCTCCGCGCCCGCAGCGCTGCGGTGTCGAGCCGACACTTTCATGAAAACGAACCATCGCGCAACGAGTGCTCCAGTCTCGACCCGGATCCGTCACCATCTCTCGCGCCTCCAGGCTGTCCTGTTCCACCGCTCGAGGCTTTGGGGAGTTTCCCGGTTGGGTATCTTTCTGGCGGTGGCGCTGACATTTCCAGCCTTCGGGGCGGGGGTCCAGTCGCGTTACTACGCCCACGAAGCGGTGCACGACCAGGATGGTGTCATCGCGCCGTGGTATCGCGGGCTGAACGGCCAGTGCGATTTCCGGGTGCGCATCGCGGCGGAGACGCTGAAGCGTTATCCGTGGACCACACGCACCAACGCCATCGCCGAATACCCGGCCTACGTCTTCACCGGCTCCTGGCAGATCTCCTCGAACGGTGTCATCACGCCGCGAGACCCGGGCGATTGGGGCAACGGTGATCTCAGCCAGCGCGCGACCAGCATCCTGAATGGATTTGTGGATTATTACCGCTACACGGGCGACGCGGCGGCCATCGCGCACCTCACTTACATGGCCGATTTCGTCGTGGACCACTGCCAGACGCCGGTGGACCATCCGTGGCCAGGCTTGTTCGTCAGCGTGCCGACCAAAGGCAAGGCGTTCTTCAAAACCGATCCGCACGGGATGATTCAACTCGACCTCTGCGCTTCGACCGGCCAGGGACTGCTGCGCGCTTATCAACTCACCGGAAACAAGCGCTGGTTTGAAGCCGCCAAACATTGGGGCGAACTCCTCGCTGAGCGCTGCAACCTGAATCCCAACGCTGACCCCTGGCCGCGTTACGCTAATGCGGAAGAGACGAAGTGGAAGGACAACAAGCAGACCGGTGGCGTGACGATGATCCTCGGTTTTCTCGAAGAGTTGATTCGCCTCGGCCACACCGGCAGGAACGATTGTCTCCTCGCCGCGCGCGACGCAGGCCGCCGTTATCTGCGCGACAGACTCCTGCCCGCGTGGCTGGCCGACGACACCTGGGGACGCTACTTCTGGGACTGGCCGAACCCGACGCAGAACTGCCTTACGACCCCCGACGCCGCAGCTTACCTGCTCAACCACCCGACTGAGTTTCCGAACTGGCGGAATGACGCACGCAACATCCTCACGCTTTTCCTCAACCACACCAGCGCCAGTCCCAGCTCGGGCGGCGACGTGTACAGCGGCGCCTGGGCGTACCCCGAATCCTCCAGTTGCTGCGGCCGCTCTCTCTGGTACGCGCCGCTCGACGTCGCCCCGGCCTTCGCGCAATACGCGGTCACCGCCGGCAGTCAGTGGATCCGCGAATTGGCCTGCCGCCAGATGGTCCTCCAAACCTACGACGCGCACGAAACCGGTGTAACCGAGGACAACCTGGACGGCGGTATCATTGTCAACGGCGACTGGTTCAACATCGCGCATCCGATGCCGCTGCGGTTTGTGCTGGCGGCGATTGGCTGGCTGCCGGAAGAACTTGGCGCCAATCGCGAGAATCACATCGTGTGCTGCAAGGCCGTTGTCAACTCAGTCAGCTACGGTGATGGCCGGATTGAATACTCAACGTTCGACGCGCCCGCGGAAACGGTGGCCGTGCTGCGGCTGGCATTCGTGCCGAAACGAATCACTGCCGACGGGCGCGACCTAGAGCACCGCGGCGATCTCAAGGCCAACGGTTACACCGTAAAACGACTTGCCAACGGCGACGCCATCGTCGCCGTCCGCCACGATGGGGCGCAGCGCGTCGTCGTGAAGGGCAACGATCCGCAACGCGTGTTGAAACCGGAGGAACTGCTGATCGATGGCGCATGGCGAAGCGCGGGAGGCTCAACGCGCGCCACCGAAACCGCGAACGCTTCACTAACGGTTCGCCTCGCTGGAAACCAGCTCCGAATCCTCGGCAGCGTCGGGCCAGAGGGCGGACTCGCGGACGTTTACTTGGACGGCGAAAAGCAACTCGTCCACGTGGACTGTTGGAATCCGACGCCACGCGATGGGCAGGTGCTCTACTACCGCAACGGTTTGGCTCAAGCGCCGCACACGCTGAAACTGGTCGCCCGTGGCGCTGGCAACCCGCTCTCGCAAGGGGCGCGCGTCAACGTCGACAGAGTTCAGTTTTCCGCTGCGACTGGCGTGGCGAATTTTCCGACTGGCACTGGCCCGCATGAGCCGCAGCGGATGATTCTCGGTTATCCCAGGCGCGAGGATTATCGCGATGCCGCCGGAAACACCTGGCGGCCTGGCGCGGAGCTGGTCACGCGCGTGGCCAGCGGCGCCGATACGGTGGCGGCGTGTTGGTGGACGAATGCCGCGTCCGGTGAAATCAGCGGCACGGCCGATCCGGAGCTGTATCGCTACGGTGTGCACGGACGCGATTTTTGGGTGAACTTGACGGTAGGCCCGGGCCGCTACCACGCACGCCTCAAGTTCGCCGCAACACGCGGACTGGACACGCGCACCAACTGTTTTGACGTTTGCATCAATGGCCGGCCAGTTGTCGAACGCCTCGATATCACCGCCACGGCCGGCGGACCCAACCGCGCGGTGGACCTGGTGTTCAACGACATCACCCCGAGAAACGGCATCCTCGAATTCCGGTTCACCGCCGCGCGTATGTCGAACGCCGACACAACCGCACGCGGCGAAGCGTTCGTGCAAGCTTTGGAGATCGGCCCGGGCAGCGGTGGTCAAGGGGCGAAGCCCATCTCCGTCCCCACTGTCGAGGGCATCGCTTCCGAACCGTTCGATTACTTCGAGAACTCGTGGGGCGTCATCGGCCTCAAGGACTACGAGCACGCCACACGCTTGACGCCGCAGAATGAACTGCTGCTGGCGAACCAGACGAAAGCCCGGCTGGTCGTGGGGTCTGGTCAGACGCCGCTGAGCCGAAAACAGACCAAGACGCTGCTCGAAGGCTGGCTGCCGGTTGTGCTGCTGAAGACGGAAGAAGCCGGCGTCCGCTACGAGTTCACCCTTTGGGCCACACCGTTGCCAACGCTGGAGAACTGGCGCGCGGCGTTTGACTGGCCGACCGAGGGCGAGAACTTCATGAACTGGCTTTCGATTAAAGCCAGCAACGTGAGCGCGAAGGTCCGCGAGGCAAGCGCCCGACTCGAACGCACCGGCACAAACGCTGCGACGCTGGCGGAATGGCGCGCGTCGCTCAAGCCGCGGCAAACCGCGACAACTTGCTTCCGAATTCCGTTCGCACCCACGACGAACGTTGCAGCGCCAGACCACGAAAGCCCGCAGGTTTGGCTCGACCGCGCGGTGCGATACTGGCGCAATCTGCTGGCCAGCGGTGCCTGCCTTGAAGTGCCGTGCGCCAAGGCCACGCAGGCGCTTAAGGCGGCGCACGTCCAGCAGTTCATCAACAACGACCACGGCGTGGTGAAGGGCGGCGAAGGGTTCTACGACGAGTTCTACATCCGCGACGGGGCTTATCAGATTCTCCAGTTCGAGGAAGGCGGCTTTGCCGACACGGCGAGGAAGGCCGTTGAGCCTTACCTCCAAGCGCAGCGGCCCGATGGGCGTTTCGAGACACAGAAGAATCAGTTCGACGCCAACGGCCAGGCGCTCTGGACGCTGTGGCAGTATTGGAAGATCACTGGCGATCGCGAGTTCCTTAAACGCGCCTACCCGCAAATGCGGCGCGCGGTCGAGTGGATTAAGCAGGCGCGTCTGCAAGCGCCGCGCGACTCGCCTTTTGCCGGCGTGCTGCCAAACGCGGTTGCCGACGGCGAGTATCTTTGGGACGGCAAACACCACATTGTTGGTTACGATTTCTGGAATCTGCGCGGCCTGTTGTGCACGGCGGACGCCGCACAGTCGCTGGGTGAAACGGCCGACGCCATGGACTTCCGTCGCGAGGCAGAAGCTTACCGCAAGGCGATTGACACCGCGTGGAAGCGGACGGGGCTGCCGCACTTTCCGCCGAGTTGGGAAAAGGTTGGCACGCACTGGGGCAACACCGAAACACTCTGGCCTACAGAGTTGTTTGCCACCGACGACCCGCGCGTAACGGCCTCGCTCCGCGAAGTGCGCGAGATGTTCATGGGCGGCTTCCTGGAGGGCACCATCCGCTGGGGTGGCTTTCCGGATGTGATTCATCCCTACATGTCTTCCTACACCACGATGGCCTCGCTCGTGCGTGGCGAGCACGAGCAGTTCGTCAAGGAGTTCTACGGGTACCTGCTGCACTCGACGGCCACCCATGCGTTCCCGGAAGGCATCTTCTACAAGAAGCGCATGGCCTGGAGCGACACCATCCCGCACGCGACCGGCGCGGCGAATTACGCCTTTATGTTGCGCCACGCGCTGATCCAGGAGCGCGGCAATGAACTCCACTTGCTCAGCGGCGCGCCGGATTGGTGGCTGGAAGCAGGCCGCGAAATCCGCGTGGAGAATGCGCCAACCCACTTCGGTCTGCTCAGCCTCCACGTGCGCGGCAAGGCGAAGGGCGTGGAAGTAAGGTTTGATCCTCCGCGGCGTTCGCCGCCTGCGCGCGTCGTGCTTCATCTGCCCCAGTCTCGCCCGCTCTTGAAGTCAGTGCGTGGCGTCGAAGTGGCTTCCCGCCCCAAAGACACCCAGCGCTGGGATTTCCTCACGGCCGTCGAGCTTTACCGCCGGTAGGGGAGGCACAACTGAAGTGCAGATTCCAGGTCTGTCTTCAGGCACACTGCGGCGGAAATGGAAACGGTTTACATCGATGAAAGGCAGCGGACCTGGGCTGCTCGATGCGCCGGGACGGTGAATCGCGACCTCAGGCAGCCAGACGTTCGTAGCGATGGTGCAGTCCGCCCACTTGGGGAAACGCAACGATCTTTCCCTCTTCCGGTCCCTGCACCGTCGAGGTTCCGGGGCATCTATGATCTGGGCCTCGACATCCATCGCATCCGTCCGACGCGCCCCTTCCGGGGGCTGGACCGGCAAGGCGGGCAAAGCCTCCCGCAGGCGTTGCTGCCGATACTCGAAAATCCGTTCGACATCGTGCCGCACGAAGAGCCAGTGGATGAGCGTACCACCACCCGGACGATAGCGGACGCGGTCACGGCAGAGCGTGCCGCTATGGCTATCCTCGAAGCTGTGCGTGTGGTGCCACGAGGTGTAAGGGCCGCACCGTTGGACGTCCACGAACTGGTGCGGCGGATCCCACTCGGCGATTTCCGTGCGCCAGCGGATGGGAAGACCGTGAACGGTGATTCGATAATCAATCAGGGTGCCGGGGCGCATCAGCGTCCGCCTTGCCATCCGCGAACAAGCAGGGCAGGTTAGACAACGGCTCGAAAGACGGCCTGAGCCTTGGGATCGCAGGATTCGCTTTTCACAGCCGGCAAGTGAGCGTGGCCACGACCAAACTCATCCTGGTCTTTCCGGGTCACATACGCATCCACGTCCAGCGTGTCCTTGCCTGAAGTGCTGGCTCCATGCTTCGTTTAGTTTGCTTCAGTTTTGGTTCTTGCGGTTCCAGTTGATTGGCCGCCAAACTGAATTTCTGCGAGGACCACGGGTGACTTCACGCCCTCCGGCGCCGACGCGACCGCTGCGCTTCAGTGCAAGACAACCTCGGATGTTTTCACAACTCCCAGCAAGGCTTTGGTGCGAGGCTTGCCCAAGCGAGACTCCAACAGCTTCGTGGCGAACCGGCGGCATTCCTCTCGCCGCCCGTCCAACTCCTTGCGATAGACGACGGCAAGGCCCGCAAAACCCAGCAGGGAGATCAGCGACGTCAGGCCTAGCACGCAAAAGACCTTAACGATGGTCCGCGTGAAGAACCGCGCCACGTCTTGCGGGCAGTCCGGCAGTAACACTGCTGAGTAGCTTAGGCCGACAACAGCCAGCGCGGCCAGCAGGGTCATCAACCATACCGCGCGCCGCACACAGCGCTCGTCCCGCTCAACCTGCGTAATCCTTTCGTCCAGCTTGTGATGCTCAACGGTGTCGTCGTAAAGAATGACCTGCCGCAGAAACTCCGTGTCTCTTTCGTGCTCGCTCATCGCGAATGTTCTTTCGCTGTTGCGCAAGCGAGACTCCAACAGCTTCGTGGCGAACCGACGGCATTCCTCTCGGCGCCGGTCCAACTCCTTGCGATAGACGACGGCAAGGCCCGCAAAACCCAGCAGGGAGATCAGCGACGTCAGGCCCAGCGCGCTAAAGACCTTAACGATGGTCTGCGTGAAGAACCGCGCCACGTCTTGCGGGTAGTCCGGCAGTAACACTGCTGAGCAGCCCAGGCCAACGGCAGCCAGCGCGGCCAGGAGGGTCATCAACCATACCGCCCGGCGCACACAGCGCTCGTCCCGCTGAACCTGCGTGATCCTTTCGTCCAGCTTGTGACGCTCAACGGTGTCGTCGTAAAGAATGACCTGCCGCAGAAATTCCGTGTCTCTTTCGTGCTCGTTCATCGCGAATGATCTTGCGCTGTTGCGTTACAGGTCGTACCGCAAGAGGCAGGCAGGCTACGCCGTGTGCTGGATCTGCGCTATGGGGTAAACACCCCATTCATTTTGCCGATGATCCCCTCACAATCGCTTGCCATGATGCTTTGGATACTCGGTGTCCTGGGTGCGCATCGGTTTTACTACGGCAAGCCGGTGTCGGGCACTCAGTGCACAGCCCGAAGCTGTCATGCCGTGGTTGTCCTTCGAGGGAGGGAATTATACTGAATGACAGCCTTGCCGTCGCGGCGTTGCGGGCGATGCCAGTGGACATCGAGGGGGCCGGCCTTCGGCCGGTCCTCCAGCGGTCGGGTCGCCCTACTTCCGCACCCGGTAATAGCCTGCCGCAGCAGTGGTCGGATCGATTTGAATGCCACTGGCGGCGCCCGTCACCGGCGCCCAATCACCGGCGCTCAGGCTGGGACGCGTTTCGAGCCCGCCGCCACCCGGCCAGGTGAGCTCCACCTTGTTGCCGACGCGTTTCACGGTGATCGTGGCCGGCATTGGTGGCAGCGTGGCGAGCGTGTAGGAGACCGGCGGCGCCGTGATATCCAACTCGCTCCACTCGGTATCGGTCTTGCGCGTGCAACAGAAGATCTCGAACGAAGGATTCGGGAACGCGGGTAAACCATCGGTCTCATGCGTCGCCCGGAGCGAAACCCGGAACTCGAAGTTGGTTGACGGCACCTCGCCCGGCGCGATCGCGGTGTCGCCTCCTCGATATTCGCCCGCGGTCCAATCTCCACCCATCCGAAACACGGTTCCGTTTTCGACCATCACGTCACCGCCATTCCAAACGCCGGTCGCGGGATCGCTGTCGGTATTGAAGACAATCTGGTAGTAGTGGCCGTAGTCGTCCGAGTTGGCGGGGCCCAGCGGCCCCACCGGGCCATAGTAGCTGAAGCGGATGTAGAGGTAGTCATTGTCGTTGGTGATTGAAAGGTCCTTGTATTCGACGGTGCCTGGGTTGCTCTGTTCCTGGGTGAGCGCCACCGGGACACTGCCCCAGTCCTCGAAATTTCCGTCAATCAAGATGGCCGATCGGAACAGGGCGGTGGCGTGGGCAGCGTTGCCGAAGCGGTCCTGGGCCCCATTGACCGACAGTTTGTAGGCCCGACCGAAACTCTGGAGCGTCGTGGTCAAGGTGACTACACTCCCGCCTGTCGGATCGAGCAGTGCGCCCTGGACCTGCAGGCCGCCATCCAGACCGTAGTTGGTGGCCTGTTGAGCCGAAGTCGGGTCCAGCGGTTCCGAGAACGTGACGACGACGTTCCGCCCGCCCCCAACTGCGCTCGTGATCCCGGGCGGGGTCGAGTCGCGCACGACGGTCAGGGTGGCCTTCCGGCTCGTCACGCCGTTGTTCAGCCGGTTGGAGACGGTGACCGAATACTGCGTCCCGTTGTCGCTCAAGGGCACGTTGATGAGCGTGAGCTGGGGACCGACCTCTCCGGCGATCGCCTCGTCTCCCTTGTACCATTGATACGTCAGCAGCGACCCGGTCGCGGCCACCGTGAAGCTCGCGGACATTCCCTCGGCCACCACTTGGTCGGCTGGCAGATTCGGATCGGTCAGGGCCACCGCCACCGCGGTGGTGGTCAGCGTGGCCGCGCGGCTTGTCACCTTCAGTCCTTTCGGATTCGTGATCTCGACCGAGTACTTGCCGGCGTCGGTTTCCACCACCGGATCCAGGGTGAGCGTCGCGTTCGTGGCGTTGGTGATGAGCTCCCCGGCTTTGGACCACTGGTAGGTGAAGGGCCCCGTGCCGGCCACCGCGCCGGCACTGAACGTTGTGGGCTCACCCTCGATCACCGTGCGGTCGGCCGGTTGCGACGGGTCTTCAATGCGAGGCGGAAAGTTGTCGCTCGCGGTCAGCGAAAGACCGAAGACCAGTGAAGTCGCCGCACCCGCCGCCGGATGCACCTCGATTTGGAGCACATTGTCGCCCACTAGCAGCGCGCTGGATGGCAGATCGAAGAGTTCCGCCGCGCCCGGCTGTGCGGGGCCACCGGTGGCCGGTGTGGCATAGGCCACGGGCCCGTCCGGCATGCGGACGCGCTTCAACTCGGCGCCGTTCAGGTAGAAGACCGCGCCAGCGGAGAGGTAATTGGACACCAGCAACCCTGCGCCGTTCTGGTCGGCGTCCCAGGTGAAGTGCGTCCGTAAATAGTAGGTCGATCGCCCGCTCGCCAGGCTGGTGTTTACCGGAGCCGGATAGACCCCGCTCGGAGCGTTGAAGCCGAGCAGGCCCGGACCGGCCGCCCAGCCAGCCTGGGTGTCGTCGTAGTCTGTGGCCAGCCAGTCCGTACCCAGATCGGTCCCGGCGTCGTTGACACGCCAAGTGGCGGTCGTAAGCCCAACAAGGTTCCGGGTTCCGGTGAAAGGGGGTGGCTTTGGGGCCATCTCATAAACGAAGGCGGCGATGGAGTCCTCTCGATCCCAGCCCGAGTCCGACACCCCGTGTGCGATCGAGATCATGTCTTGGGTGAACACGGGCAGGTCCCGCGCCGGGTTGCCCGAGCCCGCCGGCACATCCTCGGGTTGGGTGTCGCGCACCGACCGCGAGATCCGGGCCTCGTATTGGAACGTGGGGAGCACCCCCTGCGGTGCCTGGGCCCAGTCGGTCCCGGTCACCTCCCCGTCGTTCCATCCGTTGTATCTCTGCGAAAAGCCGTTCCCGTCCTCCACCACCATCTCCGCTCCCAAGCCTAGATCCGCCCGTCCAGTGATCGGGTCATTATCGCTGTCGATGAAGAACTGGTGGTGAACCAGGTCATAATTCGCGTTCGTGCTCGAGGGATAGATTTTGACCATGAAATAGAGATACTGGTCATCATTCGCCACGTAGATCTCGCGAAGGTCGAAACCTGCCAGCGCATCACCTTCGTCGTCCGTGGCGGCGACAGGAACGCCCGCCCAGTCCGCGAACGAGCCGTCGATGGTGATGCGTTTGAAAGTGCCGGCCGATGCCACCGAAAGTGTCACTAACGCCAGGCCCAGCGCCAGCCACCGCGCTGTGAGTAAACGGAATTGAGTGCTCATACGTTCATGGGTGAGGGGTTGTCTGTGGTGCTGAACCTAGTCGTTGCCGCATCCCCTGTTTATTCCAAACCCTCGCTCACGCGGCGATCGGCAGTTCGAAGTTGCTCAAATCGACCATCCGAGAGTTCGGATGGCCGAACGGGACACATTGCGGCCGGCGGCGAAATAGATTGAAATTGCCTGTGGCCCCCGGCGCACTACGATCCCCTGAGCCTCATGATCACCAAATGAAAGAAGCCACCGCCCGCATCAAAATCAATAAGCTGCTCGAGAACGCAGGCTGGCGCTTCTTCGCTGATGCCAAAGGTCCGGCCAATATTCAACTTGAACCCAGCGTTGCGCTCACAAAACAGGTTCTCGACGATCTCGGAGAGAACCTTGAGAAAGCGGTCAAAGGCTTCATCGACTTCCTCTTACTCAACGAAAAAGGCTTTCCCTTCATCGTCCTCGAATCCAAATCCGAGGAGAAAAACCCGCTCGTGGGCAAGGAGCAGGCTCGCAAATATGCCAGGTCCCAGAACTGCCGCTTCGTCATCCTCTCCAACGGCAACCTGCATTACTTCTGGGACCTCGAACGCGGCAACCCCTGCGTCATCACGGCGTTTCCGACGCCCACCTCCATCACCGGCTACCAAAAGACCACGCCGAACCCCAAACGCCTCATCGAGGAAGTCGTTGGCGATGACTACGTGGTGCTCACCCAGCGCCCCGGTTAC
>Ga0315274_10008250_pt1 | contig 15086 bp, 19 predicted proteins | sample YL17G02_20_MG_FD_203700 | JGI IMG/M metagenome (GOLD analysis project Ga0315274, IMG submission 203700) | Sediment microbial communities from Yellowstone Lake, YNP, Wyoming, USA - YL17G02_20 | ecosystem: Environmental > Aquatic > Freshwater > Lake > Sediment | place: USA: Wyoming | collected... | reverse complement strand
TATTCCCCTTTTATACAAAACAGGAATGCTCACTTTTTTAAGATATATTCAAGGAGGCAGAAATGGGATATCTTTTTGATAGTGTTAAACAGGGCGAAATTTTCATGATTATGTTATTAGTGGCTTGGCTTGTGGGATTGAATTTTGCTTTGGTCTCATTAGCTAAGACGAGAGTCAAAAGTAACTACTCCAGAACTATAGTCCCAAAGTGGTTAATCCTGTCAGGTATTTTTTCAATACCGCCTGTGATATTTAGTTTTTTAGCGCATTTTAGAGTGATATCAATAATCAAAATGATCAATACAAACATACCTACTTCATTATTTGAACAAGCAAAACTTGAGGCTCTTTTTCCTTTGAAATTGGGCATATTCTTGTTAGTGATCCTTTGTATTCCAATCACAATCACTCTTATTAGAATGAATAGGCTACCCTATGAGACCCTTGTTTCAAAGCATGAAACTCGTCCATTTTCTCCGTTTATTTTAATTGTGCTTCATTTCATTAGTGGTGGAATGAGTTCTCATATAAAATTTGCGTATCTTCATGGTCAGCTTCCAAAAGTGCGATCTAATGATCCAGGGACGAGCAAAGCATTTTGGTATCTATTGATCCCGTTTTTTAATATATACTGGTATTTCTTTTCTTATCTCAGACTATCACACCGTTTAAATGAGCAGCTCAACGAAAGACGGATTTCATATCAAATTTCAAAAAGATTAGTTGCCATAATACTGACGTTATCCATTATCCCCATTGTTAACATCATCCCATTTTTTGTGCTTTTTCCCATCTGTATTGCCAAATTCCAGATAGCCGCCAACCATTTAAGTCCTAAAGTTCCGGTTTTGATGCCTGAATTAAAAGAATTATCTAAGAGAAAAATATCTTATTCCCGAAAGAAATTGATTTTTGACTTTGCTGTTCTTCTGTTTATCTTGTTCTTAAGCCTTTCTGGAAGAATTTACATCTTTTCAACCACCGCCGAACCTGAGAAACTCGTCACTCCAGTGGAAATTCCTGGAGAAATCACCGAAAAAGATATCTCCAAAATCGATGTCGACAAACCCGTCCAAGCTCAATCAACCGTCAAACCCGGAGAACTCGTCGCCCCCGTGGAAATCCCTGAAGAAACTCCAGAAGAAGACATCTCCGAGATGGGTGTCGAGGGCGGCGTAGAAGGTGGAGTGGTAGGGGGTGTGCTGGGCGGCGTAAAAGGTGGTGTAATGGGCGGAGTCGTGGGGGAAGTCGAGGGTCCTATAAGAGCCCTTGGAGGAATAAAGCCACCAAAACTTATCAAGGAAGTCGAACCCATTTACCCTGAAATTGCCCGCCAAGCTAGAGTGGAAGGTGTGGTCATTGTCGAAGCTACTACCGATATCTACGGAAGGGTGCAAAGAGTAATGGTTCTCAGATCCATCCCTCTCCTGGACCAGGCAGCCATCGATGCTGTAAGACAATGGGTTTATGAACCAATGATTGTTAATGGCAAACCAAAAGGAGTCATTTTTACTGTGCCTGTTCCTTTTATTTTAAAATGAGCCGAGGTTCTTATTTAAATTAGCTGATAATTTCCCCTCCGCCCATTCGTCTTCTTCAATGAGGCGCATATCCGGCTCTGCCGTCTATTTCAATTTCGGGTGGCCAGGGCTTATGTCCGGCCTCCACCCGCCTCATTCTTATGTTTAGTTCACCTTATTAATCGAACCAATATATTTCTCTATGCTTTTTTTCGTTGCCCTCATAGAATGCTTCAGCATAGACGGCTTTTACATCAACATTATCTTCCCTCATTCTTTCCAGTTTACCAATATTTTCCCCTATTGGGCCAAAACGATTAAAAAGAAGGAAATATCTTGAATAAGAATAAGGCTTTGTATGTGTAAGTTTCTGGAAATCCAGCTTAATATTCCTGAGCATATGTTCATTGATTTGCCCAATAATTAATTTAAATTCAATAGCAGATATAAGCGGAATGATATCGGGCTTCTTCAGCACAAGGCTATAATCTTTATTGGTCACGACATCAAGTCTGTTAGCCTTTACAAACTCTGGATTAAGGATTACCAAATCATAATGGCCTCTTGACCTTGCCTTATCGCTTGGAACAATTGGAGGCTCATTATCATATTTAAAAAATGTCGGGTATTCCCTATGAACGAGAACCGTTTTTTCAATTGGATTTAGAGTGGGGTATTGTCTGGAAAATAGCTTATCTCGATAAAAGGCAAGATATAGATAGGAATGGATATCCGATTCAGTGAAATAGTTGAGGGGTCTTCTTCGAAAATGATTTACCAGTGTCCTAATCTTCAGCTCAATTCTTTCAACCTACATTCCGCACGAAAAAATCATGATTTTGCGGAATTAATTTCTTCTTTATCATCTTTAATATCAGCCGGTTAGCCTACTTATAGAAAATGGCCCTCTCCTTGATTTCCGCCATCAAAATTTGCCTTTGCCGATTTTCGACGGCACGAAGCTGGTTCAATGCCTTTCGCCATTTTCGGTAGCGATCTCCGGCTTTGTGCATCCGCGCCTCGTCGGCCCGGCGAATTAACTTGCACCGTCTTCGTCCTTGGTCGTCTTTGAAAAGGAAAATCGTCTGTGGATGTCCTTGACCTGAGAGACACCCGCACCGGGGATTGCCGCATTTCCGCCGGACCCGGGCGACCGACCCTATGGCCAGTTCGTGACCCGAGGTCAGAAGGCGGATCAAGCGGCGGCGCTTCCGCTCGAGGTCTGACATTTCGCTTGACACGGCCATGGTTCTCGTATATATATATCATAATAATGTATACGAGGCAAGCGAGCGCTGAACGGAGAGTTCGCACCCCAAACGGCCCGGCCTCGCTGCAGATCCATCTCCTCGGGCCCCATCCCATCCTTCTCCATTTCCTAGCCAATATGTCGTTCCCCTCGATCGCCGCCTCCTGTCTCGGGCGGACTCGGGAAGGCCTTCTTGATCACGCCCAAGCTTTGGGCGTTTTAGTCCAGAACATTCTTCTGTCCCCGGCTCCCCTTTACCGCATCGCCCAGTGGGCCGAGCCCGTTGGGGCCGAAGGCCTCGGGCTCACCGAAGCGGAGAAGCGCTCGCTCAACGACGACCGGATCGCCCGGGCTTTGGACGCCCTCGCCTCGCCCAAGGGAAAAAGTCTATTTTTCCATCTGGCGATTCACATCATCAAACAGTTCGAGCTCGACACCCGTCGCATCCACCACGACACGACCACGGTGACCTTCCACGGCCGCTACGAGGGGAGTGTCGAGGAACCCCGGATCACCCATGGCCACTCGAAGGACCACCGGCCTGACCTCAAGCAGTTGGTCTTCGGCCTCAACGTCACGGCCGACGGCGCGGTGCCGGTCTCCCACGAGGTCCACAGCGGGAACCGGACCGACGACACGATCCACCGGGGCAACCTGGAGCGTCTCCGGCAACTTCTGGGCCGCGACGACTTCGTCTACGTGGCCGACGGCAAGCTCTGCACCCGCAAGAACCTGGCCTATCTGGAGAGCTACCGGGGTAAGTTCGTCACCGTCCTGCCGCGGACCCGGGCCGAGGACAAGACGATGCGGGCACTGCTGCGGAAGGGGACCCCCGCGCGGTGGCGCCGGACTCCGGCCGTCGAGAACGGGCGGAAAAAAGACGATCCTCCCGACGTCTATTGGACGACGGCCGACGGAGTGGCGAAAACGAGCGAAGGGCACCGGATCATCTGGTGCCGGAGTTCCCAGAAGGCGGCCCTCGACGAGGCGGCCCGGGAGGCCGAGGTTCGAAAGGCCCAAGGGGAGCTTCATGATCTCGCCGCCAAGCTTAACCGGGGCAAGCGCAAAAAGCGGGCCGTCGTCCGCGACGAGATCGCCGCCATCCTCCGCCGCCGCGGGTGTTCGCGTTTCCTGGAGGTCCGCTTGGACAGCCGGGAGATCCGGCGGACCCGCCACGCCCGCCGGGGAAGGCCCCGGCCGGGGGCGTCTCTTCGAGAGTTCCGGGTTCGCCGGTTGGCGCTTTCGGTTTCCCGGAACAAGGCCGCCCTGCGGGCTGAAGCCCGGACCGACGGCGTCTTCCCCTTGATAACGAACCTGGAGACAACCTCCCGTAAAGGGATCCTTCTTATCTACAAAGACCAGCCCTACGTCGAGAAGCGCCATGCCCTCTTCAAGACCGAGCTCGGAGTCGCGCCGGTCTACCTCAAGAAACCGAACCGGGCCGCGGGGCTGATTCACGCGACTTTCCCGGCGATGATGGTGGACGCGCTCATCGAGCGGACGGTCCGCCGGTCCATGGCCCGCCGCGGAATCGATCGCCTGCCGATCCTCCCCGAAGGTCGATGGTCGCCGACCCCGACGACGGCCCGGATTCTGGAGACGTTCAGCGACGTGGCTTGGTACGAGTTCGAACGCCCTACGGACCAAGTCGTCTTTCCCGTCCGGCTCACGCCGTTGCAAAAGGATCTTCTCAAGCTTCTTGTGATGGATGCGTCAGCTTATCGTTGAGCGATAGAAGGAAAGGCGAAATAAATGCTGAAATTTAGCCTCGTCTTCGTGCGGAATGTAGGTTTCAACTTCGTTTCTATCCATATTAATCTCCTTAAGTAGATGTCCATTTTACGAGAAAATTGGCGAAATTGTGATTGGAACCGTGCCACTTGCAGAATAAAGCTCAATTTCTTGATAGGGGTCTCTCTTTTTGCAGCTCTTTACAAAGTCCTGATGGAAAGAGGGGAATCCTTCAGGTCCGTTGATTAAGATAAGGCGTGTTCGCTTTCGCGTGTCAATCTTTGATTTGGGAAAAAGCATTGTTATACTTCGTTTGTGTTCTTCAACCCATCTGCAATAATCAAGGGCCTGGAAAATTGAGCTTTGCCCAGGAGCGCGGTAAGGATATTTCCCACCCCTTCGGCATACTCCCTTGCACGGAAAAATTGTATTCTCTGCCGATGATCGAAGTCAAGCAGGAGGAGGACACGAGATGATAAGGGATAGCGGCTCATCGGTCTTTCCGTACCCTTGCGTTTCCCCTGGCCTCCGCTGAGCGTCAACGCCGGATGACGTATCCCAGCCGGATTCCCCCCTTCCGGGCCGCGGTCATCGCCTCTTTCCAGGGGGACGCGGTCCGATCCATGATATTGGCCCGTTTCTTGAGGCTTTTCCCCTGCTATGGCGGGAGTGTATCGTCCTCAGCATCCGGAGAGGACCGTCCTCTACCGGGTGTTATTTCATTACTTCGACCGGTTTCTGACAGAATATGAGAGCCGTTTCGAGCGGGAGTATGGGTATTTCCGGCCGATCATCAAAGACGTCGTGGAGCGCTATTTGGACTGCGGCAATCCCCGCTGCGGGTTCGCCCGGATCCGCTGTCCCGACTGTAGGCAGGAGCGGCTCGTCATGTTCTCTTGCCGGACCCGGGGATTCTGCCCCTCGTGTCATGCCAAGCGGATCGAGGAATGGGGGGAATGGATGCGGGAGACGCTCCTTCTGGACGTGGCGCATCGCCAGATCGTCTTCACCATCCCCAAGAGGCTGCGGGTCTTCTTCAAGTTCAATCGCCGTCTCCTGGGGGATCTCTGCCGCTGCGCCCTGCGGGCCCTGACCCGATATTTGGAGGTTGTGACCGGGAGCGCGCTTACGCCCGGGGTCATCGCCGCCATTCAGACCTTTGGGGACCGGATCAATCTTCACGTGCACCTCCATCTTCTGGTGACCGAGGGCGGGGTGGATGCGGCCGGCGTCTTCCATAAGATCCCGCGGATCGACGACTCGCGGCTCGCCGAGCTCTTCGGCCGGGAGGTTCTGGCGATGCTTGTCCGAAAGGAGCTTCTGAGCCCGGAGTGGGCCGAGCGCATTCTCTCCTGGCCTCACACGGGCTTTAATGTCCACAGCCTGGTCCGGGCCAAGACCAAGCCGGAGGCCGAGCGGGTCGGGAAATACATGATCCGGCCGGTGCTCGCCCTGGAGCGGCTGACATTTCTGGAACCCGAGGGAAAAGTTGGTTACCGGTATGGCGAGAAGGGTGCCGAGCAGGAGACGACGGATTATCTGGAGTTTATCAGGAAGTCTTGATGGCCGCCGAGGCCCCGGCTGAGTGTTTTTCGTGATTCTCCCTTTACCCTGGAGGAGGGGTCTGGGTAATTTCAGGCGCTCTTGAGCTTGTCCGCGGCTTCCCGGCGCGCCTTCCTCTATTCTTTTCTCAACTTGACATCCGACGACACCGCGATTTATCATTCCCAACGATGGGGCGTGGCAAAATCAGTGCCTGAACGATCATCCGACCTGCGCAGCAGAAAACGAAATTCTTATTATCCTGGAACGGGGCCAGGGTCGCGGCCAATCCCAGCGCGAAAGATAAGTGAGGTCTTTCCATGTGGTCGTCAAGGCCATGGTGCCGATAGCGGGCGAATCGGGCTTGACCTTGTCCGAACTCATGAACAGACCGGACAGTCGCTCCTCTTTGCGGACGCGATTCCGATTCGCGCCGAATTTGTCGAGCCCGACGCCGGAGATCGTTCCGGCGCCGTCGAACCCGACCGGATTGAGGATCGAGCCGGCGACGGTGACTTTGACGGATTTGCCGCTGAGGTTTTTAATCCGGTAACGCAAGACAACCGCGGGAATTCCGGACTCCTCGGGCTTCAACGGTAAAAAAGGATTGAAGGCCTCCAAGGTGATTTGAAGCGGAATCTTGGCGTCTTCGAGTTCGACGCGGGCGATCGGATATTCCCCGATGAACCGGGCCCGTTCCATACGCGGCAGTCCGGGTACGGAGGTGCGGGGGATTCCATCCTGTCCGGTAAAGGGCGGGGTCAGAGGGCCTTCCAAGACGCGCACAAGCGGAGCCTTTCCCTCCTCCTGGAAGTAAAGCGCAAAGCAAGTGAAGGGAAGGTCGACGCCCTTGCCGGGACGATTGAAGATTTCCCAATCCCGTAGATTGCCCCGTCCGCCCAGCGAGACGGCTCCCGTGCCGATGCCGCCCAAGGGAAAGGCAACCTCTTTCAGCGACGGCCCTTCGAATACGCGTTGGGGGCCGAGTTTAAAGAGTTCCTGAGCCGGGTATGCGGCCGCTGAATCCTGGTTTGCGGAGAGGGAGGCGAAGGCCGGGATGAAGAAAAAGAAAACGATCAAAACAAGGCAAAGGCGGGTTTTCTTAAACATGACGAACTCCTCCCTGGATCGAGTGTTGGACGTTCCCTTTTAATAATCGCAATGACGGTCCAATGTCAATTCCTTGAATGGGGTCAATAATGTCCTGACCCCATTCACTCTATTGACAATAATCCTCAGATGCGATATGAACAGGATCATTCGAAGGATTCTGGTCTAAAATAAAGGAGGTATTCATGTCCAAGAAGGGTTTCTCCGTCTTGCAAAAATCTGTTTGTCTCTTTTTGACCTTGGCCCTGGTGGCGATTCCAACGCTGGCTTCGATCCAGACAAATCAGCAACCTACGGATTATATTCAGGGCGCCATGGATGGTGACCTGGCGGCTAAAGGAGATCCCCTCTGGCTCGTGGGTGGCCTTCTCTGCGGACTCCTGGCCGTTCTGTATTGCTATATGCAGTCCCCGACTCCGCCCGCCATTACACTTGTCGGAAAATCTCAGGACTATGTCCTCGGTTATACCGAAGGGTATAAGAAAAAGAAAGGCCGGAATGCCTTGTATGCCTGGATTGGCTGGGGAAGTTGGGTCGTCGTTTACCTGGTGGTGATATTGCCGAGCGTGGATACGAATTGATTTTGTAGAATTTAAATCGGCCGAAGAGGCCGAGAAATCGGGAGCGGGCGGAGGAGGAAGGATCTGCTCATGGTCCGGTCAGAAGAAAGGATGAAGGGGTGTTTGAAATTCATTCTCGTCGGACTTCTCCTCGTGGGCGGGGCGAAGCCCTCCGCCGCGGACTTCGTTCGGACAGTTTCTCTTGATTTTGAACGCGAAGTCATCCAAAAAGACAAAAAAGAAAAATTAACCGGGAAAATCTTCTATTTATCCCCTCTTCGGACGATCGTTAAGATCGAGGGCCCCATCCGGCAATGGATCATTTATGAAAAGAATGAGATGACGATCTATTATCCGGAAGACAAAGCCGCCTTTCATATGATCTTTCAATACTCCGTATCTCTTCCGTTTTTTTTAGCCTTTTTGAGGGGCCTCAAGGAAGATTTCGGCCTGTCGGAGATGGGTTATTCCCTGCTCAAATACGAGAAAAAGAACTCCCGTTTGATTTCCGTCTGGGTCCCTCCCAAAAAGGCAAAAAATATTTTTGGGGAAGCGACTCTCGAATATCAAGAAGACAAATTGGTGAGGCAGGAGATTAAGGATCCCCAGGGGAACGTGTCAAACATATCCGTTTATTCTAATCATGTCTCGTTCGGGACAAGCTCTTTTCCCATGGAAATCAGGACAACTTATGCCTCGACTTCTCCCGGATCCACTGAAGTCGTTAAGTTTAAAAACGCTCAGTTCAACGCCGACTTGCCTTCCGAGATTGTCGTTTTCAAGATTCCGCCCGACGTGAAGGTTAGGGAGGTTCAGTGGTGAAGAAAATCGGAGCGATCCTCCTGTCGGTGATTGCTCTGGCCGCTGCGGCCTTCGCCCAGACCGGCCCTACTGATGGGCTGCAATTCATCTTCAGAAATAATCCTTTGAAACAGCCGGCCGCGGCGACGAGCGCGGTGCGATCTTCAAAGGACGCATCTGAGATGAAGATCCTGTTTTTCGCCTTGTTTCGCGTTTACCAGAGATGTATATCCACTCAAGACAGAGGAAGTTGCATCTTTACCGTTAGTTGTTCCAATTTCGGCCTGTCCGCTCTTCGGACCTACGGTATCCTCCCGGGTCTGTTGATGACGTCGGACCGGCTGCAAAGGTGCAATTCTCTTGGGATAAAATATTACCCCGCTCAGCCGGAGACGGGCCTGGCCGTTGATTATCCGCTCGACGACTATTTTCTGGGAAAGAGAAAGAAATAAGGTGGTTGTATCGAAAGGGAAGCGCGGGATCGTTCTTGCCGGAGTCGTTTTGGCGGTGTTCCTCGATCTCTCCGCCGGTCAAGTCCAAGAAAACTATTTTCTTCCGGACAACATCCTTCGTTTTGCGGAGTCCCTTTATCGGGAAGGAGATTATCTCCGTGCGGCCGGGGAGTTCCAGCGCTATCTCTACAGTTTCGACCTGCGCCCTCCAAACGCCGCGTCAATTCATTTCAAGATCGGATTATGCTATCGACTCGGGCGGGAATTCCAAAAGTCCATTTCGTATTTCGACAAAGCGATCGAACTCGATCCGCAAATCCTCTTGACCTGGGATTCATACGGCCAGATCGCTTATTCGTTTTTTTTGATGGGAGAATATCAGCAATCACTCTCCTTCTTGGCCGAAAAATGGACGCTCGTTCCGTCCGGGGAAGGTCGATTGAAAATGAGCCTTTTAACGGGGGCAAATTATTTGTATCAAAAGCAATGGAACGCGGGCGAGGCGTATTTGAGCTCTCTCGAGTCAAGTTTCAGAAATCACAACCTGTCCCAATCGATGATGAGCTTTGTCAAAGAGGGCCAACGCCTCCCTCGCAAAAGCGAAGCGTTGGCGGGATTCTTATCCGCCGTCATCCCCGGCGCGGGCAAGATCTATAGCCGTCGAACGACCGATGGGCTCGTTTCCTTGTTCACCGTGGGAATGACCGCTTGGCAGGCCTACGAAGGCTTCCGCAGGGATGGCCTGCGTTCGGTGAAAGGATGGATTTACGGCACGATCAGCGCTTATTTTTATCTCGGGAACATCTATGGCTCCGTGGTGGCCGTCCGCATTTATAACGAGGACTTGGAAAACAAGCTCTTGGATAAGATCGGAGTTGCCGTCCATGTTATTTTTCAATAAACGGCTTCTCGGTCCCGCTCTGATGCTCTGGGCGGTTGGGGGATGGGGGCAGGATCAGGCGCTTCTTCTCGCCGACAGGTACATGAAAGCGGAAAATTATGAGGATGCCGTCACGGAGTTCAAACGCTATATCTTCTTTAACAGCGGCAGGGAAGGAGCGGACGTGTCCTATGCCTATTGCCAGATAGGCCTGGCCCTCGGTAACGTAGGCAAATGGACGGAAGCGTTCGACAATCTCAACAAATCCGTTCAGTCCGCTTTGGATGATAAGACCAAAGATGAGAGACGGCTCTCCCTGGCCGTGGCCCAGATCGGCGGCAAGAATTACGGGGGGGCGAAATTCACCCTCCTCAAACTTGAGATGTTCGGCAGCGATGAAGATCTCCGGGCTCGGGCCCGTTTTTTTTCCGGCATCTGCGCAATATACGAATATGACTGGAAGGAAGCGCAGGCCGTATTCGAAGAATATTTTCAGAGTGGCTCGGGGGACCAATTCCGTTCCATAAAGCCGGGTTTGGATGCCCTGCTGGTCCAGGCCGTCCGATCCAGCCAAAAATCCCCGTCGGTGGCAAAATGGCTTTCGACTTTTCTTCCGGGGACCGGTCAGATTTATTGCGGAGACTGGTCCAACGGGTTCAACGCGCTGGCCCTCAACGCGGCGACGGGATATCTCCTCGTCCACGACGTCCTGGCTCGACAGTATCAAGACGTTTTGCTCAACTCATTTTTCCTTTTCAATCGCTTTTACCAGGGGAACAAGGACAACGCCGCAACCCTGGCTCTTCAGTATAATGAGCGGATCAATCGGCTGTGGGCCGAAAAGATCTTGGACGTCCTCAAGGAGCGCTGAGTTGAGAATCCGATATGGCCACGCCATGCTCCTCGGAGGCCTCCTCTTGGCCCTGACGTTCGACCCCGTCCTCGTTTCTTCGCAGGAACGAATCGATGATCCCTATGCCCAGGCGGGAATTCTCGTCGATGACGGACGGTACCGGCAGGCCATTCCCATTTATCAGGAGCTGTTGAAGGACGGGGAGGGCTTGAGCGAGGTTAGGAAGTCCCGAATCTTTAACAACCTGGGGTATTGCCATTTTCAACTGAACGATTATAACGAGGCCTACGCCTGCTATCGCCAGGCTTTGGATTTGGATGACGGATATTCCCTCTGTCTGAACAATATCTCTGCCGTTTTGATCAAGCAGAGCAGATTCAAAGAGGCCCTGGGCTATCTCCATCGCGCTTACGATCTCGACCCGAATTCGATCAAGGCTCTCTTTAATCTTTTTACGGCCTACGCCAAACTCGAAAATCAGGATCTCGCGAAATATTATTTGAAACTCGCCTTTGAGAAGGACACGGAATATACCGTCAAACGGCTGAAGATGAAGAACGTCTCCGACCGCGACATCTCCCGGATCCAGAGTTTTCTCGATAAGACCGAAAAAAAACCGGACAATTCGCCGCCTTCCGATTTGGGTCTCGATTCATTCATCGGTTTCAAGGGACCCTTGATCGATGTCCCCAAGTTCTCCCCCGTTCGCTTGGGCGAGCCGAATAGCCGGCAGTGGAGTCATTCCGCGGCTTAAAGAATAAATTTTAATTCTTAAAGGAGGGTATTTCATGATGTTCCATTCACGATTCCAACGCCGAGATTGGACTCTATTTCTCGGAGTCGTCTTTCTTTTATTGACGCAGACCAAGTGCGCGGGTCCGGTAAAAAATCCCCGTCTTCTGGTCGATCGGCCGGTCTTTGCCCAGGAGATTCGGAAGATCGTCGTTATTCCCATCTCCGAGTATGCGGCCGTCCAACCCTGGACCGAAGAAACGGAAAAAAACCAACTCGTCACCGACTGTCTAAAAGCCTGCTGGGATTTTGAAATCCAAAACTTCCTGACGGAAAAGATGACGGGGATCGTCGAGGCCGTTTTTCTCGAGGCAAACGGAGCCGAAGTCAAAGCCTTCTTGGAAGATTACAACAAAAACGGATTCTCCACGGCCCTGAATAATCTGTCTCAAAAATATGATGCTTCCGTCGCCCTCTTCAAGCTCGAACAAAAAAATATCCCGGCGTACTCCGGAGAACTCAGCTCGAAGTTGATGGCCCGTTGGGACGGAGTCGAGCGCTATGTCGGAGAATCGGATCTCGCTCCCAAATTAGCAAAATCGGGCTGTAATTTTTTATCGTCCGTGCTGTTGGGTGTCTTTACAGGCGGCCTGTACACTCCCTCCGTCACACCCGCGGGTGATCCCGGCGAAAAACAGCAGCTGCCGGTTATTTCTTTATCGATGGAAGTCTATAGCCGCTCGGGCGTGCCGATTTGGAAGAGCTATGGAGGCTTTGAAGTCGCTCAGATAAAAACCGGGAAGACTTTCTTCATGGTCGAACTCGAAAAATTGTTTTCCTGCGACGAAAAAAAAGTGGAAATTAAAGAAAGCGTCCAGGTTTGTCTGGGCTCGCTAATCACGGAATTGCAGCCGCCCGTGCGGAAGGGCGGCCTCAAACCTTAATTCATGCTGAGCTCGCCGGGAAGGATCGTCTCTTCGCCCGCGGAAGAAAATTTATTTTAGAGTTAAATTTGTGACCGCACTCTTCGAAAGATCCATCGACGGAGGAGCGCGGAGGCGCGGCTCGTATCAGTGCCTGAACGATCATCTGACCTGCGCAACAGAAAACGAAATTCTTATTATCTTCTTAAAAGGCTGGCGATGATATGCGTCCTTTTCGTCCTCATTCGCCCGACCTGCCCGGCCGGCCAACAGGCCGATCGGAGTTTCGAGCTGAATACCTACGCGGGGAATTTATCCGTCAACAGCGGATCCGTACAGGCTATCGATGTTCATCCGGGGCGAGAGATTCGGACGGAGCTGAGGAACGGGATTCATTTCGGCGCGCGACTCATTTATCAAGCCAATTCCTATCTCGGCCTCGAAGCCAATTTCGGCAGTTCTCTGAACAAGTACTTCGTCCGGTTAATCGTCTATCAGGACGAGATCTCCACGGAAGAAACGACCTACCTGGGTTTCCTGCACGGCAATATCCTCCTCCAGCCGTTCCGTGGAAGATTGGCTCCATACCTCACGTGCGGAGTCGGGATCTTCGCCTTTATCGATAGCTTTGTTCCCGCGGTCAACTTTGGAGGCGGGATAAAAGTCCCCTTGTCGGATCGCCTTTCGTTCCGCATTGATATTCGGCAATATGAGGCCCGGCTCAAGGATACGATCCAATCGACGGAATTGGTCCGTGATGGGCCCGTGCTGAAAGCGACTGAAATCTCTTGGCCGTATGAGAACAGGTTCAGCTTTATCGAGCTCAGTGCCGGGCTGAGTTTCCGTCTGGGACGGAAAATTGAACGCCAGACTTATCATTGAATTGTTAAAAGAACTCATCTAGAAAATAGATCTTTATGCCACTTTTTCTTTTTATTATTTTCTCTTATATCCTTAAACCATATGAATTGATAAGGGATCGCGGCTCATCGGTCTTTCCGTACCCTTGCGTTTCCCATGGCCTCCGCTGAGCGTCAACGCCGGATGACGTATCCCAGCCGGATTCCCCCCTTCCGGGCCGCGGTCATCGCCTCTTTATAGGGAGACGCGGTCCGATCCATGATATTGGCCCGTTTCTTGAGGCTTTTCCCCTGCTATGGCGGGAGTTTATCGTCCTCGGCATCCGGAGAGGACCGTCCTCTACCGGGTGTTATTTCATTACTTCGACCGGTTCCTGACAGAATATGAGAGCCGTTTCGAGCGGGAGTACGGCTTCCTCAGGCCCATTATCAAGGAGGTGACCGCAGGTCATCACGAGCGAACGAAGAGAGCGTGGTGATCCCAAGTTGCCTCGCGAAGGGTATGAGATTGCCACGTCGCTTCGCTCCTCGCAACGACGTCTCGACTGCGGCAATCCCCGCTGCGGGTTCGCCCGGATCCGCTGTCCCGACCGTAGGCAGGAGCGGCTCGTCATGTTCTCTTGCCGGACCCGATGGTTCTGCCCCTCGTCCGGGCCAAGACAAAAAGAGAGGCCGAGCGGGTCGGAAAATACATGATCCGGCCGGTGCTCGCCCTGGAGCGGCTGACATTTCTGGAACCCGAGGGAAAAGTTGGTTACCGGTATGGCGAGAAGGGTGCCGAGCAGGAGACGATGGATTATCTGGAGTTTATCAGGAAGTCTTGATGGCCGCCGAGGCCCCGGCTGAGTGTTTTTCGTGATTCTCCCTTTACCCTGGAGGAGGGGTCTGGGTAATTTCAGGCGCTCTTGAGCTTGTCCGCGGCTTCCCGGCGCGCCTTCCTCTATTCTTTTCTCAACTTGACATCCGACGACACCGCGATTTATCATTCCCAACGATGGGGCGAGGCAAAATCAGTGCTTGAACGATCATCCGACCTGCGCAGCAGAAAACGAAATTCTTATTATATAAACAAGTTGTTCGGCAAGAAGCAAAGCACAACCAGATCAAGCAGTACAGTTAAATTTTCCCGACGTTACACAAAGATCATTCCTGGCGATACAAGAATCGGGACAAATGACCAAACCGGGACATATGAAGAATACACTGCTCCCGATATAGCTATTGCCCGTGCTTTTTTAAATAAAAAATCTGTCACCAAAGATTTTTTTTACATTGAGATCATTACCCCAGAAGGAAATCTAGGAAAAGATAAATTTGGTATCTATTAACCTGTTTTCCGTTGCGTTTCACTTATCAGCAGGAAACTCGTGTGAGCCAAACGCGCCCAACATCGGCACAATCGTCACCACAACTTTAGGCTACAAATAAGGAGAACTCAAATGAACTTCCTAAACAAGTTGTTCGGCAAAAAACAAAGCACAACCAGATCAAGTAGTAATGAGATACATCTAGGGGATCAAGTAAAATGCGGTAAGTGTGGGGCTATATTAACAGCCAAACCGATGGATCCTGGCAAAATCGTTGTTGGTTCTGCAGCTGCGTTTGAAGGATTAGCTCTAAAATGTTCATACTGTAATCTCATAGTTTGTTCAAAATGTGCTATGCCTATGCAGACGAAACCATGTCCTTCATGCAGAAACGATTTTGTTCCGATTATTCCAAAATGGACAGCTAGGTAGATGTTTATTGGCTCTTCGACGTTTTGAATGGGTAGTATAAAATGGGGATATGAATGAAAAAACTCTTTTTCAACTGGCGTTGGGACTTGATGATCCTTGGTACGTGAGTGATACGAAGTTCGATGCGGAGGCCA
>Ga0315274_10008249_pt1 | contig 15090 bp, 7 predicted proteins | sample YL17G02_20_MG_FD_203700 | JGI IMG/M metagenome (GOLD analysis project Ga0315274, IMG submission 203700) | Sediment microbial communities from Yellowstone Lake, YNP, Wyoming, USA - YL17G02_20 | ecosystem: Environmental > Aquatic > Freshwater > Lake > Sediment | place: USA: Wyoming | collected... | reverse complement strand
CTTGTGGTCGTTCTCAGCGACCTGTTTGACGACCCGAAACACGTGACGACTGCTCTGAAGCACTTCCGCCATAAGGGGAACGAAGTCATCGTCATGCAGGTGCTGGATCCCATGGAGCGCTCCTTTGGCTTCGGTACGGATGCGTTGTTCCGGGACATGGAGACCGGAGAAGAACTCATGACTCAACCCTGGCACATCCAGAAGGCGTATCGGGAGTCCTTTCAACAGTTTCTGGATTACTACAAGCGAGAGTGCCGCGAAAATGCGATCGATTACGTCCTCCTGGACACGAGCACGCCATTCGACAAAGCGTTGTTTGAGTATTTGAATAAACGCAGGAGAATCCACTGAAGAATTTGTCCATTGAGTCATTGAGAGATTGAATCATTGTCTCATTGTATCGTCGGTAGATTGGGGAGTTGACCGTCGAGAAATGCGGAAATGAATCAATGATCAGATGATTCAATCCCTCTGTCTGAATTCGGCCCATGTCTGAAGACAAGCTCATAGTGAAGGGCGCGCGCGTCCACAATCTCAAGAACATCGACGTCGAGATGCCGCGCGATAACCTTATCGTCATCACGGGACTCTCCGGTTCCGGAAAGTCGAGCCTAGCCTTCGACACCATTTACGCCGAAGGGCAGCGGCGATATGTCGAAAGCCTTTCAGCCTACGCTCGACAGTTTCTCGGATTAATGGAGCGACCGGACGTGGACTACATCGACGGACTGAGTCCGTCGATCTCGATCGAGCAGAAGACGGTGAGCACAAATCCGCGCTCGACGGTCGGGACAGTCACGGAGATCTATGACTTTCTTCGGCTGCTTTTTGCAAGGGTTGGGACACAATTTTGCTACAACTGCGGCCGAAAGGTACAGCGGCAAACGGTCGATCAGATAATCGATTCCATCCTTCAATATCCTTCCGGAACGAAGGTTCAGATTCTTGCTCCGGTGGTGAAGGGGCGCAAAGGACACTACCGCGAGCTCTTCGAGCAGATTTTGAAGGATGGTTTTGTGCGAGTCCGAGTCGATGGTGTCACGAAAGAAATCACCGACGGCATGAAGGTGGATCGCTACAAGATCCATAACATCGAGATTGTCGTTGATCGCATTGCACTCAAACGCGAGGCCCGGTCGCGGGTCGCTGAATCGGTCGAGGTAGCGTTGCGATACGGCAACGGCGCGCTCATCGTCCACGATGGCGAGGAGGATCACTTGTACAGCAGCCACTACGCCTGCCACATATGTGGAATCAGTTACGAGGAGCCGGCACCGAATTCGTTTTCGTTCAACTCACCTGCCGGGTCGTGTCCGGAGTGCGAGGGGCTTGGGGAGAAGCGAGCATTTGATCTCAGGCTGATCATTCCCGATGAACACCTCAGCATTAATCTGGAGGGATTGGCTCCTCTGGGCAAGCCACGTCCCACGTGGATGTTCAGTCAGATACGAGCTGTCGCGAAACGGTATGGATTTGACTTCGACACGCCGCTGAGGAGCCTCTCGCCTCAAGCGAAACAAGTCCTCCTCTACGGCGCAGGTGATGAGAAATTCGAGGTCGAGTATGCCCAGAGCAGTGGGAGGAGTGTCGTCTACAAGCATCGCTTCGGCGGCGTGATGGAGATGCTCAAGCGATTCTATGACGAGTCGTCCTCCAGCAACATTCGGGAGTGGGTCGAGTCGTTTATGACGACGAGCAGTTGCGGTGCGTGTGAAGGGGGGCGCCTGAGGAAAGAGAGCCTGGCTGTCAAGCTCGAGGATGCCGAGACTGCCAAGCTCTACAATATCCACGATGTTGTTTCTCTTTCGATTCGCTCGGCCCGGAATTTCTTCACTCAGCTTTCCTTGAGTCCCCGACAGACGGAAATTGCCCGCCAGATTCTCAAGGAGATCACACAGCGTCTGGATTTCTTGCTCAATGTGGGTCTCGACTATATCACGCTCGACCGTCCTGCGCGCACGCTTTCAGGAGGAGAGGGCCAGCGAATCCGGCTTGCGACACAGATTGGTACTCAACTCGTTGGCGTTCTCTACATCCTCGATGAGCCCAGCATCGGACTGCATCAAAGGGACAACATTAAGCTGATTAACTCGCTGAAGTCGCTGCGGGACCTGGGCAACACGATCATCGTCGTTGAACACGACAAGGAGACCATCAAGAGTGCCGATTACGTGATTGATCTTGGACCGGGAGCCGGAGAGCATGGCGGCTATGTGGTAACATGCGGCAAGCCGAGTGAATTAAAAAATAGAAATGAAAATTTAAAAATAGGTGGAAACGGGTTTGAGGGGATATCGCATACGGCGCTCTATCTCAAAGGGAAGAAGAAGATTGATGTCCCAGCGAAGCGGAGGTCTGGGAGTGGGAAATGGCTGGCACTCTCGGGAGCCTCGGGCAATAACCTCAAGAACATGACCGTGAAAATTCCGCTCGGGCGATTCGTGTGTGTCACGGGTGTCAGCGGTTCCGGCAAATCCACACTGATCAACGAAACGATCTATCCGATTCTCTCAAACAAGTTCTATCGGTCCCGAATGGTCCCGCTTCCGCACAAATCCATCAGAGGCATTGAGCACATCGACAAGGTCATTGACATTGACCAGTCTCCCATCGGGCGCACGCCACGCTCAAATCCGTCGACGTACACCGGCGTGTTCACTCTCATCCGAGATCTCTTTACTCAGCTGCCCGAGGCGAAAATCCGCGGGTACAAAGCTGGACGCTTCAGTTTCAATGTGAAAGGCGGCCGGTGCGAGGAGTGCGAGGGGGATGGAGTCCGGAAGATCGAGATGAATTTCCTGCCCGATGTCTATGTCCTCTGTGATGTCTGTAAAGGAAAGCGCTATAATCGGGAAACGCTTGAAGTGCACTACAAGGGGAAATCGATTGCCGATGTATTGGATATGACGGTGGAAGATGCCATCGAGCTCTTCAGTGAATTCCCGAGAATTCAGCGCCATCTTCAGACTCTGCACGACGTTGGCCTAGGCTACATCCGCCTGGGTCAACAGGCGACGACGCTCTCCGGAGGCGAGGCGCAGCGAGTGAAGTTGTCGACGGAATTATCAAAAGTCGGGACCGGCAAGACCCTGTATATACTCGACGAGCCGACGACGGGGCTGCATTTCGAGGACATCAGGATGCTCCTCTCCGTGCTCAACAAGCTCGTTGACAAAGGCAACACCGTCATCGTCATCGAGCACAATCTCGATGTCATCAAGACCGCGGACTGGATTATCGATCTGGGCCCTGAAGGAGGGGACGATGGTGGGGAGATTGTTGCGGAAGGAAAGCCGGAAGAAGTGGCGAAGAATCCGGCTTCGTATACGGGGATGTTTTTGAAGAAAGAGCTCGGTTAGCCGGACTCTACGTGATTCGCCCAAGCACGGCCTGTTATTCTTGTTGCGCCGAATGAAGTCGGCATTCCGCCACCGTTTCCGTCCTCGCGTAGTGGTCGCGCGCCCGCGTGCGTACTTGACACGCAGCCGCAAACTCCGTAGATTCCTACCAAGAAAGCTTCTCTGCTCTCATTCTTCCACCGGCACCGTCCATGCCCAAGAGTGCTTCCGAAGGCATTGCGTATCACGCCAGCCGCCTTGTTGACAACACGTACGATTTACGCGATGTTGCCGAGACGGTTCGTGTATGCCATTCGCTTGCCGTAGGGATCCTCCGAACAAAGGCGGCACGCGGCAAACTGCATCCTGAGATTCTCGAATACGATCTCTGCGCCCTTGCCTACGATTTCATAGGTGAACTCTTCCGGAGAGATGAGTCTCATCGGTTTATCGAATTCGCGCGATCGTTTGCGAAATTCGGAGGGCAGATGAGAGAAAACGCCGAAGTTCTTGTGTTTCTCCGAAAGATCATTGCGAACAAGGTTGAAGCAGGAATATTCCGAACCTACCGTGAAGTCGATCCAGTGTTCAGCAAGATCCTAAGAAATGTCAAGCTCATTCTCACTGGCTGCTCGGAGTATCATTCTGTAGATCGGCTGGGAGAAACGTACGTTCACCGCTGCCCAGAGAGTGAGATCCAGAAGGAGCGTGCGGAGTTCCCGCACGACTTGATGGAAAAAGAGCTTCTGGAACGAGTTGCGGCGCACGACTCGTTTGAGCAGATACTCGTGAAGTGTTTCTCGATTCTCAACGATCAATCGGAGTATCGGCGAATCTACCCGCTCGCAGGCATTGTGGGAATCCTGAAATCGTGTTATGTGTCGCTGTCATTCGCGGAGTTAGATGCACGCGGGTCGTGGATTCAGGATCAGCAAGGATTCACAAAGGACGTGGAGATCGTAGTTAACCAGGTCATAGTAGACATGCAGTCGAAGATGAAAAGTACCTACGTAACGAAAGGGAAGCTGAGCGAGGCTGACTACGAGGGCTATTTTAGCGCCATAAGAGACCTACTGGATGACTTGTTCGTTCAGCAAAACGGCGAGTGCGGATCGTATTTTGACTACCTGGCGAAGCATTTTCCAGCTATCGACCTGGAGGGTTATCGGCTTAGCCACCGCGCTCGATTTGAATACCTGGTGAAGATCTGCAAAGAAGAAGCTCGAAAGGAATTGAAAACGTTGCTTTAGTGGAGTGTTACGATAGTTCTTTGACTCTCTGTCGAAAGAAAGAACGGATTGTTCAGGTAGTAGTGACGCGACTTGCTAGAGCGCGGAAGAGCCAGTTACTTTCTCTTTGAAGAGAAAGTAGCCAAAGAGAACTTCCGAAATCATAACGCTCGTGGCGATGCCCCTGCCCACTTGCGAAAATTTCGGTGCGTGAAGTTGGATGCTGATACGTAGGGTGTTGGGGATCCGCACCGAAATTAAACGCACTGGTCATTCCGCCCCACCCACCTGCTGATGATTTCGGTAGCTTGGGGCTTGGATTGCTCCCTAGAGTGCAGGTGGGCGTCGGCCCCGGAAATCGATGGCGGTGCGGGCAGGCGGCTTGAACAGGTGGGTTAAGATTTCGGCCAGTTGCAGGATGATGGCTTGTCGGATCACTTTATCCGGCCGAAATCTTCGGCTCGTGTGTTGGCAGCACTTTCACGTGGGTTTCGATTTCCGTGTCCTTTTCCCCGCTCTTTGGGTTCCGCTTATAGGCGGGGTTCAAAGAGCGGAATCGGTTACCTTTTTGGACAAGCAAAAAGGTAACAACCCATAAGGGTTGAGAAGCAACGCGCAAAAAGCTCTTCTCGCTGCTTCACTGTGTAGTCCAGATTCTTGTTATTCAGAATCATCAAAAGATCATCATAACAATCCACTAGAAATTCTGCACGAGTGTGGCTGTGAAAGGAAATCTACTAAGGAAGGACTGAGAGCAAGAGCATGCACATAAGCGAAACAAAACTCGAACTCTTTGCAGTTGATCCGGGGAAGTTCTCGGAGGAAGAGAGCGCTGAGATCGAAGCACATCTCAAGGAGTGCAGGTGGTGCAGCGAGATGCTTGAGCAGCTTCTTGAAACGTATGGGAACTTTGCGCAGGAGCAGGCTCATCAAGCCGAAGTCCATGGGCGGGCGAGACTAGAGAATCACCTCCCAATTCTCCGGGATGTGCACGATACGCCGGTACAGGTTACGCCTGATGGCAAGCCAACAAGATTCGTGATGGTCTTGTCGAGCTACATCAAGCAGCATCCGATTGCCTCAGGTGCGACAGTGAGTTTTGCAGTAATCCTCGTCTTGGCGCTCTTGAGCTGGAGGGGAGCATTCACGTCCCCCAATCCTCACCAGGCACTGGCCAAGGATGGGTTCCTCAGAGTGTTCGATGCGAATGGGAGGGAGATTTGGTCGCACTTCGTAGATCAGGAGTATTCTTTCTCTGACAGCCTCATCGTGCAGGGCTCGCATCGGGTTCTAAAGGTTTATGACGTGGATGGGGATGGAAAGAACGAGGTGCTTGGAGTAACGGGATTCAAGCCGTCACTTCGTAAGGGTAACACAATCTTCTGCTACAAGTCAGACAAGGGACTGCTCTGGGAATACCCCCTACATGGCAGTGTTCGGTCTGGAGGCCGCACCTTTTCGGATGACTATCGGTCGATGGCATTGCTCGTGGGCGATTTCGATCGCGACGGTCGAGTTGAAGTCGTGGTTATAGCCCAACACATTCCTTGGGAGCCTTCGGTTCTGTTGCAGATCGATGCTGCGACGGGAAAGCTGAGGGGCGAGTATTGGCATCTCGGGCATTTTTCTGAGATACTGAACTACGACGTAGACAAAGATGGTATCGAAGAAATCGTTGGTGTCGCGAACAACAATGTATACAACGGGAACAGCGTGATTGTGCTTGATCCCCGGACCATGAGCGGGCAAGCTCCTGGTCCTGCCGACAAGGTGTTGCTTGACATCCCGCCTGGTTCTCAGAAGTTTTTCTTGCTGCTCCCCCGGTCGGATCTTGAGAAAGCATCTCTTGATTTGAAGCCAAGCGCGGGCAGGCTTGTACCAACCGCAAATGGTACTCTGATTGTGTCCAGCACTGAAGCATTGGGAGCTGATCGAGCAGATCTGATATTTGAGTTTGATTCAAACATGGAGTGTATTGGCGTGAAGCCCACGGATCATTTCCTGGGGGTCCACCGGAAGTTGGAGAGGGAGGGGGTTTTGACTCACGTTGTCGATTCTCAGTATCTGGAAGATCTGCGCAAGCGGGTTCGATACTGGGGTGGAGACGGCTTCGCGACGGAGGCCAAGACGAACAGGAAATATCTCGAGGCACGGTCCAAATAGGCTGATTTCGATACAGAATCACCGCGATTGCAGGCGCCCAATCCCTTCTCCCCAAGTCGTGCATTGGGGCAGGGATTGGGCGTCTGTGTGTCTTCATTGGTGTATGAACTTGCGGATGCAGTCAGAGCCGCAATCCGGCTCTTCGAGCAGCAATGGGCGGTTGCGGCGTTGCCGCTTCTGTCACCCAAGCTGGACTATCTGGTGGCTCAGAGGAGTATCAACTGGTAACTCGCCGGGTTGAATGATGGGAGTCATCGGCCGTGTTGGCTCGGTGTCGGGCTAGAAGCAGCAGTTCGTAGCGAGGAAGTTCAGGGTACGGAACAAGCTAGTGTCTTGACCCACAAGTTCCTTATGTGTCCTGGAGTAGGTTTTCGTTTTCCTGCAAACGAGGGCCATTCCTGGTCACCGATTTGATCAAGCAACTTCTGAGACTCGATACTAATTGCACAATGGCAAGTCTTTGACTGAGCTGAACTTGTCTTGGATAGTATTCGTGAGTTCAAGGGCCAGAAGAGGATGATCCTTTGCGATTTGCTTGTCTGGGAGGCGCCCGACTGCAAAATGCCCATAAGCTCCTGGGGCAAGCTGGCCTCGCGCTTTCTTCAAGATACGCGAATATTCCGCGATGGGCAGTCAGCGGAAGGAAATAGAACTAGGAAGCGAAGTCGGCTTTTCTTTCACATCGGGGAACTCTAGAAAATGCAGCGAATTTATCGACTGCGGAAGACTGCCTGGGGGATTATTGCGCGAGAACTGACATTCGCGCTGTCCATTGCATTGTTTTCAGGGGCCGCGAATGCCCAAACGATTACGGTTACATCTCCTAATGGTGGAGAGTCTTGGCAGGTCGGAAGCCAATATGACATCACTTGGAATGACAGCGGGCTATGGTATGTGAGTCTGTGGTACTCGACGAACGGCGGGTCAAGTTGGATTCAGATAGCGTCTTGGGTTGGAAATAATAGGCGCTATGCTTGGATTGTGCCGAACGCTCCCTCTACGACCTGCAGGGTGAAGGTTGCCGATGCTGCGAACAACAACGTGTATGATATTAGCAACGCAAACTTCACCATACGCCTTCCTTATGTGAACCTCACAGTTCAGCCGCGGTATGCTGGGTCTCCGTTCGTTGGATGGGACAGCAAGACGTGGGAGCTGCTGGTAGACGGAGCCTCGCAGGGCACGTCGACGGGAGACAGGACGGTCACAGTTCTGACAGGCAATCACACGGTCAAGGCGCGGATCACATTTTCAGGCGGCTATGTAGCGGAGACGAAGGATTACCCGGTGAGTGTTCCAAGCGGTGGGTTGACAAAGGAAGTATGGTGGGACAAGGTGGGGATCACGGTCAAGTTCAACGGTGTGACACAGGCGAGCGGCTACACGCTGAAGGTGAGTAACCAGAACCAGACCAGTCCACTAGATCACACGGTGCTGGGAGATGGGGTGACGAACGTCCCGGTGGCATGCACGTGGACAGGGACGGGGGAGGTGAAGACCCAGAACATCTCCTACGGGACGATAGGGGGTCAGCACCTGACGTATGAGTTTTTCCCCATCACTGCTTCTCTTTCTGGCACGGTGACAAATGCTCGGACAGGAAATCCCATCAGTGGATCGATAGTGAGTGCAAGCGGGCAGAGTGACACGGCGACGACGGATCCGAATGGGAATTATACACTCACTCTTCCTACGGGGACCCACACGCTCGTTGTGACGAAGGCTGGATATCAAAGTTCGAGCAGTCCGGTGTTACTGACGGGGAGCCGCACTGAGAACTTCCAGCTGACGCCGTATGTGGTGCTGAATGATCTGAGTGTTACACCGGGCTCAGTGATGACAGGCGGGACGATCATGATCAGTTATTTGGTATCCAACAGCAGTAGCTCGCCGCAGACCGTGTGGTTAGGGGCATCGATGAAGTCGAGTGCAGGCGAAACCTATCTTGATGATCCGAGCGGTGACGTATCGAAGACGATCCCTGGCAGTGCGGGCAACTATACAGTGACGAGGTCGTTCACGTTGCCAAGCGACGCGAGGGCAGGGGGGTATGATATTCGGGGGGCTTTGTGGCGGTTGCAGCCACGGCCTGAGACGAGCAATGATCAGTACGATCTGCGGGAGGAGACCGGTCAGTTCACGGTGACATCCTCTGTTGCTGGGATAATCTACATAGATCAGAAGCCTTTGGCCGATGTCACGGTGAGTCTAACGGGGACCATATCAAAGAGCGCACAAACCAATGCAATTGGTGCGTATTCATTCGCAAATTTGCCAATTGGCAATTATTCTGTTACACCAAGCAAATCTGGGTTTAGATTTGATCCCCCGAGTCGGACGTACTATCCATTAACCTATTCTCAAGCGGGGCAGGAATTTCTGGGATCTGATATTGCCGCTCCGTCAATCAGGATTCTTCAGCCAAATGGAGGCGAAAAACTAGTCGCCGGCAACAAGTGCTCAATCAGATGGGTTGCAACTGACAATGTAGGCGTGAGTTCGGTTACCATGGAACTTTCAACTGATGGGGGTAAGCACTATGAAACGATAGCATCGGGTCAGGGTAACACAGGCATCTATGAGTGGATCATTACACCGACATTGACCACCCAAGCGTTGATCAGGATAAGCGCATGTGACGTCTCTGGTCTGAGGTCGTCCGATGTCAGCGACGGTGCATTCGCAATCTCAGAGGGAAAACCGGCGGCTCCTAGCAATCTTGTGGCGAGTGCTACATCACCAGCAGAAGTCGGAATCCAATGGCAAGACAAATCGTCAAACGAAACCGGCTTCACAATTGAAAGAGCGCCTTCAAACTCAGGGCCCTGGACAACACTCCAGTCCGTGAACGCGGGCACAACCACGTACAGCGACCGAGGCCTAACAAGCGGCTTTACCTACTACTACAGGGTCTACGCCTACAATTCTTTTGGAAACTCCGGTTACTCTGCCGTTGCCTCAGCCACTCCAATCAACTCGAGACCGGCCTCGCCTTCAAATCTTTCCGCAGTACTCGTTCTTGCAAAGGAGATAAGGTTGACATGGAAGAGGAACTCTGAGAATGAAAAAGGGTTCACGATTGAAAGAAAGATTGGCACGAGTGGCATGTGGATGGAGACAGCCTCAGTGGGTCCTGGAATAGCCGTGTATGGCGATGGAGATCTGCTTTCAAACGCTACGCTCTACTATCGCGTCTACGCGTTCAATGACGCGGGAAGCTCGAATTGCTCGAACGAGGTCTTTCTTAGCACTTCACCAGCGCCTTTCGATGCGACAGTCCTTGTTACACGAAAAGGCAATCCGGAAGTATCCGCAATGGTGTATCTTGATAATGGGTCGGGCATGGAGCTCCGGGGCGTTACCGCATTAGATGGAAGGCTTCAGGTCAGAGGCCTGAAAATCGGAGACAAGATCAGAGCCTGTAAGAGAATCTTCAAAAAACCGGCAGCAAAGCAAGGGCACGAGGATGTTGACAATACGATGTATGAGTTATGGATCAGCAGCGATAAACCATCTGACGAGAATCTAGATGTATGGAACGGCGAGTACGTGTCGTTTGCGATCCAAGATCAACGCAATGAGTACGTCCTGTCGCTAGTTCATCCGATCTTCAAGTACAATCTTATGGTATCGATTGAGAGCAACGTCGAAATTGAGTACTTGAATAGACTGGAAAAAGCCTTTCAGCAAGCTTCAAGGTACCTGTACAATGTCACTGACGGTCAGGCACAATTCAATAAAGTGGCAATCTACGATAACAACCAAAACTGCTCGAACGCAGATATCCGCATCGTGAAATTCTGGGGGAACCCCTCACAGCTGGCGGTAGATGGGATCTATAACGGTAGCTTTGATCCTATTTTCTTTAGGATTCCGCTCAATCAGATTTTCATTGGTGAAATTTGGGGTTCCTCACGACTCTTTGATCCAACACTGTATCTATGGCGAGTGCCCCCGGATGACCGTCTATTCTACACAGCGATTGTGCATGAATTCGCACACTATGCATTTGGCTTCTACGATGAATACAAGAACTCATTCAATCTAGATTTCGATGACCACGAATACGGACTGATGGATGAGGGAGTTATTAACCAGATGGAGGCCTCATCTTGGGCAGACTATCCCAGGGTATACTACGAAAATCCGCGCTTGCTTGATGATATTCTGGTGGGGTTAGAGGTGACAAGGCAGTTGGCATGGAGAAAGATGCCTTGCTGGGAATGGCTCCAGTACAGATTCAAGCTTGAGTATCCCGATATCTCAATCACAATACCACCATTTGGTTTTCGTGAACAAGGCTCTGCCCGGAAGAGAGATTACGAGGTTCCGGCACCTCCTGATCCGGTGACGTTCTCAAGGCATGATTTTCCGGGTGGCTCCAACCAGATGACATTTAGGCTCCAGGAGAGCGAACGCCCAATTTCTGTCGCCGATGTTTATGAAGCAAGCTCGAACAAGCTTATCTATATTGGAAGAACATCCAAGAGTGGAGAGATACTGCTTACGAATTCCTACACTGGCAACAAGCTCGTGTACAGAAGACTGGAACGCTCAACATTGATCGCAGGTGAGTTAGATCTCAATCGACATTTCGATTCGTCCGAACGAATTCGGACCGTCATTGTCACCAATAGGGCTAGTCCGAGGAGAAGAATTGTAGCAAATGCGCTTATCGATTCGATAGCGCCAGGGATCGCGTTTCAAGTAAAAGCAGCGTACGATGCTACACAACTGACGCTCTCATCAGACCTGTGGGTTGATGAGGATGTAGCATCTCTTCCTACTGTTCAGTACCGTTGTGGGAGCCGCGGCGGGTTACTGCAGATGAGAAGGAAGGGAAGCACCAAAGGATTCGCTGGTGACCTGAGTATCGACTTAGCTGATACTAGCTTTGATGGATCGGGTTCTTTAGAATTCACAATTCTTGACTCATCAGGGAACAGCAACAATTTCATCAGTGAATTCCGCCTGTTTCCTGTGTCAAGTACAGATAGTCGCGAACTGCAAATAAGAAACTTTGAGATCCTCATCAACAAGTCAAACATTTCAACCACGCAAGTGGCAGCAATATCCTGCCAACGGGCCCTTCCATATTTAGCAGTGAAACAGGGGCTGTACTTGGTGTCGCAAATGTTCTCGGTCTTCCTTTCGAGAGACAACAGTTTCCCTGTACCAGCAGGGCTCAACATTTACTATTCAAAGGAAGACATCACTGGCATGGACGAACAGTCGCTACGTCTTTACAGGTGGGACGAGAACCAGGCAGCTTGGGTTTTCGTCCCAGGCAGCAATGTTAACGTGCAGAGAAACGTGGTCTCAGCCTTAGTGAACAGCACAGGCATATACGCTGTCTTTGCAAGCTCGCTATCAAACGATTCGGTTCCGCCGGCAGCGATTAATGACCTGGGAGCCGTCACTGGCGATAGACCCGGCAAAGTAGTGTTGACTTTTACCTCACCAGGCGATGATGGGTCAACAGGTCGAGCATTGTCATACATTCTGTGGTTTGGCAGGGCAGAATTCACGGATGCTAACTTGGATTCTATGACTGTTCTGCCTCTGTGCTCGATTCCAAAGCGGGGCGGTGCGCGGGACACAATTATCGCGATGTTACCAGGAGCGAACGAAAGATACTACTTCGCAGTGAAGTCTATTGACGAAGCTGGAAATGTATCAGCCTTGTCGAATGGAGCGACGGCGATTTCTGGATCTATGGGTAATCGGGGGCCAACTGGTGTTAGTCAGGAGTCATCTCAAGCAATTCGCAGCTTTGCTCTATTGCAGAATTTTCCAAATCCGTTCAATTCGACCACCACGATAACCTATCACCTCGCGCAGGAATCACAAGTTTCGTTGAAGATATACAATGTCTTAGGGCAACTTGTCGCAAGTCTGGCAAACGAGAAGCAACTCATGGGTTCGCATCGCGTGAGCTGGAGTACGGATTTGCCCAGCGGCATCTACTTCTATCGTTTGCAGGCAGGTGAATTCGTGGAGACAAAGAAAATGATCCTTGTCCGATAGTGCCAAATGACGTAGCAGGATTGAACAAAGTGATCAAGAATCGTAGCTTCCGATTTGCGCGTAGGCAATCCGATCATTTGGACACCCACGGATTCCCCTTCACAAAAAACCTCCACTTCTTCTCTCTCCCATTCGTAACTCCAATTCGTGCTGATCGACCGATCCTGCTCGGAGATATCTTCTCACCCTTTAGAATATAGATCTCATTCCCAAGTAAGTCCGTGCCATTTTGCTCTCTTGCGATCCCAAACGCTTCACAGAACTTCGCTGGTCCGTTGGTGATGTTAAGAGGCGATTGGTGAGTGGTTGGTTGGTGTCGGGAAAACCGCATTTTCGTCATCACCTCGACACCATTAATCGGTTCCACGGCCCGAATCAAGACTGCTTCCCCGACTCCTTCCTTTCTTGTAACGACATTCGCACAGAAGTGCATCCCGTATGTGAAGTATACGTACAGATGCCCGCCTCCCCGAAACATCACCTCGTTGCGTTTGGTCTTGCCGCGATACGAATGGGACGCTGGATCACCCTCGCAGTACGCCTCGGCCTCTACGATCTTACCCGCCAGGCTCTTGCCTCGATAGCGTCTCACGAGGTATTTTCCGAGGAGATCGCGTGCGACTTGGACGGTGGGACGGAGGTAGAATGAGCGTGGGAGCTTGGTTGAATTGCGGAGTGCCGGTTTCTTCGCCAAATGCGCCCGCCAGCCATCAGTCGGGCTGGGAAGCGCCTGCAGCGCAGAATTGCGGGCTGAAACAGAATGACCTTCTTTGGATTTCTTGACCTTCACCGAACCGCGCATCAATCGTCTCCGTTGATTCCCGCAAAAGGTAAACCTATTTGTACTGACTGTCAATTCTTGTGGCGCCACCTTGTATCTCTTCCCGCCAACGTCTATCTTGTGAGCAGCCATGAAACGGAAACTGAAATGGCTGATCGAGTCCACGAGGACGGGGATTGTCCATGAGGACGAACATCTCCTCGTTCTCGACAAACCGGCGAACCTCCTCGTTCTGCCGGATCGCTACAACAATCGCCTCCCCAACCTCTACACCATTCTGAACGATGAGCTTGGAAAGATCTTTGTCGTCCATCGAATCGACAAGGAGACGAGCGGCATTATCGTCTTTGCAAAGACCGCTGAGGCACACGCTGCGCTCAATGCACAGTTCGAAGGGAGAAAGGTCGAGAAAATCTATCGTGCCATCGTTGTTGGCGAGCCGGTCACAATGGATGGCAGTATCGATCTTCCGCTGGCTCAGAGTTCAACGGATTTCGGGATTGTGAGAGCGGACCACCAGAAGGGAAAAGACGCACTTACCTATTACACAGTTGTCGAGAAGTTCCGCGGTTATGCGCTGCTGGAGGTGAGGCCGAAGACGGGACGGATGCACCAGATTAGGGTTCACCTCGGATCAATCGGCTTGCCGATACTAGCAGACAGAACATACGGCGGTGGGGAAGGATTCTATCTTTCCCAAGTGAAAAGTGGGTATAGGATTGAAGGGGAGGAGAAGCCGTTGCTTGACAGGACTGCCCTCCACGCCTCTGCAATCTCTTTCGCCCATCCGGCCTCCGATGAGCGGGTGACGTTCTCGGCTCCCTTGCCAAAGGACATGAGTTCTGTGCTGAAATATCTCAGGAAATTCAGAGCGAGGGAGGAAAAGTCATCCTGAGCGGTGCCCTGAGCCTTCGGCGTGAGCTCAGGCGAACGCCTGCCGAAGGGCGAGGCGACGGATCTGACATTATGGGTGAATCAGATTCTTCTCCCGCTCTTCCCGATAAAGAACATCGGGACAGGTCGAGCGGGATCAGAATGACGATCACCGTCAGATTCTTCGTCCCGCTCTGGAAGATTGTGGCGAGACTCAGAATGACGTTCGTTTGTTGTTAGAACAAGCTATTTTGGCGGGCAGACTTCTTGGTGATGCCGAAGTGTTTGTAGGAGAGCGACGTCGCCTCGCGTCCGCGTGGCGTGCGTTTGAGGAATCCTTCCTGAATCAGATATGGTTCGTACACTTCCTCGATTGTGCCGGGCTCTTCGCCAACAGCCACGGCGAGCGTGTTAAGTCCCACCGGCCCGCCGCCATATTTCTCGATGATGGCACGCAGAATCCGCTTGTCCATCTCGTCCAGCCCAAATTCATCGACCTCGAGAGCCCGCAGCGAATATTGTGCGACTTCCTGTGTGACCACGCCGCCGTGCTTTGCTAGCTTGCGATCTGCCTGAGCGAAATCCCGGCAGCGCTTGAGCAACCGGTTGGCGATGCGCGGTGTTCCTCGCGAACGCTTGGCGAGTTCTTGAGCGGCATCATCGGTCGTCTCGATCTCCA
>Ga0315274_10008247_pt1 | contig 15091 bp, 18 predicted proteins | sample YL17G02_20_MG_FD_203700 | JGI IMG/M metagenome (GOLD analysis project Ga0315274, IMG submission 203700) | Sediment microbial communities from Yellowstone Lake, YNP, Wyoming, USA - YL17G02_20 | ecosystem: Environmental > Aquatic > Freshwater > Lake > Sediment | place: USA: Wyoming | collected... | reverse complement strand
CACTCGGTCATAGAAGCGGTCGACGTAGTACTTCTCTTGCAGCCAGGTGTAGAAGAAGCCGAGCGGCCTGGACAGCGGATCTACCGCCCCGGCAGGGACGTTGCGGTACACCAGCCATCCGAGGAGAAGCCCCCCGACGGCCACGATGAAGGAGGTCAGCAGCGGGAGGGCGTTGAAATCGATCGCTGGAAGGTGCTCGGGGAGCGTCTCAGCCACGAAATGGTGGAACCAGTTCGGAAGGATACCGCCGAGGATCGGAAACTCCTCCGGGATCCCCACCCATCCTGCAGCCACCGCGAATACCGCGAGAACGATCAGGGGCAAGGTCATCGTCCATACCGATTCGTGTGCGTGCCGCGCCGCTTCGGTCCGCGGCGTACCCAGGAAGGTCAGGGTGATCTGTCGCGCCGTGTAGAAGGCGGTCAGGAGGGCCGCCAGCGCCAGCACGGCGAAGATGGCCAGGTGCCCGTTGGCGAAGGCGTCCGCCAGAATCTCATCTTTGGACCAGAAGCCGGCGGTCAGGATGGGGAACCCGGACAACGCCAGCCCCCCGACCACGAACGTCACAAACGTTACCGGCATTTTGCGGCTCAGACCGCCCATGTTCATCATGTTCTGCGGATCGACATGGCTGTGCGTTTGATGGACGCCGTGCTCCACCCCGTGGATGACGGAACCGGATCCCAGGAACAGGAGCGCCTTGAAGAAGGCATGGGTGAGGAGATGGAAGGCAGCCGCCACGTAGGCGCCGATGCCGACTGCCGCCACCATGTAGCCCAGTTGCGAGATCGTCGAGTAGGCCAGCACGCGCTTGATATCGTTCTGGGCCAGCGCGATCGTCGCCGCGAAGAGCGCCGTGAAGGCTCCGATGAAGGCCACAATTGTTAGCGTGGCCGTCAAAGGCTCTCCTTCATGCCACCCGGCCGTGAGCAGCGGGAAGAAACGCAGGACCAGGTAGACGCCTGCCGAGACCATCGTCGCGGCGTGGATCATCGCCGACACGGGCGTCGGTCCTTCCATCGCATCGGGAAGCCAGACGTGAAGGGGGAACTGGGCCGACTTGCCGACCGTGCCCAAGAAGATCAGTAGCCCGATCAAGCCTGCGGCCGACATCCCAAGGAAGCCGGAAGGCGTTTCGGCCAAGGCTTCCAGGACCGGCGGGTTGAAGAGAATTTCCCGGTAGTTGAGCGAACCCGTCGCCGAGTACAGATAGGCGATGCCCAGGAGCATGAAGACGTCGCCGATGCGGGTGGTGATGAAGGCTTTGATCATCGCCTGCCGGGCCGACTCTTTGCCATACCAGAACCCGATCAAGAGGTACGAGCACAGGCCCATGATCTCCCAGCCGACGAAGAGCAGGAGCAGATTGTCCGAGACCACCAGCGTCAGCATCCCGAAGGCGAAGAGCGAGATGAAGGCGAAGAAGCGGGCATACATCGGCTCGACGCCGCCGGCGCGCGGCGGCAGCCCGGGCCGGTCCTGGCTGTCGCGCGGCTTTCCGAAATTGTGATAGCCGACGCTGTAGAGGAAGATCGCCAGACAGGTCCAGGCGACGAAGAAGAGTGTCACGGCGCTCAGCGGATCGATCAAGACCCCCACGCGCAGCGCGCCGGTTCCCGTGGGGAGCCAGGGGATGGACGACTCGAAGGGATGCAGGCCGAGCTCAGGCGTCGTGACCGCCTTCCAGAACACGGCCATGGCCATGGCCCACGAAATCCCCATCGCTCCGACGGCCAGTGTGTGGCTCAGCCGGTTGCTCCGGTTCGTGAGGATCACGATGGCGAAGAAGGCCACGATGGGCGGCAGAGGGATCAGCCAGGTCAGCAGTTCAGATTGCGTCATTCCACCCCTACCACTTCAGCAGGTTGATGTCTTCCGCCGCGACGGTCGAGCGGCGCCGGTAGATCGAGATGATCAGCGCCAGCCCCACCGCCGCCTCGGAGGCCGCGACGGCCAGGACGATGATGGCGAACGTCTGTCCGGCGATCAATTCCGGATTGAGATAGCGCCAGAAGGCGATCAGGTTGACATTGACGGCATTGAGGATCAATTCGAGGCTCATGATGATGGCGATGGCGTTGCGGCGAGCCAGCACCCCGTACACCCCGACGCAGAACAAGGCCGCAGCCAGGATGAGATACCAGGAGAGCGGGATCATTCGCCCACCTCCTTTGGGTCCGGTGGACGGGCGGTGATGATCGCTCCGATCAGCGCCGCCAGGAGAAGCACCGATGCCACTTCAAAGGGAAGGACATACCGGTCGACGTCAACCAGCGCCAGTCCCAGGTCTTCGAGCTGGGCGTCGGCGTTCGTAAGAGGCTGAAGGGTCGCTTGGCCGAGCTGCGGAGCCTGCAGGAGCAGGCCCAGCAGGCCCACAAACAGGAGAAGGGCTACCAACGCCGCCATCCACCAATTCCGGTTGACTTGAGGGCCGCTGTCCGTCATCACCCGGCGCGTGAGCATCACCGCGAAGATGATCAGGATGGCGATGGCGCCGATGTAGATGGCCACCTGGACCGCGGCGAGGAAATTCGCCTCGAGCAGGACGAACACCACGGCAATGCCTGCCAGCGTAAGCACAAGCCATAAGGCCGCGTGCACCAGTCTGGGGCTGGTAACGACCATGATGGCGGCTCCCAACGTGACCGCCGCGAGGAAGAGGAAGAGGGCTTGAAGGAGGGTCATGGTTTGCTCGCTCGTTTCCCATCCAACACGTCAATGTGCGCCGCTTGTCGAGGAAGCCGGCTGGGCCCGGCGGTGCAGGGCGTCAAGCCGCGCGTCCAGCTTGCGCCGGGCCGAACGGGCATAGGCTCGCAGCGCGAAGAGCGTGACGACGACGATGAGCCCATTGGCTGCCAGGTGCAGAGGCAGCCGGCCCCATCCCAGGAGCGGCACGAGTTTGTCGGTGATGGCGGCGACGGCCAGCGTCGCCAGCGCCACCGGGGTGATCAGTTTCCAGTTGATGGAGTTGACCTGGTCGATGCGGAAGCGGGGCAGGCTTCCCCGGATCCAGATCACGCAGAAATAGACCACGGCCGTCTTGACGGCGAAGTAGACGAAACCGAGCAGAGGGAACTGGTCGGCCCACGGACCCAGCCATCCACCCAGGAACAGCACAGCGGTCAGCGCCGAGATCGTGAATCCGTGCAGGAACTCGGCAACGTAGAACATCCCGAAGACCAGACCGGAGTATTCAATGTTGTACCCGGCGACGATCTCCGATTCGGCCTCGAGCAGATCAAAGGGGGCCTTGCCGGCCTCGGCGATCGAGCTCACGAAGAAGATCAGGGCCGCCAGCGGCGCCAGGGCCACGAACCACACCGCACGCTGCTGTTCGACGATCTCCACCATTCCCATGGAACCCGCCAGCATGGTGGGGAGGATCAGCGAGAGCACCATGGGGACTTCGTACGAGACCAGTTGCGCCACCGAGCGAAAAGCCCCCAGCAGGGCGTACTTGTTGTTTGAGGACCAGCCGGCGAGCATGATCGCCAACGTGCCCACGGCCCCCATGCCCACGATATACAGAACGCCTACATTGATATCGCTGCCAATCAACCGCGGGGCTAGCGGCACCACGGCCCACAGGCTTACCACGGACATCACCGCCATCAGGGGCGCGAGATAGAACACCACGACATCGACCCCTCGCGGGGTGATGATCTCTTTGACCACCAGCTTCAGCGCGTCGGCGAGGGTCTGGAAGATTCCCCACGGCCCCACCCGGTTGGGCCCCAGCCGGTCCTGCAGCCGCGCCAGGACTTTCCGCTCGACCCAGATCAGGAAGAAGGTGAGGACGAGGACCGCGGTTCCCAGAACGGCCGCGCCGAGGAACTTCAGCAGAACCGCCGCCAGGGCCGGGGCCAGGCCCCATCCCGTCAGCAGGTCGAGCAACCATTGTCCGATGGCGCCGAAAGGATCACCCATGGATCGAGTTACTCCTGGTTGCAAGACACAAACAAATGGCTGATGTCAGGGCCGCATCAGCCATTCGAAGGCGCTCATGATTCCCTACACCCACTCCAGGGCACCTTTGCGCCAGGCATAGGCCAGCCCAGCCGCCAAGATCAAGATGAACAGGACCCCTTCCAGGGCCATGTAGAGCGCAAGCCGATGATACGCTACGGCCCACGGGAACAGAAAGGCCGCTTCCACGGCGAAGACCACGAAGATCAAGGCGAAGATGTAGTACTGCACCTTGAACTGGACCCAGGTATCGCCGACGGTCTCCATGCCGCACTCGTACGTTTCGGTCTTGGCTTGGTTGGGCCGGTGGGGCCCCAGGATCCTGTTGGCGAGGATGGCCACCGAGGGCAGGATCATTCCCAGAGGCAGGAGAAAGGCGATGAAAACCCAGTCGTCTTGCATGAAGTCTCCATCGGAACTGAGATTTTCCGCCCGGCAGGGAGGGGCGCCCCGGCGCGCCCGGGGCAAGACGTGTCGAGTTTATCATGACTGATAGGGACCGTCAAAGGCCCGCGCCGCAGACGGGAATTGCCTCCCCGCCGGAAATTGACCGCGCTTCCCGGCTCCGGTATAATGACAGGGTTATCCTGATGGGTTAGGACGACCCTCACCACCGGAGAAGGTGCTGCATGCCTAAGAGAACGTATCAGCCGAGGATTCGCCATCGGGCGCGGGTGCACGGTTTCCGCTCCCGCATGGCCACGCGGACAGGGCGCCTGGTCATCAAGCGGCGACGCCTCCGGGGCCGTCATCGGCTTACCCCGCGTATCAACAATCGTGCCAAGCGTGTCGACTGGAACGCGTAGTGCCAAGGGGATCGGACGACCGGCCTTCTTGGCTCATGCATGGACCGAAGATACCGATTGAGCAGGTCGTCGGACTTCAGGCGGGTGCGGCGGCAGGGAAAGTCCTATGCGCACCCGCTCGCCGTCTTGATTGCCAGCCCCAATCAACTGGCGCTGACGCGCATCGCCTTCGCCGCGGGAAAGGCCCTCGGCGGAGCCGTCGTTCGCAATCGGGCCAAGCGACTTCTTCGGGCCGCCGTCCGAGCCCGCTGGGATACGGTCCCGCCGGGATGGGATCTGATCCTGGTCGCCCGGCCGGCTTTGTTGGAGGCCGAATGGCCCGAGGTCCTCAAGACCCTCACGTCCCTTCTCGGGCGATCGAAAGTTCTGAGGCCCGGCACAGATGCGCAGAACTGATCCGGTCGTGATCGACGAGCCGAGGCTCCGCGATCTACCGCTGCGCCGGCCCTACCTTCCGCGCCTGGTGTTTCTGGCTCTGATCCGGCTCTATCAGCTGACGGTCGCTCGCCTGCTCCCGGACGGCATCTGCCGCTTCTATCCGACATGCTCTCACTACACCTATCAGGCCGTCAGCAAGTATGGCATCATTAAAGGAGGGGCTCTGGGCTTTTGGCGTCTCCTTCGCTGCCAACCTTTCTCCCCGGGCGGTTACGACCCGGTCCCATAGGAGTTGCATGCTTACTCGACTGAAAACCTTGCCTCACGTACCACGCGCCCTCATCGCAATGACGTTTGCCGCCCTTGTCCTGGCCGGCTGTTCGCGGATTGCCCCGACGAGCTGGCCCGGGATTTCGGCGGACGAGGCCTCCGTCTACCTTGCCTTCAACGAGGCCGTGCGAGCCATCGATCTCATTGAAGGGAAGGAGCTGTGGTTCTATCCGCAAGAACCCGACCGCGCGATGACGATGTTCGCTCCCCCCTCCCCGGCGCCCGAGGGTCAGATCATCGTGGGCACCTACAACAACAAGGTCTTCGCCCTGCAAGGGCAGGATCAGAGCATTGCTTGGGAATCGGATGTGTCGCGCGGCCGGATCGTAGGCGCACCGGTCGTGGCGGGTGACCTCGTGCTTGTGCCCTCAGCCGACGGGAGCCTGTACGCCCTCAATGTGTACAGCGGATCGCAGGTTTGGAGCTTCAAGGCGCGACAGGGCCTTTGGGCATCTCCCGCAGTGGAAGGCGATACCATCTACCTGACATCCCTCGACCACCATGTCTATGCGCTCAGCCTTGCGTCAGGCAAGTCCCTTTGGGAGAAGGACCTGAGCGGCGCCATACCCGACAAGCCCGCTATCGCGGGCGACGTCATCCTGGCGGGAACGCTCGGCAACAAGCTCATCGCTCTGCAGAAGCAGACCGGCGAGGTCCTTTGGGAGATCAAGTCGGAAGACTGGGTATGGGGCACCCCCGCGGTGGGTGACGGCGTGGCATACTACGCCGATCTGTCCGGTGCGGTCTCCGCAGTTCGAATCACGGACGGCGACGTGGTTTGGACCCGGGCTTTGGGGGGCAGGATCATCGCCTCACCTCTCCTTGCCGACAACGTGGTGTACCTTCTGACAGAAGCAGGCGCTGTCTCGGCGCTGGCCGCTAAGGACGGAAAGACCCTATGGCAGGAAAAGCCCGGAGGCAAGCTGCTTTCCGACCCTGTCCTGGCAGGAAAGACGCTGGTGGTATCCGCCCTGGAGAGCGAGAACCTGCTCTCTGCGTATGATGCTCAATCGGGCGATTTGCTCTGGTCTTACAAGCCCGCTGAGAAAGAGGGGTAAGCGTCCATGGATCAAGTCATCCTCAATCCGATGATCAACCTGCTCCTGGTGATCTACGATCTGCTCTGGCACAACTTCGGAGTAGCGATCATCGTGTTCACGGCGGTCATCCGCGTCCTCACCCTGCCCCTGACGTTGCAGCAGCAGCGCTCGATGCAGAAGATGCAGGAGCTGCAGAAATCCAAGCAGTGGCTGGACATCCAGAAGAAGTACAAGGACGACAAGAAGCGGATACAGCAAGAGCAAATGAAGCTCTATCAGGAGATGGGCATCAACCCTCTCGCCGGCTGTCTGCCCACGCTGATCCAGCTGCCCATCATCTTCGGTCTCTACGGCGCCATCATCAGCGCCCTGGCGGGCACTCCCCTTCAGCTGCTCGAACTGTCAGGGCATATCTACTCCAAAGCGCACACCGCCCTCCTCCCTCTCGACAGCCGTTTCCTGTGGATGGATCTGGGACAGCCCGAACGGCTCTATCTTCCCTTCCTCCCGGGTGTCGGCATCCCTGTGTTGACCGTCCTGGTCGTGATTACGACCTTCCTGCAAACCAAGCTCACGACACCCGCCACCGCGACCGGAGGGCAGGGGGCGCAGATGAATCAAATGATGACCTTGTACATGCCGCTTCTTCTGGGCTACTTCGCCTTCACGCTCAACGCCGGACTCGCCCTGTACTTCGTTGCCTCCAACGTGATGGCCATCGCTCAGTACGCTCTGGCCCGGAAACCCAAGCCGGCGACCAAGTAGAGTATGCCGCCGGCTTATGTAGGACGGCAAGTCGGCAGGAGTAGCTGTATGATCGGGAAGACGAAACTAGACGTGATTGCCCCGACGGTGGATGAGGCCGTTGCGCGTGGGGCGGCCGAACTTGGGGTTTCGCGTGAACAGCTTGAGGTGGAAGTCCTCGACGAGGGGACGCGCGGCCTTCTCGGCCTGGGGAATCGACAGGCCCGAGTGCGTCTCACTCTCCGCTCGACTGAGCCTTCCGTCGAGATCACCGAGTTCGCGGAGAGCGCAGAGGAGGAGCAACCGGAGACGAGCCCTCAAGATGCGCTGTCTGTGGCGCGGGTAGTGGTCCGGGACTTGCTCCAGCACATGGGGATCAAGGCCCGAGTGGATTGCGCATGGGGCACTGCCGACGAGCCCGATCAACCCCGCCCTTTGCTGGTCGATGTTCGGGGCGACGATCTCAGCCTGTTGATCGGCCGCCGAGGGGAAACGCTGGCGGCCCTGCAGTACATTGTCCGCTTGATCGCGGCCCGACAGCTCGAGGACCAGGCCCCCATCGTCATCGATGTACAGGGCTACCGGGCCCGGCGGGAGCAACAGCTTCGCTTGATGGCGCGCCGGATGGCCCAGCAGGCAGCGGAGCGCAACCGCGTCATGAGCCTGGAGCCCATGCCTCCTTCCGAACGGCGCATCATCCACATGGAGCTTCGCGATCACCCCAAGGTGTACACGGAAAGCGTCGGGGAAGGCGATCATCGCAAGGTCACCATCGTCCCCCGCCAGTAGAGGCGGCGCTTCGCCGCCCCGGCACCCCGCGCAGAGCTTCTTGCCGTCTGTGAGGATTGGTCGAAACCCTCCGTCCCTTCACACGCTTGCCTGCAGCGTCCTGGTTCCTGAGGCGCAAAGTCGTGCGAGGGAGAACGGCTTCGCCGCCCTCTCCCGCTAGAGTCCGGGCCTCCTTTGCCCTTGGGCAAGGGATCCTATTCAGCGAGAGGAATTGGAGGGCTGCGACGGTTCTTCCCCGCTACTTCGCGAAGACGACCGGGGAACAAGCCGGTACGGGTTCGACTATAATCCCCGCTATGTCCAGCTCCTCCTCCGGACACCCCCCTGGCTACCTGGTCATAGGTCATGTCTCCAAAGATCTCACGCCGCAAGGCCCGGCCCTTGGCGGCTCGGCGGCGTATTCCGGCCTTACCGCAGCCGCGTTGGGGCTGCGCCCGGCTGTGGTCACATCGGCAGGCCCTGATCTCGATTTGAGCCCGCTCGCCTCCCTTGCCCTCTTCCTGCTCCCCTCGCCCTCCTCGACATGCTATGAGAACCAATACACCCCACAGGGAAGGAGACAGGTGCTCCGCTCGCGTGCCCTGGATCTCGCCCTTGCCGCGGTCCCCCTCGAATGGCGGGCTGCCCCGATCGTCCATCTGGCTCCCATCGCCGGCGAAGTGGATCCCTCCTTGGCCAAGGCATTCCCCGCATCCCTCATCGGCATCACGGCGCAGGGCTGGCTTCGACAGTGGGATCAAGAAGGAAACGTGTCGCCGAAAAACTGGGAGGGGATCCGGCATTGGCTTCCGCTCGCCGGCGCCGTCGTCGTCAGCCTGGAAGACTTGGCGCATGACGAATCGGCCGCCGCGTCGATAGCCGCCCACTGCCGGCTCCTTGCCGTGACGGAGGGGCCGGCAGGCGCCGTCATCTACTGGAACGGAGATGTCCGGCGCGTCCACGCCCCTCAGGCCGAGGAGGTGGAAACCACTGGCTGCGGGGACGTTTTTGCTGCGGCCTTCTTCATCCACCTCCACCGCACTCGCGACCCCTGGGAGGCTGCGCGTTTTGCGAACCAACTGGCTGCGCTCTCGGTCACTCGCAGGGGAGTCGCCGCAGTCCCGACACCGGACGAAGTGGAACGCGCGCAATGGGAAGTGATCCCATGACGCGCCGACTGGCTCTCGTCAACCAAAAGGGAGGCGTGGGCAAGACCACTACGGCCATCAACCTTTCCGCGTACGTCGCCGAGGCTGGATTGCGGGTCCTGCTTGTGGACCTTGACCCGCAGGCCAATGCGACCGCCTGTCTCGGCATCAACCACACCGAGGTCAAAGGCGGGACCTACGATGCCTTGATCGGCCGCTCCCAAGCCGCCGACCACATCCTGCACAACCCGAAGCTCAAGTTGTCACTCCTTCCGTCTTCCCCCGCCCTGGCGGGCGCGCAGGTTGAGTTGGTCGAGATGGAGGACCGCGAATCCCTTCTGCGCAAAGCGCTGGAGCCTCTGGACGGGCGCTACGACTATGTCTTCATCGATTGTCCGCCCTCCCTCGGACTGCTCACCCTCAATGGGCTCGTGGCGGCGTCTCACGGCGTGATCGTCCCGGTGCAGTGCGAGTACCTCGCCCTCGAGGGTCTGACCCAGCTAATGCAGACCCTGCGTCGGGTCCGCGCGACCCTGTTTCCCGCACTGATGGTCCAGGGCCTGGTCCTGACCATGTTCGATCCACGCACCAATCTCTCCAGCGAAGTCGCCGCCGAGGTGCAAAAGCACTTCCCGGGAGAGGTCTTCAGGACGCTGATTCCCCGCAGCGTGCGACTGGCCGAGGCCCCCTCGCACGGGGTACCGATATCCGCGTACGACCGATCCTCCACCGGGGCGCTTGCCTATCAGTCGCTTGCCAGGGAATTCCTGAGCCGAGACGGGGTGCGGTGGGGAACTGGGCGCAGTAGAACCGAGGAGCACCATGACAAGGAAAAGAGGCCTGGGTCGAGGTCTTGACGCGTTGATCCCGCCTGGAGAGGGCTTGGGTTCTGGGGAGGGTGGGATCCTTCAGGTGCCTCTGTACGAGATCAGCCGGAATCCGCGCCAGCCTCGTTCCGATTTCGACGTGGGGGCGCTGGAGGAGCTTGCCGAATCCATCCGCAGGCATGGGGTTCTTCAGCCGCTGCTGGCGACCCGGGATCCATCCGGTACGGGCTACATCTTGATCGCCGGCGAGCGCCGCTGGCTGGCCTCCCAAATGGCGGGGATTCCCACGATCCCCGTGATCCTGCGCCCTGCCCACGAGCAGCAACGCCTGGAGCTCGCACTGATCGAGAATCTGCAGCGCACCGATCTTGGCCCGCTCGACTGCGCGGAGGGCTACCGGCAGCTCGCCGAGGACTTTGATCTCTCCCATGACGAGATTGCAGAGCGACTCGGCAAGAGCCGTGTTGCGGTCACCAACACCCTCCGGCTTCTGAAGCTCCCCCCCTCCGTGCGAGATGCCCTCGCCTCGGGCAAGATCAGCGAGGGTCATGCTAGAGCTCTGCTCGCCCTTCCCTCGCCGCAGGCCCAGGCAGCCGCTCTCAAAGCCATCCTCGACCGAGGCCTGAGCGTCCGCCAGACGGAAGACCTCGTTCGCAGGTTGACGGGCCGAAGCCGACCCTCGCTTCGGCGCCGATCTCGGTCCCCCGAGGAATCGGCTTTGGAGGAGCAGCTTCGCCAACTGCTGGGAACCCGGGTAATCCTCCGGCGCGGGCGGAGGGGCGGGAGCCTCGAGATCTACTTCTACTCCGACGAGGAGCTCAACACGCTCGTCGACCGCATTCTGCGCACCGAGTGAGATCCGGCAAGTGCATTTCCTGATCTACGGAACCGGGGCAGTCGGGGGAATGATCGGAGCCCGGCTGGCATTCTCCGGCCAGCGCGTGACGTTCCTGGCGCGGCCCGAGGTGGCCAACAGGCTGCGCTCCAGTGGTCTCACCCTCATCCAGGATGGGACACGACGGCTCTTCCATGCACACGTCGTGACCGATCTTCTAGGCCTGGCCTGCGAAGACCGTCCTGACGTCATCCTTCTGGCCGTGAAGGGCTACGACTGCCGCGCGGCGGCGCAGGCGCTTTGCCACACCTGGGAAGATCCGGTCCCTGTGGTGTGCTTCTTGAATGGCGTGGGCCACGAGGCAACCCTATCTGCCTGGCTGGGCCAAGACCGCGTGATCCCCGCTACGCTGACGACGGCAGTACGGTCGACGGAGCCAGGGGTCGTCCGCGTCGAGAGAGAGAGGGGGATCGGCCTTGCCCGAGGCCATGCTCTTGTCCGTGCGTTAGGCGATGCCTTCGTCAGAGCAGGGATGGAGACGAAGTACTACGCGTTCGCGGACGCGATGAAGTGGTCGAAGCTCCTGACCAACATCGTGGGAAACGCCACATCCGCCATCTTGGACTGGACAGTCGATGAGGTGTTCCGACACCCGGGTCTTGCGCGCGTCGAGATTGAGGCCCTCCGGGAGACGACCCGCGTGATGGACAAGCTCGGTCTCCGGCCTGTCAACCTGCCGGGTGTCCCCGTCGGTCTTCTGGCGCGACTCGTCTTCCTGCCGCCTCCCCTCCTCCAGCCGATCCTGGGGCGTGTTGTGGCCTCAGGACGAGGCAAGAAGCGACCCTCCTTTCATGCCGATATCGGGCGTGGTCGCTCGGAGGTCGATTGGATCAACGGGGCCGTCGTCCAGCATGCCGAGAAGCTCGGCCTGGGGGCACCTGCCAACTCGGTCTTGACCGGTACGCTGCTTCAGCTCGTCCACACCAAAGGGCCGATCCCTTCCGACCTGCGGCAGCCCTGGCACCTGCTCGCCTCGGCTGCCGCGCGACACGTGCCCGGGATCTCCGGGGTATAATGTCAAGGTCATGGCCCTTCGTCAGGGTAATGAGGCTGGAGGGAGGAGACGCGTGAATCGATTCGAATCCAAGGTAGCTGTGATCACCGGCGCCGGATCGGGGATTGGGCGGGCCACCGCGCAACTGCTCGCCGGAGAAGGCGCCCGAATCATTGTCAACGACATCAACTCAACCGGGGGAGAAGAGACCGTGCATCTCATCCGCTCTGCCGGTGGCGAGGCGACGTTTGTCTATGCCGATGTGGGGGTCTACGCCCAGTGTGAAGCCTTGATCAAGGCGACGATCGAGAAGTTCGGTGACCTTCACATCCTGGTGAACAACGCCGGCATCACGCGTGACGCGCTGATCATGACCATGTCCGAGCAGGACTGGGATAGTGTCATTCAGACCAATCTGAAGTCGACCTTCGCCTGCTCGCGGGCGGCAGTGCGTCACATGATTCGCAGGCGCTATGGCCGTATCATCAGCATGACATCCGTGGCGGGCCAGATCGGGAACGCCGGGCAGACCAACTACTCGGCATCGAAAGCGGGGCAAATCGCCTTCACCAAGTCCCTGGCGCGGGAGGTAGCCTCGCGTAACATCACCGTCAACGCCGTCGCAGCCGGGTATATCGAGACAGACATCTGGGAGAAGGTTCCGGCCGACATCAAGGAGAGGGCTGCGAACCTCATTCCGATGGGCCGCAAGGGGACGCCTTCCGAGGTGGCCAAAGCCATCGCGTTTCTGGCTTCCGACGACGCGTCCTATATCACAGGCCATGTGCTGACCGTCGACGGCGGCATGGCCATGTTCTAGGGGTGGCTATGAGTACGGACGAAACCTCTCCGGAGACCATGCGTTCCCCCGGTTCGACCACGATTGCGCCTGGCGTCCTGACTACCATTGCGCGCCTGACGGCGTTGAGCGTCCCCGGCGTCATGGGGATGGCGCCTGTGCCGGGAGGGGTGAACCGGCTCTTTCGGCGCGGCAGCGGAGAAGGGGTGCGCATCGAAGTCGAAGAGGATGTCGTCAGCGTCGACCTCTACCTCGAACTGGCTCTCGGCAGCAACATGCGGGATGTCGGCCGCCGGGTCCAGGCCGAAGTGGAGCGCGCCATCAAGGACATGGTCGGTATGGAAGTTCGCGAGGTGAACGTCCATATCGAGGACGTGTATCCCGAGGAGCCCGAAACCCCCGGCGCCTGAGATCTCTATGAAGCACGAACGGGCCCACGCGCGCACGCTCGGCCTTCTAATTCTGTACGAGGTGGACTGCGTCGGCCACTCGCCCGAGTCCGTTCTCTCTCGATACCTTCAGGAAGAAAACAAACTGAGCGACAGCGGAATCGCCTTCGTGCGCCGGCTTGTGATCGGGACGCTGGAGAACGCCTCCAGCCTGGATCGGTTGGTCGCCGGCTGCGCCCCGGAATGGCCGGTCGAAGAGCTGGCGATTGTAGATCGGAACATCCTTCGGATAGCGCTCTGGGAGTTCGGCGTGGCCGGGGAAACGCCGATCAAGGTCGCCATCAATGAGGCCGTCGAGCTGGCCAAGCGCTTCGGGTCGGACAGCGCGCCCCGCTTTGTCAACGGGGTCTTGGGTACGCTGGCCCAGCGCGAGGACGAGATCCGCCGGGAATTCCAGCTTGTGAGGCACAGCTAGATCGATATGGAATTGCTCGGTGTTGGTCCTCTGGAGTTGATCCTGGTGGTCATGATCGCTCTGATCGTCCTGGGGCCTAAGGACATGGCCCGGGTGGGGCGGTCGATGGGTCGATTCCTCAATAGGTTCTATCGTTCCGAGACGTGGAAGAGCCTCAGCCAGGCCTCACGCAGCCTGCGGACGTTGCCGAACCGCCTGGCGCGCGAGGCCGAGTTGGAGGAATTGAGCCAGGTGCGTCGAGCCCTCGAGCAGACGGGCCAGGAGGCGGCCCGAGAGATCCGCAGCGTACAGCAGGAGGGCATGGACGCCTGGAGGCCCAATCCATTTCCCGCTCCACCGGAAGCCTCGGACCCGACCCCCCCGGAGGAACCCGGCGCCGAAGACGCTGCCACGTAGGCCATGCGCAGGCTCCTTGCTCGTTTCTGGCGGATTCTCACCGCGCCCGTGCGTCTGCTCCTGCGACCCTTCGTGGCCGTACGGGATTTCTTCGCCTACGAAGCACCGGATACCTCTACGGCGGATGTCATCTCACGAACCCTCGAGAACCCTTCCGTCTTGCTGGAACACCTGGACGCGCTGCGCAGGCATCTGCTGCGTGCCCTGATCGCCCTGGCGATCACCACCGCGCTCAGTTTCACTTTTGCCCCCAAGATTCTCGACCTTCTGGCACGCCCTGCAGGGGGAATCGCGGTTACCGAAGGCATTGAGGTCACCGAGGGCGTCAGCGTCTTCATGCGGGCTTCGCTGCTGAGCGGTTTCGCCCTCGCCTTCCCCTATTTGCTGTTTGAGCTTTTCCTGTTCGTCAATCCGGGCTTGAAGTGCAGGGAACGGAGGGTCTTCCTGACCGCCATCCCCTTTGCCTTCCTTCTTTTCATGGCCGGAATTCTGTTCGCCTACGAGATCATGCTCCCGGTGGCCGTGCCTTTCCTGCTGGACTTCATGGGCATTCCCATCAAGCCCCGCCCGGCCAGCGTCATCAACTTCACGACGGCGGTGATGTTCTGGATTGGGATAGCCTTCGAGTTTCCTCTGATCATCTACCTGCTCGCATCCTTCGGGATCGTCAGTGCACGCACCCTGGCCCGCGGCTGGCGTTTGGCCATCGTGCTCATCGCTGTGATCGCCGCCATGGTCACACCCACCATCGACCCCGTCAACATGGCGCTCGTCATGGCCCCCATGACGATCCTCTACTTCCTCAGCATCTTCCTGGCCGTCATCGCGGGCCGCAGGCGAAGCCTGAACGCCGCCCCGGAATGATGGAGGAAAGGGACTCATCGGATGGCAGCCGACGGACCCCATTCGAGGCGGCTGCCATTCCCACCTGTGTCCGGTCGAGCGCTCATCTCTTGCTCACCACATAGCGCATGATAGGCCGGGTCTCGGAACGCCTCAGGACCTCCTGGAATCCAGCCGCGCGAAAGGCAGCCGCCAGGCCGTGGTACGCGAAGGTCTCGGGGATACGGCCTTGGCGCGGGTCGACCGGATAGCCCTCCACGATGTGCGCACCCTGTTTCGTCGCGAAGGCGACG
>Ga0315274_10008246_pt1 | contig 15091 bp, 13 predicted proteins | sample YL17G02_20_MG_FD_203700 | JGI IMG/M metagenome (GOLD analysis project Ga0315274, IMG submission 203700) | Sediment microbial communities from Yellowstone Lake, YNP, Wyoming, USA - YL17G02_20 | ecosystem: Environmental > Aquatic > Freshwater > Lake > Sediment | place: USA: Wyoming | collected... | reverse complement strand
ATCCGATTCTTGCCGGGGTGGGGCTTCAGGCGCTTGGGCAACCCCGCCAGAACGAGAAACAGGAGACCCATCAGGGTGCCCAGCCAAGCCGCGCGCATCCTCGTCAGGAACAAGAACAGAACGCCCATCCCCAGCGAAAGCAGGGGAAGAATGGACCGTCTTCCCGGGGAGCGGTAGTAGAACCAGGCAAGGAACGGTATTGTGATGGAGAAGTACATGCCGGCATAGTTGCGCTCGCCCATGGTGGCCCGAGGGATCGCCGTTCCGGGAAACCAGTCCACGAGGCTCTTAACGAAGGAGGGAACGTATCTCTCGGAGGCATACTGCAGGAATCCGATGAGGGCATTCACCCCCACCAGGATGCAGAAAGCCGTCCAGAACGCGGTGGAATTCCAGAAACGGGTGCGTTTTGCCAACAGATAAGCCAGAGTGGGCAACAGGAGGGCCAGCCAGCGCTCCAACCCCGCCCTAGTTCCCGGCGCCCAGGCTATCGACAGCAACGCCCAGGCCATGTAAACCATCCACGCCGCGCCCACAAGCGTTATTTCCAGCCGGCCCGTGTAGCGCGGAGGAAGGAAGAGCAGGCCGAGCGCGACGGCGCCGGCCGCCCAGAAAGTCTTGGGCAGATAGTTGCCCGAAGTCATGCCTGGCAAGGCGGCGTAGATGGTGAGCGAGACAAGCAGCCACGGCAGCCATCTCCACGCGGGCAGGTGATCGTGAGAGAGCGGCGACCGCTTCATCGGTTGCGTAGTGGGACGAGTAGCCCTCGCGCCACTATCAACCGCGCTCTTCCTTTTTCTCTTTCCCATGCGTACACCCTGGACCAGCGGGGAGCCGCCGCCCGACTATTCCTGACTTAAGATGATCTCCTTGGAGACTATCCAGAAAGCCAGAAGCACGAAGACGAGGAGGGCGCCGCCGAGGATAATCGCAACGCGCGGCGGCCCCACTTTGAGTGGATTGGCTTCGGCGTGAAAGAGAATGGTGGTGCCGCTGCGGGAAGCTTGCTTGGCAGAGATCGTCAGGAGGGCGACCTCCCCGGCTTTGGCCGACAAACGCCCGCGCACCTGCTTGGCGTCCTCCACCTTGCGCTTGAGCGCGTCAAGGATCTGCTCGTTGGTGAAAACCGTCTTTTCACGGGTCCGGATGCTAGCGACCAGTCTGGCCAGTTCCTTTTCCTTGGAGTCCCTTCTCGCCCTGAGGAGGGTTAGGGTGGTCTCATTACTCTCAATGGAATTGCGTGTTTGCTGATACTGCCCGCGAATGTTGCTGACCAGGTCCCGGTTATCCTTCAGGGAGGTCTCAAGCACGGCCCTGCGGGCGCGCAACCCCTCCAGGCGCGACGCCAGATCCGCTATCTCGCCTTTCAAATCGTCGCGGGTCTTTTCGTAGTACTCCACCCGCTTCCTGGTGCCTTCGATTTCGCCCGCCATCCGAACCACCGCCATCTTGATGTCCTCGTAAACGGGGTTGCGCTCCTGGGTTTGCAGAACGGGGATCTTTACGCCGCTTTGCAACTCCCCCCTCAGCACGGCGCCGAACAACGCGTCGTCCGTGATTGCTTTGCTTAGGGAGACCCTGTCCTGCATCTTCGCCAACTCGCCTGAAAGGACCTCGTGCTGTTTCTCCAGTTTCGACAAGGAGTTCTGGGCGTCCATGATTCCCACCGAAACTTCCTTGAGCTGGCCCTCCCTGGTTTTGAGGTCCATTTCCAGGAACTGCAGTTGCGTCTCCTTCTCCAAATCGGACAGCAACTGTTCATCCCGAACCACGCTCTGGAGGGAGTGGGCGAGCCGCAGAGTGCTGGTGGAAAGATCGGGAGGGAGGTCCTGGCCGCTGCGGATAACGCCCCAGAGAATGCTGCCCGCCCACTCCCACTTGCCTTCGAATTCCATTAGCTTCCTGTTCGCCCGCATTGTCTTCAGCAGGGCCTCTTTCGATTCGCACTCTTCGTACAGCCTCAGGTATTGGGCGGTGTGGGCGGAATAGGCATCCAATTCCTGCTTCATGATGGACTTGCTCACCGCCAGGTTGGATTGCAACAGGGTGGAGGTATAGACGTCCTCCTCTTTGACGAGATCGGTGTCAGCGCTCTTGCTGAACCTGTCGATGAAGACGCCCAGCTCGCTCACCCCCTGCATGTAGAGATCCTTGCTCCTGCTCGTGACGATGTCGGCCCACATGTTGGCTATGTTCTTGGCGATTTCGGGGTCCTTCTTGGCCGTTGCCTTCAGGCGAATCATCGGCAGCATGGCGCCGCCCGGCCTCCTGTCCACCTGGGTGCTCAGGGTTCTCTGAAACGAGCGGAATGAGGAATCGGAGGGAATCAGCCGCTGAGCCGTCAAGAGGTCAAACAGGATTTTCTTGATTTCGATGGATTCCGTGAGGCCCTGCATGATCTCGATGGCCAGAGGCGCCGCTTCTCCCGTGATGGGAACCTGGGGATCGCGCACAACCAATGCGGCGGCAGACTCGTATTTGTTGGGCATCAGCACCATGATAGCGGTCAGCGCGACGCCTGCAAGGAAAGTGGTCCAAAAAAGAATCTTCTTCCGGCCCAGCAAGAGTCGGAGAACTTGTCCTGCGGACAAGAGGTCCGCTTCCTCAGATCTCTGTTTACTGGACACATCCATCGCCATTGGGAATCCCCCCTGCAAGTGCGCCGATTGGGTGTGGGGATCAGCCCTCCTCAACCGCCTAAGTCCAACATTTGCCGCTATGCGTCGCAATAAATCCCCCCCTGGGCGGGATGCCGCCACGCTTCGCGGATGTCCACAATGCCCTTGCCGCGCGTTGTTTGTCAAGAGGAGAATTCCCCGGACATTCCCCATCTTTCGCCGAAAAACGACTCTTCCACTTCGCAAGAAGCGCAAGTGAAACGCTCTCAGCGATCCCAATCAAGCCGACAAGAAATCTTGGGGAAGGTCCTGCAATGCGTCCAAGAGGAATTCGATTGACGCCGCTAGCTGATTCCTGCTTAGAATGCGCCGTGGGAGGCCGAGGACTGAGGACTGAGGACCGAGGACTGAGGGCTGGAGGCTTGAGGGTGAAGGGTTAGTGTCCTTTAGGTCCCTGATGTGCTTTAGGTCCCTGATGTCCTATAGGTCCCTGAAATAGATGGGCCAAGGCCCATCCTACGGGCCGAGTGGCCGACCGGCAAACGGAGCGAGGAATGCGTATCGCGGTGATAATCGGCACCCGGCCCGAGGCCATCAAGATGGCGCCGGTCTATCTGGCCCTGAAGAGGGACCCGCGAGTGGAAGCGGTGCTGATCGTGACGGCCCAGCATCGCGAGATGCTCGACCAGGTTCTTTCAGTTTTTCAGATCCAGCCGGATATTGACCTGGACCTCATGGAGCCGGACCAGTCGCTGTCGCGGGTCACGGCGAGCGTGGTTATGGCCGTTCAGCGGACACTGGCCGAAGTGAGGCCCGACGCGGCGCTGGTGCACGGGGACACGACCACGTGCCTCGCTTCGGGGCTGGCGGCGTTCTACGAGCGGATTCCGCTGGGGCACGTGGAGGCCGGCCTGCGCACCTACAACTTCCAGGCGCCCTGGCCCGAGGAGATGAACCGGCGCCTCGTGGACCCGATCTGCCGGTGGTGTTTCGCGCCGACGGCCGGCGCCGCGGCAAACCTGCGAGCCGAGCGGATTACCGAGGAGAACATCTTCATTACCGGCAATACGATCGTTGACGCGCTGATGCTGGCGCGGGAGATGGTGCGCCAAAGGCCGCCCGCCGTGCCGGGACTGCCGCCCCACGCGCTCGAAGGCCGCCGGCTGATCCTGGTGACGGGGCACCGGCGCGAAAGCTTCGGAAAGCCCTTCGAGGATTTCTGCGGCGCATTGCGTGACATCGTCCGCGCCAACCCGGACGTGGCGCTCGTGTACCCGGTCCACCTCAATCCCAACGTCCAGAAACCGGTGTATGACATTCTCGGTAAGGAAGACCGCGTTCACCTGATCGCCCCGATCGAGTATCTTCCGTTTGTGCATCTGATGGACCTGAGTTATCTCATCATTACGGATTCGGGCGGGATACAGGAAGAGGCGCCGTCCCTCGGGAAGCCCGTGCTGGTGACGCGGATGGTGACGGAGCGCCCGGAGGCGATGCGCGCGAATCTGGCCAAGCTCGTCGGGACGCGGCGCGAGAGGATTGTTGCCGAGGCGCAGCGCCTGCTCTCGGACCGCGAGGCCTACCGGGTAATGTCGAGCGGCGAGAACCCGTATGGGGATGGGAAAGCAAGCGCGAGGATATTGGAGATACTCTGCCGGGGCTAGCGTGGCGGGCCGCCCCACCCATCCCCTTTGTCTGGCTGCCTTTTCTCAGCTCTCGGGAATGGGGGAGGGGTCGTTCTTACCGTTCTCTGGGAGCCTGATTACGTTGTAGAACTCTCATACGGTTACTCCGCCCCGTTTGGTTTGCAGAATCAGCCAGTTTTCAGGTCCTGGCTCTCCTTTGTCGGAATCGGCGGATCCTCCCGGCCAAGGATGACCTCCCCCTTTTCGCGCAATCCGAGGAGGGCCGCCCGCGCCAACCCATAACCATGGCAGTCAATGATACCGTGCGCAGATTCCCCAAAAGGGCTCATGGAAGTCTGCCTCCTTTCAGAGGCGAGGCTGAGGATGCAGGCCTCGGCCCAGGCGAAAAGGGGATGGTTTTGTGTTCCGTCCCAGCGGAGATTCCTGTGCTTTGCGAGCCACCGTTCGTTTTTCTCCCCGGTCTTCCTGATCTCTTCTTTCGTGGGGTTCAGTGTCATGTTTCCTCTCTCTTCGTGCTGTTTCCGGAAGCAGCGCCTTAGCCCTGCGCTCTGCCCGTGATTCTCTTTTCCCCGGACCATTTCTGTCGATTCCCGCGGAACCACAACGGTGCTCTTGCGGGCACATCCGGTTATCTCCCCTCGCGGGTCCCAGGCCGGTTCCGACAACGTGAGCCTTACCCTTCGGTTCGCAGGCCCCGACATCCGATGGGCGGCGAAGACCTGGTGGGGCGGCGCAGAGGAAAGTCAAGAATCCCCAAAAACAGCTTCCAAACGCCTGAATTCCGCGTTAAGATTCCCTGTTGTCGGGTCTCGATCGTGAGAGGATCGGGAAGTGCGACGTACGTTTCAGGTTGTGTGCCGGGGGCGGCAAGCAGTGCCTGAGGGAACATCGAAGCGCCGCGGCACATCGCGTAGCCTCGCTGGATGAAAAAGGGGGAGGGCAATGTTTGAAATCATACGAGGAAAAAAGAAGGGAGCGTTGGTTCTCTTGGGGTGCGGCGTTTTCGCGGCAGGGATGCTGTTTTCCGGATGCGGCGGACAAGAACAGCCGACCAACCAGAAGGGAAACGGTGCAACTCGGGACACGAAAAGTTTAGCGGCCATTGATGAGTGCGACAATCTGATACAGCTTTATGAGCGTGCCGTTGCGCTGAGGGCTTCCGGCGTTCCCCCGGACGAGGCGGAAAACAAGTTGATCGAGAAAAAATGGAAAGATCTTCTCTCGAAAAGAAAGAGCATCAAAATATGCGATGAGGTTGATATAGTAGCTTTCTCCTACAAGAAACCGACGAAGCCTGGAGAGCGATATCTCTGTTCTTTCCTGTACCGGGTAAAGCGGGATTTCACAAAAGATTATCTTGTAAGTCTGATGCTTTATGTAGACCGCGCCCATCTGAAATACCTTCCCGAGGCTGCGAGGACAAAAGGCTATGACAGTTGGGGATGGTCCCCCAACCCCAAAACCAGGGATTGGAAGGAGAAATCGGCTGTTTTCGCGGGTGAACGCTATATTTTCCTTCGGAGAGGCGTTGTGGCTGCTGAGATTCCCTATCACATAAAAACGGGGTTTTACCTGAACGACGAGAGTGGGAAAATTCGCAGCATATATGGGAAGCAAGCGGATCTAGGATGGTTTGTGGATCTGGGCGAATAGACCGCTTTGGCTGGATTTTTCGATCGTAATTGTGTTCGTCCGCGGGTTGCGGCAGAACCCAGGAGCCGAAGAGAAGGTTTCCCGAGTGAAAATAAGTGTTGTGATCGTCAACTACAATACAAAAAACCTGTTGCTCCAGTGCATTAGATCAGTCCTGCGCGAATTGGAGAGTTGCGACGGGGAGGTGTTTGTCGTCGACAATGCATCGTCAGATTCTTCGGTCGACGCCGTCGAGCTCGAGTTTCCGCAATGCCGCCTGCTGAAGAATACAGGGAACCTTGGGTTTGGGAAAGCCAACAACCAGGCGTTTGCGCTGGCAAAGGGCGAGTACATTCTTATGCTGAACCCCGACGCGGAGTTGCGCGCTGGTTCTCTTGCGTGCCTTGTCAATTACCTGGATGAACATCCCGAGGTGGCGGTGGTGGGGCCGCGCACGCTGTATCCCGATGGGACGTTCCAAGCATCGGCGTTTGATTTTCCGAGTATTCGGACGGAGTTTCTTGTTGCCACGTTTCTCTACCTGATACCGCGCGGCGTCCCTCGGCTGGCGCGGAAACTCGGGCTTGCCTGGCCGCCAGAGAGCACGCGGGAGGTCGGGTTTATGCGAGGATCCTGCCTGTTGTGCCGGGGCGAAGTACTGCGCGAGGCGGGTGGGTTTGACGAACGATACTTCCTATACACCGAAGAGGTGGATCTCCAATATCGGATCAGTCGGAAAGGTTGGAAGCTGGTTTTCAACCCCGGCGCGGAAATCATCCACCACCACGGCAAATCCATGGAACAGGATCCTGAATCCACGTACGTGGAGCTTTATAGATCGAAGTCGCAGTTTCTTGAGGCCTATCATTCGAAGCCGTATGTTTACTTGACCAAAGCGCTTTGGATACTGTTCCACGCCTCGCGCCTGGCGATCTTTGGGGCGGCCGGGATGGTAAATCGGACCGAGAAACAAAAAGTGAAAATGCGCAAACACCGCGCGGCCCTGTTGTTTCTATTGGGTGCGCGCAAGCAAAAGGAAGCCTAAAGGGTTTTTCGAGGTGGAGGTATGGGAGATTTGCGCACCAGGGAAATTCCAGCGGCCAATCCAAATCATGTCGGTGAAGGGGACGTGTATGATGAGAGATACCTCGACATCCTGACACGGAAAGGAAGAATCCTCGGCCAGCATGGCCGATGGTTCCTCTATTCCTATTTGTCACGCAAACTGCGCGAGTTTTCAGAAGGATCCACTTTGCTGGAAGTTGGATTTGGCAGCGGCTATTCTCTCCAGAGATTCGAGAAGCGTTATCGCACCATAGGGTTGGACATTTCGGCAATCGGGATCAAGTCCGTCCGCACGTTTTGCAAGCGCACGCTTTTTCTCCAAGCCTCCGCTGAGAAGATCCCCCTTCGGAGCAACAGTTGCGACATCATAATCGCCATGGATATTGTCGAACACCTTCGCTCGCCAGAAGAGTTTCTGCGTTGTGCGAAAGCAGTTCTCAAGAAGGATGGACTCGTGTTTGTCAGCACCCCCAATGCCGATTCCGTGGGGGCAAAATTGAAAGGGCCGAATTGGGCCGGCTCCAGAGCGCCGGGACACGTGGGGGTGCGCCACGCGCCTGAATGGCGGGCGATGGTGAAAAGCAACGGTTTCGCCATAGAGAGAGAGGGATCCGATTTTCTGTGGGACATTCCATACCCGATTCCCGTGCCCGTTCTGCTTCAGAAGGCGGTGTTGATTCCTCCCCGATTGGTTATTGGTGCGTTGTTTGGCTTTATGCCCTGGAAATTTGGAGAGAACTACTACTTCATTCTCAGGAAGGGCACTCGTGACGCCCAATGAGCGACAAGAAAACAGGCATTAAATCCCTCTTCGGAGAAGCCGGCATATATGGGTTGGGAGACCTGTTTGGAAAATGCGGCGCCTTGCTTATCCTGCCATTCGTACTAGCCGTGTTGGAGCCAGGCGAGTATGGGTTGTTGGATACGTTCCAAACAACGGTAGTGCTTTTATCGGCGTTTTTCGGTTTTGGATTTGTCACGGCCGCGTTACGCTATTACCACGCCGCCGGAAAAAAGGAACACCAAACGCTGCTTCTGAGTTCGGGCCTGTGGGGGCTGCTTTCCATTTGCGTGCCGGTGACGCTACTTGGCATGATGGTGGTGTTGCTGCTATCGGACAAGTCCGCACTGGCTGGAAAGTACAGGTCTTTCTGTCTGGTGGCCGTTGGTCTCACACCCTTTCGGGTGTGTTACACCTATCTCGTCAATATTCTCCGGGCACAGCATAAACCATGGGCTTATCTGAGGATCAACTTTCTTCAATTGATTCTCTTTTATGGATTCTCTGTGTACTATGTCCTGTCACTCCACATGGGTGCGGTCGGAATACTTCTCGGCAACCTCACCGCGGATGCGATCGGGTCAATTCGCGGCGCAGTGGTGAACCGCGATACACTCCGTTTCAAGTTCTCTTTCTCAGAGTACGCCCTCCTATGGAGATTCGGTTTTCCAATTATGCTGACGCTTCTGGCTCTCCACGTCATGAATATGGCCAACCGGTATTTCATGATCAAGTTTGCGTCGTTGGAGACGATCGGGATCTACGGGCTGGCCGCGAAGTTCGGCATGATTATGAATGTGGCTGTAACGGGGCCTATCGTTGCGGCGTGGCAACCATTCCTGGCGTCTACCGCGGATCAAGACAAACGCCAGGGAATGTATGGCCGCGTAATGACTTTTTCACTGTTTTTTGCCGGTTGGTGCTTTCTTGGTTTGAGTTTGCTGTCACCAATAGTAATCCGCTTGATTTCTCCACAGAGTTACTGGGCGGCAATTCCGCTCGTGCCGCTTATCGCTCTTTCGTACGTATTCCTGACAATCTGTTTCGTCTCCGACGCGGGAGTTTTTCTTGGGGGAAAGACCAGAATGTATGCCGTCAACTCCTGTGTCGGAGTGACCGTGTCTCAATTGCTGAACTTCATCCTGATTCCGCGGTTCGGAGCCGTGGGCGCAGCGATAGCTTGCCTGGGCGGCTATGGCAGCATGGCAATACTCATGTTCACCTACTCACAACGATGTCTGAAGGTGCAGTATGAATGGCGGCGCATTGCGTTACTGATACTGGTTGCCGTTTCGATATTCGCCGGGCACTGTTATCTGTCGCGGATGTCGACAAAAATATCCGTTGTGTATAGTGTGTCGGGGGTTTTCCTTTTTCCCGTTATCCTGTGGTTCATGAATTTTGTTACCCCCAGCGAAAAGGCCAAGGTCCTTGAAAGGCTTAGATCCGTTTATTCGCACTTTTAGCGGCTTCAAGGAGGACGGAGAATGTCCGTCTGCAAGATCTGTAACAATTCGGAAAACAACACTTCCCACCGCATACGGGAAATGCTCATCGGAACACGGGAAGTGTTTGAATATATCCAGTGTGCGAAATGCCGGTGTATCCAGATTGCGAATATCCCAGCCGACCTGGCGAGGCACTATCCAGAGGATTACTATTCCTTTCGGCATGTTCCCGAGCCTTTTTGGAGATCCTTTCTCAAGCGCCGCGTCGCGTCGTACCGTATCGGAGGGAAGGTCTTTCCTGGGAAACTCCTGGCCAAAGCACTGCGGGTCCCCGCTCTTCTCGAAAGGGTTGCGAGAAGCAAGGCCGGATTCGACTCAAACATACTGGACGTCGGTTGCGGAGCGGGCCGCAAGGTCCTCGACCTGCACCGAATGGGATTCACCAACATCTCGGGAGTGGATCCCTACATTCATGCCGACATGGAGTACGAGAACGGGGTTAAGATCAGAAAAATGGCGATATCAGAGGTCGAAGGAGAATTCGATCTTGTGATCCTGCACGATTCTTTTGAGCACATGCCGGAACCCCTGATGGTGTTGCGAGAGGCGCATCGCATTCTGAAAGCGAACGGGACAGTGTTGCTCAGAACGCCGGTGGCCGACTGCTTTGCATGGCGTGAGTACGGCGTGGATTGGGTTCAACTGGATGCGCCACGTCACCTGTTCATACATAGCAGACGCAGCATGAAGCATCTCGTGGAGCAAGCGAGGCTTGTTTTATCCGAGGTTGTATATGATTCAACCTCGTTCCAGTTCTGGGGGAGCGAGCTGTACCGCAAGGACATTCCCCTTCGAGATCCCAGGTCCTACGCGGAGAACCCGAATGGGTCTGTCATCTCAAAACAGGACATAAAGCGTTTTGAACGGATGGCAGCTGGGTTGAATGCGCAAGAGGAGGGGGATTCGGCGTCCTTCTATCTATGCAAAACATGAACGCTTGGCGACGGACCGCCAGAGGATATCATGATCAAAGGCACTAGATCCCTGATTCCTGCAATGTTTCTCGCCGGTTGGGCAACGTATGGATTCAGCCTTTTCGACGTCGGGCGTTTTTCGATAACGTTGCTTCTTCTTGCCTCGTTTGCGTTGGCTCTGTCGGGCTTCCGGCTTTCCAGGACGGCTCTTGCCGCTTTTGCCTGCCTTCTTTTCTCCTGCCTGCTGGCCTGGTTTATTGCTTTGGCGAAATACCCTGAGTTAGAGAAAACTTTCACACACCTGGCTCAATGCATGGTGGCAATTGGTGTTATGACCGGAGCGGCTTCGATAAACTGGGAAAAGGAATTGCCGCGCCTGAGGGCCGCGCTGCTTTTCACCGCAATCGTTGTTCTGGCGTATGGTTTCTATCAGATCGCCGCCAGAAGGCTGTTGCTCCCCGGGGCGTTCCTGCCGATCACCAATCTGCAACTTGCCACGGATGAAGGGCTTCAACGCGGATTCTCCCACGCATCGCTGGGAGCGCCGATGTTCACGCGTGTTTCCTCCTTTTTTCCGGAGCCCTCCGACCTGGGCCGATTCATGCTCTGGGTCTTTGCCTTTGGCTACGCGTGCCGGCGTGGCAAACTGAAGTTCCTCCTCATGGGCACAGGGGTGGCCGGTATCATACTCTCGCAATCTATGGGAGGCTTGGTGGGGCTGGCGTTTCTGGTCTCGTTGACAATACTTTTGAAGCGTGATTTCCGGGGATTTGTGTTGGCCATCGTCTTTTTCGGTGGTGCGGTAGCGGGGTTTTCGCATTTCTGGCCGGAAGAGACTGAACAAGTGAAAACCCGCGCGGAGACAATCGCCGTAATGCCAGAGACGCATCTCGCACAAACCGGACGTTTTGCTTACGTGGGAGACCATTTTGCCCTCTTCCAGGAGTCGCCCATTCTTGGTTATGGTTTGGCTTCAATCAAAAAGGTAACCGACCCTTCGAGCGTTGTTGTGAATGCTTGCATGTTCCAGCTTCTTGAAAGGGGAATCGTGGGGAGCATTCTCTTCTTCGGGCCGTTTTTGTGGTGTTTCGTTTATCTGAGCCGGCTCGGATCTAAACGCGATGAGATCACCAACACGGCGCTGCTAATCCTCATTGTGGAGATATTTTGCTTCTCCACGTTCGCTATGGTATATTTTCCCCCGATTTATCTCGCTCTCGGCTTGGCTCTCAACCGTGCCGGCTATGCGAGGATTCATGGCGCACGGGAACATCGAACAGATTTTCAGGAGCGATGATGTGTGCCGCGCCGTGATCCGCGCGGTTCCGTTGGGAGGGGCTGAAAAGCCGTTTTGGATTCTGAGGTGGAAGCAGCGGTGGTTGCGTAAGGCAGACAAGCCATTTTATGCTCAACGCTTCAAAAGAGAAAGCCGTGATCATCGTCTCGCCTGCCTGGCCCGGGGATTGGGGAGGCCAGCGTATTGCCGTCGCGTCTCTCCTTCGCTTATGCCAACAGTCTTTTTCGAGAATCTACTTTCTCTGTACAACCGAGCAACCGTTTGACGTTTTGAGGGAATGGAAAGGATCAGCGATCGGCTGGTTGCACGTACCGACGGTTCGAGAAGCGAAGTGGCTGCGATTCGCGAGGAGCGTCTTTGGCGCGCTGCCGGCCGTCACCGTGCGCTACAGCCGGGTATCGCGGAAGGTGCTGGCGACGATTGCCGATCTCATCGAGGACTGCGAAACCAGCAATCGCAGGGTATGCATGATCATTGAAGACAGCCCCTCCGCCTGTATTCTGCCGGATATCCGGAAACGCTTTCCCAACTTACACGTAGCCGTTCGCAGCGAGAATCTGCTTACACAGGCTTTTGCCGACTTCGCGGCGCGCGGGTCCTTGGTCCAAAGACTTCCGTGGAAAATCGAAGTGCGGAAGATCATGCGCTTTGAGAAAGCTGTTTGCCTGTCGGCGGATCGGTTGTGGGCGATTACGAAGGCCGAGGCCGAAGAATATGAAAAACGTTTATCTATACGCCCACACGGCGTGGTCGGTGTCAGTATGGACGCCGGGCATTACAGCGAAGTCAATTCGGGAGCCCACAACACGGTAGTTCACGTCGGAAGGGCGGATCTTCGGAAAGGCAGAGGACTGACGGATTTTATCAAGCAAGCTTGGCCCGCCATACGCCTCCGGGTTCCGGATGCGCGCCTGGTGCTGGGCGGCCAGGGAACCGGACGTTTTGCGGACCGCCGTCTCGGAATTGAAGGGCTGGGCTTCGTGGAGGATGACCGCGATGTTCTTGGGCAAGGACTGATCTTTCTAAATCCTCAACGCATCGGTGCCGGCCTCCAGGTGAAAAGCGTCGTGGCGATGCTTGCCGGCAAGGCGCTCGTTTCCACCCGGATGGCCATCGAGGGTGTCGAGGGCAGAGATGGAGAACATTTTTTCGTGGCGGACAGTCCGGAAGAAATGATTGAGCGAATTGTGGGTTTAATAGATAATAGCGGGCTAGCGGAACGGGCCGGTCAGAGTGCCCGCGCGCTGGCGGCCCGCGTTTACAGCCACGATTACATGGCGCGCACGGCGCGGCCCTTGATCGAAGAGTTTGCCGCTCTGGGAGCAAGGATCGAATGATCTTCAGAAAGCAAATCCACGCGCTCGTGTGGGCATACCGGCACGTGTCGGGGCGGCTCAAGGTTCCTGAGTTGAGCATCATCGAGTCGTTTCTCTCGCCTGAGAGTATTTGCTTTGATGTTGGCGCTCATGGCGGATCCTGGTCGAGAGCGCTGGCTCGTCATGCCTCCCAAAGGCGGGTTTACGCTTTTGAAGCTCTGCCCTACTATGCGGATGTTCTGAAAATGACCATGAAACTGGTCGGCCAAGGGAATCTGACTATTCTCAATCGCGCCGTGTCCGAAACAGACGGTGTCGTGCGCATGACTCGGAGGGACAGGAAAGGGAATCTTTTGACCGGCAAGACCCACGTGGCCTCTCGCGAAGAGAATTCTCAGGATAGCGTTTCAGTTCCCGCTGTTTCTCTGGATTCCTTCTGGAGAGAAATCGGAGAAAAACAAGTGGATTTCATCAAGTGCGACGTGGAGGGATTCGAACTCTTTATCCTGAGAGGCGCTCGGTATCTGATCGAACGCTGTCGCCCGGTGTTCTACAACGAACTGAACCTGGAGTGGTGCAAGCGGTACGATTACTTGCCGAAAGATATCTTCCACCTGTTTGAAGGGTATGGCTACACTCCCTTCTACATAGAACCTGGAGAGGGCTTGATTCCCGTGAATACTGAGACACACGTGAACCGGGATGTGCTATTCGTTCCAAAGGAACGCCCGATCCCAAAGCAAATGCTTGCGTAGTTTGCGCATCGGATCCAAGGGATGACCTTCAGAGGGGAGTTTTCACATTGAGAGGCAAAACAAGAACCATAGTTTTTTCTCTGTTGCTTGCCACTATTCCAACGGCGCTGCTCGGCATTGGCGTGATTGCAGGCTATTATCTGACCATCAGGGGTTTTCGCAATGATCTTATCGCCTACAACAAAGCGGAAGCCATGGGAGATCTCCTAACCTCCAGCGAGAGGCTGGATGTCTCAAGGGCGTATTATAACAGCGCGCAGGCGGCAAAGGACATGGACAAGTACTGTTGGTCGGTTCCAACGGCCATGGCGCCATTTGTTGGCTATGCTTGCATACCCGGAAAAAGCCTCAATGCCACCGTCAATTCAATGCAGTTCCGGGCGGATAAGGAACTAGCCACGCCCAAGCCTTCAAACACGTATCGGATCTTCCTTACAGGTGGTTCAGCAGCGTTTTCTTCCGGCGCCCCGAGCGAGGACAGTACCATCGGCGCGTACTTGTCCGCGCTGCTTAACAGAGAACTGGCGTCGCCAGTAAAGAAAACCTTCGAGGTCTTTACCATGGCCGCGCCCGCTTGGACGACAACCCACGAGCGCATCATGATCGAGAACCGGCTTTCGGAGCTGAGCGTGGACTTGGTCATCTCACTTTCCGGAGTGAATGATGTCCACTGGGGAAAAAGGGGACGCAACGTTTTCTGGTTCAGATCCTATCCCGATGAACTCTACTGGAGGTCTCTGGACCGGGCCTATAGACTCTCAGGCTTCGGCGGCATGCATAGCGTTATCAGCATCCAGAAGGAACCGATTGCACCTTCCCTGGTAGCGGACCGTTTGGAGAAGAATGTTAGATCAGGCGGATATGCTCTTTCACTTGCCGGCGTCCCATATGTCTTTTGTCTGCAACCGGCATTGCCGATAACAAGGAAGAATCTCACCAAACATGAACGCGAATGGCTGGCGAAATCCTCAGGAGACTACTTTCTGGAGTGTTATAGGGAAATGGACGACGGCCTCCGCGGCATCCGGATGGAGCATTTCCACTATTTCAACATCTCAGATGTTTTCGACAGCGGATATGATGACGTTGACATCTTCATTGACAATCTTCACTTTGGCGACCGAGGGAACCGAATCATAGCGGAAAGGATCTTTCGAGAAGTCAGGAACGTACTTCCGGAGTCCGCAAGGTAGAGCGTGCGGAGATCTTTGCAACATGCCAAGAGCCAACAAGATCCATGACGCCATGAGCGTGGGCCGGCCCGTTATCATCAACCTCGCGGCGGGCGTTTCTCAATGGATCGTGGACAATCAGCTCGGGACGCGTTGCCGGTACGATGATCTGGAATCCCTGAAGGAGATTGTCCGGTCCCTGCCAGCCAGAAGAGAGAACCTCGCCGAACGCGCCGCAGCGGCCCGAAAGATGCTTCTACGCAACTATACGTGGGAATTTATGGAGCAGAGATTGAAAGAATTGTATTCTGGTCTTGCCGCCCCGCCCGGTCGCGAGTGAGACATACAAGCCATTCTGGGGCAAATGCGGGGATCCGCAATTCCCGG
>Ga0315274_10008244_pt1 | contig 15095 bp, 8 predicted proteins | sample YL17G02_20_MG_FD_203700 | JGI IMG/M metagenome (GOLD analysis project Ga0315274, IMG submission 203700) | Sediment microbial communities from Yellowstone Lake, YNP, Wyoming, USA - YL17G02_20 | ecosystem: Environmental > Aquatic > Freshwater > Lake > Sediment | place: USA: Wyoming | collected... | reverse complement strand
CGGCAAGGCTGAGTTTCCAGACTAGGACCATCGCTTCCCGGACGATTTCACGGGACATTTTGGAGCGACCGACGGTGCGGTCAACGAATATGATGGGTATCTCTTTGAGGCGGAAACCCTCCATCCAGGCGCGCCAATTCATCTCCACTTGAAAGGCGTAGCCGCCGGAGCGGACGCTGTTCAGGTCTATAGCTTCCAGTACCTCGCGGCGGAAGCATTTGAAGCCGCTGGTGGTGTCGCGGATGGGGATGCCGGTAAAAAGGCGGGTATAGACAGAAGCGAAGTAGCTCAACATCAGGCGGGAGAGGGGCCAATTGACGACATTGACGCCTTCAATGTAACGCGAGCCGATGACCAGGTCGGCGTTAATGATAGCGTTGAGGAAGTTGGGGATTTCAGCGGGATCGTGGGAGAGGTCGGCGTCCATTTCCATTATGTAGGAATATCCGTCAGCCAGCGCCAATTGAAAACCCTCCACATAAGCGGTTCCGAGGCCGAGCTTCCCCTTGCGCCGGAGGAGCCGAATTCGGCTTTCCGACTGCGCCATTTCCGCGACGAGGTCACCCGTTCCATCGGGGGAGTTGTCGTCAACGACCAGGACGTCCGTGATCGGCGTTTGTTCCAACACCCGTCGGACGGCGTCGGAGACGTTTTCGCGTTCGTTATAGGTGGGGACAATGACCAGCACCCGTCCGTTGCCGTTCTCTCCCCTTCTATTGAAGGGGGGAATCAAAGGGGGGTTGCTGTTATTTTGCGCGTCGGTCAAGGGATTCTTATGCTGCGGTGATGGTTGATTCCTGTTCCTTATATAGAAGAAGCGATTCGGTAGTATCGCGGAAGGCGATGAACAGGTCGCGCTCGGCTTTGTCAATCTCCAGCCCGGAGCGGAGGGGGCGTTTGGCGGGCTGGCGCAGTTCACCGGTGGCGATGGGGATTACAAGCGCCGGGTCAAGATTGAAAAGCTGGGCGGCTCGGACGGCAAATTCGTAGCGCGACATATATCCGCGTCCGCCAATGTGATAAATGCCCTGCCGGTCAAGCATTATGATTCGCTCAATACCTGCTGCGAGGTCGTCCACGATGGTGGTGTTGCCCCACTGGTCGTTGACGATGCGCACCGGTCGTCCCGCGCGCAACATCCCCAGGAGCCAGGTAATGAAGCTTGATTTCACGTTGACGCCGACGCCGTAGAGAACGATGGTGCGGACTATGGTCCACTCCAAAGCAACACTGCGGAGCAGGTTCTCACCCGCCAATTTGGAGCGTCCATAATAGGAAACGGGGGTTGGAGGGTCGTCTTCCTTATAAGGCCCTTTCGTGCCGTCAAAGACGTAGTCGGAGCTGATGAAGATGAAGCGGGCTTTAACGCGCGACGCTGCGACCGCGAGGTTGTCAGTTCCTGAGACGTTTACCTTCCAGCAAAGTTCCTTATTCAGCTCGCAGCCGTCTACATCGGTCGTTGCGGCGGTATGAACAATGAGATGAGGGTTTAAGCGAGTGATGACAGCTTGCACGGCTTTGCGGTCGGTGATATCCATACGCTCGTAATAATGAGGGACGCCGGCGATAAAGGAGCTCTCCTGCAGGTCAATTCCGTAAAGGTCGTGGATGTCGGTCGGGAGGGTATGCAGGAGTTTTTGCCCCAATAGACCGTTGGAGCCGGTGACCAGGATTCTCATCAGCTGGATCCGGGGAGTTGGCACTGGTTGGCGCGGAACTCGTCCAGACGCTGCTTGACCTTTTCATTGGTCAGACTGGCGATTCGGGCGCAGAAGACGGCGGCATTGACAACGCCGGCTTTACCTATTGACATGGTCGCGACCGGCACGCCGGCGGGCATCTGGACGGAAGAGAGCAGCGCGTCCAAACCATCCAGCATCCCGCTTTTCAGGGGCACGGCGATGACCGGCAGGTTGCTGTGCGCGGCGCAGACGCCCGCCAGGTGGGCTGCCATTCCCGCTCCGCAGATGATGGCGTGGCAGCCGTTTCGCCGGGCTGAGGCGGCGAGCTTGGCGGTCTGGTCGGGGTTGCGGTGGGCTGAGGACACCTTGAATTCGGCGCCCAGACCGAAAAATTTGAGATAGGGCTTCGCCTGCTCCATGATTTCCAGATCGCTGGACGAACCCATCAGAACTAAAACTTTGAATCGGTTCACGGTTGTTTCCTTTGGCTGCCGGGAGGGATGAAAGTCTGCGCCAGCGCGTCAAGCTGCCAGAGATGGGGCATCTTGGTTTCGCCGGGGGCGAAGACCGCACCGTCTATAATATAATACCGCCGGTCGGTGGGATTCCACAAGCCGTAACTAAAAAACGGACCGCCGCCGGTCGGCTCAATCCTCGCCCATAAGCCTCGGATCCTGATGGCGGGAAGTTCCCCCAAGGTCGCATCTTCCCATTGCCATCGGTCATCGTATGTTACCACCGGGTCAGAGAAGGCGTTCCCCAACACCTTGCGCTGCTGGTAGATAAACTCCGGGGTGAGTTTCGCGGGGTCGGGCATGGGACCCCAGGCGACCGTCAGCCAACAGTTGGGCTTGTGACGTATGAGGCGGATAAAAGCGGGGGAGTCGTTTTCCTCAGCGATTGTGTAAGCGTGACCAATGTGCAGGATGAAGCTATGTTTTTCGGTCAAACGGCGCTCGGAACTGGTTTGTTCGCCGCGGCGGAGAAGAGATTTCTGCAACCGCTGCATCTCAGAGGAGACTGCCCAGCGGTAAAGCGAATCCGCCCATTGATTTGCGCTCTGCCCCAATTGACGCTGGTCGGGGGCGGCGAGAATCAGGAGCAATTGTCCGCGCGCCCAGGGGTCGCGGCGGGCAAAGACGGCGTAGTCGCCTGACCGGATGCTCATCTCAATTTCAGGCGTCACCATTCTGCGGAGCATTGCAGCGGTGGGACCAGAGCCGTCTAAAGTCGCTGCGAGCAAGAGCAGGGGGGAGCGGGTGTGCTGCTTCAGCGAGGTTGCGGATTCCCAGGTTATTTGGAATAAAGGCTCAGGTTGTGGAGTGTCAATGGTTCTACCGAAGGTGTATTCCAGCACCGGCTTGATTAGTGATCGGTCGGATTTGTCGCAAATAACAATCAGCTCGCCGGCGGAGTAATAAGCAGAAGGCTTTCCGCCGCAACCGGTAATGATAAGCGCGCACAGCAGCGCTGAAACAATGGATGCGGCGGGTCTCAAAATTTCCTGGCGAAGATGTAAATAATTCCGGAGTGATTGCCGGTTGTCAAGCCCCAAATCATACTTGCAAGAGCGGCAATGGACGCGCGCAGCGGCGTCAATAAAACCTGCCAGCGTCCGTGGATGGCGACTTTCAATCTCTCACTCCTAAGGATGTTATAAAAAGAATCCAGAGGCAGCATCCCGCGATATTTCAGGATGAATCCGGCTTGGGAGGCAAGCCGCGTTAATGTCGCCGGTGTGAAATGCCACAAATGGCGGGGAGCATCCAGCGCCACCCACTCGGAACGATAGATTGCGGCGTCCAGCGCAGCGATGTTGGGGAGGGCGATGAGCAATTTACCGGCGGGTGTCAGGCGTTCAGCAACGGCGCGGAGCGTTGCCAACGGGTCGGGGATGTGCTCCAGGACGTGCCACATTGTAATCAGGTCAAAGTTGGTTTCGCCTGTCGGCAGCGCTTCCCATCCGCCGGTATAAACAGCGAGCCCGAGCCGTTCGCGCGCCCATTTAGCCGCGTTCGGTTCGGGCTCAATACCCATTGTTTGGTAATCGGTTTTAAGTGCGTTCAGGAATTCGCCGGTGCCGCATCCGACATCCAGAATCCCGCTTCCCCGGGGGGTTAGTCGCTTGACGAGCCGCCGTTTCCAGGCGAGCGTGAAGCAGCGGGAGATACGGTAAGCGCGGTCAAACAACCCGTTGCCCGAATTCAGAGAGAGGAACGGGTCGTAGCCGGCTTCGGGGTAGTGTTCGGCGGTATCATCCGGCAGAGGGTGCGGGTTGAGGTAAACCAGCCCGCATCCGACGCAACGCATTAATTGGTAATTTTTAAAGAGCGGTTCCTGCAACCGGTCGCTGCAACGCAGATATGACGCGCTGCCGGTTCCAATCGGGCAGATCGGGCAGTTGACTTCTTCCCAGCGGCTCGCGCTCAACCTTTAGTGCTTGGGATGGCGCCAGGTACCGCTGGGTTGAAAATAGGCGCGCAGGGTGGCTTTGGCGAAGAAGCCGGAGTAATCCACCGTCAGCTTGGGGTAGCTGGCGCTGGGATTAACACCTGCCAGATACGGGTCGAGATAGACGATCTGTTCCACGCCCGCCTGGTCGGTGTATTTCAGGGTGCCGACGACGGCATTGCGTCCGCCGACTTCCAGAGCCAGCCCCATCATCTCACTCAGGTCCAGTTCCAGCCCGAGCACGCCGGTAAGCCCAAGCGCTTTGCCTTTGGCGTCGGAAAAGCCGCCGTCGGTCAGGTGGCTCCCCGGATCAATCACGAGATCAATGGAACGGTCCATATTGGCGAAATAAATAGCCGGACCTACGCCGAAGAACATTTCGCCGAAACTGAAGCCCTTATACCAGGTCGGCATCGCGTAGAGTTCACCGCCGGTGAGCGACTGTTCCGCCCAGCTTTCGTCGCTGGTAAAGTAAGTGCCAATTCGGTAATTGGTGAGGAAGGCGAAGCGGTTGTATCCGAATTGCCATCCGAAGTCGTCCAGATGTCGGTAGAGGATTCCGACACCGAACTGGGCGCCGATGTTGATTTCGTCCGTTGGCGTGATACCGGTCATCCGCGTGTGCGGAATGAAGTCGTTGACATCCTGCATCATACTGTAACCGCCGCCGATTTGGAATTCAACGCCGTATTTGCGGGGGTGATTATCATCGGCTAAGCCAGGTCCGGGCAGTGCGATGAGCAATGCCAAGGTAGCTGCGAGCATCCCGACCGTGATGCGCATTGTCTGTGCCTCCATTGAGTAAATGCTGGTGAGGTTTGGCTAAGCTGGTTGGCGGTGCGGTAGTTCCGCCCAAGTGCGCCGCTTGCGGATAAAATACTGCCAGACAATAGATCCGGAGTATAATCTCTTAAGGATGACCGAATCCGGAACGGTGCGCTGTTTTTGTATCAAACGGCGGCTCGTTAGGATTCGCGGCAGATTAAACCAGATCCAGAGATGGGCAAGCGATACGGCACCAATCCTCTTAAAGTTAAGCGTAAAAAAGGACGCTGTCAACAGTATTTCGTCAAAAACTATTCTTAAAGGGAGATAGATAACCAGCGAACTGAAGCTGTAATTCCGCAGCAACATCGCCAAATTGTTCCGGTGATTAAGATAAGTCTTCTGAAACGAGCCGCCTATAATGGTTGCGCCACCCTGGTGATGAACAACCGCTTCCGGGTAAACCATCACCTTATAACCCATCAATTGCAACCGCCACTGCAGGTCAATTTCCTCCATATGGGCGAAGAACATCTCAGCCAGTCCGCCCGCCTGAATGAACAGTTCCCTTCTAATCAACAGGGCGGTTCCAGCGCCCCAGAATATCGGTCGCGGGTTGTCGTATTGCCCGTGGTCTTCTTCAACCGTGTCAAACAATCTGCCGCGGGCGAAGGGGAAGCCATAGCGGTCCATTTCGCCGCCGGCAGCAGAGGAATAATCAAACTGTCCGGGTCGGTGAAGGGACAGGATTTTGGGTTGACAGGCGGCGACTTGCGGGTCGGACTCCATCCTATTCACCATCAGAGCGATAGTATTCGGCTCCACCAAAGCGTCATTGTTCAGGAGAAAGATATATTCGCTCTGTGCATGTTCCACACCGCGGTTGCAAGCGCCAGCGAAGCCGAGCTGCCGCTCGTAATGCAGGATTTGCACCCCGTGATAACGGTTTGCAAAGGTCGGGCTGAGCGGCGACGGCGAGCCGTTGTCAACGATGATTGTTTCAAAGGACGTCCCGCGCGTTGCAGACAGGGCATCAAGGCAGCGGGAGAGCAGTTCGTCGCCCCCGGCGTGGGGGATGATTACACTGACCTGCGGCAATTATCGTGCCTTGCCGCCGCTGGCGGGAGAACCAGATGCGAGCCCCGCCAATTCAACGCGTTTCCTGGTCATTGTGGGGTCCCCGGGGTGACTTGCGAGCCAGTTGTCTGCCATCTCCAACGCCCGTTTGAGGTTGCCGGTCGCGCGATAATAATCAACCATTCCGCGCACCGCTTCGCCGTCGTTGGGATCGTCCCGCAGCATCTGTTCATAGATGGAGAATGCCAGATTGTGAAGTCCCATAGACAAGCCCTGGGACGCCACGCGGACGCGCGCCTGGCGGCTGTCGTCGCGGGTCAGGAAGCCGCGCAGGGTGGACGCGGCGCTGGCGGTGTCCTGGGCATACTGGATCCAGGTCATTGCGATGCGTTGGTAGTTCTCAAAGGCGGCGGTGTGCTGGAGAACCTGGTCAAACAGTTGCCGCGCCTTCGCTGGTTCGTTGGCTTCGGAAAGGTAATAGATACCGTATTCGTAAGCTTTCGCGGGTTCCAGGGCTTCGCTCTGAACAGCGCGGTCCAACTGCTTGCGCAGCATTTCGGGGCGTCCAAGCTGGGCATAGAGTCGCGCGATTTGCAGCCCAATGACTTCGTAGGTGATGGGGATGACGTCCTCCGGCACGACTTTCACCATAAAGTCCAGGGCGGTCAGGGCTTTGAGCTTGGGCGAGAGGGAATCAAATTGGTCTATCCGTGTCGGCAAGGGGATTGCCAGTTCTTCTTGAGTCAACGGTATATCCGCAGTTCCCGCGGAATCGGCGACTGACAGGTAGTTGTACGCCAGTTGGATGAGCCCCTGGCGGTAGTTGCCGAGCAGGCGCTGAATGTTGTCGTCGTAGTAAACTTTGGGGTTGTCGGTGTTGCGGTATTTATAGCGGCGCAGCATATTGTCGGCGATTTTATCGGGGTCAATCAGCGGCACGGGATGCGGGTAAAGGCGGAAGGCGAGCCCTTCCATTGACATGTAGTTTTGGGCGGGGTTGCGGACGTCGTGCAGTCCCATCAGGTTGCCTTCGGATACCGTCACTGCGAAGTAAATGGGCTTCTGCCAGCGATTGGCAACGATGTTGTTCAGAATCATTACGTCCTGGACGCGCAGGAAATATTCAGTCTGCCCGGTGTTCCAGGGGTAGCTCATCGTGGCTGCCACGTCCCAGACCATCGGCGGATCCCCGAGGTTGGGACCATCAACCTTGACTTTGCGCTTCTGCTGCCAGCGGCGGTCCATAAGTCCGGTTACATCGCGAGTGTCAACTACGTTGTTCAGGTATTCGTCGGTGACCTTGGCGGTCATCGCGACTTTGGGATTCTTGTCTCGGATCTGCTGGATGAACCAGCCCGTGTTGAGCAGGCTGAGGTTGACGATGCGGACGTCGCGGCGCACACCGGCGACCTCCTGCAGATACCAGACCGGGAAAGTATCGTTGTCGCCGTTGGTATAAAGGATGGCATCGGGGGCGCAGGTCACCAATAGGTTGTAGGAATAGTCCCATGCGATGTAGTTACCGCCGCGGTCATGGCTGTGATAACCCTTGGCCAACATATTTACCGGGGCTATTAGCAGGAGCAGGATTACAATTCCGGCGGTTATTCGCGTTTGGCGGACACCGGTTAATTTGGCAGTAAAGGATTCAATCAGCGCCAGGACACCCAGCCCTATCCAGATGGCGAAAACGAAGAACGAACCGACGTAGGCGTAATCCCTTTCTCGCGGCTGGGGGTTCTCCTGATTCAAATAGAGCACAACCGCCAAACCGGTCATCAGGAAGAGCGCCAGCACGACCAGACCGCTCTTTTTATCGCGGTAGAATTGATGGAAGGCGCCGATGATGCCGAGAGCGAAGGGGATGCCATAGAAGAGCTTCAGATTTAGGAATTGCCAGCCGAGATAGCGCAGATACATCTGGTTGATTTGGTAGGACCAGAAATCGGCTTTGCGGTGGAACATCGTCAGGAACAGACTTTCAGAGCCATATTGCTCGCGATTGAGATAGGAGAGCAGCCGGCCCCAAGTCTCGGGGTCGTTCTCGTCTAAAAATGGATTGGCTCCGGAACGGATTTTAATCATCAGGAAGGTGGAATAGCCGAGCATCACAAGCAGGGCGGAGAGCAACGCCATAGCGGGTATGCGGCGGTCTTTTTTAGTGAAGCTTACCACTCCCCAGACCATTGCGGCGATGATGAGGATAGCGCTCCAGACGGTCAGCTTTTCAATGAGGAGAGGGAAGCCCTGAATGATGCCGGGATAGATAGCCAGAATAGCTATGGAACCAAACAGACCGCCGAGGAAGAAGACCTTGAAACTGACGCCGAATTTTCGGAAGGCGATGATGAGCGAGACTGAGATAAGAGCGAGGATGCTCAGCAGGTGGACGCCGCAGGAAAGACCGATGATGTAAAAAATAAGGAGCAGGATTCGGTTGCCCTGCGGTTTATCGGCGTGGTCAAGCCAGCGGAGTCCAAGATAGAACACCAGAGCGGTGAAAAACAGACTCATCGAGTAGACTTCCGCTTCCACGGCGTTGAACCAGAAGCTGTGCGAGAAGGCGAAGCAGAGAGTTCCGATGGCGGCGCTGCCATAGACTGCGATCTTCTCGGTGACGGTTTTCTCCGCTCCCCGCCAGGCGCGCGCCAGACGGACTATGCACAGGTAGAGCAACAAAACGGTAAACGCTGAGACCAGGCAGGAGAGCAGGTTCACGCGCAGCCCGATGTCGGTGGCGGTTGGCAGTAATGAAAATAGCCGTCCGAAGAGAAGGAATAATGGCGCGCCGGGTGGATGCGGCACTCCCATTGTGTAGGACGCGGTGATGAATTCGCCGCAATCCCAGAAGCTGAGCGTCGGCGCGGCGGTGCTGATGAAAGTGACCAGCGCGATGATAAAAACCGCGGCGGCTACAAGTCGGTGGGCGGTAAGTTTGATGGCTGCTCCCAGGTATTAGCTCAGTTACAGTATATCTTTCAAATTAACTGCTGCGGGAGGTGAACGCAACAATGAGCAAGGCTCACCGGCGGTCATCCTTCAAACTGCAGGTTTCGCTTGAAATTGACCGGGCTGCTGGCAGCGGCGAGGGCGGTATCCAATGCAATCAAGCCCTTTTTATAGAGTTCGGTCAGATGCTGATCAAAGGTTTGCATCCGGAATGGGTTGGCGCCCTGCTCAATCAGGTCATGAAAGCCGCGCGGGTCGGCGTCAAGAATCCGCTCTTTGATGGCGGTGGTCATCCGCATTATTTCCACGGCGGCGACTCGTCCTTCTTCGTCTTTGAGCGGCACCAACCGCTGGGAGACGATCGCCCGCAGGCAGTCGCAGAGGCGCATCCTGATTACGGTGTGTTCGCCGGGGTCATAGGCGCCGAGCAGCCGGAAAAGGGAGCCTTCGGCGTCCGGGGTATGCACGGTGCTCATTACCAGATGCCCGGTTTCAGCGGCTTTGAGGGCGATGTCAATGGTCTCCCGGTCGCGCATTTCACCAACCATAATGAGGTCGCAATCCTGGCGCAGCGCGGCGCGAAGAGCGGTCGAGAACGAATCGCTGTCGCCGCCGACTTCGCGTTGGGTAAGAGATGACCGCCGGTCGGGAATCAGGTACTCAATCGGATCCTCAATAGTGATGATTTTGCAGGCGCGAGCTTTGTTCACGTGGTCTATCATTGCGGCGAGAGTGGTGGACTTGCCGCAACTTGTGGTTCCGGTGACGAGGATCAACCCGCGCGGTTCCATTGCGATGTCTTTAATGACCTCCGGCAGATGCATTTGGTCAATGTCGGGCACGTCAAACGGGATGACGCGCATCACGATGGCTAACGTGCCACGCTGGCGGCACAGGTTCACCCGGAAGCGCCCGATGCCGGGGACGGCGTAAGAAGTATCAAGATCGGTGAGAGAATGCAGATTATCGGGATTGTATGGAGATCCGGAGCGCTTGGCGTGGGGAGCGAGGATGCGCAGGGCGAGTTGCTCCAGGTCGTCGGAGGTGAGAGGGTTGTCCGTGACCGGGGTCAGGTTGTTCCCTTCGCGGATCATCACCGGCGCGCCGGTTTTAATGTGGATGTCGGAGGCGCCGGATTTGACAGCCGCGCCGAGCAGCAGGTCAAACTGGGAATTGTCCATGGATTGATTGAGCTTGTATGGGGTGAGGATTGAAATTGGCGAAGTCCGTTGTTATAATATACGGGAGCAACGCAGTCTGTTTTCTCTGACAGGCGAACCGAACCGGCTCTTCTGCGAGACTTATAGAAATTTAATGAATGAACGACCGGAGAGTTCCGGGGGAATACCCACCCGAAATTGAGAAATATCGGTTGCAGGATAATCCGGCGAAATGAGCTTGACTTTGCGGATGAATTTTATTATAATGTTCTATCGCAATCGGGGCAACAGGTTAAGCTGCCTACCCAACACCCACCCAATTCCGGATTTGGAGCCTGCCCCCAGCCAATTTACAACCCGTGAAAAAGAATTGCAAGTGTGCGCCATCTCACAGCAACGGCGCTGTTCTATGGTTATTTTCATTCTGTAACTCTCCCGGCGGCAGGTAAAAAAATCCTCTTTCAACCAACTTGCCTCTTGCGCCGGGCTTGCCGAAGAGTTATATTTCGTTTATCACAATCTCTGCACTACACCTCGCACTGCTACCATTCTCGCCTTCTTTCGTTTCGCAAAAAATAATCCTTGAAATAGGGGACCGAAAGGAACCACAGTAACCTTGGAGGTTCACATGTCACAGGTTCGGACTTTTACGCTCCTGGTGTTTTGCCTTGTGCTCGCCGGAAGCGCTTTTGCAGCTCCGGGTAATCAAGCTTATCAGGACGATGCGGCCTACTACAAGCAGGTCATTGCACCCGCCCGACATGCCGGGAATCTAACGCCCGCGCAGAGTCAGTGGCTGGATGATTACTTTGCCGGATTGAGGGAGTCTGGCCCGGCTCGCGACTCGAGCGGCGGTCCTGACCAATTCGGTTACCGCTGGCGCGATGATGACGAGCCGCTGGTCAGCTATGAGTGGTTTGACATCACCGGCGTCGGTGAACAGTTGCAAGGGGTGGGCGACGACTGGAACAGCGGCGCGCTGGACCTTGGTTGGGCGTTTAACTTCTACGGCGCCGACTTCAACCAGATTCACATCTGCTCCAACGGCTACGTTTCTTTCACCAGCGACGCCGCGATTTACGCCTCCCCAGACACCTTGCCATCCGCCAACGTTCCTGAGAACCTGTTGGCGGCGCAATGGACCGACCTCGACCCGACCGTCGGCGGCGCAATCTGGTTTTACACCAACGCTGATGAGCAGTATGCGGTGGTGAGCTGGATTGACATTCCGCCTTACGGTAACAACGGCGAGGACCCGCAGACCTTACAGCTTAAGATCAGCGGCGATGGGCGGATCCTTTATCAATATCAGGACGGCAACCCCTCAATGCCGGATGTTCCGGTTCTAGTTGGTATTCAGAACGCCACCCAGGACGACGGACTCACCGTCTTCTATGATTTTGACGACGCCGCGTATCTAACTGCCGAGCGCGCCATTGGCTTTGCTGTCCGATGGGTTGACCCGGATCACGCGGTTATTGAGGCCGACCCGGTAGCGGTTGATTTTGGAGATATCTATGTTGACGCTCCGGCGTCAGTGGACGTTACCGTTATCAACATAGGCGGCGTGGATTTGACGATTGACCATGTTTCCACGGACAACGGCGTATTTGACGTTGCGCCGTTGAACGAGGACGTCGTCGTGGCTTCGGAAGAGTCCCATGTTTTTACGGTTCAGTTCAGTCCGGCAGCCCAAGAGGCGTATAATGGGAACTTTGTCATCCATAGCGATGCCTTCAACGGCGATGGCGACGGCAACTTTATGGTTCCACTGACCGGTAACGGGTTGGTGGGCGCTCCGGAGATTGGGCTGGTGGCTGATCCCGATCCAATGGACTTTGAGTTAAACACCGGTGGGACGGATGAAGGGTTGATTACGGTCAGCAACTCCGGCGACCATCCTCTCATCTGGGAGACTGATGTAGAGGATATGGAAGGACGCGACGCCGGCGGTCGCGCTCTGCGGCGCGTTGATGGCGCTGCCGGTCCCCGCCGCGACGAACCGGGTGAAACTTTGTTTGATATTCAACTGAATTATGACGATGTCTTGGGGATAGCGTGGGATGCCGAAAACGAGATTATGTGGGTGGAGCATACGCTTGACCAGCGGATAGTCGGTTACGCCTGGGACGGCGATGAAATCACCGGCGTGCCGTTGGACTTTGCCAACGGTCTCGCCAACGGCGTCGGTTTGGCTTACTACAACGGCGTGCTTTACACGGCAAACTGGGGTGAGTTTGCCATCCGCCGGTTTGACACCCAGGGCAACGCGATGGAAAGCATCCAAACCCAGTGGCCTGATGCTACTACCTTCCTCATGGGCTTCACAGTTGACCCGGAGACTGAATATCTTTACACTTGGGCTTACCATGGGGGCGCCGTTCACTCCGATATCAAGGTGTGGGACATCGCCAACGATTTTGCGGAGGTCGGGCATTTGGACGGGTTTGAGAATATGTCCGGTCAGGCGGACGCGGACGTCCGCGGGCGGCTCTGCTGGGTGCCGGAACATAACGATGGACACCTCTGGTTCTCATACTTGTTTGAAGCTTGGGAGGTGAATGTCATCCCTGACGAGGACGGCGAGTGGGACTGGGACTTGATTACCCACTTTCAGGTGCCCGCCGACGTCCGGTCGTACGGTCTTGGTCACGATGGCGAGAACTTCTGGGTTACCCTGTATAATGCCGCCGACGACAACCCCACCTGCTACATCGTTGACGACGGCATCAGCGAGGTTAGCTGGTTGGGCCTTGAACCGGAAGAGGGTATTGTGGACGTCGGCGGCAGCCAGGATGTGGCTGTCCTGATAAATTCCTTCGGTCTGGTGGGCGCGGAATACAATGCCAACGTTCACTTCCTGTCCAACGACCCCGTAACCCCCGACGTCGTAGTTGCGGTCTCGTTGCTTGTCCACGACGCTCCGGACATTAACGTCACTTGGGCAAGGGATTTAGGTTATCCTCAGGTCGTGGACTGGAACCGCGCTTACGACGATCTTTTCAACACTCACGCCTACCCCATAGTAGTCAGGGTGAAGAACGAGGGCAGCGTGGACCTGAACATCCAGAGTCTTACGTTTGACGACCCGGATGGGGTTTTCAGCGCTGACCCGCCGGAAAACTTCCCAGCCATACCGGCTGGCGGATCAATGAATCTGACCTTGACCATATATTCTGAGGTTTCCGGACTCCATCAGGCTACTGCGACCTTCACTTCCGATGACCCCTATAATGGCGAATACTCAATACAGTTGAGGGGTGAGACGGCTGCCCCGCCGCTGATTGATGTGGCGCCGCAGGAGATTACGGACGCACTATACACCGGCGGTTATTCTGAACACACTCTTGAAGTAACCAATATCGGCGAGGCCCTTTTGCGGTGGCAGGCTGAAATGGAGATTTTCGAGAATGAACGCGACGCCGGCGGGCGCGAACTGCGCCGGGTTGACGGGGCAGCCGGTCCCAAGCGCGACGACCCGGGCGAACTGATGGGGGAGTTCAACCAGCCCGCGGGCGGCGGTGCGAATAATTACTGCTCGCCGGTCGGCTGGGACCCGGACAACGAGCGGATGGCTGTCACTACTTACGGCAACGCTCAGGCGCACATCTTCACCCACGACAACAACTACGAAAACTTTGAAGAGATTGACACCTGGAACATTGGCAACTGTATGGACGGCGCCTGGTTGAACGGCGTCTACTACTTTGTGACCCTGAACAACCCCTCGACCCTGGTCCGGATGGACGCTGATGGCGCCAATCTGGGGGCGATGAATATGGGCTTCTCCTGCTACGCCGTGGCAGCCGATGTTGAGAACAACTGGCTGCTTGCCGGTGATATGAACATATTCCCTTACCCGATCCATGTTTTACAGATGGACGACGACAACGAGCTGGTTGAGGAGTTGGGTCGCATCACTAACTACACGGCGTTCAACGGCAACAACCAAAATCTTTACAACCTTGAGTGGGTGCCCCAGCATCCCGACGGCAAGATGTGGATGGCAAACTCCGCCAACTCAACCGTCTATGAGATTGCGGTGGACGAGGAAACATGGGAGTGCACGGCCGCCGTCCAGAACTTCAATGACGGCGTGGGTCAGGGTCAGGTCTATGACGCGGTGGCTCACGACGGCAAGCATATATGGGTAGGCGGTTGGCAACCAGCAACCATCCGGATCTACGACGACGGCATCACCGAACTTTCCTGGATCGGTATCATCTCACCGGAAGAGGGCGAGGGCGAGCTGGGTGCGGGCGAGAGTCAGGACGTGGTCATGTTCTTGGATGCCTTCAAGTTGGCTGAGGATGTCTATGAGGCGAACATCCACTTCCTGTCCAACGACCCGAACACACCCGACTTTACTGTTCCCGTTACGTTGGATGTCACCGGCGCCGCGGACATCAACGCTGTTTGGGATGAGGAGTTTGGCTATCCCAATGTCCTGGACTGGAACCTTCGCTACCCGGACCTTTACGCCGGCGCTCCTTATGACCTCATCGTAGAGGTTACCAACGAGGGCACCGTAGCGTTAACCGTGGAAGATGTCTTCTGCGAAAACCTATTTTTCACCGCCAATCCCAACCAGTTTAACCTGGCAGTGGAAGAGAGCCGCGATGTGACGCTTACCTTCAATGCTCCCATTGACGCACCGGACGATTACTTTGCGGATATGGTCTTCTCCACCAATGACCCGGATGAGCTGGAATACCTCATTCATATGCACGCGCATGCGTATCTGCCGCCGATTGGGAGTATTACGCCGGTAGAGATAACCGACGAGCTCTCCACCGGCGAGAAAGCCGACCATCTGTTGGCTGTAGTCAACGACGGCGATGCGCCATTGCGCTTCACTACGGCGATTGAGATCCCGGAAGGATTGCGCGACGCCGGCGGGCGCGAATTGCGCCGCGTGGATGGCGCCGCCGGTCCGAAGCGCGACGATCCCGGCGAGGTGCTGGAAGAATACGAGATACCCTATCCGTCACTGACCGGTCTGGCTTGGGAT
>Ga0315274_10008243_pt1 | contig 15095 bp, 10 predicted proteins | sample YL17G02_20_MG_FD_203700 | JGI IMG/M metagenome (GOLD analysis project Ga0315274, IMG submission 203700) | Sediment microbial communities from Yellowstone Lake, YNP, Wyoming, USA - YL17G02_20 | ecosystem: Environmental > Aquatic > Freshwater > Lake > Sediment | place: USA: Wyoming | collected... | reverse complement strand
TGTGTGTGTGGATGTGGAGTGTGGAGTGTGGATGAGGTGGGAGTCAGAAAGGAGGCGCGGCGAATGGGGCCGAGTGCAGAAAAGTGAGAAGAGAGAGGAAAACTTGGCGCGCTCTCACACTCACGTCGCATCGCCCGTGTGCGTGGGGCCGCCTCTCTCCGTCTCTCTCCAACCCTGCGTCTGTGCCGGCCAGTCGCCCCTTGCACCGGTGCGTCCATACGCCCGCGTGACCCTGAGGCTTGGAACGCACGCCGGGCGGGAGGGAAATCTGACGCCCACGCTTCTCAACTGCCCCTCGCCGCCGCCGCTGCCGCCGACGCTTTTCTTCTCTCACCCTCCCTTCACGCACACAGGGCGCACTCTCTATCTCTCTCAGCAGCTGGGCCCATCTACCCACCATGGTCCGCGTCCAGATCAAGGGCGGCGTGTGGAAGAACACGGAGGTAAGAGAGAGACGGAGGAGACAGAGAGAAAGGCACGCCGCACCCGCCTCAACCAAGCCTCCCCGCAGCTTTTTCCTTCTATCCTCACACACGCGCCCGTCTCTCTCCCCCCGCCCTACCCTCTCTCTCTTTTCAGGATGAGATCATGAAGGCGGCCGTCATGAAGTACGGCCTCAACCAATGGGCCCGCATATCCTCGCTGCTCGTCCGCAAGAGCGCCAAGCAGTGCAAGGTAAGAGGAAGAAATGAGAGAGGGTTTTTGTGTTTTCTCTCTCCCGCCGCCGTCACTCACACGCTCTTCTCTTCTCCTCTACCTAGGCCCGCTGGTACGAGTGGCTGGATCCGGCCATCAAAAAGACGGAGTGGACGCGGGAGGAAGACGAGAAGCTGTTGCACCTGGCCAAGCTCATGCCGACCCAGTGGCGCACGATCGCGCCCCTCGTCGGCCGCACGCCCGCTCAGTGCCTGGACCGGTACGAACGCCTGCTGGACCAGGCGGCAGGCGAGGGCGAGCGGTACGATCCCAAGGACGACCCGCGCCGCCTGCGCCCGGGCGAGATCGACCCGGCGCCCGAGTCCAAGCCCGCCCGCCCCGACGCGGTGGACATGGCTGACGAGGAAAAGGAGATGCTGTCGGAGGCGCGCGCCCGGCTGGCCAACACCAAGGGTAAGAAAGCCAAGCGCAAGATGCGGGAGCGGGCGCTGGAGGAGGCGCGCCGGCTGGCGGCGCTCCAAAAGGCGCGGGAGCTCAAGGCCGCGGGCCTGGGCGGGGCGCTCGGCAAAGGCAAAAAGGGAAAGGGCATGGACTACAACGCGGAGGTCGCCTTTGAGCGCCGCCCCTTGCCCGGCCTGCACGACACGGCGGCTGAGGATGAGCGGACGGCGGCGGTGGCGGCTGAGTTCAAGCCCCTCGCGCTGGCGGCGGCGGAGGGCATCGCCAACCGGCCCGGCCGTGCGCAGGCGGCCGCGGGCGGGGCGGCCGCCGAGGCGCGGGCGGCGGTCGCGGCCCGGGCGGCGGGCCCCGCCAGTGCGTCCGCCCGGGCGGCGGCCGACGCGGAGGCGGCCGCGCCCCGGCGTCGGGGCAAGATGATGCTGCCCGCCCCCGCGGCGGCGGACGCGGACCTGGCGGCGCTGGCGAAGGAAGGGCTGGGCGCGGCCCTGCCGGCGCCGGTCATGGCGGCTGGCGGGGGCCCAAGCGCGGCCGCCGCGGCCGCGGACCGCGTGCTCGCGGACGCAGCCGCGCTGGCGGCGCTCACCGCGGGCCAGACGCCCCTGCTGGGCACCGGTGGCGGGCATGGCGGCGGCGGCACGTCCCTGGCCGCCCTGCAAGCGGGCGGTGCGCTCTCCGACTTCGGGGGCGCCGCGCCCCGGGCGGCCGCTGGCGGAGGGGCGCTGGCCGGGGCGACGCCCTCCCTGCACCGGCCCGCTGCCGTCGCCCCTCCTCCCCCCCCGCGCTGGTCCTCCGTCCCGGACGAGTCGGCCGTCGCCGTGCGCACAGGCCTGGCCGCCCTGCCCGCCCCTGTGAACGAGTATGCGGTCGTCGCCCCGCCGCCCGTGGCGGCGTCGGCAGGGCGCGGCGGGCGGACGACAAAGATGGAGGTGGGTGGCGAAGATGAGGAAGACGAGGACGGCGCACCCCGAAAGGATGAGGACGCGGAAGAGGGCGCGGCCCGCCGGGCGGCCGCGGCCGCCGCCGCGACTGTTGCTGCCGCCGCTCGCGCGTCCGCCGTCATCCGGCGCGGCCTGCCCCGGCCGACGGGCGTGCTTGTTGTGGAAGATGGAGGCGGCGACTCGTCCACCCCAGCCGACGCGCTGCGGGCCGAGGTGGCGGCCCTGGTCGCGCACGACGCGTCCGTCTACGGCCCGCCCGCCACCGCTGGCGCGGTTTCGTCCTCTCGCAAGCGGGACCGGGCCGCCGCCGCCGCGGGCCCGCCCCCGCCTAGCTGGGAGGAATTTTCGGACGCCCAGCTCGCGTCGGCGGCGGAGGCCTTGGCGGCAGAGGCTGGGGCCGTCCAGGCCGCGCACGGCGGGAAAGCCGCGATCGCGACCGCGCTGCTGTCCGGCGGCGAGGACGCATGGGAGGCCGCCCGGGCAGCAGCGGGCGGCCAGGATGGCGACGACCCGGCTGCCGCGGCCGCCTCCCTGGCCGCCCAGTTTGAGGAGGCCCGGCGGGAGATGGAGCGCGACGCGGCGCGCGCGGCCCGGGCGGCCGCGCGCGCGGCGGCCGCGCTGGGGGGGCCGGCCGCGGAGGCGCGGGCGGCCCGTCGGGCGGCCGCCCTGGCCGCAGCCCTGGAGGCCCGGGATGCGGCATCCATCGAGCTGGCCTGCTTCAAGGCCCTCGCGGCGCGGGAGGTGGGCGCCGCGGCGGGGCGGGTGTCGGCTGCCCAGGCCGCGGCCGCGCAGGCGGCCGGCCGGGAGGAGGGCCTCCAACAGCGCTTCAAAAAAGCGCGGGCTGAGGTGGCGGCGATTGAGGCGGCGGCGGCGGCGGCACATGTTGGTGACAACGGGGCCGCTGCATGAGAATGTAGTAGCTATGTTGTGTACAGGGAGCAGGTTTTTTTTGGCACGGCCTGGCCCCCCCCCCCCCGTCTTCACTTCTTATAATTTTCTCGCGTGGAGAGCGACGCACCACCACAGCACACATTCCCTCTCCACAACACCACCACCCCCAACACCACCAGCACATGACGACCGCCACCAGCCAGCCCCGCCGCGACGGCGGGCGCGGCGGCGGCGCCGGTCGCGCCAAGCCCAAGCCCGCCGACGGCGGCGCCGGCGCTCCGGACGGCGGCGGCGGCGGCCCTCTCACCCACCGCCAGCTGGACGCCATCCGGGACGCGTGCGGCCAGTCCGCCCTGACGGATGACGAGATCATGCAGGCCCTAGACGCGGCGGGCGGGGATGTGAACGAGGCGACCGCCCGGCTGATCGAGAGTGAGTTTTTGAGGGAGGTGCAAGCCGATGGAGGGGAGAGGATCGGTGTTGCTTGTACTTGTGCACGCCGCCGCCTGGAAATCTGGCCCCCGTGCTGTTTTCCAGGGTGCGGGGCCGTTGACGTGCCAACGTCGCATCCTGGTGGCAGTGCGAGCGGGCGCAGTTTGGGGTGGACAGGGGCGCTGTGTGCGGGGCGGCGAAGAGAGGAAAAGGGAGCGCCTCCTTCTCCCGCCGCCGCCATCCCCCTCCACTCACCCTCCTCCCACCCCTCTCCCTCCCAGACCCCTTCTCCGTCGTCGCCAAGAAGACGCGCAAGCCGATGGCGGTGAGTGATGAGTGATGCGTGTGCGGGAATGCTCGGGCCTCCCCGCGGGCTTGTGTGGGTGAAGCGGAGAGGAGGAGAGCGAGCCGAAAACGCGCGCTCTTCTCCGCGGCCTCCGACCCCGACCTCGCGCTCATGCTCTCTCTCTCTTTTTTCCATTATTTAGGCGTCCATCTCCCGCCCCGCCGCCGGCGGCGACGCCGCCTTGCGTCGCCGCGACGGCGTCCGCGATGCGGGTGCCCGCACCCGCGGCGACCGGGCCGACCGGACTGACCGGCCACCTCGCCGGGAGGGCGCGCGCGGAGGTGAGTTGGTGGGGAGCGAGAAAGCAAGAGGAGAAAAAGAGGTCGGGACGGCGCGCACCCCCGTGGAACGCACTCACGCGCGCGCCCCGCCTCTCCCTCATCCACACGCAGACCGCAAGCCGGAGACGGTGGAGGTGACCAAGCCGGCCGCCGCGCCCGCCGCTGCCGCTGCCGCCTTGTCTGCCGCGCCTGCTGCCGCCTCGACAGAGAGCGCAGCGCCCGTGGCCGCGCCAGCGCCTGCTGCCCCTGCCGCGCCGGTTGCCACCTCTGGCGGCGCCCCAGCGCCCATCCGCCCCGCCGCAGCAGGCAAGCCGACCATGGCCGACCTGTTCAAGCGGGCGGCCGAGCCGGCGCCCGCGCCGGCCGCCCCCAAGCCGGCTGCGCCGCAGCAGGCCAGGAGGGCCGCCCCACCCGCGGCTCCTGGCCCGCCGCCCCTGGCCACCGCCAACGGGCGGCCTGCTGGCGGCGCGCCCCGCCCGGGCGCGCCCGCGGCCGCCCCCGGCGGCGCCTGGGCAGCGGGCGCGGCGGGCCTGGTCGCGACGCCCGCGGCACCGGCCCCGCCCCCGCCGCCCACCGCGGTCGCGCCTTCTGCTGCCCCTGCCGCCGCTGCCAATGGCCCCCAGCTCGGGCCCTCCCTGCTGGCCCAGCTTGGCGGGGGGCCGAAGGCGGCCACGCCGCCTGCGCACGCGCACGCCGCGGCGGCGACCGCGCCGGCGCCGGCGCCCGCCACTACAGCAGCCCCGGCCTCCTCCGACCTTCCCCTCCAGTTTGGCAACTTCGGCCTGGGTGCCGGCGGCGGGGCTGGGGAGGGCGCGCCCGCGGCTGAGGCGGTCGAGGCGGCCGCCCCCGTGGGGCAGGCCTACCAGCAGCACTACGCCCAGCAGGCACACCACCACCAGGCGCACCAACACCACGCGCAGGCGCACCACTACCAACAACAACAACAACAGCGGGGCGCCTTCTTCAACCGCCCCGCCGAGGCGTCCACCGCCTACGGGGCCGCGCCCGGCGGCGGGTACTACGCACAGGCCCAGCAGCAGCAGCAGCACTACTCCGCCGCGCCGGGCGGGCCGGCTAAATACTCGACGCCTGCCGCGCGCGCGGCTGCGGCCGCGGCCGCTCAGCAGGGCGTCTCCGCCGCGTCCGCCGCGCCCGGCGGCGGTGGCTACGGCGGCCTGGCCACCCACCTCCCGCCCGGCATGGGCGGCGGCGTGGTGGCCGCGGTGGGAGGTGGGTACGGCGGCGGCCAGGCCGTGTACGGCCGCCCGGCAGCGGGCGGCGGTGGCGGCCTTGGCGGGGCGAGCGGGGGCGCCGGCGCGGGCCAGTCCCCCCTCTACGGCGGCTACGGCGCGGGCGGCGGCGGCCTCCCCACCGCGGGCGGCCTGGGCCACCTGCACGGTGGGGGCGGCCACGTCGCCGCCCACCAGGCCGCGGCTGCGGCGGCGGCGGCGTACGGCGCCCAGCTGTACGTGGGCGGGGGCGGGGTCGGCGGCGGCGGCGGGGGCGGGGGCGGCATCCCGGGCGGCGGGGGTGGCCACCACCACGCCGCCGCCGCGGCGGCCGCGGCCGCCCAGGCCCACGCCCAGGCCCAGGCCCAGGCAGCCCAGGCAGCCTACTTGGGCCTGGCCTACACCCAGGGCGGCGGCGGCATGGGCGGTGGCGGCGGGTACGGGCCCGCCGGCGGCGGGGGCGCCTTTGCCGGCGGTTATGGCGGCGGCGCCGCCTTTGGCGGCCTGGGTGCCGCCGGCGGCGGTGGCAACTCCATCCCCAAACCCTTTGGCGGGTACGGTGGTGGCGCCATCGGCTCCCACCGCGGCGGCGGCGGCGGCGGCGGCGGCGGCGGCGGGTCAGCGCATTATGGCGCCGTCGGCTCCGTCAACGGCGGCGGGGTCGGGCAAGGCGGCGCCCCGTACGGCTTGCAGCAAGCCGACGCCGCCGCCGCCGCCCAGCAGCAGCAGCAGCAGCAAGCCACCGCGGCCGCGGCGCCGGGCGCCAACCTTTACGCGGGCGATGGCTACGGCTACGGCGGGTACGCGTACGGCGGCGGCCAGGAAGGTTACACACTGCAGTGAAGAGGCGGATGGGGATGGAATCAATGCTTGTCCTTTTCGTCCTTCTTTGCTGCAGTACACACAAAGAGAGAGAGAGTGACAACCCTCACGCGTGGGGGGTCGAGTGGGTGTGTGTGCGCGCTTGTGGGGTGAGAGCGCATGCGATGGGCTGTGGGCGTGTGTGTGTTATGATGCGTTACGTCCATCGGCTGTGTCGGGGGCAGGTGGCACCAACAACATGCTCCACTCGGTATTTTTGCTCCTCTCCCTCTTCTATCCCGCACACAAACCACCCCACGCCCGCCATCGCCCCGGCGCGCCTCCCCCGGCTCTACCTGCCAAGGCACGCCCCTGTGTGCTGAGCCAGGCGCCCATCCAGGTCGCAGGCAAAATAGGGTTTGCCCTATTTTGCCCTTCCTTTCAATCAACCAGCAGCAATGGAGTCCACCCCCCCACCAACCTTTTCCGACCTGCGCTCGTATTTAGAGAACACCACCCTCGCCGACACGGCCACCCTGGCCGGCAACGACAAGGGCGACAAGGTACGAAAGCACACCATTGTGTAGAGTAGGAGCAGGCACGCGCGCAACACCTTCAGGTGCTGCACGTGTCTCTCCCGCCCCGTACCGCCCCTCCCTCAACACCCCCTCGCCCACTTCTCTTCTCCTCCAGGCCCCCCTTGCAGCAGTCGAATCAGACGAACCGATTGCGTCGCTCCTCACCCTTTTAGCCGCCCGCCGCGTCCTGTCCGCGCCGGTCGCCATCCGGTCCACGGGCGACCCCCCAGGCGCCGCCTCCCTCGCCCGGGGTGGGGTGCAGATCCAGGCGGTCGCGGGCTTTGTGTCCGCGGCGGACGTGCTGGACGCGGTTTTGGCGGAGGTGGTTGAAACCAAACAGGATGGAGCTGCTGGCACCCTGGAGGCCCTGGAGGCCGCGGCAGAAGCGGTGTGCGCCCGCCCGGTCGGCTCCCTCCTCGTGGCCACCGGTGCTGGTGGCGGGGGCGGCGCCACCACCACGGTGGGCGCCGTGCGGGAAGCGACGGCCGGCCGGGACTGGGGCCTACTGCACGGGCCGCCCGGGGCGACCAGCCTCCTGGACGCACTCGCCTTCCACTTCTTCCGCCCGGGCGCGGGGGGGGGGGGCGGGGCGGGTCGGGGCACGCCCCGCCGCCTGCCCGTCCACCGCCTAGGCCTGACGGTCGGCAGCTCCCTGGCGGGCATCCTGTCCCAGAGCGACGTCGTCGCCGCCCTGGCGGCGGCCCCGGCGGCGGCGTGGGGCGCGGCGGCGGGCGCGCCGCTCGACGCCTTTGCCCCGCCCGCCCGCCCGGTGGTGTCCATTCCGTCCACCGCCTCCGCCCTGGACGCTTTCACCCGCATGCGGTCGGCGGGCTTGCCCGGCCTCGCGGTCGTCCACCCTGACACCGGCGCCCTCGTCGGCCACCTGTCCGCCTCGGACGCCCGGTGCCTGTCGGTCCCCATGTTCCCGGCCCTCGCCCTGCCCGTCCTGGCCTTCCTGGCGGACCGCCCGCTCCTGGCGTCGGCGTCCTTGGACAGCTCCGGCGGGGCGGGCGGCGTGGCGGACGCGGTGGCCCAGGCGGCAGCCGCGGGCGCCACCACCGTGGCCCCCCTCGCCCACCCGCACGCCCAGGCGGGGCGCCGGCTGCTGACCGCGGTGCCGGGCCTCGGCCTGCGCGCGGCGGCCGCGGCCCTGGCGGCCGCCCGCGTGCACCAGCTGTACGAGGTGGATGCGACTGGGGCGCCGGTCCGGGTCGTCAGCGTGTCGGATGTGTTGAGCGCGGTGCTGGCGGCGGCGGGCGGGGCGCCGGAGTGATGAGGAGGAAGGAGTCGCTCGCGGTTGGTTGTCACACCTGCATTATTTTTTCAATATCCCGCATAAGCACGCCCTCACACACGTCAAGACCTCACCAATGCCACCCTCAGACGGTGGTCATGTGCCCGGCCCCAGCGGCGGTGGCGGCGGCGGCGGCGGCGGCAGCTCCGGCCCGCCCCCTCACAACAGCCGCCGGCGCGGGGGGGGAGGCGGCGGCGGAGGTCAGCGGCCCAGCGGCCGCCCGCCGCGTGGCCCCGGCCTCTCCTCCACCGGTGGCGGCGTCTCCAAACGCTCCAAATCCCGGCGTGGGGGAGGCGGGGGTGGCGGCCCTGGCTCCGGTCGCCGCCCCTTCCGGGGTGGGCCCAGCGGCGGGGCGCGGCGGGGCGGCAACGGCAAGGGAGGGCTGAGTGGCAATGCGGGGGGCGGCAGCGGCGGCGGCGCGGGCGGCAGCAGCACCGGCCCGTCCGCTTCCCCGGACCGGGCCTCCCGCCTCGTCCCGCCCGTCAGCCCCTGGCCGGGGCCACCCAAGAGCGTGCCGCACGCGCCGTACAACTCCAATGAATACCTGGTGGCGTCGCATGGTTAGAGAGAGAGGAGAGATGAAGGGAGGAGGAAAGGCATGCGCGCGCGCGCGCGCGGCACCCCCTCCGCTCGATGCCTGCCCAACGCTCACCACACTGCCCTCTCTCTCTCTCTCTCTCTCCGTGCTAGGCAAAGACCTGCCCCACCTCACGCCGGCCCGCCCGGGGGCGGGCACCCCTTTTGTGGATGCCGTGGGGCGGGCGGGGCGGGGCCCGGGCGGCCCCGGGCCGTCCCCCATGACACGAGCCCGGGCGGCTGCGGCAGGGGGGGGTGGCGCGGCAGGCGGCGGCGGCGGCGCGCCCGCCACCGGCGCGCCCGCCGCCGCCGCCGCGCCCCTGGCCGCCCCCGCCCCGGGGACCAGCATTGCCGCCGTCGCACCCGGCTTGGATTTCTTCGGGTCCAACGTGCCGGCCGTGACGCGTGGCGGCGGCGGCGGCGGCGCGGGGCTCCCGGCTGTTGGCCCCGCCCAGGCGCCAGCGGCCGCGACTGCCGCCCCCGCGGCGCGGCCCACGCCGCCGCCGCCTGCCGCCGCCCAAGGCCCGCCCGCCGACCGATTGGCCGCCCTGGAAGCCCGCCTGGAGTCCATGGCCGTGGAGGCCGCCGCCCTGCGGGCCCGGAATGAGGCCCTGGAGGCGGAACTTGCCGCCGCGCGGCGGGCGGGCGGCGCTGAGGAGGGCGGCGGCGGCGGCGGCGGTGGCCGCCGTGGTGGTGGGGGCGAGGGGGGGGAAGCCCGCGGTGGCGGTGGTGGCGACGTCGCGCCCCCGGTCCTGGCGGCGTCGCCCTCCGAGGCGGACAGCGAGGGCTTCATGTCTTGACACCAGGAAAAGAGAGAGAGGAGGGATGAGAGGATGGGGGCGCGCGTGCCCGCTGGGGGGGGGTGCAGGTCAACCGCCCCCCCCTCCCTCCCTTCCTTTCTCTCTCTCTCTCTCATGCCTCCCAAGCGCTCGTCCGCCCGCGCGTACACGGGCGCGTTCGCCCCGCGTGCGCGTTCTGTGTCCAGTGCCAAAAAAAAGGCGACAACCAGGTCTCCTCTCTCTCTTCCGCCCCCGCCCCGCTTACGATCTCTTTCTCTCTCTCTGCCCCTCTATCGCGCGCGGGCCAACCTGCCGCTGGCCGCTCTTTGCTACCCCACCGCTAACCCCCGCTCCCTCTTCTCTCACTGTCCCTCTGCCTCGCCCGGTCCGCCACCGCCGCCGCGACGGCCTCCTGGAAACGGGCGACCGCTTCGGGCGGGTCCTCCCTGCGGGCGGCCGCCTCCAGGGCGACGGGGTCCGGCCCGAAGACGGCTGTGTGGACGCGCAGGGCGCCCGCAAAGATGGCGATGCCGCTGGCCAGGCAGGCCCCAGAGAAGGCCAGGGAGAAGCGGCGGGAGCGGAGGGCGGCCTCGACAGCCGCCGCCGTGGCGGGGGAGGTTGAGGGCGGTGCTCGTGCCCCAGCGGGGCCGCTGGCAAAGGGGTCCACGGGTGATGGCCGTCCGCGGTGCGCTAGCAGGGCTTCTGCGGCGGCGGAGACGCGGGCAAACTCGGCGGCGGCGGCGGCGTTGCCCGGGTGCCTATAGTGAGGAGAGAGAGAGAGAGGTTGAGCCACGCGCGTTTTTTCGTTCTCGCATCTAAAAGTCCTCTCCTGCCACACTCACAAGTCGGGATGGCACGCCTTTGCGCGCAGTCGGAAGGCGGCCTTTATGTCGGCTGGGGAGTGTGGGGTGCCACCCAGGGGGAGGCCGAGGGCCACGGCGTGGCCTTGGGCCGGGTTCATCATGTGTTTTAAAGAAAGTGAAACACGAAGAAATGCAGACACGCTTTTGTCTTTTATTTTTTGCGTTCCCCGCGGGGGGGGGGAGGTGCATGACCACGCTCCACACGCCTGGGCCTTAATCAGTGGCCGCTGCTCTGTGTGGAGAAAGCCCCTTGAGGCACAAGTGCGATGGCACAGCCTGAGGCCGCTCCCCCCTGCCCTCCTGGCTACGCCCGCCTCCTCTTTGGCGCCGACCACCCCCGCCCGGCTTTGCTAGCCACCGCCTCGGCCGCCTTCGCCCACCCTCGCCCGCCCGGCCCGCCCTGCACCACAGGCAACTACCCAGTCGGCCTGGCTTGGTCGCCCTGTGGTGAGGTGGTGGCTGTGGGTGCGGCGGACGGGTGGGTCCGGTGCTTCCGGCCGCCGCCGCTGGAGGAGGGGGCACCCCCTCGTGGCGAGGCGGGCCCATGCCCGGCCACAGCAGCCGACCCGCGCCCGGCCGCAGCCTTCTTCCCGGGAGAAGCCCTGTACGACTTCGCCTTCCACCCGGTGGGCCTGGGCTCCGCGGCATCGACCGGCGGCGGGTTTGGCGCCCCCCTCCTGGCCGTGTGCACGCGCGGGCACCCGGTCACCCTGCACGCGCCGCGGCTGGGCGAGGCGGCGGCGGCGGCGGCGGCGGCGGCGGCGGCGGCGGCGGCGGCGGAGGGGGGCCGGTCCTCCTCCTCCTCCTCCGCGTCTCCGCCTTCCTCCGCCACGGACACGGATGGCGGCGGCGGCGGCGGCGAGTCCGAGTCCCAGCACCGTCGCGCGCGCCGGCGGCGGCGCCGCCGGCACCGCCGCGCGGCGGCGGCGGCCCCCCCTCGCCCCGCCCCGCCCCCCCTCGCCTCCTTTGTCCCGCGCGACCTGCGCTCGGCCGACCCCATCCCCGCCTTCTCCGCCGCCTTTTCACCGGACGGGCGGACCCTGTACGCCGGCACCGCCTGCCGGGACGCGGGCGTGCGCGTGTTCGACACGGCCCGCCCGGGCGACGCGGTGGCCGCCCTGCTGACGTCCCGGAAAGGGCCGGGCGTGCTCGCGGCCGCGCCGCCCGGGACGGGCGGCGGGCGCGCGCCGTTTGGCGCGCCTGCCCCGCCTCCCGCCGCGGGGCCGACCGGCCACATCTGCGCGCTCGCCACGGGAGCCCCCAACACGCCCTCCGGCCGCCTCGTCGCCGGCGGCGGGACGGGCGGGGGCGTGGGGCTGTGGGATGGCGGCACGGCCGAACAGGTCGCCCTGCTCCAGGGCCACGGCAGGCGGGCCGTGGCAGCCCTGGCTTTCTCGCCCTGCGGGTCCGCCCTCTTCACGGGCGCCCGCGGCCACCCGGCCCTGCACTGCTGGGACGTGCGGGCGGTCGGGCGGGGCGTGGTGTGGAGCGTGGAGCGGGACGGCGGCGGGACCGCCCAGCGCCTCGGCATCGGGCTGAGCCCGGACGGGTCCGTGCTGCTGGCGGGCGGCGTGGGCGGTTGCGTGCGCGGGTGGGACGCCCGGACGGGGGCGGCCCTGGTGGGCGAGGGCGCCTGGCGGGTGTCGCCGGGCGGGGCCGGGGGGGCGGTGAGCGGGGTGAGCCCGCACCCGGTGCAGCCGCTCGTCGCGGCGGTGGTCGGGGGGCGGGTCGGGGGGATGGAGGCGGTAGAGGGGGGTGGCCAGGCAGTAGGGGAGGGGCAGAAGGTGGCGAGGAGCGTGAATGGCGTGTCGTTCTGGGGTGTGGCGAGCGCGTGGACGGGGCTGTGAAGGCAAATGGTTGAAGTCTCTTTTTCCGTGTCTCTCTCAGCACCTCATCGACACGTAACTCATCTCTCCCTCCTCGCTCTCTCCCGCGCGACACGACTGGACCGACACAGCGCGTCCGTGCCGGTGTTTGTCCCAATCTCTTAGTGTCAATTCCCAAGCTCAAGCTCAGCAACACCGAAAGTAACGAAAAACGTTGGACCCTCCTGTTCCAGTCTCTCAAAATCTCAAAGGAACGTGTCGACCACGCCGTGGAAGGTCGAGGTCGGCACGGCCTCGGACCCCAGGCCCTGCGCCGCCGACGCGGGCGCGACCGCCGCTTCGAACGGGTCCTGCGGGGCCGGCGTCCCCGTGAAGGCGGGCGCGATGCCGTTGACTGCAAAAATGTTTTCTGCGATGGACGTCCCCAGCGGGACGCCTCCGACAAAGGCGTCCATGTCGGGCGGCGCGGTGCCCACGTTGGCCGGGCTGATCGGGTCGGCCGTCGCGTAACAGTCAAACACCCAGTGCACGCCCAGGAACACCCGGCTGAGCGCGTCGTCCATGATCGCGCCCCACAGGCCGCCCTTGAGGTAGGACCGGACGACCAGGGGGCGGGTCTGGCCCAGGGCGTTGAAGCTGATGCCGTCCAGCTCGTCCGACACGAACAAGCCCTTGAAGACCGCGTCCTGGCGGGTGCGGGTCTCGGTGGCGAAGGACCCGGGCTGGTGGCCGTAGAAGAGGCGGGTGATCTATGTGCAGCAGAAGAAGGATACAGATGGAGAGGGAGAGAGGGCGGCGTGAGAGAAGGACGCGGCGGTCCGCGCTGGTTGGTGTGGGAGGGGGGGCTCTCCCGGCATTCCGCCCCAACATTCTCTCTCCCCTCTCACTCTCTCTCGCAAACACCGCCCACACACACCTGGAATGCCGCCGACCCGAAGGTCGCGTGCCCCGACGGGTAGGCCGGGAAGTTGGGGGTGAAGGAGCGCAAGCCTTGCGAAATGGTGTTCGTGACCTGGGACCCGAGGGGCAGCCAGCCGGCGGGGACCGTCCCGGCCGTGGAGGCCGCACCTCGCATGGCGGTCGCGGGCCGGGCGATGAAGTACTTGTACTTGTTCTGTGAAAAAAGGTGTGAGGAGAGAAGAGAAGGGTGGAAAGAAGCCCCAAAACTGGCTCTCTCCTTCCTTCCTCGCTTCTTGTCTCCCGGCCCCCTGCACCGCCTCTTGCCCGCCTCCTCACCTCCCACGCCAGAATGCCGGCATCGCCCATCGCCGCATTCACAAACGCAAACAGGCGCGCATTGTCGGCCTCACTGTTCTTGTGCTCCGCCGCCACCGCCCGCACAAACTGGTTGTAGAGGCGGGGCGGAGTGCCCAGGTAGCGCTGGCCGTCGTAGCCCCAATAGATCCCCGTGTCGTTCTCCACCGCCGTCCGCCTGTGGGGCACGATCGCGGGTGGCTGGTCCGGGAACTGGGCGGCCACCGTCCCTTTCGCCCACAGCACGTCCACGTGAGCCGCGTAGGCCGCGGCGTCCAGGGCGGGCGGTTGCAGGGTGTAGCGGCTGGTCGTGGAGAAGAGGGCGGAGCCGCTGCCGTAGTACGCGCCGTACAGGCCCGCGTCGGGGGTGGTCGGCGAGGGTTTGTACGGAGGCGGGAATACACTCGCCGGGCTGGGCGGCGTGAAGGAGGCGTCGGGAATGGTCATGTTGCCCACCGGGTCGGCCGCCCGCTGGCGGAGGACGGCGTGGCCGACATACGCGCCCCAGGCCGCCCCCGCGCCGCCATCGCTGAAATCGAGGCCGCCGCCGCTGCCTTTGGCTAGGGCCTGCACCGCCAGGTCCGGGCGTGCCTTGAAGAAGGCGTGCAAAGCAAGGCGGAAGCCTCCGGCCTGGGAGGGGTAGAGGGCGACGAGCGTCTGGAAGGCCGCGCCCGCGACGGCGGCCGCGGGGACGGCCCCGGCGGGCGCGGGGTCGAGGTCGGGGAGGTAGGGCGGGAGGCGGCCGCCGCCGCCCTTCTTGAAGGACAGGCCCTCCACCGCGCCGCCGCCCGCGCCCGCGTACGCATCGTACATAGCCAGGTGGACGATGGCAAGGGCGCGGGACGACAGGCAGGGGCCAGGCTGCTCACCGGTGGCGAACGAGGCGGCGACCGCGTCGAGGGCGACCTAGAGAGCGGAAACGTGCAGGGTGAGGGGGGGTGGGAACTGAAGCAAGGCCTCAGTGCGTGGACGCGGGGCAGGTTGGCCGGAGGAGGGCAGGAGGAGGGCAGGAGGCCCTCCGGCCCTCGGGGTGAGGGGCATGGAGTGCGCTTTTCGAGAGAGGCGGCGGTGGGGCCTCGCTCAAGTCTCCCCGCGGCTCTCTCTCTCTCTCTCGTGCGCGCGCGCGCACACGAGAGAGTTTTTCCCCCGTACTCTCTCACCTGGTTCCAGTACAGGATGGCATCCTTCTTGCCTAACATGCCGGCTTCGAGGGCCCTCGCCGCCGCTGCGGCCACGCCCTTGGGCGAGGGCGTGGGCGCCCCCGGGCGGGAGAGGAAGCCAAAACCAAACAGGCGGGCCAGGCCCATTTTAGTCAGCGGCGTTTGTTGGCCTGCTCCCGGCGGCAGCAGGGAGCCATAGTCCTTGACCGCTTTGCCCCAGGCGAGTGGGACAAAGAGGCTGGAGCAGAGAATAATCAGGCAGATGAGGATGTGTGGAGGGCAGCGGGCGCGGCCGTGCCTGTGGCGAGAGAGAGAGAAAAATGGTGCAGCATGCGCACTCGCGAGCGTGAAAAGTGTTGTGTGCAAGAGCGTCCGCTTCCGGGAGGCAATGCGCCCTCAACCCCCGATTAACCACGCAGAATACTGATGAATATTATGCCACCCCTTAGAACAGGAAAAACGGGGGAAACCGGACCTGGAAGGGGGCGCCATCGTGTGCAGAAAAAGACGCGGAATGGTTGGGGCTGCGACGTTTGCAGCTACGAAGTTTTGTGTCATCTGTCATCATTGTAACATCACCTACTCTACTACTTACACCAATCTATCTATCGGACCAACGAACAGAAAATGAATGCTACGTTCTTTTACACACAGAGGAAAGATATTAAGGGTAGGCCGGACAGGGGGGCGGGCGCAAAGCAAAGGCGCACACAATCTCCCAAACCCATCAC